>WNGE01000369.1_pt1 | contig 77767 bp, 65 predicted proteins | sample 5400651 | NCBI WGS metagenome assembly WNGE01 (sample SAMN13153370, study PRJNA577476) | soil metagenome | isolation source: 60 cm soil or saprolite under grassland replicate 2 | place: USA:California | collected 2016-06-15 | reverse complement strand
GCCGGACGTGAAGTCTGCTAGCGGCTGCTCCCCCTCGGTGCCGACAGTAATGTCTACACCCAGGCGTGCGGCGGCTTGCATAAAGGCCGCCGCACGGTAGGTGCGTGTGGCCATCAGAATCAGGATGCGGGCCATCTAGAGAATCGAACCAAACTGGTCCGTGGTGAGCTCCGATCAAAAGAACCAGGGCTCGGTCAGCCTCGTGACTCCGCTTTCCAGACTTGGACCGACGCTTGAGGCCCGCAACGCGTTGCGTGGGCGTTCCGCCAGACCTCTTGGATATCGAAAGAGCACTCGGCGAAGCTGCCAGTGCGCGAGATGCGGGTGGAGCAGCAGGGCGCCTTTACCGTCGCGGTCACGCCGCTCGTACTCTACCAGGATCCTCAGCTTGTACTGGGCCGGTAGGTCCGTCGGGTTGCGCGCTCGGGAACCTCGGGCTCGGCAGGGCTCGGTCAGCGGCTCAGCATGCCTGCCGGCCACCACATTTTGTCATCACCATCGCACTCGCGTTCCTCAGCCCTTGCGACTCATTGACTTCGAGTCTCTGCTGCAGCAGGGCTCGGCCAAGCTGCGCCAGCGGTTATACGATCTCGTCCGGGAGTCGTCGGCATTCACGTCGCCTTCCCCGACCCGCCGCTGCCTCCAACAACGGCGGGTCTTTCATGTGTGATCCACTCACACTGCCCGGCCGTCCAGGCTCACCGGTAGTCCCCGCCTGTACAACTTCCGGTCACAGCCCCGCGGGCGCAGCTACTTGCGTATATTGGACGGCGGGTGTCCACTGCGGCTGTCCATGCGGCCGGTGTGGCGCTGGTCAGCCCAGGCGGCGCGTCCACGCGCAGCGGCACGCGCATCAAGCAGAGGAAGGGACCTTGCCATGTACGGCACCATTTCGAGGATGCGCCCAAAGGCGGGGCACGAGCAGCAGGTTCTGGACCTTATGGAACAGTGGAATCGCGACCGCAAACCAAATGTCCAGGGCGCGGTGGGCGGCTATATGCTCCGGCCCGACCGCGACCCGCGCGAGGTCGTGCTGATGGCTGTCTTCGAAAGTCGCGAGACATATCGCGCGAACGCGGACGACCCGGAGCAGGACCGCTGGTACCGCGGGCTGCGGGAGCATCTGGAGACGGACCCGAGTTGGGAGGATGGCGAGATTACCGCCGCGGGTTGACGCGCCTGGCGCTAGCGGCTTTCGCCAGCGTGTGTGGGGATGAGGTCCCCAGTCGAGTGACCCAGGCGGGGCTCGCCACGCGAGAACTGCCTCGACAGTCGCAATCACCTCGGCGGGTCTTGCCGCGGCTGATCAGGCAGGTTGCTGCGTCGTATCGGTCGCCGCCTGCGTTCGCAGTAGCGCCTCGAGCGCCGGGAGCGAGCGGCCTCGCGAGCACGGATCGAGCGGACAGGTGCTTCTACACACGCGGCGCAGCGGCCCAGATAAAAGGGAGACGGCGGCATACTCGACGTCACAGCCCTCGACGCCCACGGAAAACGGATGCGTCCGTGGCGGTGAGATCGGCATGGTGATTCAGGAACCGATGACGTTCCTGAACCCCGTGTACACGGTCGGCTCGAATATCACAGAGGCCATCAGCTTGCACCAGCGCGTCACCTGGGGCCGCGCACGAGATAGCCGTCGAGATGCTCCGGCGTGTGCGCATGCCGGATCCCGATGGCGTCTTCGATAGATACCCTCACCAGTTATCTGGCGGTCAGCGACGGCGAGCGCTCATCGCTGTGGCGCTGTGCTGCCATCCAAGCCTTCTGATCGCCGACGAGCCGACGACAGCATTAGACGTCACCACCCAGGCCCAGATCCTGGAGTTGATGAGAGACCTGCAGCGCGAGTTCGGCATGGCCATCCTGTACATCACTCACAACCTCGAAGTCGTTGCCCATATGGCGGACGAAGTTGTCGTCATGTATCTCGGACAGGCACCTGCCCCCACGGCAATCAGACGAGGAGAGCGTGGCATTGTTGACGGCGATGGCTCGGGATGGCGAAGCGACGCTCCTCAACTCCTTGGGCCAACGCCAACGACGGACGGTTGTCCCTCCGCAGCCGATCCACTCGTCAGGCGCCCTGGCGGGACGCGGCGCTCATGCGCGTTTGGCGGCAGCCTGCCAGCGTGGCAGCAGCCAGCGCGCACCGTCGACCAACGCTGAGCCGCTACGGCCTGCAGCCACCTGGACGAGGATTGCCTCGAACCGCTGCGCCTCGATGCTGGCGTACATCTCGCACAGACCATGCACACCGCGTACCCAGGCGTCATCTGACCGTTCGACGGCAAGCTCGTCGCGAACGGCGGCGCAAAAAGCGTGCGGCGTCATGCGGCTCGCTGAGTGTCGCTGTGGCCCACGGGCACGACAGAGCATTTCGGCACTGAGGACGGGCGGCCCGGGCGGTATGCGAAGTTCACGTGGCCTCCTTCAGAGTTGCGACTCACAGCGCGGACAGCCACCATCCAGCAGCCAGTGCCCGTCGGGATCGTCCCCGGCTGCTAGCCGTCGCCGGCCTTCAGCACAATGACGCTCGGGCCGATCTGTATCGGAACACGTGACCAGGTGCCAGGCCAACGGCCGCGAAGGTCGGGATGGATCGAGCTTTCCCTCCGTCCGCACAACGACACGCCAGCGGAGTCTCGGTGTCGCCGACGGCGTTCTCGCGGGCATACGTGGTGCGGCCATACAGGTGTCGGAACTCGAGGTACATTCTCGTTCACCCCGTCGCCCGCACGGTCGCGACCGTGCGGGTGGTGCACGCGCCGTGTTTGAGGATCAGTTTGACGAGCTCGACGATCGTCGGCCGGTCGAGCACCAGCAGCACGCGGTCGGGTCCACGGCGGGGCCACATCGTCATCTGCTGTCTCGTCACGTGCGCGGCGCCGATCATCAGGCCTCGGGACGGGCGGCGCGTCGTCGATGGCGTCTGCTCGGCGCGCCCAGATACCAGAAGCTCATGGGCACCGCAAGGCTGCCATAGCTGCGCCGTGCATGCCGTCTGGTCGCGGCGTTACGGAACTTCATACTGCGCCCAGCCGCTCTTCCGCAGTGCGACCATCGGACGGGAGGCACGCGATGACGGTTGGGATCATGCACTCGATACCAGGTGTGAGACGATCATCAGCCTGCCAGAGTGCCCGATCTCAGGACGCCGCTCGGCCTTAAGCGAGCGGGATATGATCCCTATCAACGGTTCGGGAACTGAGACGCACGTGTGCCTCACAAGGGAGCAGCGCAGGAATTGGGCATTGTCCAGCGTGCAGGTGTCTGCGGCAGTATTCTCATCGCACGCCAGGCACGAGGCCTGCTGGCCATGGCCATCCCCACCCGCGAGCCGCTCCTAGCCTATGTCCTCGCCCACGCGGCTCTGCTCCGTCGAAAGCGCACCATCGCGCCCGCCTCGGCCGAGCGACTGGAAAAACATGCCGAGGCTCTCGAGTTGCTGGCTGACCTTGTGCGCGACCTGCCCGAGGACGATGAGCGCCTGCTGCTGCTCGGGACGTTGGCCGTCCGCAATGGGCAATCCGTGCCTGGCCCGGCTGCCGAGCACGCCTTGATGCATTTGCCGCCGCGTCCGTCGGGGCATGCGACGCTTCCTAACCACCCTTGTCGAGATCGCGCGCGACGACGCCATCGCGCGGGCCCGGCCCACGGACACCTGCCGCCCGAGCGGCCACGCTGACTGAAGGAGGCGTGCGCTACCTTCCCTCTACCGCGCTCGAGCCAGTCGCAGCATCGCGTGGCGAAAACGATCTAGTGGCTGACGGGAAAGATCGGGATCAGTCCTTCGCGTCCCTTCTGGGTGGTGCTGCCTTGATGGCAGGTGGTACCCGACGCTGCAGTGCGCCGTCGATCGCTCGTTCAAACGTCCGATGTGGCTCGCCCGGCTGCGTCAGGCCTCGCGGCTGACGGCGATGACATCAACGGCGCCGCGCGCTTCTGCCTGTCGAAGCGCATCGCGAATATCCTCGGCCTCGAGCACCACCTCCGCCTGGAAGCGGACCCGAGAGCGTTGTCCGTGACCTCGTCCGGTCGCGACAGCAGCACGAGTGCTCGGACTTGAATCCTCGAGCTTTTTCCTGACAGCGGCAACCCCTCGCGCTACGGTTTCCTCGCTGGTACGTGCGCTCGCGGGCTTCCGTGCCGCCGTTGGCTTTGCTCCGCCACGTCGCTCAGTGTTAGTCGAGCCATTCCCGGACCGCCGCACTCCCGTGCCGGCCGCGGATCTGGACTCCGATCTTGCTGTATACAGCCGCGTGACCTCGAGTTCCTGTTCGTCACTCAGTCTGCGGCGCGCGCCTTTCGGTGCAGCGGCTGTCTGTGCGCTGGCGTCCCCAGGGTCGCTCGTTGGCGAAGATTGCTCGTTCACTGCGGTGGTCATTGCCTGCACCCGCCGACCACCGAGCGTTACCTGACGAGACTCCTGACCGTGCCGATACGCGCGACGCTCACGATCGTGCTTGCCCTTCGGGCCTGCTGGTCGCGTCACTTCGGCTTCGAACAGCTCGTGGACGACAGCCAAGCCGACACCGACTGACAAGGCCAACAGCCCCTCTTTGACCGCGCCGGCTAACTCGCGCACGGCGATCGTGACCTGCTCGGGCAGATCTTCTGCTTCCAGGTGGGTCGTCGGACTGACGATCCGTGGACGAGGTATGGTTCCCATGGGCGGCTCTCCTTTGGTTTCGTCGCCCCCTTCCTTTACCACACCGGTAGGAGGGGTGGAGGACCGCCCTCAATTTCTACGACCTTCGGGACAACGTCCGGCGGTGGCCACGGTCGGACGAAACGAGCTCGGCGACGTCGGCCTGTGGTTCGGGCTGCTGCCGATCGTCCTGGCCATGCGATTCGCCCTGCCCTGGCTCGACCCGCCGGCGGAGCACGGCGCCCTGCGCCTGGTGACGTTCCTGGCCCGCAAGGTGGCCCGCAATGTCACGTGGCACCGACTGCCGCCTCGGCATGAGCTCCTGCGGAGGCGGACGGCCTGCTGGCTTTTTTCCGCGTGCTGAACGCCTACCGCCGGCGCGAAACATTCGGCCTCGAGGAGCAGCCGGACCTGGCGCAACTGAGCATCGCCGGCGGCGCCGTGGACGTGCCCAGGCTGGGCCTGCGGGCGGTGTGCCGCGTGCCGACGGTCAATCTGGAACGGCCTCAGCGGCGACGCGCCGCGGCGCACGGGCGCAATGGGGCGCGATCCTGAACGCCCTGCCGCACCCGATCCAGGTGCTGGTGCGCGGCACGCCGGCGACCACGCTGCCCGTCGTCGAGCGGATCAAGGCGCACGGCAGCCCGCAGGCCCAGGACCTCGCGGCGTGGTTATCGGCCCACCTGCACGGCGCCCAGCTGGTCGCGCGCGAGCGGTTTCTCGTCGTGCCGGCCGAGGACATCGAAACGCTGAGCGACCGCTGCGCGAGCCTGGAGGCCTCCATGCGGCAAATCGGGCTACCGATGGAGCGACTTACGTCGCCTGACGAGCTGTGCGTTGTCCTGAGCGGGTTTCTCACGCCGCGGCCGCGCAGATTCGGGCCGGCCATCGTCGACGTCTCGGCCAGCGACCACCTGATCGCCGACGGTCTTTTTCGCGCGGCGTTTGACCTGGGGAAGCTGCCGCCGACGATCGTGACCGACTGGATCGCGCCGTTGCTCGACGGGGACCTGCCGCTGGACGTGGCGATCGATGTCGAGCCGCTGGACCTGGCGTGGGCCAAGCTGCAGCTGGATGCGCGGCGGAACGCGCTGGAGTCGTCGGCACCGACACCTGGCCGCCAGGTCGCGCTCGAGCAGATCGCGGGGCTCAGGATGGCCTACGAGCGGCGCCAGACGCTGCCGATGCGGATGGCCATCACGGTCGTCGTGCGGGCCTGGGACCGACACACGCTCGAGCGCCGTACCAAACGGCTGCGCCAGCGCGTTAAGGACCCCTGGGTCCACCAGGTTCCAATGAGTCGTCCGCCAGCCTTCTCGACCGCTGCGCGGTTCTGGTCGCCCCGCGTCACGGTGTCCTTGAGGTTGCGGACGCCCTGGTCCGTCCACTTCAACAACCCGATGTACGTCGGCATGGGTTGCTCCTCTCTACCCGCCTCACTTGCTCCTAGCGGCAAGGCGGGACGCACGTAAGCGTAGGCACAGTCGGCCGCGTATTTTGTCCTTTCGTGCGTTTTGTGACGCCGGAAACGGCTCCCGGAACGGCTTGGGAACGCTTTCGGAACGCCTCGATATCACGCTAGTCGGGGTAGACCCAACATTGCTACGGCCAGCCGCAAAGTAGGGTGGTCCGGTTCGTGGTTCTTGCCAGCTCTGCAGTGTAGAAGCCCGGTATGCTGCGCAACACTGGGGCTATGACTCGGGGCGTGTGGCCGACGGAGGCGCAGATCAGAGAGCTTGCTCTCCCTGACGGGTTCGAGCGCGGGCGCGAGTACTTCGAACGCGGCGCCGTGACCTGCATAACGCGGCGGGACGCCGAGCTCCACGCGGAGGTGCAGGGCAGCCAGTACACCCCTTACGAGGTGCACGTCACGCTCACGGAGAGCGGCATCACCAAGGCTGTGTGTAGCTGTCCTTACGGCGAGAGCTGGGACGGTGCTTGCAAACACATCGTCGCCACACTTCTGGCCTGTCTACGCCAGCCGGACCAAGTTGAGGAGCATCCGACGCTCGAGGCGGTTCTGGCGCCCTTGGATCGGGCACAATTGCAGGCGCTGGTGCAGGCCTTGGCCGCCCGGCAACCCGGCCTGGCTGACCTGATCGAGGACCATGTCCAGTCGCTGCAAAGCCGGCCGGTCGAGACGACGTCGAGCCGCTCGCGGTCTCGACGTCGTCAGGCATCCGTGGAAACGACGGGGCTCCGTCGGCAGGTGCGCGGCGTCTTGCGCTCGTTGGACCGCCTGCGACCTTCCGAGGCGTATTGGCAGATCGGCGAGGTAGTGGACGAGGTCAGGCAACTCGCCGAGCAGGCCCGCCCACTCATCGAGGCGCAGGATGGCCGGTCCGCGTTGGCGGTTCTCGAAGCGGTGACGGAGGAGTATGTGGCCCGCTGGACCGAGCTGGACGACTCCGACGGGGAGCCGAGCGGTTTCTTCGAGGAATTGGGTCCACTCTGGACCGAGGCCATCCTGAGCGCCGATTTGACGTCCGCCGAGCGCCTGGCATGGGTTGACCGCTTGGGCTACTGGCAAGAACAGGCGGCAGACTACGGGGTCGAGATGGCGTTCGACGCAGCCCAGGCCGCTGCACGACAGGGGTGGGATGATCCGGGCCTTCAGCGAGTACTTGGCGGTGACATCTCCCCAACCGGGGTCTGGGAAAGTGAGGCGCCCTGGTTCGCCGATGACCTCGCTGTAGCCCGCCTGAACGTGCTGGAGCGCCAGGGGCGGTTGCAAGAGGCGCTGCATCTGGCCCAAGCCGAGGGACAGACCGATCGCTACGTCGCATTGCTGGTGAAGCTGGATCGCGTGCCGGAGGCGGTCGCATACGGTCTGGAGCAGCTGACGCAGACCGGCGACGCGCTCGTGCTGGCGCGGGCACTGCTGGAACACGGCGCCACGAGCGAAGCGCTGCGGATTGCCGAGCATGGCCTGACGCTGGAGGGCGACCAGCTGACCCTGGCGCACTGGCTGCGGGAGGCGGCGACGGCCGCTGGCGAGCGTGAGCGGGCAGTGCTGGCCGGACTTGCCGCGGTGCGTGCACTGCCCAGCCTGGCCGACTATCAGGCCGTCCAGGTGCTGGCCGGGGAGCGCTGGCCGGCGCTCCGGGACGAGCTGCTAGCCGAGCTCCGTCGCACCATGGCCGGGTTCCCGAGTGCAGTCGGCGAGATCTTGCTCCACGAGGGGCAGATCGAGGACGCAATCGCAGTCGCCGAGGGCGCGCTATACGACTACACGCTGGTCGAGCACGTGGCGGACGCGGCGGTTCAGAGCCACCCGGACTGGGTGATCCGGACGAGCCGGCAGCAAGCGGAGCGGATCATGGACGCGGCGCAGTCCAAGTATTACCACCATGCGGTGGCGTGGTTAGGTCGGGCTCGTGCCGCCGCCCTCGTCGCCGGCCGGCAGGACGAGTGGCGGCAGTACCTGGACAGCCTGCTCGCCCGCCACGGGCGGAAGTACTCGCTCGTCCCTCAGCTGAAGCGGCTGCTCACGTAAGCAGGGTGGACACACTCCGAGGCCATGGTTCGGCTGGCACGCGCTTTTGACGCCGGCTGCCAATTTCGAACAAGCACTCGATCGCCGAGATCGGAGGTGAGGGAACACGCCTTCTCTCGCCTCCGCGCGTCTCGACCGCGAGGGTACCGCGATGCGCCCAGCTGTGTCGGGGACGCGGAGCGACCGCCAGAATGTGAGCTTACACGTAAACTGGGGCCTGCCATGACCCACTCCGCGCTCGTCCGTCGGCCTGCGGTGGCCATCGTCGCGCAGGCGGCCGGCGACCGCCTGCCGAGCTTACGTGACCCGCGAGCAGGCGCGGGCGATGATCAACGTGGCCGAGACCACCACGCACCGGCTGCTGCTGGAGACACTCTGGTAGACCGGCGGCCGTGTCCAGGAGGTCCTGTGCCTGCGGCCGTGTGACCTGGTCGAGGCGGAAGGCGCCATCGCGCTCACCAACCTCAAGCAGCGCCCTAGCGTGGTAGTCGCGCCTACCCAAGCCTCGTCCGGCCCCAACCGAAACCGCGCCCAGCTCCTCCGTGGCCTCATCCGCAAGGCCCGAAGCCGTAAAAGAGCGAGCCCGCCTCCGGCCCCACGCTGGGATTGTCGGTCGCTGTGGCCGCCAGTCAAGCCGCTACGCGACTGCTCCGCCTCACCCTTCGGGGACCGCCGCTCTCCGCTGCCCGGGTGAACCCTAACGGGTCGCGAAGTGAAAGCATGGATGGATGGCCGGCCCAGGACTAAAGAATTGTGCCCCTTGACCGATTTTCTTTACAGCACTATACTGGGCCTAGTAAGGAAGTCTACATGTCTGCAGTTGACACGCTACAGGTTGCCGGCGATCTGCTGGTACAGGCCGACAAAATTCGGGCGCATGACGCAACCGTGGCCGAGGCCCTCGAAACCGACGTGTTCAAGCTTCTTACACAGGTCCCGAGCCTCTCGGTTGCGCAGGTGGCCGAACTCCTCGGACAAAGTCGTCCCACGATCTACGAGTGGATCAAGGCTGGGTATCTGCTGACCCAGGAGGCCGGCGCAAACGGCGTCAGCATCTCGCCTGAGAGTCTCCTCGCGATCATCCCCATTCTGCACGAGTGGGAAGAGCAAGGACGTGAGGGGCGACCGAGCCGCCTTCTCCGCGAATGGTTCGCTGGCGCCCTCGATCGACATCAGCAGCGTCTAGCCTTTGCCGAGCGTCGTCGAGCGGGTCTCACGGGCTTGAGGCCCCCGCGTCGTGGGCAGGCGGCCGCACTTGCTGGAGTTCGCTAGCGCTTAGCCATCCGCAAAATCTGATCGCGGGCCTCTTCCTCGCCGATGGTGCGGCCAGCCGCGTCCACTTCGGCACAGCATGGCGCCGCCTCGAGCTGGGCGTGTCCTTCGTCCGGCGGAAGGTCGAACATCACCGCGAGCGCGTCGTAGACGTTGTCTAGTTGTCCCTGAGCCAGATGTGGCCCGATGGCGACGATCGTGATCATCGTCGACTCAGGGTCCCAGTAATAGATCACACGCAGCTGGCGACGAAGGTCCACCTTGCAGAAATCATCCCACCGCCACTCTGTGTCGGGCGCGTTGGGGGGATGCCGCAGCTGCTGCCCGAGGCAGGGATTTTCCAAGACGGCGAGGATCCGATCGAGGTTGTTGCGAACGTTTGGACCATACCCAGCGAATCCTGCTTCGGGCTCAATGTGAAACGGAAAGACCAACAAGGAAAGACCAAAACCAACAAGAACCTACGTTACGCGCCGATGCCGTCGGCGCGTGTTCTCGCGCCTCGTCGCCAGCTGCAGCCAGCAGCACGACGTCCAGGGGATTTGCATTGAGACCGACCGCGCCAGGCCTGAGTCGTGGACATTTCAACCACAAGCTCTCACCGATCCTGAAAGGCTCGCAGGACGTCCCGGTGCCCAGCGCACGCAGGACTTCGTCACGACCAGGACCTTGGCCTGTTGACGGTACGGGCAGATATTCGTACCAGTTCCCACTCACGACGAGAGCCCCCACCCCGGTCCCGATACCCAGAGTCCAACCAAGCACAAGCGCCACGACGACTCGTCCCATATCGACAGTTCCCCCCGACCCGCGCTGTGAGTGTCGGTCGCTACGGGTGTCGGTCAAGCCGCTGGTGCGGCTGCTCCGCTACGCTCCGCTGCCCGGGCTGACCGCGACACCATCCCACCATGCGCTGCGCTCGATCGCGCTCGGCCGCGCGGGCCGTGGTGCATCTCGTTCAGCACTTCCGAGAGTGGTTTTCTGATCGCTTTTGAAATGCTGGCGGCTAGTTGACCGTTGGCTCGTCACCCGAACCTTTATCCGCTTCGGTCATCACCTTCCGCTGCTTCAGGAGCCACAGTTCCACGTCTTGCCGGTTGGAGAACCAGCCCCCTGGCACAGCTTGGAAATCAGATCCTCTTGGCTCCCGCTCCAGCCTTTGACCATGTTGATCGCCGCTCCATACCCATACCCAGGTCCCTGGCCATCAGCAGTTCGCCGTCCTTTTGGAGCAGGTTTTCGACGGAGATGTCCTCGTCGATGTCGGGCCAGGAGATCCCGATGCCTCTTCCAACCAGTTCCCAATTCGACCGCTGGGCGGCATCCGCCCCGGCCAACCGCGGGAACCATGCGATCGGGACGGCCAGTTGGCGTCCGTCTTCCAGATCGATGATCAACGTGTCTTCGCCGAAGCTCACGTGTCGCGCCCGCCCGCTGAGCGTCAGTCGCGACACTGCGCCGACGTTAACACCTGCAATCAAAACTGTCCGTCGAACTGGGGCAATTCCAACCTCAGCGTAGCTCCGCCATGTGGCCCGGCTGCGTGTCCGCCCCCTGTCAAGCGCGACGTAGAACAGCCATCGCTGCGGCGCCTCGACGATCGTCAGATCGTCATTAAGTAGCACAGGCACGCACGGCACCGTGACCCCGTGATGAGTGAACGAGGCGTTGGTATAGGCCAGCTTCATCTCTTTCGCGCTCGTAATCGCAGACGGACACAGCGGAGCGCTGGTTAGATCATATGTTCTACCCGGCAATCTGCACAACGTTGGCCGAGTGCCACCCTCCTTGCCCGAGCTAGACCTACTGGTGAAGCGCCACCACGGGAACAGCTACGACAGGCCTTGACGTGAGCGCATCCCCAGAGACGCGAGAATGGTCGGCGCTACGTGAGGAAGCGCGGGCGGCGACGGGCCGGCGACTAAACGCACGCCGAGCAGCTCTACGAAATGGCTGTCGATGCCGCCCAAAGTCAGCTGTCGCGACACACGCAACCATCTCTACGGGGCAGGAGTTGAATCCGCCGCCACTGTCGACCGTTTCGTAGTGGGGCGCCGGTCACCGATTTGGGTCGGCGATGCGACAGTCAGGTCGTTCCAGAAACCCGCAGCTATGGGCGGGTGTGGAGGTATATCTCCTTGCCTCCGGTGCTCGAGTGGAGCGTCGTCGCACGTTGACGTCTCGATCTACACGCGTTCGTAGGTGAGGTGCACAGCGTTCCGCGACGGGCGCACCTCGCGTTGCCGGTACACCTGGCGGGTCCCTGCCTTGAAGAGCGGCGTGCCGCCACCAAGCACCATCGGGGCGAGGTGTAGGCGCAGCTCGTCGACGAGGCCCTGCTCGAGCGCCTGGCCGATGACCTCGCCGCCGCCCATGATCACGACGTCGCCATGGATCGCCGCTGACCGCGCCTGGTCGATCGCGGTGACCAGATCGCTGACGAAGGTGAAGCGCATCCCCAGTTCGCGTTCCAGCCGGACGTCTCCCGGCGGCGAGTGCGTGATCACGAAGAACGGCGGCGTCCCCGTCTGATCGGCTCCGTACCCCATGTCCTTGTTCCAACCATCGGGGCCGTTGACGACGTCAAACAACCGCCGCCCCATCACCACGGCACCGCTCTCCGCCGTCGCCTGTGCGAGGATCTCTGTGTCGACCGCGTCCTGCTGCATGACCCACGTGTGGAGCTCAGGCGCATCGCCGAGTCCGTGTTGTTCGTCGGCACCCTTCCCCGTCACAAACCCGTCAAGCGACATGGTGATGTCAGCGATCACGTTCGGCACTGCAGCCTCCTCTCGGCGACGGTCGTCAATGCGGACGGTGTACGGCGCTCGACTGATCGGGCCGAGCAAACAGGTTAGCGGGAACGAGGTGATCCACGGGTCGGCGGTCTTGCACCTACCGAGCGGCAGGCTCGAAGAGCAACAATCCTGGGACAGTATTCGAACCCGCAAACATGACACATGACAGCGCGAGACCTAACACCACTTTGCCGTGACCCGTCCAATGGAATTGGATGCTGGAGGGCCGATTGCAGATCTGCTTGCTGCAGCACGGCCGAGGAGGCGGCGATCCGATCCCGGTGGCAGCACGATGCGGTGCCGCCGTGGCGCCGTGTGGAGCCGACCATGATCTGCGAGGTCCGCGTGACGGGTCGGGAGTTCGTCACCTTCAGGGGCCATGCGCCACCAAGCCTGGGATTTTCCGTCAGCACCGGCCGTTTCCGCCCGCGTGTTCTTCGACAAGTGGCCGAGGCCGACGGCGTCCAGCACGCTATAGACGTGTCTCTGGGAAGCTTGCATGCTGGCCAGTCCTCCCTGGGGAATTAGTGACCATCCTGTCGCGGGCCGTGCACGGCGCGAATCATTCACAGCACTCGGGCCGACACATACGTCCCGTCTGACATGAAGTCGAAAGCGATCGGCACGGAGCCCAGGACCGTGCAGGCGTGGCAGCCGTCCAGGACGCGATAGTTGAACACGAACGCATTTGCCAGCAATATCTAAAGTGTGCCAGAGCCGAGATTTAATGCCGGCAGCGGTTGTGTGTGGCGACAGGTGGGATAGCGGGGCAGCCAAGGAAGATGTCCCCTGTGCGACGATTCCGCCGCTCGACCAACACCGAGGCACACTTCGGACAGGTCGCGATAGCGCCCGTGGTTGGGTCCGGATACGCCGCAATTGTCATGGCTGTCTTGCACTCGGCAGTGCTGTTGGAGATCGGCCTGTTGGAGATCGGCGTGGTTTTGACGGTTTTCTCGTCATCATGCCTACCCGGCTTGTTGGCGGCCAGCTTCGCTGACAGCTGAGCCAGGCGTTCATCATCCCAGACCTCGATGGGTTTGTCGCGCACCCAAGCGGACGCCGGATCTGTCAGGCGCCCGCTTGTGACCAGGTAGGCGCGGTCGGCACCGGCTGCATGCATTGCGCCGAACAGGTCGCGCAACACCGGCTCGCCGACCGACCAGGCACGGTAGTTCTTGCACTGTACGATTGCCCGCTCGCCGGCCCTGGACACGACGAGGTCGATGCCATGGTCGCCTTGGGCTCCTGCAACCTCGACGCGATAGCCTTGGTCCCGGAACCGGGCCCCCACCCACTCTTCGAAGGCATCGGGATTCAGCGACTGCAACTCTTCCAATCGCTTGCCCGCCGCGTTCTGGGCGCGCTCCACGTGCAGTGCCCACGACCAGGTAACTCCAGTGGCAATCAGGCCTGCCAGTGCGAAGCCTACCGAGGCGACCTGCATGGGCCTGCCTGGGAGCATCAGCGGCCAAACGGCGAACAGCAGCAGTGCAACAGTCAGCAAGCTGATCCCTGCCGCCAGCTCACGCGCCCGACCGGCGGGGCTGTTCCGTGCTTTTTTCTTCCTGGCCATCGTCGTCCTCCGATCCGCTCGTACCGCAGACCCAGCGCTTAAGCATCGGCAGCGCAACGCGCGTAATTGAGCGGTTCGCTCGCTCGGCGGGTGACCTACCAATTGCCTAGCGCCCGAGCGCTTCTATGCTGTTACGTCTTGCTGAAGTAGTCGGAGTCGATCCGCTTGATCTGGTACGTGGCTGACACCGTTACGCCAACGCCATCACACGGCGGGCGGCGTGACCAACGCAGCTGAGATCGCAGGAAACAGTTTGGAGCGCTGCGACGCGCTCGCCACACGCCCGAGGCCGTCTTCAGAATGCTTCTTGAAGTCACGCACGCTTCGCACGCCGCCCCCATGCGAACGCGGCCTGGTGCAGCAATGAGTGCAGCAACCCGGGCGCAAGTCCGTGCACCTGGTCGCAACTTTGAGCACACACTGCCGCCGAGCTGAGTTCAGGATGCGTTTCAGCGCATGCCTATGCGTGGCCAATGTTAGAGTCCCCGCTTCGGCACCCAAGGCACGACTGCCCGACGGCCGTGGTCGTGCCGCCGCTGAGGCAGGCGTACGAGACGGCCGCGCAGCAGTCCAGCAGCGCTAGGAGTTGCTCGGCGGGCGCGGGTGTAGCGGATCACCCAGTCGCTGCCGTTGATCTGCGAGGACTGTATGGTCCCCAGATGAGGGAACTGGTTCCTGAGCAATTTCGTCAGGACCGAACCGAGGTTCTTGCGGTTATCAGGATCGAGTAAGCGGTCGCGCACCTTCTGCGCAATCTTCGTCGAATACCTGCCCGACAAATCACGGAACGAGGCAATGAGCTCACTCTGAACGTCGGCAGGCGTCAGCAGCACGTCGACCTGCGCAGAGCCGATGGTCAGCGCACCGTCCTCGACGACTGGCACGAGTTTGATCGTCATGTCCATCTGGCTGAGGTCGTAGTCGGGGCAGAGCTCGTCGGACCAGCCCGAGTCAAGCGTGAAGACGAAGCGGACTCTCTTGATGAAGTGTCCCTCGCACTTGATCGTCGGATGCTCGCTGTCGAAGTGCATCTGCAGATTGATCGTGCCGTCGGCGATGACGGCATCCCAGTTGTTGGGGTGGTTGAACTCGAGGGACACATTTGCGTGCGCACGTGCGATAGAGCGCTGAACGGACGCGCGAAGTCCGTGAAAAACGCCTGAAACCGAAGGACTCAGCCAGGTCGGCACAAGCAGCGGCGGTGCGCCGGCGTCACTTCGCTCGTTGCTGTATGAGGTGGTAAGCCGAGGCTGCCGAGGCGTTGGCATAAGAAGGGAGCAACCTGGCATGCGCGCACGAGTGTGTGGCTCGGCAGTTGTTCTGGCGCTGGCAGTGCTGGCCGCCGCAACGCCGATCTTCGCTCAGACGGCGCCTTCGGCGAGCGGCTGGGTTCGCGTCGGGACCACTGGCGGTCGCATCGAGACGCTGCCCAGCGGAGCCCACATCCTGGCCGTGGCGGAAGACTGGCCGGTTGGCCGCCTGATAGTGGTCGAGCAGGCGACCGGAAATCCTGAGACGGTCTGGGTCATGCGCTCCCTGGACGGCGGCGCCACGTTGAGCGAGGGTGCACTCCCGCGGGGCGTCGCGCAGGTTCGGCTCCCACCGGCAATCGTCGGCGGGCAGCGCCTGGCATTCGCGCTCACGCCCTCCGGTCTGCAGCGCTCAACCGACAACGCAGCCACATGGCAGCTTGTCCTGCCCTCTAAGTCCGCCGGCCGACTGTTGGTGTCGCCTACGTTTGCCGACGACGCCACCGCGCTGTTCATGGCCGACGGGGTAGCCCGCGCGAGCGCCGACGGCGGCGACACCTGGAGAGTGTTGGCATCCCCGATCCAGGACGGGACAGCGCCCTTCTCCAGCGTCGAGCTCTCGCCGGATTTCGGCCACGACCACACGCTGTTCGCGGTCGTCGAGGGGCAGCCGTTCCTCGGCACGCTGAGCGTGGACGGCGGCGAGGCCTGGCAGGCCATCAGCCCCGGCGACGATCTGCCCGTGGAGGCGTTGTTCATTTCGCCCGGTTTCGCGGTCGACCGCACCCTGTTGGCGACGATCGCGACCGCTGACTCGCCTTACGAGGACGAGCTTACGCCGCAAGACCTCGATCCGGAGTCCGCGACGGGGGCCGTGCCGCAGGCCATCCTGGTGTCGAATGACGGCGGCACGACCTGGATCCCGGCGCACGGGTTGGAACAGGAGGGGCTGCCGTACCGCTGGCATGCCTTCGTCCAGCTCTCGCCCACCTTCGAGCAAGACCGGACAGCGTTCGCCTTCGCCTACGCGCCGTGGGGCCACCCGTCAAGCGGCACGTACAAGAACCTTCCACTCCTCCGCCGGGCGCTGTTTCGCACGGATGATGGCGGCCTGACCTGGCACAGCATCTTCAACCGGGACACGCTTGTCCAGACCGACGGTGGCGAGCGACTGGTGTTCTCACCGGATTTCGCGCACGACCGCTTCGCCGTGCTGTGGTCTGTGACGCGCGACATCATCGGTCGCGGGCACACCTGCCGCGTAAGCCGCACGATCGACAGCGGCGAGACGTGGACGGTGGCCCGGCAGGGTGGGTCTTCCTACCTCAGCGGGGACCGGGGATGCGCGGATATGGCCATCGGCGGCCCGCCAGGGAACCTGGCGGCCATTATGGGGACGTACATGGGGACTTGGGAGGTGCTCACGACCATGGCACCTGCCGGTGCAGGGCTGCCGACCGACGATAGGGCGATGCAGGACACCACAGCGAGGTGGGACAGCACAGTGGCGCTGGTCGCCACCATACCTGCTTCGCCATCGTCTGGGGGCAGCACTATGTTCGTCGCCCGCCTTGATGGGTCCGTCTGGGTCCTGCCGGCGGTGCCTTGAGGGAGCCAGACCGCGCGTGCGGCTAAGCCACCAGCAGACGCTTTCGAGGACAAAGCCTCAGCTCAGCGTGAGCTCCACTGACGACAGGTGGATCAGGCCGCCGTCCCTCGGGCTGGTGTCGAAGACTTCGAGGCGACCGGGCTGGTTGCCGCCGCTCAGCGTGTAGCTCACCGTGCCGCTGAACGGGCCACGCTGGCCCAGCGCCGCTGTCACGCTGGCACCGCCGGTGCCGATCTCGGTGCCCGACTGATCGCGTACCCGCAGCCCCAGCTGGTTGTGCTGCACGGCCTGGCCGACGCCGCTCACGCTGATCGGGCTGGTCACCAATGAGCCAGTACTCGGGCTATCGATCTGCAGTCGCTCGGGCTGCTTGCGGAACAGGCCAATCAGCCACCACAGCAGACCACCCACGACACCACCTGCGAACAGTCGGGTCAGCATCACGCAACTGTACGCTGCTGCTCGCTCTCGTCAACGATCGGATCCGAGGACGCGTTCTCGCGTCGGGCCAGCACCACGAACGGCACCGCCAGCGCCTGGATCAGCGCGCTGACCAGGTACGACGCCGCATACCCCGACACGTCGGCCACCCGACCAAGACCCGGCTGTGCCACGACGCCACCCGCGGAGGCCATCAGCGAGTCGAACGACAGAACGGTGGCGCGCTGCTGGGACGGGATCACGCCGTTGATGAATGCCTGCCGCAGCGGCGCTTCGACCGCGAACACGAGTCCCCACGTGGTGAGCAGGACCAGCGCGAACCAGAAGCTGCCGGTCTGTGCGATCGCGATCAGCAGGATGACGTTGGCCAGGACACCGACGATCAGCGCCTCGGTGCGGCGTCGGAAGAGCCGCCGCGCGTAGGGCACGATGAGCCCACCCACGATCTGCGCCCCGGCCACGATCGCGGCGGCAAGACCCGCGACCGTATAGGCGCTCGGATCCCCGTATAGCTCGAGCAGGAATGGCTGCATCGCATAGAAGGCATAGATGCCGACGCCGCCCGAGAACGGCGCCGCGAGCATCAGCCAGCGGACCGGCGGGTTCTTCAGTCCACCATCGATCGCGCCGCTCAGCACATCGCGTACCTCGTTCACCACCCCACTGCGGACTTTGGGCGTAAAGCCGAGGTCATGCATGAACCAGAAGGCGACGACCAGAGTCACCAGCAGCATCACCGCCCGCAACACATACGGCACGCCCAGGTTGGTCACCTGCGCCACGAAGCCACCCGCGACCGAGCCGGCGAGCATCGCCACGCCACCGACCGTCTGCGCTCGACCAAAGATCGGATCCAGATGCCCCGTAAACCCGGTGGCAGCCAGCGCATCGACCAGCCAGGCCTCGGTGGCGCCGGAGAAGAACGTGAAGCCGAGCCCGAGCAGGATCGAGGCGACCGCCCAACCCCACAGCGCCGCGTGCAATTGCCACATCAGCAGGTACAGCAGCGTCGAGACGAGCAGCGTCGCGGCGCCGAGCAGAAACGAGAAGCGCCGCCCACTGGTATCGGCGACGACCCCCGTCGGGACCTCGAAGATCACCTGGCCGAGCGTGAAGAACGCGTTGGCGGCGAAGGCCTCGGTGTTGTTCAGCCCGGCGTCGAGCAGGAAGAGGGTATTGATGCCCCAGATAAAGGACGCCGCGAGCGTCGTGAGCAGTGTGAGCAGCAGGTAGGTGCGCTGGACGGTTCCCGAGGCGTCGGTCACGCGGGTGGGGACACCCGCGCGCGGCACGGCTCGAGCGTTACGTGATCGCTGTCGTTGACGCGGCCAGTCATCGAATGCCCACGCGGACGGACAATAACCGACTCACCCCCGTTGCAGGCGCTCGATTGCTTGCGTTGCCCAGCCCATGCACGTTCTGGGCGCCAAATATACGAAAACAGGCCACCCGCGTGGGTGGCCTGCTGGCGTCAGCCGGGGGTCTCGACGGGTGGCGGGGTGGGCGCGGGCGCTGGCGTGGGCGGCGCGGGCGGAGTGCCAGCCACACCCTCGAGGTGCGAGATGCCCTTGCAGGTCGGGCCAGGGCCAACCTGAGTCACCTTGATGCTCGAGTCGCTCACTTCGACCCAGAAGCAATCGATGCCGTCGACCGCGACGACAGTGTTCTCCGTGAACGGGCCGTAGCACGGCACGCCGGCCTTGAAGTACGCCGCGGAGTAGTAGCCCTTGAGCGAGTACGGGGCGCTTTCGTCTTTGACGGCGCCGCCGCCGGCGCAGTTGCCCAGGCTGTCGGCGAGCGTCGGATGGGCGGCCATGAGTGCGAGGATGCCCGCCGCGAGAACGGCGAGGGTGCGCTGATTGAAGAGCATGTCCGAAAAAGGCAGCTAGCGTCCTCGAGGGGACGGGATCAGGCGAAATCAGCGCCCGCTGTAGCGCGGCGGCCGTTTTTCGGTGAAGGAGGCGCGGCCTTCGGCGTAGTCGTCGGTCTGGCGCACCAGTGTGGTGAGCTGGCGTTCGTAGTCGGTGTAGGCGTCGAGCTCGAGCAAGACGGAGCGGTTGACGGCGAGCTTCCAGGCGGCGTAGGTCCTGGTTGGGCCGCTGGCCAGCTCCAGGAGGAATTCGACGAGCTGCTGCTCGTAGATCTCCGCCGACCAGACGTGACTGAAGTAGCCGAAGCGCTCGGCTTCCTGGGCATCGATCACTCGGCCGGTCAAGAGCAAGTCCATTGCGCGGGACTGGCCGATGAGCCGCGGCAGCAGCAGTGGCGCGCTCTGGCCGGCGAAGATGGCTCGGGTGGCGCGGATGTCGCCGACCACGGCATCGGCGTGGCCAACTCGGAAGTCGCACGCGAGGCTGAGCACCCACGCGGCGCCATGGCACCGCCCGTGGATCGCGGCGACCACCGGTTTCGGGAGTTGCATGAGCAGCTTGACCAGCTCGTAGTGGAGCCCACGGTCGGGGCCGATCGCTTCTGGATCGCCGCCGCGGCTGCGCTGGCCCATGCCCGCGACGATGTCATCGCCGGAGGAGAAGGCTCGACCCGCGCCCGCGAAGGCGAGCAGCCGCACCGAGTCATCGCGGCCGCACGCATCGCTGACCTCGAGGATCTCCTCGATCATGCGCCAGGTCATCGCGTTCAGCCGCTCGGGCCGGTTGAAGATCACGCGGACAATAGCAGCCTTGCGCTCGACTCGGATCGTGTCCAGCTCCGCTGATTCGACGACGCTCACTCTCGCCTCAGGTTAGGTCGCGCGGATGCTGCTCGAGGGCACCGGCCCGAACGGCGTATTCGGGTCGAAGCTGACGTGGCAGCAGGTCCCAGAGGCCACGGCGTTGATCGACCAGAGGTTGCCAAACCTGCACTACGTCTGGCTGCGCCGCCTCGACAAAGTGCGCCAGGGCATTTCGTTCTATCGCGCACTCGAGACCAAACGCTGGCGCAGCACCGACACCAGTGCACTCGGCGAGCCGGAGTTCGACTTCGCCGCGATCCAGCGCCTGGTGCAGCTGTCCGGGTGGGAGGACGAGGCATGGTCCGACTACTTCGAGCAGCGCGCCGTCGCTCCGCTCGAGCTGACGTACGAGGAGCTGGCGCAGGCGCCCCACGCGGCGGTGGGACAGATTCTGACCTTCCTGGGGATCGCCGAGCCGCGGCGGACTGAACTCGAAGAGCAGTGGCGTCACCAGCGCCAGGCCGACTCGCTGACCGAGGACTGGGTGGTGCGCTACCAGGCCGAAGCCCGCCAGTAGACTCCAGAACAGATGCAGCAGGCCGATCGTATTCTCACACTGGAGGGCGCCCGCAACGTGCGCGACCTGGGCGGCTTTCACACCCTCGATGGGCGTATCACTCGCTGGCGCACCCTGTACCGCTCCGACTCCTCACATCGGTTCAAGCCGACAGCGCAGGAACAACTGCTGGCGCTCGGACTCAAAACGGTCATCGACCTGCGCGAAAGCGACGAGATCGAGACGAAGCCGAGCGTGTTCTTCGCGTCGAGCGAGGTGAGCTATTGCTCGCGACCCTTTTGGGGCCAGAGCTTGCCCGAGGGCTCGGGGCCCGATATCCAGCTCGGCTATATTCGCGAGCTCGACGAGTGCGGCCAGCGGCTCGCGGCGATCTGCGGTGAGCTGGCGCAGCCCGACGCTTTGCCGGCGCTCGTGCACTGCGCGGCTGGCAAAGACCGCACCGGCGTGTTCATCGCGCTGCTGCTGGCAACCGCGCGGGTGCCGAGATCGGCCATCGTCGACGACTACGTCCTGACCCGGACGTGTCTGGGCGAGGAGTACTACGCGGAGAGCCGCCGCTGGGTTGAGGAGCGAGGCGCGGCGTGGGAGGACTACGCCTACCTGTTCGACACCCCGCCCGAGCGCATGGAGAGCACCCTCGAGCACCTCGACCGCCGCTGGGGCGGCGCCGACCAGTACCTGATCGAGCATGGCCTCGTGCCAGACACGGTCCAACGACTCCGCGAGCTGCTGACCGAGCCCGCAGCGTGAACTGAGCAACAGCCGCGCCGTGGCACAATGCGCCGCACATGACAGGCACGGAAGCGGTGCGGCGGGGGGATCTGGACCAGGTCGACGAGGATGGCGCCGTCGGCGAGGTGCAGCCGCGCGAGCAGCAGGTTCGGGCGGCGGCGCTGCGGCTGTTTCGCGACAAGGGCTATCACGCCACTTCGATGCGCGACATTGCCGCCGAAGTTGGTATCAACAAGGGCTCTCTGTACAGCTACATCCGATCGAAGGAAGACCTGCTGATCCCCTTCTTCGAGCGTGCGATGGGCTTGTTGTTGGTCGAGATCGAGGCTATTTCGGCGAATCAGACTCTCACACCAACTGAGCGACTGAAGCGCGCGATCAAGGCCCACATCCTGAACGTAACCGAAAACCTCGACATCCTCACCGTCTATCTGAGCGAATGGCGCCAGCTGACGGCCGACTCGCTGACCACCGTGCGCCAGCAACGTGAGCGCTACGCGGCGTTGTTTCTCGCGATCATTGAAGACGGGATCAAACGCGGCGAGTTTCGCGCGCTCGACCCGCGGATTAGCGCGCTGGGCATGATCGGCATGTGCAATTACCTGTTCCGCTGGTATCGACCTGATGGCCGACTAGAGCCGGAGCAGATCGCAGACGACCTGACCGACATGCTGTTGCACGGCGTCCTGACGTAGCCCTCACCCGCCGCTTCGCGGCACCCTCTCCCAGAGGGCGAGGGGTCTACGAAACCTCGAAGGGCGACTTCCAGAAGCGGAAGCCGTCAACGTCCTGCCACTCTTCAGTGGGCCGTTCGGCGAGCGCGGTGCCGAAGCCGAGGGCGGGTGGGCCCTTGAGGTTGGCGCCCAGAGTCGACGGGAATACCCGTGCCAGCTCCTCGGGGTCGATGCGCGAAGAGGATTCTAGACGCCGCACGGCGTGCGGCTGCTCGAGCAGCGTGTAGCCGTAGCCGTAGGAATGAAAGACCTGGCCGTTCACGTTCGCCGCGGCGTCGCTGGCCAGAAACACGACCAGCGGCGCGACGTTGTCGGGGTCGCGCTCGGTGCCCTGCGCCATCTCGCTCGGCCACTTACCGGTCTGCTCGAAGACCTGCTTGCCACGTGGCGTGGAGTCGATCATCCGCGTCGCGCCACTGGGCATGATCGCGTTGGCGGTCACGCCGTACTTGCCGAGCGCCTGCGCGGTCGACCACATCAGGCCCGTGATGCCGGCCTTGGCCGCTGCGTAGTTGGGCTGGCCGGGCGAGCCGAGCGCGCTCACCGACGACATGCTGATGATGCGACCGCCTTGCTGCTCGCGCATCTTGATCGAGGCGGCACGGGTGCAGTTGAACGTGCCCTTGAGGTGCACCGCGATCACCGCGTCCCACTCCTGCTCGGTCATGTTGAAGATCATGCGGTCGCGCAGGATGCCCGCCACGTTGACCAGGATGTCGATCTTGCCGAACTCGCGGACGGTTTGCTCGATCATCTCGGTCGCGTCGGCGAACGTCGCGACGTTGCCGGCGTTGGTGACTGCCTTGCCGCCGTTGGTGAGGATCTCGTCCACGACCTGGTTCGCGGGCAATTGCTCGGTGCCCTCGCCCGACAGGCTGGTGCCCAGATCATTGACCACAACGCTCGCGCCGGCCTTGGCCAGCGCGATCGCGATGCCGCGGCCGATTCCGCGGCCACTGCCAGTCACCAGCGCGGCTTTGCCGTCAAGCAGGCCCATGAGCGGCTTATCCCTCCTTTGGAACGACTAACGCATCGACCGCGCGCACGCCGTTGGGCAGTACGACCAGCGGATTGATGTCGATCGCCTCGACGGCGTCCTGGAGGTCGAGGCACAGGTCCGAGAAACGCAGCATGGTATCAACGAGCGCGTCGATGTCTGCGGGCGGGCGGCCGCGGGCGCCGTGCAGCAGCTGCACGCCGCGCAGTTTTCTCAGAGCATCGCGGGCATCGCGCTCGGAGATGGGTGGCATGAGCAGCTGGACATCTTCGAGGATCTCCACGAGGATGCCGCCCAGGCCGATCGCAATCACGGGACCAAACTGCGGATCGCGCGTCATGCCGAGCAGCACTTCGACTCCGCCGGCGACCATCTCCTGGACCAGGACGCGGCTTGCGCCGGGCACGGGCAGCGCCTGAAGTTGGGCGAAGCCGGCGCGCAGCGCCGCGTCATCGGCAAGCCCGAGCAGGACCGCGCCCACTTCGGTCTTGTGCACCAGGCGCGGCGCTTCGAGTTTTAAGACAACGGGGTACCCCAGCGCAGCAGCTGCCGCGGTGGCGTCCTCCAACGTCATGCACAGCCGCTCACGCGTGACCGGGATGCCGTACTCGGCCAGGATGGCTTTGCTCTCGCGCTCGCTGAGCGGGCGGCCGCGTGGGACGGAGACATCGCGGCGCGGCCGAGCATCGGGCAGCACGGCGGAACGGGTGCGCAGAAAGTCGGCGTAGCGGATCAACGCGGCGATCGCTCGCAGGCCGTACTCCGAGCCCTGCAGGAACGGGACGCCGCTGAGCCCATCGACTGGCTCCGCGATCGGCACGTCGGGCGACTGGCTGGGGTAGTAGTGGCCACCCACCAGGGCCATCGCCAGGAACACCGTGTCGGGGCGCCGCACGGCGGCCATCGCGAGCGCGCGGCCGACCGGCGCGGCGGCATCCAAGCGCGCGGGGTGGCTGCGGCCGTAGACCACGACATCCACGCCAGGCGCCTCAGCCAGCAGGTCCAGACAACGTTCGAGGATCTGTGTCTGGAACACGGCCTGGCCAGTGACGTCGAGTGGATTGCCGACGTTGCCGAACTCGGGTACGACCTCGCGCAGTCCCTGCTCGGTTTCGGGCGGCAGTTTGGTGAAACTGATGTCGCACTCGGGCGCGAGGTCCGACAGCAGGCCGGCGGCGCCGCCCGAGACAATGACCGCGGCGACACCACCGCCGCGCGGCAGCCGCGGCGAGTGAAACACGGCCAGCTGCTCGAGCATCTCGTCGACCCCGCTGACGCGGCTCACGCCGAGCTTGCGCAGGACGGCATCGGTGACATCATCTGAGCCGACCATCGAGCCGGTGTGGGCGAGGGCAGCGCGGCGAGCCGCTTCAGAGCGACCGATCTTGAGCATCACGATCGGTTTTTGCCGCTCCGCCGCTGCCTCGCACGCCTCGATGAAGCGAGCGGGCGTCTTGATCTGCTCGGCGAAGCAGCCAATTACCCGCGTCTCGTCATCTTCGACGAAGTAGCGAATGTAGTCGGCGGCTTCGACGTCTGCCTCGTTGCCCGAGGTGACTGCGAAGGTGACGCCAATGCCGCGGGCAAACAGCGGGAACAGCACGGTCGGCGCCATCATCCCGCTCTGCAGCACCACGCCCACTGACCCCGCGAGCGGCTTCCCGAAGCTCGTGGGCAGCGCGATCATGCCGCTCGGCACGTGCATGAGGCCCAGGCAGTTGGGACCCCCCACGACGATGCCCGTGCGCTCGGCCCAGGCGCTGAGCTCAGCCTGGCGTTTGGCGCCCTCGGGGCCGGTCTCGGCGAAGCCGCTGGAGATGATGTCCAGGGCGCCCACTTGCTTGCGTTCGCATTCTTCGAGGAGCGCCGGCACCCGCGCTGCCGCCACACCGACCACCACCAGGTCCACGGCGTGCGGCACATCCAGCAGCGATGGGTAGCAGGGGGCTTCCTCCACGGTGTCGTAGCGCGGGTTCACCGCCACGACCTTCCCCGTGTAACCGTAGCGCAGCAGATTGCGCAGCGCCATGCTGACAAAACTCGGGTTGGGCGATGCGCCAACGACCGCCACCGAGCGCGGTCGCAGGAGGGCGTCCATGCGGCGGACGCGCTGCTCCGCCGCGGACGCACCCGCTGAAAGAACGGACGTCACACCAGAACGGGCTGCCGCTGCTGTGCCGGCTGTTCGAGCATGAGCCGCAATGCCTGCTCGCGATGAAAATCGGCGTCGCCGTACAGCGCTTCGAGGTGCTTGGCCCGTTTGAAGTACAGGTGCAGGTCGTACTCCCAGGTGAAGCCGATCCCGCCGTGGACCTGGATCGCCGAGCCGCACACCTTGCGCGAAGCATCGCCCACGTACGCCTTGGCCACCGAAGCTGCGAGCGCGGCATCGGGTGCACCGGCGTCCAGTGCCCAGGCAGCGTAGTAGGTCGCGCCGTGGGAATTCTCAACGTCCAGCAGCATCTCGGCGCAGGCATGCTTGATCGCCTGGAACATGCCGATCGGCTGCCCGAACTGGTGGCGCACCTTCGCGTATTCGACGCTCATCTCCATACACCGCCGCATCGCGCCCAGCATCTCGGCCGCGGCGCCGATCGCCGAGCGCTGCAGCATCGGACCGATCACGTCCCAGCCGCGATTGACCTCGCCGAGCACCACGTCCGCGCGTACCTGTTCGAAGGTCAACGTGGAGGTCTTGTTGGAATGGTCCATCTCGCGGTTCGCCGTCTGGCTGAGGCCCGGCGCCTCACGATCCAGCACGAAAACCGTTGTGCCGTCATCGGTGCGCGCGACGACGATGATCTTGTCCGCGACATGGGCCCACGGCACGAACCGCTTGGTCCCGTTGAGCACAAAGTTCTTGCCAGAGCCGTCGTGCGTGGCGCGCATCTGGACCGCGCTGGGTTGCCACGAGATCGCATCTTCCAGGACCGCGACGGTGGCTTTGAGCTTGCCGGTAGCGATTTGCGGTAGCAGCAGGGTGTCACCCGCCGCCTTCAGCGCCGAGGCCGCGAGCACTGCCGAGGCGAAGTACGGACCGCAGTAGGCGGTGCGGCCCATCTCGTCGAGCACCAGCGCCTGCTCGATCATCCCGAGCTCAGGGTCGGCGACCATGCCCAGCAGTCCCATCTCGGCCATCTGCTGCCAGGTCGGCTCGCTGTAGCCCGTCTCGTCCTCCATCTGGCGCCTGACGATCTGCGCGCTGCTCTCGCGGGAGAAAAACTCGCGGGCGAGATCGCGGAGCATCACCTGCTCCTGAGTGAAGTCGAAGTCCATGGTCAGGCCCCCGTAGTCGGCTGACGGTCGGCGCGCGGCTCGCGTGGGAGCTTCAGGACGCGCTCACCAATGATGTTCTTCTGAATCTCGCTCGAGCCCGCGTAGATCGTTCCCGCGCGGGACCACAGGAAGTTGAAGGTCCACGAGCTGTCCTGGCCACGCGCTGAGCCACCACCCAGCTCCAGGCCCTCGGGCAGGCCGCGCTCGAGCTGACCGTATGGTCCGAGGATGTCCTGAATCAGCTCTTGATGGCGCTTGTCGAGCTCGCTGTAGTAGAGCTTGTCGACCGACGACTCCGAGCCAGGTCGCTGTCCCTTCTCCAGTTTGCCGAGGATGCGGTAGCCCGCGTAACGCAGCACCTCGACGTCCACGATCATCCGCCCGATCCGCTGGCGCACCAGTGGGTCCTCCAGCGCCGGGACGCCATCGCGGCTCAAGGTGCGGCACACCTCGGTCAGCCGCCGCAGGTTGGCCTGGTGGCGCGTGACGCGGGCGAGGGTGTTGCCGCCGCGCTCGAAGCCGAGCGTGGTCTGCGCCAGCTCCCAGCCCTGGCCTTCCTGGCCAATGATGTTCTCGCCCGGAATGCGCACGTTGTTGAAGAACACCTCGGCGAACTCGGAGCCGCCGGTCATCTGCTTCAGGGGTCTGACTTCGACGCCGGGGCTGTGCATGTCGAGAATGAAGTACGAGATCCCCTTATGCTTTGGCGCCTTCGGGTCGGTGCGCGCCAGCAGCATGCCGTAGTCGGAATAGGGCGCCAGGCTGGTCCAGACCTTCTGTCCGTTGATGACCCAGTCGTCGCCGTCGCGCACCGCGCTGGTCTTCAGGCCGGCCAGGTCGGAGCCGGCGTCGGGCTCTGAGTACAACTGGCACCAGATTTCCTCAGCGGTCAGCATGCGCGGGACGTAGCGCTGCTTCTGGGCATCGGATCCGTGCACGATGAGCGTGGGGCCAAGAAGGCCGAGCGCGAGGCCGTTGAGCGGGCCTGGAACACCGGCCAGAGCCATCTCTTCGGCAACGATCGCCTGCTCCATTGGCCGCGCGTCCAGTCCGCCGTATTCGCGCGGCCAGCCCATCCCCACAAAACCGGCCTCGTACAGGGTGCGCTGCCACGCCTTGCGGTCCTCCAGGCTCTCGCCTTTGGGACGATGCTCGGCGAACCAGGCGCGCACGCGCTGGCGGAACGTTTCGTCTTCGGCGGTGTAGTTCAGGTCCATATCAGCGCCCTCGCAATCTGGGATCGAGCTCGTCTCGCCATCGGCGAGCTTGCGAGCCGTTCAAACAGGTTTTGATCTGCGCGACGAGTATCCGTCATTCACCTGCCTCGGAGTCGCGGATCCAACTCGTCGCGCAGAGCATCGCCGAGCATGTTGAAACCGAAGACCGCGGCGCTGATGGCCAGGCCGGGCCAGATCGACAACCACGGCGATTGAAGCATGAATGCGCGGCCGGTCCCACTCAGCATGGCGCCCCAGGCAGGAAACGGCGGCGGCACGCCATAGCCCAGGAAGCTGAGTGTTGACTCGGCCAGGATGGCCGTGCCTAGCTGCACCGTCGCCAGCACGATGACTGGCGCAAACACATTCGGAATCACGTGCCGCACGATCATGCGCGCGTGGCCAGCGCCCAGGCAGCGCGCAGCTTCCATATAGGGCAGGTTGCGCATGCCGATGACCGAGCCGCGGATTACCCGCGAGGTGCCTGGCGCGAGCAATACCCCCAGCGCGAACGTCACGCTCCACAAGCCAGGACCGATCACCGCGACCAGGCTGACCAGTAGCACCACCGCCGGGAACGAGATCCACACGTCCACGATCCGCTGCAGGAGCAGGTCGGCCCAGCCGCCGAAATACGCCGAGAGCACGCCCACCGCCATCGCCAGCAGCACGCTCATCCCGACCGCGCCAAAGCCAACCGTGATCGAAACGCGGGCGCCCCAGATGATCCGACTGAGCATGTCTCGACCGTTGGCGTCCGTGCCGAACGGATGGCTGATCGTCGGACCCTGGAGACGATCGATGCCCGCGCCCACGTCGTACTCGTAGGGCGCGAGCAGCGGCGCCAACGCGGCCACGAACAGCAGCACGATGACGATCGTGCCGCCAATCGCGCCGAGCGGCTTGCGCCGAACGAACCGGCCCAGCCAGAGAAGTCCGCCGCGCGGCGCTGGCCGACGCAGCGGAGCCTCCAACTCCGGCCGGGCCAGGATGCCCGTGCGTGACGGCGGGGCCAGCGTGGCGCGCGCCATCAGCCGTAGCGCACGCGCGGGTCGAGCCACCCGTAGCACAGATCGACGAGCAAATTCGTGAGCACGATGACCACCGCGAAGAGCAGGTTGAGGCCCTGAATCACCGGGTAATCGCGGTATTGCACCGCTTCGAGCAAGTAACGGCCCATCCCCGGCAGCACGAAGATGCTCTCCAGCACCACCGTGCCGCTGACCAGGATCGCTACCTGCAGGCCGAGTAAGGTCAGCACCGGAATGAACGCATTCTTCAACGCGTGCCGCCAGACCGTCGACCATTCGGCCAGACCCTTTGCCGCGGCGGTGAGCACATAGTCCTGGCGCAGCACTTCGAGCATCTGCGCGCGAGTCAAGCGCATCACGCCGCCCGACAGGCCGATGCCGAGGATCAGCGCCGGCAGGATCATCTGCGTCATATTCCTCAGCGGGTCGTCGATCAATTGCGTGTAGCGCAGGGGCGGAGTCCACTGCCACCAGACTGATGGCAACGTCACCACCAGCGTGCCCAGCCAGAAGCCAGGAATCGACAGGAAAGCGATGGCCATGCTGCGCGCGACGTAATCGACCGCCTTGTCCTGGCGTACCGCCGAGATCACGCCAACCGGGATGCTGATGAGCAGTCCGACGATGAGCCCGAGCACGCCCAGCTCGGCCGTGACCGGCATCCGCTTGAACAATTCGTCGCTGACGTGGGTCTTGCTGCGCAGTGACGTTCCCAGATCACCGCGCAGCACACCGCCCATCCACTCGACGTACTGCACCGCGATCGGTCGATCCAGCCCGAGTTTGGAGCGCATCTCATCGGCGTCCTTGGCGTACGCGTAGTCCTGCATCAGCATGGTGACCGCGTCGCCAGGCAGCAGACGCACCAGCGCGAACACGACCATGCTCAGGCCGATGAGCGTGGGCACGACCAGCACCAGCCGGCGTGCCAGATAACGGTGCACGCTAATGCGCCGCCTCATCCTGAGCGGAGCGAATGATCTCCTTTTGAGCAGTGAGATCCTTCGGCTCGCAGGCTCGCCTCAGGATGAGGCTTCGCGTCATTTGTCGAGCCAGAGCTTGGGAATCACCTCCGCGCCACGGCCGTAGTCAGAAATCGGATAGAAGTCGCGCACCCACGGCGCCAGACCAAACGTGACCATGCCGGCCGCGACCGGCGGGTAGTACATCTGCTCCGCCAGATAGCGCTGGATGTCGAAGATCTGTTTCTTGCGATCGGCCCGGTCGACGGTTCGCATCTGCTTCTCGATCATCTCCGTCAGCTTGGGGTCGTTGACACCAGCGTGGTTACGCGTGCCCTTCGGGTGATACATGTTGAACAGGAAGTCGTGCGGCTCGGTGAAAGGCGTTTCCAGACCATAGACGAGGACGTTGTCGCCCTCCGGTAGCTTGCCCTGGAACGTTGTGCCCAGATACGCCGCGTATTCCTGCATTTTTATGGTCGCATCAATCCCAACTGCCTTGAGAAATTGCTGCACCAGCTCGACAGATTGCACCCACACCTGGCCGTAACCTGGCGTGCTTACCAGGTCCGCTTTGAAGCCATTCGGGTAGCCAGCTTCGGACAGTAGCCGCTTGGCTTCGGCGATGTCCGTCTTGAAGTACTTCGCCGTTGGGCCCTGGTCAGGTCCACGAGGATCGAGCCACCAGTCGGATAATGCCCAGGGGATGGCGTTGTTGTAGTTGCCGCGACCCTGGTTGATGATGCGAATGAGCTCATCGCGGTTGATCGCGATTGAAACGGCCTGTCGAACGCGCACATCGTTGAAGGGTGGTCGATCGAGGCGCCAGTACGTGAACGGAATGTTGTTGAACTGCGTTTCAACGAGCTGCAGCTCGGGGTTGGATTTCTTCAGCGCCTCGAGCTCCTGCTGCGGAACGTCGACATAGTCGAGCTCTTTGGCGCGCAGCGCGGCCATCTGCGTAGCGGTGTCGGGGATGATGTGGCCGATCACCTCGTCAATGCGCGGCTCGCCCTTGCGGTAGTAGTCCGGGTTCTTCTTGCCGGTGAATGACACGCCCGTTTCGTACTTGTCGAAGATGAACGGGCCGCTGCCGACGGTGCGCTTGCTGGCGTCGCCGTCCTGCTCGACGACTTCCTTGGGCAAAATCCAGAAGATCGGCGCACCCAGCGCAGCTTCGAACGGCGCGAACTGGTCCTTGAGCGTGAACACCACGGTGCGATCGTCAGGCGCGGTGACGCCTGAGACGATGTCGAAGGTCGCTTTCTGCGGCGAGACCTTCATGAACCGTTCGAACGACCACACCACGTCTTGCGCAGTGAGCGCGCGACCGTTCATCGGCGGCTTGTTGTGCCACTTCGTGTCGGGTCGCAGTTTGAACGTGTAGGTCTTGCCGTCTGGACCGACCTGCCACGACTCGGCCAGGTCGCCTTCCATGATGTAGGCCTGCGCGTCGATGCCGGGCCCCTTCTTCGACATCAGCAGGCGGCTGTAGAAGAAAGCCGAGAAGCCCTGGACGCGGAAACTGACGTTCAGGTGGGGATCAAAGGTCGGCGGGTCCTCGGTCCAGGCGAAGAACTTGAAGGTGCCGCCGGTCTTTGGCGCGGCTGTTGCGGCGGGCTTGGGTGCCTCAGTCGGTTTGGGCGCCGCGGCCGCCGCGGTGGTAGGCGCCGCTGCCGGCGCGGAAGTGGGCGCGGTCTGTGCCGGTTGTGACGGCGCCGGCGGACCGCACGCGGCGAGTAGGGTGGCGGCGATGCCAACTGCTGCCCAGGACTGGAGCAGGCGCCGACGCGTCCAGCGTTGGTCATCCACTGCTGAAACTCCTCCCTCGAGGAGCCATGCTAAACCCGCTATGTCAAGGGGTCAACGAACGGTCGTTCCGCTGTTTTGGCGCAGTGCCTGCGTCGCTTCGGCGTCGATTGAGAAGTGGCGCGGCAGGCTCACTTGTTCATCGGATCGTTTCGACGAGCGAACCACGACGCCGTAGTCGCGCGCGGCCGCCTCGATCGTGACGTAGCCGTTGAGCACGTCGTCCAGAACGGCGGCCGGGTCACGCTGGAATGGGTCACCGTAGCCCCCGCCGCCCGGCAGCGCGGTATCCACGCGCGTGGTCGACGGGTGGAACAACAGCTCTTTCGGATTCGCCGTACGGCCATCGCTGAGTGAAAAAGTACCTGGCTGGCCAGAGCCGCCCCCCAGCAGCCCCTGCGCGGGGAACTTCAGGCGGTCGTACATGCCCGACATCGACCACGTCTGGCCGCTGCGATCGACGAACGACGTGAACTGGCCACACCCGCCCCGAAACTGCCCCGGCCCGCCCGAGTCGGGCCGCACTTCGCGGCGCTCCATCACCAGCCCGGTCAGGCTCTCCAGGACCTCCGCGGGCACGCCCGCGACGCCGCTCGGAAAGCCGACGTTGTTCAAGCCATCCTTGGTCGGCCGGGCGCCCGTACCGCCGCACTGGAACAGCATGAACGTGTACGGGTCCGCCGTGGGCGGCTTGGCTCCGCGAAACATCGTGATCCAGATCGAGGCGGCGCCGTCCGCCATCAGGCGATCGGGCATCGCTCGCGCGAGTGCGCCGAAAATCAGACCAGGCAGAAAGTGGCCGATCAGGTGCCGCGCCGCCACGGGCGCCGGGTGCAGCGCGTTGAGGATGCAGCCCGGTGGCGCGACCACGTGTACAGGGCGGAAGCTGCCTTCGTTGTGCGGCACTTCGGGTGAAATCGCGCACTTGACCGCGAAGCTCGTATAGGCGTGGGTGTAGTTCATCACCACGTTGATGCCGAAGCCGCTTTGTGGTGAGCTGCCCGCATGGTCGACGGTCAGATTGCTGCCGTCGATGCTGACCGTAGCCTTCAATAAGACAGGGTCCGGAAAGCCATCCGAATACATCTCGTTCTCGTACACGCCATCCGGCAGTCGCTCGATTGCCGCGCGCGTGGCGCGTTCGGAACGATCGATGATCGCTTCAGATAACGGGTCGATGCTGTCCAGAGAAAATTCTTGCATGAACTCGAGCAGTTGCGCGCCGCCGACGTCGTTGCAGCTGGCCATTGCGTACAGGTCGCCTTCGACTTCACGCGGCGTCCGCACATTGGCCTTCAGGATCTTGAACAGCTCTTCATTGCGTTGGCCGCGTTGGAAGAGCTTCATGATCGGGATATAGATGCCCTCTTCGTACACTTCGCGCGCTTCGGCCGACAGGATGCGGCCGCCGATATCGACCATATGACAGGTGTTGGCGAAGTACGCCACTACCCGGCCATCGCGGAAGATCGGCGTCACCAGCGTGATGTCGTTGATCTGGCCAGCGGTCATCCACGGGTCGTTGGTGATCAGCACGTCGCCCTGCTCGAGGGTGTCTTCCGGATACGCCGCCATGAAGTGGCGCATGCACGTGGCCATCGCATTGATGTGGCCCGGTGTCCCCGTCTCCGACTGCGCGACCATATTGCCGAGCGTGTCGAACACCCCGCACGCGAGATCCTGCGACTCCCGCACCACGGTCGAAAACGCCGTCCGCATCAACGCCGCCTGCTGCTCATTGGTCACCGACAGCAACCGGCTCCACAGCACTTCAAGCGCAATCGGATCGATCGTCGTCACAGCATCACGTGCAGGTTGCGGAACTCATCCACTTCGCCTTCGGCGTGCGGGCCGATGATCGTGGTCGACTCCCGTTCCTCGACGATAGCGGGTCCCGCGAAGCGCATGCCCGGGCGCAGCAGATAGCGGTCGTAGACCGGCGTCGGGCGGTGCTCGCCCCACTCGGGGAAGTACGCATGGCGATCCCGCTTGCGTGGGTCACCTTCTGGTATTGCGGCGCCGCGCAGCTTCACGTCTGGCCGCGGACCTGACGCGAGCAGGCGCCAGCTCACGGCTTCCAGCGGCACATTCGGCCCCGTGCGGCCGAACAGCGTCTCGTACACGCCTTCGAACTGCGTGGTGATCGCATCTAAAGAGGAAGCGCCGAGGTGGCCTTCGGGCAAATCCACGCGGATCTCGTGCCCCTGGCCGCTGTACCGCAGATCGGCCTGGCGGCTCGTGCGGCGATCGCTCGCGGCGACGCCGGAGCGGGCCAGGATCGCGTCGCCCTGGCCAGCCATGTCGTCGAACAGAGCGTTGATCTGCTCCCAGTCGATGCGGTCGAGCTGACCGAAGAACGTTCTGACGAAGTCGAAGGCGAGCGGGGCTGTGAGGAAGCCGACCGTGGACGTCACACCCGCGCCGAACGGCACCATCAGCCGCGGCGAGTGCAGCACGCTGGCGACTCCGAAGCCATGGCCCGGCCCGGCGCCACCGAACGCGAACAGCGGCAGACCGCGCGGATCCTTGCCGCGCTCGATGGCATGCACTCGGGCCGCGGAGGCCATGCCTTCGTTGACCAGCTGGTGGATGCCCCACGCGGCCTGGGTCGCGGGCATAGCTAGCGGTTGCGCGATCTTCTGCTCGATAGCGCGCTCAGCCCCGTGAAGATCCAGCTTCAACCGGCCGCCTAGAAAAAACTCGGGATCGAGGTAACCGAGCAGCAGATCGGCGTCGGTAACGGTCGGTTCGGTGCCGCCGCGGCCGTAACAGACTGGGCCGGGGTCGGCGCCCGCGCTGTCTGGTCCGATTTTCAGGAGGCCGAGGCTGTCCACGCGGGCGATCGAGCCGCCGCCCGCCCCGATCTCGATCAATTCAACAACCGGGGTTTTTATGGGCAACCCGCTGCCCTTCTTGAAGCGATACTTGCGATCGACTTCGAACTCGGTCGAGGTCAGCGGCTGACCATCTTCGATCACGCACAGCTTGGCAGTGGTGCCGCCCATATCGAACGCGAGCAGGTCGCGCACGCCCGCCTGTTGTCCGTAGTAGGCGCTGGCCAGGGCGCCCGCCGCTGGGCCGGACTCCAGCAGCCGCAGGGGGAAGCGGCTCGCGGTCTCGACGGTCGAGATGCCGCCTGAGGACAGCATCAGGAACAGCTCGCTGCTGATGCCCACGTCGTGCAGGCGTTTGACAAGCTCGTTCAGGTAGCGCTCGACCAGGCCCTGTACGTACACGTTGGCGACCGTGGTCGAAGTGCGCTCGTACTCGCGGATCTCGGGCACTACCTCCGACGAGAGCGAGACGCGTACGCCTGGCGCGACCTCGCCGATGATCGCCCCCACCAGCCGCTCGTGGGCCGGATTGGCATAGCTGTGCAAGAAGCAGATGGCGATGGCCTCGATGTCTTTGTCGCGCAGCTCCGCCACGAGCTGCGCGACCGCGTTGGGGTCGGGGGCGTGTGCGACGGCGCCGTCGGCGTGCACCCGCTCATCGACTTCTAGCCGCAGGTAGCGCGGCACAAGCGGTTTCGGCATCTCCAGGAACAGGTCATAGAGGTCGTAGCGATGCTCGCGGGCGATCTCGTAGGCATCGCGAAAGCCCTTCGTGGTCAGCAGGGCCGTGCGCGCGCCTTTGCGCTCGATGATGGCGTTGGTGACCAGGGTGGTGCCGTGGATCACGTGCTGGATGTGCTCCGCCTGCGTGTCCGTTCGCTCGATCGTTTCCTTGAGCACATCGGCTACCGCCTGCGATGGGTCGCTGGGCGTGGTGAGCACCTTGCCGACGGTCAGCTGCCCGCTGTCGTCGTCGATGAGGATCAGATCGGTGAACGTGCCGCCGATGTCCACACCCACCCGAAAACGTCCCGCCATGCGCTTTCCTAGTGTGCCTCAAGCTGGCCGCCCTTCGGGCCGATAGTGGAAACGGACAAAAAAATGACTTCCTGGCGCGGGCTCCCTCTGGTCGTGTGGTGCGCACTCGCGTGCGGCGCTCTGCGCTACATGGGCGCGGTGTGGGACGTCGCGTGGCACCGCACGCTCGGCCGCGACTCGGTGTGGTCGCCGCCGCACGTGCTGCTGTACGTCGCGGTGCTTGGCGCCACGCTTGCTTCAGCCTGGCTGCTGCGCACGGCGACGCGCGAGCGCGTGCGCAGCGCTGCGCTGCTCGCGCTGTGCGGCAACGCGCTGGTGCTGCTGGCCGCCCCGTTCGATGCCTACTGGCACATCGCGCACGGACCCGATACCGACATCTGGAGCCCACCGCATCTGCTCGCGGTCCTTGGCAGCGGGCTGAGTGGCCTGGGCTGGCTGAGCGCGGTGTGTGCCTGGCCAGACGCCAGCAGCGGACTCAAGCGAATCCGCTACATCTTCCTCGCGTGGACGGCCTACGCCGCGTGGTTCAGCCTCAACTGGTTCCAGATGGACGCCGCCAGCCGCGACACCCTGGTCTACCCCTCGCTGGTCGGCCTCACCGTCGTGCCGGCGCTGCTGCTCGGACGCCATGCCAGTGGTTTGCGATTCGGCGCTACCGCGGGCGCGGCTGGCCTGATGCTCATGAGCGTGGTGCCGGCGCTCGGCTTCCCACCGCTGGGCTGGGTCGGCCCGGCGCTGCCACCGCTCGTGATCCTACCGGCCCTGGCCATGGACCTTCTGATGCAGCGCAACGGCCCAATGCTGCTCAGGTCCGCGGGCAGCGGTCTCGCTTTCGGCGCCGTCTTCGTGGCGCTGCACGGGGATTTGGGGAGCCCAGTGCCCGTCCTGGCTGCCGTGGCCGGCGCTGTCATCGCATGGCTCCTCATCCGGGCCGCGGACAAGAAGCCAAAGCTGCCCAGCATGCTGGCTGAGCCCGGCCTCGATAGCCTCCTCGGGCCCGCCGAGCGGTTGCGCTTCGAACGCATGCGCCTCAGCGTCCGGGTCGGCCTGCTGATCGGACCGACCCTGCTCATCACGATCTACGGTCAATCGGCGCTCGGACCCGCCTCGCTCGCCGCCATCGCCTCGCTCGGTTCGACGGTCGCGGTCGTGTTCCTGCTCCTGAAGAAGCCGCAACTCTTGCTCCGCTACCAGCTGGTCTGCCGACTCGTCGACATCGGCCTGGTGTGGCTGAGCGTGTCTTCGATCCAGGAGTTCACCGGTCGCGCACTCTTCGATCAGGTGTATCTACTGCCCGTCATCTCGGCGACGGGCACGCACGGCAAACGCGGGGCGTACCTCATCTCGTGCGCTGCGTCCCTCGCGGTCGTTGCCGCGCGCGTCCGCCTGGTGCTCGCCGGAGCTGCCCCGCTCGAACCAATCATGATTGGCGATGCGGTGATGCAGGTGGCGCTGTTCTTCATTACCGGCTCCATACTCGACATGCTGATGCGCACCAGCGCCGGGGTGGTGGAGCAGCTTAGGAGGTCAGAGCAGCAGGAAGCCCAGGTCGCGCTGCGCGAATCGGAAGCCCGCTACCGCAACATCTCCGAGCTGACCTCGGACTTCGCTTTTGGCTTCCGCGTCGAGCCCGACAACAGCATGCGCTGCGAGTGGGTCACCGAGGCCATGGAGCGCATGACCGGCTACTCCCTGGCCGATCTCGAAGAACAGGGCGGCTGGATCAAGCTGCTGGATCCAACTGACCTGCTGCCCGTGCGCCGGTGGTGGGAGACGTTGATGCGCGGCGAGTCCGGCTCAGCCGAGTTCCGCATCATCACCCGCTCGGGTGAGACCCGACTTCTGCGCGGCCATGCACGACCGCTCCTGGACCCGCTCAGCGGGCGGCTCGAGCGTATCTACGGCGCCGCTCAAGACATCACAGAGCGCAAGCAGTGGGAGGCCGCGCTTGAGCACCAGGCACTGCACGACTCGCTAACCGATCTGCCCAATCGCGCTTTGCTGCAGGATCGACTGGCCGCGGCGATCGCCGCCGCGCGCCGTGATGGCACCTGCCTGGCGCTGATGATGATGGACCTGGACCGCTTCAAGGACGTCAACGACACATTCGGCCATCACCTCGGCGACGTCCTGCTGCAGCAGGTCGGCCAGCGCGTGCGCGGCTGTGTCCGCGAGAGCGACACGGTCGCGCGACTGGGTGGCGATGAGTTCGCGGTCCTGCTGCCAACAACGTCGGGTGATGACGCCGTCGTGGTCTCAGGCAAGCTGCTGAAGGTGCTCGAGATGCCGTTCGAGGTCGAAGGGCACCAGCTGCGCATCGGCGCCAGCATCGGTATGGCGCTGTTCCCCAGCCACGCGCACGATGCCGACACGCTGCTGCGGCACTCCGACAGCGCGATGTACGTCGCGAAGCGGCTGGGTGGCGGCTGCCAGTTGTACGCGCCCGCGGTCGACGACGGCCTGGCGGCCTGAGAGCATCGTCACGGCGGCGGCGGCGCTGACCAGGCGAGGATGACCTGCTGGCTCGGCTCGAGCCGCACCTGAATCGACTGCGGCAAGCTCGCCCAGTCGGCGCCTTCCGCGATCAGCACCGAGTCTGTCGTGAACGTCCCCAGCGGTAGCCATCGCCCTCCGATCAGCGCCTGCGCCTGATACCGCTCGCCAGGCGGCGGTGGGGCAACGTGCGAGAGTGAGAACAGCGCGATGTCGCTGCCCGGCTGGGCGTGATACGTACCGTGCATCTCGCCCACCGTTCCCGTTACGGCCTCGACGCGGATGGATTGAGCCTGGCTCGACGTCAGCAGCGCCACGGCGCGCTGGTTCTGACGGAGTGTGCGTTCCTGTTCGAGCCAGCGCCAGACGCCGCCGCCCACCACCGCCACCAGCACCAGGGATGCGGCCAGCGGTGCGAGGATCGTGCGTAAGTGCACCAGCCCGTCGCGGATGCGGGTCTTGGCAGTGCCCAGCGGCACTCCAAGGCTGTCTGCGACCTCCATGTGGGTCAGGTCGCCCATGAACGCAAGCGCGACCGCCTGGCGCTGCTTTGGGGATAGCGTCGACAGGGCCGCCCGAATCACTTCAGCGCGTTCCGCGTTCCAGGCTTGCTCTTCTGGGCCCGGCTCGCGATCTGGTAGCTCGCGCGGGCCGTCCTTGTCGTCATCGTGCACGTCGGGATGGCGGCGCCGCCGTCGAAGCTCGTTCAAGACGCGCCAGTGGGCAATCCGCAGCGCCCACGGACGAAACGGCCCAGCGGAGCTGTCGAACGTCGCCGCGCCGCGCCAGATCGCCAGGAAGGTCTCCTGGACGATCTCTTCGGCGGCGGCTGGCCCGAGGCTGTGGCTCGCCACCTGGAACACCAGGCCGGCGTAGCGCGTGTACAGCGCCCCGAGCGCCTCGTGTCGCCCGCGCGCGAGCTCAGCTACAAGGTCCTCGTCGGACAGGCTGGACTCGCGACGGGGCGCAGCGCGCGTTTCGGTCATGGCATCTCGCTGGGCTGAACCACGATCTTGCGCGGCGCGTTGCCCACGGGCACCGTCGCGACGACAGCATTCTGCGCGAGATCGACAATCGACAGGTCGCCCGAGCCTTCGTTGGTCACCAGTGCCTCGTTGCCCAACAGTGCAATCCAGTGCGGCATGGTGCCAACTTTGATCGAATCGAGCAGCGTGCGGGAGGCGATGTCGAATTCGTCGAGGGTGCCTGGCCCCTGGCTCACCACCAGCCCGATGCTCCCATCCGGCGTGAATTGCGGATGGTGCGGCGAAGCCCCTACCGGGGCCTCGCCCAGCAGCTGGTTCGATGCGACGTCGAGCACTTGCACCGCGTCCACGTCGGACAACGTGTACAGCAGCGTCGCGCCGTCTGGACCGACAGCCAGCGCCCGCGGCGCATGCTCGAGCGGAAGGCGCGTGACTTCGTTGCCGCTGGCCATGTCGAGCTCGACCAGGGCGCCGCTGCCAGCCTGGCTGCCGGCGTATACGCGTGAGCCATCCGGAGTGATGGCCAGGTTGTGCGGCCTAGCCACGGTCGCTTGCCAGGTAATCCGATCAGTGCTCGTATCGATCGATAGAACGCGATCGGTGCCGAAGCCCGCGACCAGTACGTGGCTGCCGTCCGGCGTGATGGCCAGGCCGTGCGGCGTCTTGCCGACGTCGACGGTGTCGACGATTTCGTCGGTGCGCGTGTCGATTACCGAAACGGTCGAGTCGCCGTCGCTGCTGACGTAGACGCGTCCGCCATCGGGCGTCACCACGATGCCGTGCGGCCCGGTGGGTACCGAAATCGTCCTGGTTACGCGCTGGTTTGCCGTGTCGAAGACCGCCACGGCGTCGTCTTTGAACAGACCGATATAGGCTTTCGGCGCGATGCCCTGTGCCGAGGCGGGCACGGCATGCAGCGCAGTAAGCGCAAGGATGGCAATGCTGGTTGCGAGGCGGCGCATGATTCGGGTCCTTTGCAACGTTGATCAGCACCCCATACCCCGCGGCGCGAGAACCGGATTGGTCAGGTGTGGCCGGCAGCGCCGCCCAGGTACGCCCGCACGACTTCGGGGTTGCTGGCGACCTCGCGGCTCGGCCCGGCCAGTTTCACCAGGCCGTTCTGGATCACGTACGCACGATCGGCGACGGCGAGCGCCATGCTCGCCATCTGCTCAACCAGCAGCACCGTGGCGCCTTGCGCATTCAGGTCGAGGATGGTTTGCGCGACCTGGCGGACCAGCAGCGGCGCCAACCCCATGCTCGGCTCGTCCATCAGCAGCATGCGCGGTCGACTCATGAGCCCGCGCGAGATCGCCAGCATCTGCTGCTCACCGCCCGACAGCGTGCCGGCGCGCTGTCGACGGCGCTCATACAGCACGGGAAAGCGCTTCAGCTCCGCTTCGGCAAGCGTGTGGGCCGCCCCGCTGTCGAGGCTGAAGCCGCCGAGCAGCAGGTTGTCGTAGACCGATTGGTCGCCGAAGATCTGTCGGCCTTCGGGGATGTGTGCGAGACCTTTGCGCACGATCTCGTGGCTGCGCAGGTGCGTGATGGACTCGCCCGCGAAGGTGATGCGGCCGCCGGCCGCGGGCACCATGCCCGAGATCGCGCGCAGCAGGGTCGTCTTGCCCGCTCCGTTGGATCCGATCAGCGCCACGACCTCCCCGGGAAAGACTTCCAGCGAGATGCCGTGCAGCGCCTCGACCTGGCCATACCGAACGACCAGGTCGCTCACCGACAGAATCGCCTCTCCCTCTGGGAGAGCTTTATCAAGGCGCGCAGCGCCGGGTGAGGGCTGTTCCGCGGCACTCACGCTTCGAGCGCCGCCCGTTCGCGCCGCAAGTCGTCAAATGAATGCTCCGCGCTGCCGAGATACGCCTCGATCACTCGTTGGTTCGACTGGATGCTGGCGGGCGTCCCCTCGGCGATCTTCTTGCCGTAGTCGAGCGTGGTCACGTGGTTCGAGACACCCATGACCAGGTCCATGTGGTGCTCGATGACCAGCATCGTCACGCCCGCCGCCGACACTCGCCGGATCACCTCCGAGAGTCGCCCGATCTCGCTCGGATTGACCCCCGCCGCGGGCTCGTCGAGCAGCAGGATCGACGGGCCGGTCGCCAGCGCGCGGGCAATCTCGACCATGCGCTGCAACCCGTACGGCAGCGACTGCGCCTCGGCGTCGGCCAGGTGCTCGATCTCCAGAAACGCCAGCAGTCGCAGCGCGCGTTCTCTGACATCCGCCTCCTCGAGCGCGGATCGCCGCGTGCGCAGCAGCTGGTGGACAAACCCGGCCGTCCGCTGCAGGTGAAAGCCCATCATGACGTTGTCGAGAACGGTGAGGTCCTTGAACAGCTGGATGTTCTGGAAGGTGCGGGTGATGCCCGCGGCCGCGACGTTGTGCGGTCGCAGCTGATTCAGCACCTGCTCGCCGAGGCGGACGGCTCCGCCGGTGGGCGTGTAGACGCCGGTGACGACGTTGACCAGGGTGCTCTTGCCCGAGCCGTTGGGGCCGATCAAGCCATGCACCTGTCCTGGTTCGACTACGAGCGATACGCCGTCGACCGCCTTGACGCCGCCGAAGTACATCTTGACGTCGTCCAGGCGGAGCGCCTCGCGCTTCTGGGTCGACGAGATCGCGGCCAGCCCATTCTCTGGCGGATCGTTCTGCACGCTATGCGTAACGGTCCGCCTGGTGAGCGCCCGGATACCCGGCAGATCTCTCAGAAAGCCGGCCATGCCGTCGGGCATGGTGACCAGAAACACGATCAGCAGCGCCCCGTACACCAGCAGGAAGTGCTCGATGATCTGTGGCGTCACCAGCGTGAAGCCCAGGAAGCCGAGGATCACCCCCAGGCTTAGCGCCCCTTTGCTGGCGCCTCGGGGCTTGAGTCGCCAGAGGCCGACCGCGCACGCGCAGCCGATGACCACCAGGACCAGCTGCAGCCACAGCTGGGAGCGCGGCAGCACGTCGTACGAGCCGATCGTCTTCAGCACCTCAGGCAGGATGACCAGCACGGTCGTGCCGATGAGCGGACCGAACAGGCTGCGTGCGCCGCCGAGGATGACGAACACCAGCAGCTCGACGCTCTTGTCGAAGGTGAAGGTGTCCGAGACGATGTAGCCCTGCTGGTGGGTAAAGAGCGCGCCGGCCAGCCCCGCCAGCACCGCGCTGAAGGTGAAGGTCTTGAGCTTCATGCGGTACACCGAGACGCCGATCGTCTCGGACGCGATCTCCGACTGGCGGACCGCGTTGATCGTGCGTCCCCAGCGCCCGGTAAGCAGGTTGTTCGCGAGCAGCTGGACGATGAGCGCCAGGCCCGCGGTGACCCAGAAGTACAGCATCTGGCCGGTGAGGGTCGGGCCATCGGCGCCGAACGGGCGAAAGCGTCGCAGCCCGCCCATGGTCGTGCCGCCGAACCACTCGGGCCGCGGGATGTTGCCGATGCCGGTCGGGCCGTTGGTCACCGCCAGCCAGGTTTGCGCGATCACGAAGGTCACGATCGCCAGAGCGATGGTGACCATGGCCAGGTAGTGTCCACGCGCTCGTAGAGTGGGCAACGCGATGAGAAAACCGATCAGCCCCGCGATCGCCGCGGCCACGAAGATCGCGATCCAGACTGGAATGCCCACGCGGGTGGTAAGCAGCGCCGAGGCGTAGGCGCCGAACGCGAACAGCGCGCCATGGCCCAGCGAGACCTGGCCCTGGTAGCCAACCAGGACGTTCAGCCCGATCGCCGCGATGGTGTAGTAGGCGATCGTCTGCATGATCTGCTGTACGAAGCCGTCTTCGAAGATGAGCGGCGCGGCGAAGATCGCCAGGATCGCGACGCCCACCAGCAGCAAGCTGCCAACCGAGGCGCCGTAGAAGATCGGCAATGGCAGATGTCGCTGCACTCGCTACACCTTCTCGCGGCTGGGCCGCTCGAACAGGCCGAGTGGCTTCCAGGCCAAGATCACGATCAACAGGAAGAAGGTGACGGCGTCGCGCAGGGAGGCGTTGAAGATCGCCACCACGAACTCGACCACCCCCAGCAGCAGCCCAGCGATCAGGATGCCGAACGGATTGCCGAGTCCGCCGATGATCGCGACCGCGAACGCCTTCAGGCCGGGCAGCACACCCATCAGCGCGTGCGCGAACAGCACCGGCGCCACGAGCAGCCCCGCGATCCCCGCCAGGATGCTGGAGATGACGTAGGCGAGCACCACGATGAAGCGCACGTTGATGCCCATCAGGCCCGCGGCCGCGGGGTTCAGCGCCACCGCCGCCATCGCCTTGCCGAGCAGCGACCGCTTGAGGAAGTACAGCACAGCCGCCATCGTCGCCATCGAAGCGACCAGGATGAAGATCTCTTGCGGCAGGATCCCGAACTGGAAGAGCCCGAGGTTCACGCGCACCGCGTTGTCGCCGAAGACCGAGGGCACCGCCTTCTGCTCGCGGCCCCAGATCACTTCCGAAGTATTTCTGAGGATCACGGCGACGCCCACCGTGCTCAGAATCCAGCCCAGCGAGAACGCCCTCCGCAGCGGCCTGACCGCGACCCGTTCGACGATCGTGCCCATGGACGCCAGCACGAGCGGGATCACGGCCAGCGCCGCGATGAGCGCCACAACGCTGGGCACCCCGGCGACGAGCAGCAGCCCGAAAATCGTGAAGGCGAGCATCCCGCCGATCATCAGAAAATCGCCCTGGGCGAAGTTCAGCGTCTCGGTGGTCGAGAACGTGACGTAGTAGCCCTGCGCGATGAGGGCGTAGATGCTGCCGTAGACCAGGCCCGAAGCGACCGCCTGCGGCAGCCCGCGGAGCAGCGTCTCCAGCACCTCCATTCGCTAGCTCAGCCGCCTCTCTTGGACCCGCGGGCGCTCGCGCTCAGTTCGCCTTGGCCAGCTCCCCGTTCTTCCACACCGCCGCGAACATGTCCTTGCCCTCCAGCGAGTGGTGCCGATCCGGACCAAACGGCTTCGCCGGCGCCGACGTGACGCCCTTGAACCCGTCCAGACTCTCGATCGCGTCGCGCAGCTTCGCCGAATCCGGCCCCGCCTTCGACAATGCCATGAACATCATCCTGGTCGCGTCGTACGCCTGCGCGGCCGTAATCGGGAAGGGATCCTCGTTGTACGCCTTGAGCATCTTCTGGTGGAAGTCGGCCGCCGCCGGGCTCTGATCGGGCGTAAACGAAGCGACCGTGACCACGCCCTCGGCCAGCTCCTTGCCCGCCAGCTGCGGCACGATCGGGTCGCTCCAGCCCCAGGCGCCCGAGAACTGGACCTTGTAATCGATCTTCTGCGCCGATCGCAGCAGGTTGGCATCCTCCGGCCCGAGTCCGAAGTTGATGATCTGCTTGACTCCCGCCGCCTTCATCTTCTGCAGCTGCGAGGTCATGTCGGTATCACCGACGTTGTAGGTCTCGGTCGCCAGGATCTTGAAGCCCTCGGACGGAATGAGCTTGTCGGCGGTCGCCTTCGAGGCGGTGCCGTACCCGGTGGTGTCGTGCATCAGCCCGATCGCATCCCAGCCCTTGGTCTTGGCGTAGCCGAGGATGGTCTCGACCTGGAAGTTATCTTGCATCGAACTGCGGAAGACCCACTTGCGCGGCTTCACGCCCGGCTCGCCATAGAGCGGCGACGGCTGCCCGTTGCCATCGATGTACACCACCTGCACCGAGGTCGAGATGGGCACGATGACCGGCACCTCGGCTTCTTCGGTCTTCGGGATGAACGCCAGCGCATTCCCCGAGTTGACCGGGCCGATGATCGCGATCACCTTGTCCTGCTCGAGGAAGCGGGTGATGTTGGCGACGGCGATCTCGGGCTTGACCTGATCGTCGAGCACCGGGATGTCCACCTTGCGGCCCTGGTAGCCGCCGGCGTCGTTGAACTCCTTGAGGCAGATCTCGATGCCGCGCTTCATGCCCGTGCCGAAGTTGGCGGTCGCGCCCGTGAGCGAGCCATCGGAGCCGATCTTGATGGTCGCACCACCCGCGCCTTGCGTGGCGTACTCGGCGCACGACAAGGTGCCGGTCGCACCAGCGGCCGGCTTGGCTGCCGCGGGCGCAGTGGTCGCTGCTGCCGCAGCGGGCGCGGTCGTAGCGGCGGCGGCTGGCTTCGGCGCATCAGTCGGCTTTGCGGCTGCAGCAGGCGCAGCCGCGGTAGTCGGCTGCGCGGGCGGCGGTGCCGAACACGCGGCGACAATCAGAGCGAGCGCGCCGAGGGCAGCTTCGAGCGCACGGCGACGAGGTACACGCATCGGTTGATCCCCCTACGGGAGTGTGCGCGGACGATATCACCCTGCTCGGGAGAGCGCTACAACTCGCGCTCGCCGACACACCGACGCCTCAACGGCGAGCGGGTACAACCCGCGCTCGCTGACACACCGACGCCTCAACAGCGAGCGGGTACAACCCGCGCTCGCTGACACACCGACGCCTCAACGGCGAGCGGGTCACGACCCGCGCTCGCGCACGCACCGATGCCTCAACGGCGAGCGGGTCACGACCCGCGCTCGCGCACGCACCGATGCCTCAACGGCGAGCGGGTTACAGACCGCCGCGGGCGCCGACGAACTCCTCGACCTCCGCCAGTGTGGGCATCGAGTTGGCGCACGCGGGCCGCGTGACGACGATCGCGCCCACCGCGTTGGCCATGCGCACCGAGCGGTACCAGTCCCAGCCCTGCAATCGACCGTAGATCAGTCCGCTACCAAAAGCATCGCCCGCGCCTAGCAGATTGAGAATCTCGACCGGGAACCCCGGCACCTTCATCGGCGCGGCATCACCCTGGTACACCGTCGCGCCCGCGGCGCCGCTTTTCACGACCAGCGCGGGGATGCCGCTGGCCAACAACCTGGCAACGGCCTCGTCGAGATCGCCGACAACCTCAGCGTGGGTCTGCTGCGAGTGGCTGATCGAGTAGCGCGCGAAGCCCGCGGCCGCCTTCACCTCGTCCTCGGTACCGATCGCGACGTCGACCAGCCTCGCCAGCCGCCGCACCGTCACCCCGAACACGCGCACATCCTCCCATGCGATCGGGCGGAAGTCGAAGTCGAGAAAGACGGCAGCCCCGGCGGCGTGCGCCAGCTCGGCAGCATTGATCGTGGCCGATCGACTCGGCTCAGCGCTGAGGCCCGTGCCCGAGATCAGCAGCGCTCGACAATCACCAGTCGGGGCGGCTGCGACATCGTCGAGGTCGAGCACGATATCGGCGCAGTTGTCGCGGTAGAAGATCAGCGGGAACTTGTCGGGGGGCTCCATCGACAGCAGCACCGCGCTCGTTCTTCGGCCCGGCTTTCTGGCGACGAAGCGCGTCTCCACGCCCTCTTTCTGCAGGAAGTGCAGGACGAAATCGCCGGTGAGGTCCTCGCCGACCGCGGTGAGTAGCGCCGACTTCAGGCCGAGGCGCCGCGTCCCGACACTGATATTGGTGGGACAGCCGCCGACGTACGCGCCGAAGCTGGTGACTTCGACGAACGGGGCGCCGACGTCGTTCGAGTACAGATCGATGCACGAGCGCCCCATTGACAGCAAGTCAAAAGTGGCCACTCGTCGTGCTTATCCTAGACCGCCGGCTTCGACCAGTTCAGCAGTGAGGCGTACGCTGGATCGAGGGAGAAGTTCCACGCCCGACCGATCCCGGCCATCACGTTGAGGTAGTAGCACTCGTGCCCGGGCGTGTTGGCGACCACGTGGTAGCCGCGCGGCACCAGCACCAGGTCGCCATCGCACGCGGCGATGGTCTCGTCCAGCTCTTCCTCGGCGGTGTAGATCCGCTGCAGCGCAAAGCCCGTCGGCGGCTCGATGCGGTAGTAGTAGATCTCCTCGAGGTAGCTCTCGCGTGGCGGGTCATCGGTATCGTGCTTGTGGGGCGGAAAGCTCGACCAGTTTCCGGCGGGCGTGTAGACCTCGACCAGGATCAGTCGCTGGGCCTCGGCCGAAGGCGGTAGGAGGTGATGTACGTAGCGCAACGTCTGACCTTCGCCGCGCTTCTCGACCAGGATGTCGTCAGGCCCGATCAGTCGCGGTTCCGAACCCGCCTTCGCTTCTGCGCCCGCCACGACCACTTCGCAACTGGAGTCCGCACGGAGTACGTAGCCGCATTTGGGCGGCAGCAAGACCAGCGATGGCGGCACACGTTCCCATACGTCGCCGCGCCCGCGAATCTCGAACGACTTGCCGCCCGCCTCAACCGTGGCCTGGCCTCCCAGCACAACGAGCGCCGTCTCGTTACCAGCCGAGTCTCCCTCGACAAGCTCGCCCGCGTCCAACAGCCGCGCTTCGAACTGGATGAAGTGCCAGTCGCGCCCATCCGGAGCCACCCGCGGCGACCGCCGCAGCAGCTCAACCATGGTTGATGTAGACCGACTTCACCTTGGTAAAGAAATCCACGGCGTCGCGGCCCTGCTCGTGCGGACCGATGCCTGAGGACTTCGCGCCGCCGAACGGGAGGTGGACTTCGCCGCCCAGCGTGGGCTGGTTGACGTGGGCGATCCCGACGTCGACCCTGTCGACGAAGCGGAAGATTGCCTGGACGTCGCGGGTGTAGACCGAGGCGGCCAGGCCGTACTCGACGGCGTTGGCGGCTTCGAAGGCGGCGTCGGCGTCGGGGACGCGAATCATCGACAGCACCGGGCCAAAGATCTCTTCGCGCGCCACGCGCATCTCGGGGCGGACGCGGTCGAACACGGTCGGCGCCAGCCAGTGGCCGGCGCTGAGCGCGCCATGATTGAACTCGGCCCGGTAGACCACCTCGGCGCCTTCCTGCGCCCCAATGTCCAGGTACTCGAGCACGATCTTGCGCTGCTCGGCGCTCACAGCGGGACCGATGTCTGTATCCTCGGCGATCCCCGGACCGACCTTCAGTGCCCGCGCCCGAGCCACGACCTTGTCCAGCAACCGGTCGGCGACGCTGTCGACCACGATCGTGCGACTGGTCGCGGTGCAGCGCTGGCCGGTCGAGCCGAAGGCGCCATCGACGATGCCGGCCGCGGCGAGGTCGAGATCGGCATCGGCGAGCACGATCGCCGCGTTCTTGCCCCCCAGCTCGGCCTGGACAGGTACACCCCGTCCCGCGCAGCGCGCGGCGACGTGCCGACCGGTGCTGGTGCTGCCCGTAAGGCTCACCGCGCGCACCTCTTCGGCGTCGAGCAGCGCTTCGGCGGCCGGGCCACCGCGCGCAGCGAGCACGCTCAACACACCGTCCGGAACACCAGCCTCCTGATACAGCTCCGCGAGCCGCACCGCGCAGCCTGGTGTGGCCGACGCGGGCTTCAAGATCACCGAGTTTCCAGCCACCAGAGCAGGGGCGATTTTCCAGGCCGGGATGGCGATCGGAAAATTCCAGGGCGTGATGCACGCGACCACGCCCAGGGGCTGGCGCGTGGTGAAGGCGAACTTGGTGCTCGACTCGGACGCGGTCGTATAGCCGCCATACCGGCGGCCCTCGCCGGACATGAACTCCGTGATGTTGATGCCGCGCTGCACCTCGACGCGGGCGTCCTTGAGCGCCTTGCCCTCTTCCAGGGCGATCAGCTGCGCCAGCTCCTCCCGATGCGCATCCATCAGTCGCGCGGCCTCGAGTAGCACGCGCCCGCGTGACGGAGCTGGCGTGTTGCGCCATTTCGGCCATGCGGCGGCCGCGATTTGAACTGCGCTACGCACAGTGTCGAGGTCTGCCGAACGCAGCGAGCCGAGCACTTCGGTGGTAGCCGCGGGATTTGCCCGCACCAGGTCGGGCTCGCCATCGCCACGCACCCGCCGACCGCCGATGAAATGCGCATACAGCGCGCCCAGATCTGTCTCTCGCATCGCAACCATGTGCCAAACGCCCCTCTTGCGCGCCTATTGTGCACCCGCGGCACCGCGTACAGCATGCTTCAACAGCCAATGCTCCGGCGGTGTGTTGTAGCGAGGCTACAGGTGCTATGCGTAGCAACGCGCCAAAATCAAAGCATTCGGCGGTATAGTCGGCCATGTACATGCGGGTACTGGCAATCGCGGTGCTGCTTGCGCTCCTGATCTGGGCGCCAGGCCCCGCACAGCCCGCGGCGGCGTATCGAGTACTCGTGTTCACGCGCACCGTCGGCTTCCGCCACGACTCGATCCCCGACGCAATCGACGCCGTGACGCGCCTCGGCGCCGAGCACGGCTTCGCTGTCGACGCAACTGAGGATGCCTCGACGTTCAACGACGCGCAGCTGCCCGCGTACGCCGCGGTCGTCTTCCTGCTCACCACGGGCGACGTGCTCGACGACACCCAACAAGCAGCTTTCGAGCGCTACATCGAGGGTGGCGGCGGGTTCGTCGGCGTCCACTCCGCCACCGACACAGAGTACGACTGGCCGTGGTACGGCGCGCTGGTCGGCACCTACTTCGCCGACCACCCACCCGGTACATACGACGCCGCCGTGCGCATCGAGGCCACCGATGACCCTGCAACGCGCGACCTTCCAAACCCGTGGCTGCGCAACGACGAGTGGTACAACTTCCGCTCCAACCCGCGCTCCCTGCCCGACGTCGTGGTACTGGCAAGTCTCGACGAATCGAGCTACGCGGGCGGCACGATGAGCGATCACCCCATCGCGTGGTTCCATCCGTTCGACGGCGGCCGTGCGTGGTACACCGCCGGTGGGCACACCCGCGAGAGCTACCGCGATGCCTCTTTTCTGAGACACCTGCTCGGCGGCATCAGCTACGCGACTGGCGTCTAGCTCGTTTGTCCGAGCTTCTCTAACGCGCGGTTCTGTGGCTAGAGGGTTTCGAGGGTAGCGGCGGCGCCCTGGGCGCCTTCCATCGCGCCCAGCGCGTGCGCGCGCAGCCGCGCCGGCAGCTCGGGATTGTTCGCCAGCAGCTCGCAGTAGCCGACCGCGAGCGTCAGCTGGTTGGTCAGCCGCTGCTTCACATCGCCCGTCGTCATCGGCGACTGTTGCGCGAACGGCAGCCTGACAGTGATGGTCGTGCCCTGGTTCTCGCCGTCACTGTGTGCCCAGATCCGCCCACCGTGACGTTCGACGATCACGCGGCAGATGTGCAGTCCCAGCCCGAGCCCGGGCACGTTCCACTGCTCGGCGTTGCCCACGCGACCGAACGCTTCGAAGATCACCTCATGCGAGCCCGACGGGAGCCCGACGCCGTCGTCACGCACCGCCAACAGCACACCCTCCGTGGAGGCACCTACCCGCACCGTGATGCGGCCGCCCGCGGGCGAGTATTTACAGGCATTGTCGAGCAGGTTGCTCAGCAGCTGCTCCAGCCGGTCTTGATCCACCAGCACCGGGCACGCCTCCTCGGTGAGCTCGATCGCAAGGCGATGTCCTTCGCCGAGCATCTCCGCCAGACGCGGCTCCAGGTCGCCAACCAGCTGGGCCAGATCCACGGATTTGGGTCGGAAGGGAAATTGACCGCCGCGTAGCCGGGACAGGTCGAGCACGTCCTTGGTCAGCGTCGCCAGGCGATCGACCGCCGCGTTGATGCGGGTGACCGACCACGTCAGACGATCGGCATCGAGCTGGTTCTGGCTGTGCGCCAACAACAGCACCTCGGCATGGCTCTTCAGCCGCGCCAGGGGCGCCCGCAGCTCGTGCGAGGCAATCGACAGAAACTGATCGCGCGCCGCGATTGCGTGCTGGGCCGTGCGGTACAGCCGCGCATTGTCGAGCGCAAGCGCGCAGCGGCGGGCCAGATCCTCGGCTTCGTGCAGCTCCTCGCTGGCCCACTCGCGGTGACTCGTGGAGCCGAGGACGACAACCCCGAGCACGCGCTCGCGTGCCAGCAGCGGCACCACCAGCCCCGACGCAACGGCTCGTGGACCGAAATCCGCCAGCCACTCCGCGTCGCCCCGCTGGTGCACCTGCAATGGCTGACCAAGCGCGCCCGCGGATGGGAGACGCCGGCCAATGACCTCGTGCTCGAGGTCTTCGAGTGCGACCGCGCCTTCGGTGTCGAGGTGATGGATGGCGACGCCTTCGATCAGCAGGTCTTCGTCCAGGGCGAAGACCAGGCACGCATCGGCGAGGCGCGGGATGGCCAGCCGAGCCATGGTGTGCAACGTGGTCTCGAAGTCGAGCGACCCCACCAATTCGCGGCTGGCCTCGTCCAGGAAGCGCTGCCTGGCCAATGCCCGCTGCAGCCGATCTTCGGCTTCGAGCAGCGCGCGCTCGGTCTTGCGCCGCTGGGCGATCTCGCGCACGGCGGCTTCGGCCTGGCGGCGTTCGCTGATGTCGCGCATGACCAGCAGCGCGAGGGGCGCTGCACTATTGTTGGCTTCGAGCGGACTTTCACAGACCTCGATCGGAAACCGCTCCCCAATGGCCGTGCGCGCGGTGAGCTCACCTGCGTGGGACGGCTCGTGGCCAGCCAGCAGCCCAGGGACGACCTCGTCGATCGCGCGACCGAGGATCTCCTCGCGCGAGTAACCGAAGAGGCGCTCCGCCGACGGGTTCCAGAGGCGGATCGTGCCGCGCGGGAGCTCGATGACGGCGACCGCGTCGCGGATCTGCTCGAACAGCCAGCCTGGGCCGAGGTCGAGCCAGTGCGCCGGGCTGCTCGAGGACATGTCGGCCGATCTTAGTGACTGGGCGGTCCGCGGCCCAAGCCTTTTGCTGACGGGTCCGAAACGGTCGCGGGCCGAAAACATGTCATCCCGAGCCTGCGAGGGATCTCACGTTCCATCCAGGAGAAGCGTGGAACCGCTCCCACACATCTTGACGGGCTTGTCTGAGCGGGCTAGCCGACCGCGCTTTGTCTGGGAGCGCTCCCAAGCTCTCGCTCGACAGATCAACTCGCTGATCGCCCAGGGTCGCCGGCCCTGTCGCAGTCTTCGTTTGGAGGCAATCAGCGGGTACTGAAAATCTCGACCGTGGTGCTGGTGCTCAAGCCCGCGCTGGTGCCGCCCGCGATGATGTACAGCTTGTCGTCGAGCGCGGCCGACCCGAGGCCATGGCGTGGCGTCGGCAGCGACTCGGCTGTGGTCCAGCTGTCCACCACGGGGTCATAGACCTCGTGCTCGGCAAAGGTGCGACTGGGATCGAAAGCTTCGCCGCCGAGCACATGGATCTGGCCATCGACCGCGGCGGCGGTGAGCCCGCCGCGCCGGGTAGGCATCGGTGTGCGCACCTCCCACTGGTCGCTGGACGGGTCGTACACCTCATTCGAGGCCAGGTTGCCCGCATCGCCCCAGCGACCGCCGATGACATAGATGCGCTCATCGACGACGGTCGCCGACAGATGCTCGCGGATGGTTGGCATCGCCGCTCGACGCTCCCACGCATCCGAGAGCGGATCGTAGGCAAGCGTGACGCCTGGCTCGTCGCCCACGCCACCGACGACAAACAGCCGCCCTGCCGCCGACACCAGCACCGCCGCCGATCGTCGCAATGGCAGGTCTGCCTTGTTCGACCAAGAGTCCAGCAGTGGGTCATAGGCGTACAGGCCACTGGTCGGCGTTCCGCCAACGCTGCCGCCGGCGACGTAGACCAGACCATCGAGCGCCGCGATGCCGAGGTGGTTCAGTCCCTGGGGCATCGGCGAGCGGGTTTGCCACGTGTTTGTCGCGGGGTCGAAGACCTCGAGTGAGCTGAGGTCGACGCCGCCTGGGCCGAAGCCACCCGCGGTAAATATGCGCCCATCGAGCACGGTCGCCGCGATCTCGGCGCGCGGCTGGTTGAGGGCTGCGCCATCGCTCCACGTTCCTGACGCCGCGCGAGCACTGAGCGGCAGCGGAGCGAGAGCGAGCCAAAACGCAACCAGGAACGGGATCATTGGCTACACAAATCAGCCCAAGAGTATCTTGGCAGTTGTTCTGTACTCGGCGATAATGCCCCGACTTTCATGTCGGAGAGCGTACTGATGTCGCCGGAAACCCTTGAATTCGTGCTCCTGCTCAGTGGTTGGGTAGTGGCCTTCCTGCTGGGCCGCGAGCTGCAAACGGGCTTCCGCCAGTGGCGTCTGCGCACCGCCGAGCAGCGCGCTCGGCGCCAGGACTAAACCCGCGAGTCGCGAACCCCCGCGGTTCACGCTGGCGGCGCGGGCGCGAGGGAAAAATGCGAGTGCGTGGCGACCCAGCGGTCGTCGCGCGGCTCTAACAGGAGGGTGGCTCGGCCAGGGCGCGGAAACGTCGAGCCATCGGCGTGAATGCCGAGCGAGTCCCAGGCGACGATGACGCACAGCGCCTGATCGTTGCCGAGGCAGCGCAGGTCATCGAGACGGAACGTGAAGTCGCGAATGGTCGGCCAGATGTTGCGCCACTGCTGCTGCTCGAGGTGGTCGCGGCCGCTCACCACCGCGGCATAGGTACCGAAGGCGACCGCGTCTTCGGAGAACAACGGTCTGGCGCGCGGAAAGTCGACGGCGCGCACGCACGACTGCATCTCTTGCAGGAACTCGCGCGCGATCTCATTCAGCTGCGGATCGCTCATCGCCGGCGAGCAACCAGCCTACACAATCGGCCCGCACGGCAGCGCTCGAGGGCGATACCCGCGCTCGAAGCATCAGCGGGGCTTACGCCGGCGCGATCGCGGGCACCTGCTCAGCCGCACTCGGTGCGGCTCGCGGCCGCGTGCGCAGCAGGATCGCGCCATACAGCGCTGCCCCGAACAGCCCGTAACTTGCGCCGCGCAGATCGGCCCCCGCGAGCAGCTCAACGCCAGTCGTGGAGCCAATGCCCCGCAGCGCGGACGTCAACAGATCGGCCAGCACTCGATCGTACGCCGCTACGGTCAGCGCACCGAGCACCACCCCACCCAGGCCCCAGCGGCCACCGATCACCACGGCGGCGAGCACCATCAGCGACACCGTGAAGTCGAACAGCCCCGGTTCGATATACGACAGCAGCCCCGCGTACACCGCCCCCGCCAGCCCGGCGCAGCCGGCTCCCAGCGCGAAGGCCAGCAGTTTGCTGCGCGCGATCGGGACGCCGACGGCTTCGGCAGCCGTTTCGTCCTCGCGCACCGCCGCCCAGGCGCGACCCTGCCGCGAGCGCGCCAGTCGGAGCGCGGCGACACACGCGCCCGCGGCGAGCAGCAGCGCCAGCGTGTAGGCGTGCGCGGGCCGACCCGAGCCGCCCAACGCCAACACCAGGCTCGGCAGCGGGACGCCGCTCAGTCCGTTAGCGCCACCCGTCCAGTACGGCAGGTGCCAGATCACACCGGGCACGATCTCGCCGAAGGCAAGCGTCACGATGGCCAGGTACTCGCCGCGCGTGCGAATGCTCGGCAGCCCGAAGGCCACGCCGAAGCCGGCCGCAAGCAGTCCCGCGAGGGGGAGCGCCAGCCACGGCTCGCGCACCACGTCCGGCAACGCGAGCCCGAGTCGGCTGCCCGAGCTGGTCAGGATCGCGGCCGTGTAGCCGCCGATCGCGAAAAATGCCGCGTAGCCGAGGTCGAGTAAGCCTGCGCCAACCACCAGGCTGAGGCCAACGCCGAGCGCGACGAGTAGCAGCATCACGCTCACGCTGGCCAGCCGCTGCCATCCGAGTAGCTGATCGGCGAACGGATAGGCCACACCGAGCGCGAGCAAACCCAGCAACAGCCAGTTCGTCCCAGGTCGTGCGGGATCGGCGACGGTCGGTGCCGAGCGCTCGGCCGACTCGTACTGCTCGGCGGAGCTCGGCGCGCTCGACAGCATGCCGCCCGGGCGCCAGGCCAGCAGACCAATCAGCAGCACCAGCACCAGCACCGGCGTCCATTGCGGATCGAGGAGATAGTCGTTGAACGAGCCGACAATCCCGAGTACGACGCCGGCGACCAGCGCACCACGCTGATTGCCGACGCCGCCCAGCACCGCGGCCGTGATCGCCGCCAGACCAGTGCGGAGCCCGAACTGGCCTGACGCAGCTCCGTAGTACGCGGCGAAAATGGCGGCTCCGAGGCCGGCCAGGGCGCCAGCGAGCACGAACGCTACCAGTTGCGCTCGACGGGGGTCGCCGCCGGACAGGCTGGTCAGCTCGGGATCGTGGGCAGCAGCTCGGAGCAATCGCCCGAGTTTTGTTCTCGCCAAGAGCGCGCCGACGCCAAGCGCCACCACAGCGGCCACGACCAGGACCAGCAGGTCCTTGAGCGTGAATGAGACGTCGCCCCAGCCCATCTCCACCACCGGCAACAGGTCGGGCATCGACAGCAGCGGCACCACCACGCCGTTGTGCAGAAACATGCTCTGCAAGCTGCGCTGATTCGGAAACAGCACTCGCCACCAGATCGCTGCTTGCAGCAGCACGAACGACAGGCCGACCGTGGCGATGAGTGGCGCAACGCGGTCGCCGCCGCGAAACGGTCGAAAGGCAAGGCGCTCGACCCCGGCGTTGAGCACCGCGCCGCACGCGGCTCCGCCGCCGATCAACGCCACGAGCGCGAGCCCGCGCAGCCACCCCGGCGCACTGGCGGTCACGCCGAGCCAGGCGGCCATGCTCGCGACCAGGACCGTCGACAGCGCGAAAACGTTGCCGTGGGCGAGGTTGATCTGTCGGGCGACGGAGTACGCCAGGGTGAAGCCGATCGCGTTCAGCGCGACCACGGCGCCGTTGGTGAGCCCGTAGATCAATAGCTGCAGGACGATGCGCAGCTCGAGCATTGGCTATGGGGATTGTCACGGCGCCCACGCAGCGCGGGCAACGCTCGATGCGCGCTGCCCGCCGCGCCAGGCGCCGAAGCGCACCGCACTGGCCGATCTGTCACAATCGGCCGCGGCACGAAATGCGGCGTCGCGAGTTCCTACTTCCCCTGGCGGCGCTGCTGCTGCTCGGCCTCGGTGTACGACTGGCGATCATCTTCTCCCCGCTGGGTGAGCTCGACGGCGACGAGGCCGTCGTTGGGCTCATGGCGAGGCACATCGCGTTCCTGGGCGAGCGGCCGGTCTTCTACTACGGGCAGCCCTACCTCGGCAGCCTCGAAGCCTTCTCCTCCGCCCCGCTGTTCGTGCTCTTCGATTCGAGCACGCTCGGCCTCAAGCTGGTGCCAACCGCGTACAGCCTCGGGTTTCTCGCCCTCAGCGCGGTGGTGGCCAGAAGACTGTTTGGGATCGGTCCCGCGCTGGTCACCGCGGCCTATTTAGCGCTGCCGCCTTCGATGTGGGCGGTGTGGAGTACCAAGGCCCGCGGTGGGTACGCCGAGCTGTTGTTCCTCGGCGAAGCGCTGCTGCTGTCCACGCTGGCGCTGGGCGAAACCCCGAGCCGACGCCTGGCCGCCTTATGGGGCTTGCTGGCAGGCCTCGCGTTCTGGACACACCTCCTGGCGGTCGTGTACTTGCTGCCCGCGGCCGCGTACTTGCTGCTGCGCCGCCGCGCTGCCTGGAACAAGGCGGAGCTGGCACTCGCCGCGGGCGGCTCGATTCTGGGCATGCTGCCGCTGCTGTTCCACAACGTGGTGAGTGGCTACCCGACGGTTCAGGCGCTCCTCCAGCCGCCCGACCTCCCACTCGATCCGGCGGCGCAGTTCTTCCGCTTCTTTCGCGTCGGCATCCCAGTCCTGGCCGGCCTCGGCCAGCCGACCACCTCCGACGTGCTCTTCGACCTCGACTGGCTACAGCGACCCGCCGGCCAGGCCTGGGTGGTCGGACTGCTGCTGGTCGTGCTGCTCGCAGCGCTGGCGCTGCACGTGGGGTCGCTTGGTGACCTCGCTCGGGCGAGGTCGACCGCTGGACCAGCCTTGCTCCTGCTGGTCGCGATCGTCGTGCCGCCAGTTGTGGCGGTCACGCGCTTCGGGTTCTTCGTCTCCGAGCCGCGCTACGCGCTGCCGCTGTACGCGACGGTGCCGCTCCTCGCGGCGGTGCTGTGGCGCGCCATGCGCCATCCCGTACTGGCAGGAGCAGCGACCGCGGCCGTGTTGGCGCTCAACGCGTGGAGCCTGCTGTCGACCGACATCCGCTTGTGGCGGCCACACGACGCGCTCTACAGCACCGCCGCGACACGCTCGGATCTGGTGCGCTTCGTCACTCGCGAGGACCGCCACCAGCTGTACACCGACTACTGGATCGGCTACCCGGTCATGTTCGAGACGCGCGAGACTGTGCTGGCCTACGTCATCTCGGGCGGCTTCAACCGCTACTTACCGCCAGCCGACAACGTCCAGCGGACACCCAACCCGGCCTGGGTGTTCACACCCGGCTCAGAGGCCGAGCGGATGTTTCTCGATCAACTGCAGTCAGTCGGTGGCCAGGCGCAGATTGCCGACGTGGCCGTGTACCGCGTGTATACGGACGTGCAGCCACTGGCGACCATGCGGCCGCCTGGCTGACTGCCGTGTCGGCGGGTCCAGCAGCTGTCAGCTGTGGCCGAGCAGCTTGCGACACGACGGGCACGCGCGCGGCTCGCGGGTGACACCGCGCACCGCGTGCAGCTCTTGCTCGCCCGCCGAGTACACGAAGCTGTCGCCGCAGCACGTGCAGCGCAGCTGGATGTCGGCGTGTCTGATCGAAGACATAACGGGTAGTCTGCCCGTACAAAGTTGAAGAGCCGTTGACCACGTGGTTCACGGCGGGTTGAACCCGCCGGCTCTGGCGGTACGCTGGATCGTGGTGCGGTCCATTTCGAACGATGAGCTGCTTGCGCGATGGATCAGAGGCCTGCTCGTGGCGGGTACGCTGATCGCGTGCAGCTGCGCTGGTGCTTCGCCTGCAACGCCTGCATCGCCCACCGCGGCGCCACCGTCGCCGACCCAGCTGCCAGCATCGCCCGCGGTCAGCTCACCCCAGGTCGTGGCCAGTCCAAGCGCGGGTAGCCAGGGCCAGCCGGCGGTCGAGGCCGCGGTGCGCGAGGCGGCGGCGCATCTGGGCGTGAACCAGGCGGATCTGAAGGTGGAGCAGGTCGAGGCGCGCCAGTGGCCTGACGCTTCACTCGGCTGTCCGCGGCCAGGAGTGCTGTACGCGCAGGTCCTGACGCCGGGCTTTCTGATCGTGGTCTCCGGCGCGGGCAAGCAACTCGAGTACCACTCCGACGAGCGCGGCCGCGCAGTAGTGCTGTGCGCGGAGCGCTAGATGCGGACTGGCCCGACTCAGGCGACTTCACTCCGTTCGGCTACCTGCGCAACCCGGGCCATCGCGCATCGTCCTGGCAATCGGTCGAGGGCGGCAACCTGCGCACCACCTTCGAGTGGGTTGGCGTGGAGTGGGTCTACCCGCTGCAACGCGACCCCCAGGCGAGCGTCGGCATTCGCCTCGAAACGACTACTCGACACACGCGTGGCGACTTCGCCGCGGTCGGGCTGACGTCGCGCTGCCACTCGAGCAACGTGCTGGGCTTTGACTGGCAGGCCGATGGCCTCGCCGTCGCGGCGCGATTCTTCCTGGTGGACAACGACACTCTGGGTGCACGGCTCGAGGTCACCAACACCGGCATCGACCCACGAGAAGTGGACGTAACCTTTATGCAACATGCACAAGGGGATATGGCGGATCTCGAGCACGTCCTCGTCCGCGACCCTCAGCCTTACGAAAAACTGGCGCCCGGCGAACGAAGCACGCGCTGGGCGGCTCTCGCGCGGGCGCCTTCAGACCACGTGGCGCGGCAACACGCCACCGAGGCTCTCGCCAGGGCGCCAGATCGCCTCAGCGCACTGCACCACGAAGATCGGGAGTTCGCCGCACACTGCCCGCGCCTGAGCGGTGACTGGCCGAGCGGTTGGCGCGAGGGACTGTACTACGACTTCCAGACCACCCGACTGCTCGTGCAGCCGGCCGGCGGCATCTTCAAAGACGTCTGGCCAGCGTGGATGGTCGCGTGGCCGCGGGTGGTCCTGGCCGAAGGCACCCTGGACATGCTCCGCCTTGGCTACGCAGACCCCGCCCTGGCGCAGCGCGCCATCGTCAGCATGTTCCGCGCTGCCGCGCAGCCCAACGTCCCGTGCGTGTTCGAAGACGGCGGCTTCAACATGCTTGCCGCGGACGGCAGTCGGTGCGGCACCTCGCCCGCCTGGTGCCTGCCGTTTCTGAACCTGCAGCTGCTGTACTTACGCACGCTCGACCGCGCCTGGTTGGCAGAGCTGTACCCGTACCTGGTCGAATATCTCGGCTTCTGGCTGCGGGAGCGCACCGACCCTCGAGGCTGGGTGGTCTACAAGTGCACGTGGGAGTCAGGCGAGGACGGCAATCCGCGCCTCGACCCGCATGGCACGGGCGAGGGCGTGATCGACTCGTGGGTGCGCCCGGTCGAGCTGCAGGCAACGATGGCCCATGCGGCGCAGGTGATGCGCTTCTTCGCAGCCGAGCTCGGATACCCGCCAACCAGGCGCTGGCAGGCGATCGAGCGCGCGTATCGCCAGCGCACGCGGCGGCTGTTCGACGCTGGCGAAGGCCGCTACCGCGATTGGCTCATCCAGGAAGGGCGCCCGCAGCAGCCCCGGCCCGACCAGCCGTACTGGGGCGTCGATAGCTGTCGCTGGTCGCCGCTCGGGCTGACCCCGCTGCTGATCGGCGAGCCTCTTGACGTGGACGAGATCTGGCGCCACGCGCAAGGTCCGTGGACGTGGTGGCCTTCATGGACCTATGCGCTGGTCGAGTCGGCGGCGGCGGCCGGGTACTTCTCGGAAGTTGGCGCCCTGGCCGCGCAAATCATCCAGCACGTGTACCGGGTGATCACCCGACACGAGGTGGGCACGCTCGAGCGACCGATGCCTGGCTGTGCGCCCGAGTTCTGGCCCGAGGACTGGGGCACCTACCAGGGGCACGATGCGTACGGCTGGGGTGCGACGACGGCCAACCTGTTGATTCGGCACGTCTTCGGGTTCAAGGAAAGCCGTATCACCAGAACCTGGGCATGCGAGCTCGCCCCTGCGTTGCCAATCGACCTGCGCGCGCCGGGTCAACGGTTGGGTATGCACAACCTGCAGTACCGCGACCTCAGCCTCGATCTCGACTACGAAGTTCGATCAAGATCAGGCGACATGCTGCGGGTCACGCTGCGACTGCACCACACGAAGCGGCGCTGTCGGGTACGCGCGGCAAATGGCAGGATCGTGCACCAACTGGGCAAGAGCGGGGCAGAGCACCAGTTCGAGCTGCGCAACGGGCACGTTTATCGGCTCGAGTTGAGCTGAACCCTACAATCTGAGGTAACTGCATGCGGGTGAGGTTCTGGGGCACGCGCGGCTCCGTCCCGACGCCCGGGCCAACGACTGTGCGCTATGGCGGCAACACCGCCTGCGTCGAGGTCGAGACCAGTGGCGGCACCAGCTTCATCTTCGATAGCGGCACCGGCATCCGCGAGCTGGGGCTGCACCTTGCACAGCGGAGCACGCAGGTCTCCGCCCACCTGATGCTGGGCCACACGCATTGGGACCACATCTCCGGCTTTCCGTTCTTTTCACCGCTGTTCGTACCGGGCAATCGGCTGGTGATTTACGGCGCGCGCGATCTCGATCGCTCCTTGCGCGATGTCCTCGCCGGGCAGATGCACTACACCTACTTCCCGGTGCCGCTGGGCGACCTGCGCGCTGACATCGAGTTCACGGAGCTCGAAGAGGGCGAGATCAGCATCTGCGACGCGCTCGTGCGGACCCACTATCTCAACCACACAGCGGTGTGTATGGGCTACCGCGTCGAAGCCGACGGGGTGTCGCTCGCGTATGTCACGGACCACGAGCCATACGGAGTGCTCATCGGTGGACCAGGTATGCAGGAGCCGACGGTCGGGCGCGGGCTGCGCGGCGGCTTCATCCACGGAGGCGACCGACGCCTGATCGACTTCGTCAAGGACGTGGACCTGCTGATCCAGGACGCGCAGTACAGCCCGGAGGAGTACGTCCAGCGCCGCGGGTGGGGCCACGGCAGCACCGATTACGTGACCGACGTCGCGGTCGAAGCGGGCGCCAAACGCATGGCGCTGTTCCACCACGAGCCCACCCACACCGACGACGATCTCGACCGCATGGTCGACTTTGCCCGCGCCCGCGCCGCCGAAGTCGGCAGCAAGGTCGAAATCTTCGCCGCCGCCGAAGGCCAGGAGCTCACGTTCTGAGGTGGCCTCGCTGACGCTGTCCGAAGACGAAGTTGCCGTGCTTCGGTCCGTCGTCGCCCAGCCTGGCCATCCGCCGACGTACCGGCGAGCTCGGCATCGTGCACGGCATGGAGCGGTTCGTGTCGACCCCAGTTGCCCCTGAAAGCCGCGCAGCAGACGGCTCTGGATGCGCTGGCGCGCAAGCTGGGCCTATCAGGTGGGGTTCGGCGAGCGGACTGATCGGCGGCGGGGATTGCCGGCCTATGTTCTGTTGAGGAGATAATTGTTAAGTCGCTGCGTGTTGCCTATATTGCGCCCGCGATGAAGGAGTTCCGCCCTGGCGATTGGTGCTTCGACCCGTACGCGAAGCAGTGCGAGCAATGCGACGCCATCATTGGCCGCTATGCGTTGATGATGGACGACCAGGGCATGCGCAACGTCCTCTTCTGGCCACACCAGGAGTGGGACGGCGTCGACGGCAGCAGTCGCTGCCGCAAGCACTCCAAGGTCGAGCAGCAGTGGCTGCGACTCTTCTAAGCCGACAGCACTAGAGGCGCCGTTGGTGCGCGTTCCAGTTCTGCTCGAGGTTGCTGATCAACTGCGGGCTGTAGTGACACAGCGCCTGCTCGCGACAGTACACCGCCATGTACTGGCGGAACAGATCGATCGGCTCCTGGCCAATCCGCATCGCCTTGCGATTGCCGGCCGCGCTCACCACGCCTGAGCTGGTCAAACCGTCGATGGTGCGCTCCAGAGCAGCATCCATCTCGCCATCGGGCACGACCGCGTCGCAGATCAACCGACCCTCGGGACTGTCGGCTGGGAACTGACGCTCGAACAGAATTGCCTGACGAGCCAGTCGATCGCCGATGAAGCGCCACAAGCGCATGTTCGAGGCGCCAGGGATGATCCCCTCTTTGCGCGCCGGCAGGTTGAAGTAGCTGCTGCGCTCGGCCAGCACATAGTCCATGACCAGCAGGAGCTGGCAGCCACCGCCGATCGCAAACGTCTCGACTGCGGCGATCCACGGCTTTTCCAGTGTGTCTTCGACGTCGTTGGGCAAGAATTCAGGTCCGCTAAGGCCGCGAAACATCTTGTGCACATAGCCCATGTCGCGCACGATGAAGAAGTCCACGAACGAAATCTGGCCGTGGTACAGGTGGGTCAGGTTGATGCCCGCGTTGAAGACGCGCCGCCCGGCGTACTTGGCGTGCTCGACCACCTTGCCACGCAGGACGCCGACCTCGATCTCGGGATCGAGCAAGATCAGATCGGTGCCGATCTCGAGGCTAGGCACCACCGCGTCATCCTCGGCGTTGAGAAATCGCGGATTGCCGTGCAGCAGATAGCCGACCTTGCCGTGGCGCTCGACGGTCGTGTTGCCGATCTCGACTTTGCCCGTGCGCTGAAACTCAGCCAGCAGCTCCACCGACTCGGGGCGCGGCCGCAGCATCGCGTACACGACGTGGGCGCCGACCGTCGGGTGGCTGAGGAGCTGTGAGAGGAACACGCCCTGGTCGATCTCGTAGCCTTCCTTGTCCTTCTGCGGATGCTGGCGTTCCGCGGCGATTCGTTCGCGCGTGGGTACCAGGCCTGGAAAGCGCTCGGCGGCAAGAAAGACCAGCTCCTCGATACGCACCGCGCGGCGCCGGTCATCTGTGAGCTGCGCATACACCGACGCTGCGTTCGCTCGCAGAAATCGCAGCCGCACCTCGCGTAACTGTTCGTGTAGCGCAGTCGCCGCTGCCTGCTCGCGCTGTGAGCGCTGAGCTCGCGCGGGCAGCCGATCGAGCAGTTGCTGACCCGCGCTGAAGAAGGCAGCCGCTGCCTGTGCCTCGCGGCCGAGATCGTGCCCCGCAAGCGCTGGCGCGAGCTTTCCAAACTGCTCGACCTCGTCGTGCGGGAGGCCGCTGTCGCTCAGCACCTGCGCTCCCGTCGCGATGGCCATGGCATCTACTGTAGCGCGGTATCGTTGGTCCCATGATCTGGAATCGCGAGGCGGAGACGCTACCGCGCGAACGCCTCCAGGTACTCCAGATCGACCGCCTGCGGCAAACACTCGAACGCCAGCTCAACGCTGTCCCACCCCGCGCCGAGGCGCTCGAAGCGGCGGGTGTGCACAGTGCACAAGACGTCCGATCGCTGGACGATCTGACAAGGCTGCCGTTCACGCGCAAGACCGATCTGCGCGAGCACTACCCCTTCGGACTGTTCGCGGTGCCACGCCGCGACGTCGTGCGGGTCCACGCTTCGAGCGGCACGCGCGGCAAACCGACCGTGGTGGGCTACACGCGTGGTGATCTGCAGGTGTGGTCGGAGGTGGTGGCACGCACGCTCGCGCTAGCAGGTGTCGAGCCAGGCATGGTTGTGCATAACGCCTACGGCTATGGCCTGTTCACGGGCGGGTTCGGCTTCCACATGGGCGCCGAGCTCATGGGCTGCATGGTGGTACCGATCTCGGGCGGCTTCACGCAGCGGCAGTTGCTGATGCTCGAAGACCTGAGCGGACAGGTCCTGTGCGCGACGCCGTCGTATGCGCTGAACATCGCGCAGGCGCTGGCCGAGCAGGGTATTGGCCGCGAGCGCCTCGAGCTGCGAGTGGGCGTGTTCGGCGCCGAGCCGTGGACCGAGCAGCTGCGCGACGAGCTCGAGCGACAGCTCGGCATCGCGGCGCTGAACGTATACGGGCTGTCGGAGATCGTCGGGCCCGGCGTCTCGGCTGAGTGCATCGAGGAGCGCAACGGCGCCCACATCCAGGAGGACCATTTCCTGGTCGAAGTGATCGATCCCGAATCCGAGCAGCCGCTACCCGTCGGCCAGGAGGGCGAGCTGGTGTTTTCGACGCTGACCAAGGAAGCGCTGCCGATGGTGCGCTATCGCACTGGCGACATCTCTTCGCTCGATGCTTCGCCCTGCTCGTGTGGGCGCACCACGGTGCGCATGGCGCGCGTGCGCGGTCGCTACGACGACATGCTGATCATCCGCGGGGTCAACCTGTACCCATCGGAAGTCGAGCGCATCCTGCTGGGCGTCGGCGACGTTGCGCCGCACTATCAGCTCGTTGTGGATCGACCTGGGGCGATGGACGAGTTGACGGTGCTGTGCGAGCCCGCCTCTGGCGCCGCCGACGCGGCCGCGTTGCAACAGCGCATCGCCCACGCGCTGCACACCGGCACGGGGCTGTCGATGATCGTGCAGGTGCTCGAGCGCGGCGCGGTGCCGCGCAGCGAAGGCAAAGCCGTGCGCGTGATCGACAACCGCCCGCGCTAGCGGGTGTAGACGTCCTGGAAGGCGCGCTCGACGGGCGGGTTGGCGGCGGCTTCGGCGAACTGGACCCCATCGGCGACCTCGGCATCGGCGCGCTCCGCCAGCTGCTTGTCGCGGCCATCGTCGAGCAGGCCCACGTGGCGCAGGTAGCGCGCGAAGAGCGGGATCGGGTCAAAGTGCCGCATGTCCGAAGCGACCTGGGCGGCAGTGCGCGCGTCGCCGACCTGACTGGTGTGCTGCCCCAGCCGATGTACGCGCGCCTCGATCAGCGCTGGCCCACCACCGGCGCGCGCGCCGTCGACCGCCTCGCGCATGACGCGGTACACCTGCAGCGGATCGGCGCCGTCGATGCTGATACCCACCATCGCGTAGCCGACTGCCCGATCGGCCACCCGCGCCACCGCCGACTGTTTTTCAAATGGCACCGAGATCGCCAGGCCGTTGTTCTCGCAGAACAGAATGACCGGTAGCTGGTGCACAGCGGCGAAGTTCAACCCCTCGTGAAAGTCCGATTTCGACGAGCCACCATCGCCAAAGTACGCGACGGTCACGCTGTCCTCACCACGCAGCTTGGCGGCGAGCGCCGACCCGACCGCGTTGGGAATCTGCGTCGCGACTGAGCCCGACACACTCATCAGGTTCAGGTCGCGCTTGGCCCAGTGGCCAGGCAGGTTCTTGCCACCGGACGATGGCCCATCGGCGCGGCCGAAGTAGTCGAGGAAGATCTCGCGGGCGGTCATCCCGCGGGCATAGGCGGCCGGGACGCTGCGGTAATAGAGGTACACCGGGTCGGTCGGTCGCAATGCGCGCATGCTGGCAATCTCGGCCGCTTCGTGACCATCGGACGGAATCGAGACGTCGATCGAGCCCTGAAATGCCAGTCGCAGCGCCTGCTCGCTCAGGCGGCGGCAGACCAGCATCTGGTAGTAGAGATCGAGGGCATCGTCGTCGGACAACCCGAACTGGCGATGCACGGGCGTAGCTGCCCGGCGGGCCGATTGGCGCCTGCGCGAAACTCGCGAGGCGACCGTTGCCATGCGCCTATCCTAAACGACGTATGTCCGAGGACGAGCCGCGTCCGAGCGCCAACGCTGAAGTCGCCCGCCTGTTTGCCGAGATCAGCGACATTCTCGAGCTGAAGGGTGAACAGCCCTACCGCTACAACGCCTACCGCACCGCCGCGCGCAGCGTCGGCAATGCCCGCGAGCGACTGGACGAGCTCTTCCAGCAAGGTCGACTGCGCGAGCTGTATGGCATTGGCTCCGCACTCGAAGCCAAGATCGTCGAGTACCTCACCACCGGCGAGATGGAGTACTACGAGCGGCAGCGGCGCGATTTTCCCGCGGCCCTGGCGTCCTTGCTGCAGGTGCCCGGCCTCGGCCCAACGCGTGCGCGCGCCGTGTACAACGAGCTCGGCATCTCCACGACGGCCGAGCTCGAGGAGGCGGCGCGCTCCGGGCGGTTGAAGGACGTGCCCGGCTTCGGCGACAAAGGCGCCCAGGTCGTGCTCGAAAGCCTGGCCAGGGTCAAGCAGCGCACCCAGCGCGACCTGATTTCCAATGGCTGGCTCACCGCCGAGGAAGTCCGCCAGGTATTGGGCAACCCGACCGACGCCGATCGCATCGCGGTTGTCGGCAGCGTACGGCGCATGGCCGACACCATCGGTGGGCTCGACCTGCTGGCCGCTCGCGATGAGGGCGAGGACGCCGAGCGGCTCATCGATGGCCTGGTCAAGCTGCCCAATCTGGTGCAGGTCCTCGAACGGGAAAGCGACCATGCCCGCGTGCGACTCTACGGCGGGCTCGAAGTGCAGCTGGTGATCGTGCCGCGCAACGCGTGGGGCAGCGCGCTCGTGTGGTACACGGGCTCGAAGGAGCACGTCGCGCGACTCGAAGCGATCGCGCAGGAGCACGGCTGGGAGTTGTCGGACCTCGGGCTCGAGGATGCCGAGACGGGTAAAAGATTGGCGGGCGATACCGAAGTTGGGGTGTACGAACGCCTCGGGCTGCCGTGGATCCCACCCGAGCTGCGCGAGGACAGCGGCGAGATCGACGCGGCACGTTCAGGCACTCTGCCCAAATTGATCGAGATCGACGACATCAAAGGCGATCTGCACTGTCACACCAACTGGACCGATGGCACGCAGACCCTGGACGAGATGGCCAAAGCCGCCAAGGCGCGCGGCTACCAGTACATGGCGCTGACCGACCACTCGCAAAACCTGGCGATGACACGCGGCCTCAACCCCGACCGACTGCGTGAGCAGCGCGCCCTGGTCCAGCGCGTGAACCACAAGCTGGCGCCGTTCGTGGTGCTGCTTGGGACCGAGATGGACATCCTGCTCGATGGACAGCTCGATTTTCCGCCCGAGGTGCTTGCCCAGCTCGAGTACGTCTCGGCGTCGGTCCACACGGGCTTTCGACAGGCCGAGAAGGTGATGACCGAGCGCATGGTGCGCGCGATCTCGGAGCCGTGGGTCAACACGCTGAATCATCCCCACGGTCGCAAGATCCGCCGGCGCGAGGGCTACGCGCTCGATACGCAGACGGTGATCGAGACCGCGGCGCGGGTGGGCTGTGCGCTGGAATTGAACGCGACGCCCGATCGGCTCGACCTGAACGGCGACTGGGCGCGGCGCGCCTTGAAGTTGGGAGCGCGGTTCACGGTGAGCAGCGACGCCCACTCGGTCAAGGATTTCGACTACATGCAGTTCGGCATTGGCAGCGCCCGTCGCGGTTGGCTCACCGCCGCCGATGTGTTGAATACGCGTCCGCTGGACGAGCTACGGCAGTTGCTCGCGGAGCGCCGCCGCCAGGCTGCCCAGGTCGGCCAGTGACACCAGCTGCGCCTCGGGTTCACCCCGCCGTTTGACTTCCACGCGGCCCGCCTTGAGACCGCGCTGACCGACGCCCACACGCAGCGGAATCCCGATCAAATCGGCATCTTTGAACTTCACGCCTGCCCGCACATCGCGGTCGTCGTACAGCACGTCGAGCCCGGCGGCCGCGAGCGAGGCGACAGCGCGGTCAGCCATTTCGGCTAGCTCGAGCTCGGCGCCGAGCGGAAGCACCGTGGCAAGGAACGGTGCGATGGGCGGCGGCCAGATGATGCCGTCATCGTCGTTGAAGAGCTCGACCGCGGCGGCCATGATGCGCCCGACGCCGATGCCGTAGCTGCCCATCACCAGCGGCGTTTGCTCGCCTTCGGGCGTAAGAACGGTCGCGCCGAGCGCCTCGGAATAGCGGGTGCCGAGCTTGAAGATGTGGCCGACTTCGAGGGCCTTGTCGAGCTCCAGCACGCCCTCACACCGCTCGCACGGGTCGCCGGCTTGCGCTGCCCGCAGATCGACCACTTCGCCCGCCAGATCGCGTGCGACATCCACACCCCTCAGATGGAACCCGTCGACGTTCGCCCCGGTGACCATATTCGAGCGGCCGATCACTGCCGAGTCGACCAGCACTCGGGCACCCGCGAAGCGCACCGCCCCGAGCGAGCCAGCATGCGCGCCCATCAGCTCGAAGATCTCGCGGTCCGCCGCGGGTCGAACCTCGCCCGCGCCGGTGACGAGCTGCAGCTTGGCCTCGTTGAGGGAGTGGTCGCCGCGCACCACAGCCACCACCGGCTGGGAGTCGCACACGTATACCAGCGTTTTCAGTTGTCGCCATGGCTCGACCCGATACGGCGGCGCCGCCAATGCCTCGATGGTCAACACGCCGGGCGTGGCGAAGCGCTCCACAGGCCCACCAGGTGCATCGACCACCGCTGGCACGCGCGAACGGGCGACTTCCAGGTTGGCGGCATAGCCACACTGTTGGCACAGCGCGATGGTGTCCTCGCCGACAGGGATGCGCACCATGAACTCGATCGATTCGCGGCCGCCCATCGTGCCTGAGAACGCTTCCACATCGACTGCCGGCACACCGCAGCGCGCGAAGATGCGCTGGTAGGCTGCGCGCTGCGCCGCGAACGATCGATCCAGCCCGGCCGCGTCGAGGTCGAACGAATACGCGTCTTTCATCGTGAACTCGCGCGCGCGCAGGACTCCGAAGCGCGGGCGTGGCTCGTCGCGGAACTTGGTGCCGATCTGGTACCAGACCTGGGGCAGGTCGCGGTAGCTGCGGAGCTCGTCGCGGGCGATGAGACAGAAGATCTCCTCGTGGGTCATGCCCAGGCAGAAGTCGGAGCCGCGGCGGTCTTGCAGGCGGAACATCTCACTGCCCATGAGGTCCCAGCGACCGCTGGCGCGCCAGACATCGGCGGGCAGCAGCGCCGGCAGCCGCAGCTCCTGCGCCCCGGCGCGAGCCATCTCCTTGCGGATGATGGCTTCGATCTTGGCTTGTGTGCGCACCGCGAGCGGCAGCAGGTTGTACATACCCGCTGCCAGCTGGCGTATGAACCCCGCTCGTACGAGCAGCCGATGCGAAGGCGCGGTTGCCTCGGCGGGGCCTTCCTTCAACGTCGGCGCGAAGAAGTGGCTGAAGCGCTCGAGGTCCTGCATCTCCGAACACTACTGGCCGATGCTTGCTCGCGTCACGGCCGGCGGCTACAGTCGGGCAAACCTACCCGTCCGGACACAGGAGGCCGCGGAACAGCAGGATCGTGTGGACACTGGGTGAGACGCTACGCCAGGCGCGCCTGGACAAGGGCGTGTCGTTGGCCGACGCGGCTCGCGACACACGCATCCGACGCGCCTACCTCGAAGCGCTGGAGGCCGAAGACGGAGCGGCGCTGCCCGCCGCGGTCTATGCCCGCGGCTTGCTGAGGACGTATGCCGAGTACCTGGGCCTCAACCCGCAGGCCATGGTCGACCTGTTTCAGCCACAGTCGCGGCGCGAGCCGAGTCCGACCTTGCGAGCCGCCATCCCGCGCGTGGCCATCCCCAGACAGATCCCGCTCCGCCCGGCGATCTACGGCATCGGCGGCGTCGTGTTCCTGGTCGTGCTGGTGTTTGCCTGGCAGTGGTACCAGGACGTGCAGCAGACGCTGCGCGAAGGCGACACCAGCTTCCGCACCGTCCGCACCGGCACACCGACGCCTGGTGCGCGCGTGCCGACGCCGTTTCCGATCGCGATTGCCTCGCCCAGCCCCACGCTCACGCCGACACCCGAGCCGACCGCCTCGCCCACCCCGGTCGTGGACGGCATACTGGTAGAGTTTCGAACAAACGCCCGCGTGTACGTCGAGGCCGCCGTAGATGGCAAGCAGGTCGTCGCCGAGACGCTGCCCGCGGGTACCCAGCGCCAATTGCCGCTGGCCAAGGAGTCGGTCCTCATGCGCGCCAGCAATGGCTCGGCCGTCGACGTGACCGTCAACGGCACTCGACAAGAGCCGCAAACCACCACCGAGCCCGTGGAGCTGACGTGGCGGCGGTAGTGTCCGCGACCGCGAAGCGCTCGTTCCACATCGTCTCGCTTGGCTGCGCCAAGAACACGGTCGACTCGGAGGCGATGGCGCAACTGCTGCTCGCCGCTGGCCACTCCCGTGCCCTCGATTCGGCCTCGGCGGACGTCGTCATCGTCAATACCTGCGGCTTCATCGAATCGGCCAAACAGGAATCGATCGATACCCTGCTGGAGCTGGGCGACGCGAAGCGCGCGAACCAGAAGCTGGTGGCGACGGGCTGCCTGGTCGAGCGCTACCCCACAGAGCTGCCGCACGAGCTGCCGACGATCGATGCCTTCCTGGGTGCTCGGAACTGGTCGGCGCTGCCGGGCGTGGTCTCGCAGCTGGATGAGCTTCGAGCGCCGGGGGATTCGCTCGCGCTCGTCGAGTTGGCGCCAAGCGGGGCGTTGGATCTGGAGATTGCGCAGCGCACGGCAACGGGCCCGAGCGCCTACGTGAAAATCTCGGATGGCTGTGACCAGCGCTGCGCCTTCTGCGCCATTCCTTTCATGAAGGGCAATCACCGCAGCAAGCCGGCCGAGCTGATCCAGCGCGAGATCGGTCAGCTTCTCGAGCAAGGCGTGCGCGAAGTGGTGCTGGTGGGCCAGGACACTACCCGCTACGGCCATGACTTGGCTCAGCGCGATGGCCTGGCGCAGCTGCTCGAGGACATCGTGCACGCGTATCCCGAGCTGCCGTGGATTCGGGTGATGTACACCTATCCGCGCCACGTCACCGAGCGCTTTCTCAGCACGCTGCGCGAGCAACCGCAAGTGCTCAAGTACATCGATATGCCACTGCAGCACACCCACCCGTGGACGCTGGCGCGCATGCGCAGGCCGCACCGCGACGTCGACGAGTTGGTCACGTGGATGCGCGAGCGCGTCCCAGGGCTCGTTTTGCGCACGACCTTCATCGTCGGCTTCCCGAACGAGACCGAAGAAGAGTTCGAGCACCTGCTAGAGAGCGTGCAGCGACTGCGCTTCGACCGCGTGGGCGTCTTCACCTACTCGGACGAGGAGGGTACGGCCGCGTTCGACATGCCCGATCGGGTGCCGCGGGGCATCAAGGAGCGCCGCAAGCAGCAGCTGATGGCCGCCGCGCGGACCGTCACGCTCGAGGCCAACCGAGCGCTGGTGGGGAGCGAGCTGGATGTGCTGATCGAAGGCCGGCCCGAACGGGGCTCGGAGTGGTACGCCGGCCGCTCGTACCGCGATGCGCCCGAGGTCGATGGCCTGGTGCTGGTCAAAGCTGAGCACCTGGCGCTGGGCGAGATCGTGCGGGTGCGCGTGGAGCGCGCCCTGGCGTACGACCTGCTCGCGCGCCCCGTGTGACTGCTCCCGAGCTGCTCGAACAGCTGCGCGGTCGAGGCCTGACCGTCGCCGTAGCTGAAGGTGACACCGGCGGGCAGCTGTTGGAGCTGCTGACCGCGGTGCCCGGCAGCAGCGCGGTGGTGCTCGGCGGCGTCGTCGCCTACCACGACCGCCTGAAGACGGAGTTGCTGTACGTCCTCGAAGAGACCATGCGCGAACACGGGTCGGTGTCGAAGCAGGTGGCCGAGGCGATGGCGGTGGGTGTGCGGCTGCTCGTGGACAGCGACATCGGCCTGGCGGCGACCGGCATCGCCGGTCCAGGTGGCGCCACGCCGACCAAGCCGGTTGGACTGGCCTGGGTTGCAGCCACCGATGGGCGGCGTACCCTGACCCGCGAGCACCAGTGGTCAGGCGACCGAGCGCAGAACCGCGCCGACAGCGCGCAAGCGGCGATCGATCTCGCCCTGGAGCTGCTGAAATAATTCCCCCATTCTAGAACACATGTGCTACACTGTCACGAAGCAACGGGGATCTAGCGACCGCAAGGGAGAGGACCGTGGCTGAGGCCGACAAGAGCAAAGCCATCGAAACCGTCATATCGAACATCGAAAAGCAGTTCGGTAAGGGCGCGATCATGAAGCTGGGCGAAGCCCAGCATCGGATGGCGGTGGATGCGATTCCGACTGGCTCGATTGCCCTCGACATTGCCCTCGGTGTGGGCGGCATCCCGCGCGGGCGGTGCGTGGAGGTCTTCGGCCCCGAGTCATCCGGCAAAACCACGCTGGTGCAGCACATCATTGCCGAAGCACAGCGCATGGGCGGCGTGTGCGCGATCATCGATGCCGAGCACGCCCTGGACCCGTCGTATGCCAAGAAAGTCGGCGTGGACGTGGACAACCTGTTCATCTCGCAGCCCGACTCGGCCGAGCAGGGGCTGGAGATTGCCGAAGCGCTGGTGCGTTCGGCCGCGTTCGACGTGGTCGCGATCGACTCGGTGGCGGCGCTGGTGCCGCGGGCGGAGCTGGAAGGCGAGATGGGTGATGCCCACGTCGGCTTGCAAGCGCGCCTGATGTCCCAGGCGTTGCGAAAACTCACCGGCGCGATCAACCGCAGTCGGACGTCGTTGATTTTCACCAATCAGCTGCGCGAGAAGGTCGGGGTGATGTTCGGCAACCCCGAGACCACGCCGGGTGGCCGCGCGCTGAAGTTCTACGCCTCGGTGCGGCTGGATGTGCGGCGCATCGACTCGATCAAGCAGGGCACCGAGGTGGTCGGTAGCCGCGTGAAGGTCAAAGTGGTCAAAAACAAGGTCGCGCCGCCGTTCCGCGTGGCCGAGTTCGACATTATGTACAACGAGGGGATTTCCAAGGAGGGTGGCCTGCTCGATCTGGCGGTCGAGCTGGGGCTGGTGAAGAAGACCGGCGCATTCTTCTCGTACGGCGAGACGCGGCTGGGCCAGGGACGCGAGAACGCGCGCGAGTTCATGAAGAAGAACCGCGAGCTTTCTCAGGAGATCGAGCGGTTGATTCGCCAGCAGACCCTGACGCCGGGCCCGGGCCCGGGCGTCGAAGTGCCGCCGCCGAACGGGCGGGAGGCGGTCGAGGAGGCAGATCTGAGCTCGACCACTGCCACCTTCTAAGATGCTCACGGCACGCCGGCGCGGCCGCGCGGGACCCGTCATCAGCCCACTTGATGCCGCGCTGCGCTTCCTCGCCGTCCGCCCGCGCAGCGAGGCGGAGGTGCGTACGCGGTTGCTGCGGGCTGGCCACGAGGCGACTGCGATCGAGCAGACGCTGGAGCGGCTACGACAGGACGGGCTGCTGGACGACGCGGCCTTCGCGCAGTACTGGCTGGAGCAGCGGCGGACGTTCCGACCGCGGGGTGCGCGGCTGGTGCAGGCCGAGCTGCGCCAGCGCGGGATCGCAGCAGACCTCGCTGCTGAAGCGGCCACCACGCTGGATACGCCCGAGGAAGACGCCTACCGTGCTGCCTTCAAACGCGCGCACCAGCTGGCGCACCTCGAGGAGCGGGCGTTTCGCGACCGCATCGGGCAATTGCTGGCGCGCCGCGGCTTCAACTGGGACACCATTGCCCCGGTGGTCGCCCGCCTCTGGAGCGAGCTCGCCGCTTGAGCGGCACCCCGCCGCCGCGGGCTCGCCAGCCACCTCTTGTTGCGAAGGAAACGCTGCGTACCACCCCGAGGGGCGATCGACGACCGGGCTCGTTCACGAAGGATCGCTGCCCCACCCGCCGCGGGCACACCGCCCTTCCTAAAGGCAAGCCCCCGCAAGGGACCGATGACCGGTCTCGTTGACGGAGGGATCGCGGCTCCACCCCTGACGCAGGCACAGCGCCTTTCCCACCCGGCAATCCCGCGAGGGGGCCGATGACCGGTCGTGTTCACGGAGGGATGCCAGGTAGCCGCCGAGCGCCCGGTACCTCCACCGACAGGCCCACTCCCCCGAGGGGGACCGACGACCGGTGCTCGTTTCGGCTTGTCAACCAGTAGCCAGGCGCCCCGCGGGCACACCGCCTCCGCAGCCACCCATCTCCCGAAGGGGATGACGACCGGTCTTGTTTGCGGAGGGTCCTGCGGCAAGCCCCCAGGGCCGAAGTCGTCAGTAGGTCATCAAGTACCGCTCGAGCTCCCACGGCGTGACCCGCATGCGGTAGTCGTTCCACTCCGCCCGCTTGGCCTCCATGAACCACTCGCACACGTGTGGGCCAAGCGCGGTCTGAATCACCTCGTCATTCCCGAACTCTTCTAGCGCTTCTTCCAAAGAGCCGGGCAACGTGCGCACGCCCTGCTTGCGGATCATCGTGTCGTCGAAGTGGTACAGGTTCTCCTCAACTGGCCGGGCCAGCTCCAGCTTGCGCTCGATGCCATCGAGGCCCGCGGCCAGCATCGCCGCGAACGCCAGATATGGGTTGCAGCTCGGGTCGGGACAGCGCAGCTCGAGCCGCGTGGCCTCGGGTCGGCCGCGGGATGCCTGTGGGATGCGGATCAGGGCCGAGCGGTTGATCCGCGCCCAGCTGATATAGACGGGCGCCTCGTAGCCCGGGACCAGGCGTTTGTACGAATTAACCAGCGGCGCGAGGATCGCGATCATCCCGCGCGCGTGGGACAGCAGCCCGGCCATGAAGCCGCGCGCGACCTGAGACAACTGGTACTCGTCCTCACCGTCGTGAAAAAGGTTGGTCGTGCCGTCGCACGACCACAGACTCTGGTGGGTGTGCATGCCACTGCCGTTGATGCCATGGAACGGCTTGGGCATGAACGTCGCGTACAGCCCGTGCTGCTGCGCGATCGCCTTGAGCGTCGTGCGGAAGGTGACCGCGTTGTCGGCGGTGCGCATCGCATCGTCGTACTTGAAGTCGATCTCGTGCTGGCCGACCGCGACCTCGTGATGGCTCGCCTCGACCACGATACCCAGCTCTTCGAGCGCCTCGACCATCTCCTTCCGCACGTTGGAGGCTTCATCGGTGGTGAGGTCGAAATAGCCGGCCTGGTCGTGCGGCAACGGCTCGACGACCGGCAGCCCGTTGCCTTCGCCGTTGGAGCCATTCGCAACAGCTCGACGTAACAGAAAAAACTCCAGCTCCGGACCGGTCATGTAGCGAAAGCCCAGGTCTTGCGCCTTCTGCAATTGCTTTCGCAAGACGGCTCGCGGATCGCCCGCGAAGGGCTCCCCGTCGGGCGTGTAGACGTCGCAGATCACCTTCGCCGTCGAGGTGTCGCCCACTCCACGTTCCCAGGGAATGATCCCGAATGTCGTGAGATCGGGGTCGAGGAACATGTCGCTTTCGTGGATGCGGGCGAAGCCCTCCACGCTAGAGCCGTCGAACCAGAGCCCGTGGTCGACGGCGTCGCCGAACTTGTGGAACGGGATGTGGACGTTCTTGACCACGCCCATGATGTCGGTGAACTGCAGGCTCACGAAGCGAACCCGTGCCTCTTCAGCGGCGGCGAACACGTCGTCCTTGAGCTTCGCTTTGTCAGCCATTGACACGCAGCACTCCCTTATGCTGGATTACCGCCCAGGGCGGCGCGGATCTTGAGCGCGAGCTGCAAATTGAGGCGCATCTCGGGATCTTCCAGGTCGGCGCCGCCCAGTAGCTCCTGGATGCGCTCGAGCCGATAGATCAGCGTATTGCGGTGAACGCTGAGGGCGCGCGCCGCGCGCATGTGGTTGCCGCCAGCTCGAAGGAACGCGTCGAGGGTGCGCACGAACTCCGATCGGCGCGCGCTGTCCGAGACTTCGAGCGGGCCCAGGATGTCGCGTTGGAATGCGCGCAGTTCTGGATTGTCAGCCAGGTGGAAGATCAGCCGCAACGCGCCCAGGCGTGCGAAGTGCAGCGACCGTGCTTGCTCGGTGCTCACGCTGGCGGCAATCTCGGCGGCACGCGTCGCCTCGCGCATCGCGGCGTGATACGTGGTCTCGGGGCCCGGCACGCGGCCGACGCCAGCCAGAATGTGCCCGGCGTCTGGCGCGAGCGCTGCTTCCAGTCCAGCGCGCAGATGCTCGGTCCAGGCCAGGCAGGCGTCGCCGTCTTTGGGATTGACTTCGGCTGGGCAGGGCATGAGCACCTGCATGCTGCCGTCGCGCTCGCGCAGGAGCGTTGCGGGATCGGCCAGCACCAGCCGCCGCCGGGCCACGTCGACGAAGCGCTGGTAGACCCGTGAGGGCGCCGCGGATGTGCCGTTCGTTGCTACTTCGCGCAATCGCAGCACGAACACCAGGTGGGGTCGACTCAGGTCGTAGCCGAGCCGCCGCGTGCGCTCGAGCAGGGATTCGGACACAGGCGCCGGATCGTCGAGCAGGTCGCTGAGAAAATCGCCCTGGACACGCAGCCGCGCCTCGACGACGGCCGATTGCTTGGCAAGCTCGATGGCCAGGACGGATGCGGCGCGGTCGGCAACCTGGTAGTCGAAATCGGCAAAGTCGTCGGCCGGCCCGACCAGCGCGAGATGGCCTTCGACGGCGCCACGCAGCGTCAGCGGCCGCAGCGCGACGCCGAGCGGCGCCCCGTCGGGTGAGCGCACCGCCACCAGCCGTTCAGTCACGTTACCCAACAGGCCTTCCCAGTGCCGGCGCCGCACGTCGGCCAGCGCCTCGACCGCGGCGGTGTGGCCGCCGGTCTGGATGGTCGGCTGAAAGTGCTCATCCACGAGGTAGACGGCCTTGTCCGTGACCTCGTGGACAACTCGGGCCAGGAGTTCTGGCCCGCGGTCGTCGACGAGTGTCGCGAGCAGGCGTTCGTAGACCTCCTGCACACGTTGCGCGACGGCGCGATCGCGATCCACGACGAACCCGACGATGGCCTTTTCGATCTCGACCAGCGAGCTGTCGGGTGGCACCAGGATGAGCGGCACGCCGACTTCATCGGCCTCGGCAACGCCATCGGCGCCGGGCGCTTTGGACAGCTCGGTCAGCACGAAGGCGACGACCCCAGCCTGGCTCAGGTCGCGCACCATCCGCCCCAACGCTCGCGGCACCCCCGGCTCGGCCATCAGCTGCACCGCCGCCGACGACAGCAACCACACTTCGCCGGCCTCGATGCGGCCCAGACTGGCGGGGCGTGCGCGAAGCAGACGCGCCCAGCTGACCGTATTGCTCAGCCCCGCGGAGCCAGCGAGCACGGTCGAGCCGCTTGGCAGCACGAACCGCACGAGTTCGGACACAGTGACTAATGGCACGCGCGAGATCGCACCAATAGGGCCATGGTTTAGTGCAAAGGATACAAGCTTCACCCTCGCCCTCTGGGAGAGGGCAGGGTGAGGGCTAGCTTTGCAATTGAGACCTAGCCCTCACCCCCTTGATAAAGCCCTCTCCCAGAGGGCGAGGGGGGTGTCTAATGTCAAAAAGCATGATTCGCGACGTGCCGCGCGACCACCCGCTGCTGGTCCAGTTCCGCGAAGATCCTTACCCGCTCTACAAGTACCTGCTGGCAGCAGCGCCGGTGCAGCGCAACGAGCTGCTGGAGGCGTGGACCGTGGCCCGCTATGCGGACGTGATGACCGTGCTCACCGATCCGCGGTTTTCCGCCGACCGCACGTCGATCTCTCCCGATGGATACGAAGTCGCGAAGTCGATGCTGGTCTCCGATCCGCCCGACCACACCCGACTGCGCACGCTCGTGCAGAAGGCCTTCACGCCGCGCATGGTCGACCAGCTGCGGCCACGCATCCAGGGCATCGTCGACGACCTGCTCGATCGAGCGTTGGCCAACGGCGGCGAGTTCGATCTCGTCGAGGATCTGGCCTATCCGTTGCCGGTCATCGTCATCGCCGAGCTGCTGGGCGTGCCGGCTGAAGATCGCGCTACCTTCCACGACTGGTCGGCGACACTGGCGGCAAGCCTGGACCCGTTGGTTTCCAGTGACCTGATGGACCGCGCCTGGACCTCCCGCGACGCGCTGCACACCTATTTGCGCGGGATCATCGCCGAGCGACGGCGGACGCCGAAGTCGGACCTGATCAGCGCGCTGGTGGCGGTCGAGGAGCGCGGGGACACGTTGCGCGAGCCAGAGCTGGTAGTGATGTGCACGCTGCTGCTGATCGCGGGGCACGAGACCACGGTCAATCTCATCGGCAACGGCATGCTCGCGCTGCTTCGCCACCCTGACCAGTTGGCTCGCCTGCGCGATGAGCCCCAGCTCCTCAGTACCGCCGTCGAGGAGTTGCTGCGCTTCGACCCGCCGGTGCAGATGACCGGCCGCCTGCTCCTGGAGGATGTGCAGCTCGGAGGACAGTCCATCGAGGCCGGCGAGTTCGTGCTGCCGTTGCTCGGCGCGGCCAACCACGATCCCGCGCAGTTCCCGGAGCCGGACAAGCTGGACATCACCCGCAACCCCAACCCGCACGTGGCGTTCGGCCGCGGCATCCACTTCTGCCTGGGGGCGCCGCTGGCGCGGGTAGAAGGCCAGATTGCGATCGGCTCGCTGGTCAAGCGCTGCGCCAACCTCCGCCTGAACGGCGACCCCAAACGCCGCGATCAGATCACGCTGCGCGGCCTGTCGTCCTTGCCGGTAGCCGCGTAAATCGGCCGCCCGTCGCGCTACACTCCCAGCAGCGCCTTTAAGTGCTCGCCCTGTGAGGCGGCGAAGGAGTGCCGATGCCCGTTCTGGGTCAAAAAAATCTGCTTGGCGCCGACGACATCCGTCGTGCCATTGCTCGTTTGGCCCATGAGGTTGTGGAGCACAACCACGGCGTCGAGTCCCTCGTTCTGGTCGGGCTGCAAACGCGCGGTGTGCCGCTGGCCCGACGCCTCCAGGATCGGATCCGCGAGTTCGAGGGTGCGACCGTTCCTGTTGGTGAGCTCGACATCAGTCTGTATCGCGACGATGTCCATCAGCGGGCGCCGCGGGCGCTGAGCCCGACCAGCATCCCCGTCGACATCTCGGACAAGACGGTGATCCTGGTCGACGACGTGCTGTACACGGGCCGCA
>WNGE01000306.1_pt1 | contig 77777 bp, 67 predicted proteins | sample 5400651 | NCBI WGS metagenome assembly WNGE01 (sample SAMN13153370, study PRJNA577476) | soil metagenome | isolation source: 60 cm soil or saprolite under grassland replicate 2 | place: USA:California | collected 2016-06-15 | reverse complement strand
TTGATGTCCGGGCGGGTTTTGCGCCCGAGGTCGCGCGTAATTTCCATTAAACGGCCAACGCCTTTTTGATCGATCGAAGCAAATGGATTCGCATCGACAATATCGAGTTCTGCGTAAGCGGGCAGGAAACTGCCGGAATCGTCGCGGCTCATTCCGAGCGTCGTTTGCGTAAGATCATTGGTGCCGAAACTAAAAAACTGCGCGTCACGCGCGATCTCATCCGCGATTAACGCAGCACGCGGAATTTCGATCATCGTCCCGACAAGATAATTAAATTTCGTCTTTTTTCCCTTTGCGACCTCGTCCGCCACGCGATGAACGATCTTGATCTGGAGTTTGAGTTCCCGTGGAAATCCGACGAGCGGGATCATGATCTCCGGACGGACCTTGGTTCCTTTGCGTTGTACTTCGGCCGCCGCTTCAAACACGGCGCGAGCCTGCATTCCGGAAATCTCGGGATAAACAATGCCCAGTCGGCAGCCGCGATGGCCCAGCATCGGATTAAATTCGTGCAGCTCGTGCACACGACGCGAAATTTGATCGACCGGCACTCCCAGTTTGTTCGCCAGTTCGTTTTGCTGAGCGTGATCGTTAGGCAAAAATTCGTGCAGCGGCGGATCGAGAAAACGAATTGTCGCCGGCGCGCCTTTCAACGCCGTAAAGATGCCGATGAAATCTGCACGTTGATACGGCAGCAACTTGGCCAGCGCTCGCTCTCTTTCTTCCTTCGTCCCGGCGAGAATCATCTCCCGCATGGCATCGATCCGATCGCCTTCGAAAAACATGTGCTCCGTTCGGCAAAGCCCGACGCCTTCTGCGCCGAACGCGACCGCGTTGGCGACTTGCTCCGGCGTGTCCGCGTTTGTGCGCACCCCGAGAGTCCGGAACTCATCCGCCCAGCTCATCAATTTTGAGTACTCTTGATAGGTCGCGCTTTTTTTCGCGCCGAGCGATCGATCAACCAGTACTTGAACAATCTCCGACGGCGCCGTCGTCACTTCGCCGGCAAAAACTTCGCCCGCGCTGCCATCGATCGAGATGTAATCTCCCTGCTTCAACGTTGTTCCGTTCGCGTTGAGCGTGCGCTTTTGGTAATCGATTTGAATACCGCTCGCACCGCACACGCACACCTTGCCCATTTGACGCGCCACCAAAGCGGCATGCGATGAAACGCCGCCTCGCGAAGTGAGAATGCCCTCCGCCGCAATCATGCCGCGCAAGTCTTCTGGCGAAGTTTCGATCCGCGCGAGGACCACTTTTTCGCCTTTTTCGGAACGTGCCACGGCTTCTTCCGCGCTGAAGACGACATGCCCGCAGGCCGCGCCCGGTCCGGCCGCCAAACCCGTGCCGATCTTTTTTGCGCTGCTCGCCGATTGTCGATCAAAGATCGGCGCAAGCAGATGCGCGAGTGAATCCGCCGGAATGCGCCGGACCGCTTCTTTTTTCGTAATTAATTTTTCCTCGACCATATCGACCGCGATGCGGACGGCGGCGTGACCGGTGCGCTTGCCGTTGCGCGTTTGCAAAATGTAAAGACGATTGTCTTCGACCGTGAACTCGAGGTCCTGCATGTCTTTGAAATGCCGCTCGAGGAGTGCGCGCACTTTCATGAGTGATTTGTGCGCGGCCGGCATTTCCTTCGCCAGATCGACAATCGGATGCGGCGTGCGCACACCGGCCACTACGTCTTCACCTTGCGCGTTGATCAGATATTCGCCGTAAAAAACTTTTTCGCCGCTCGCTGGATCGCGGGTGAAAGCGACCCCGGTGGCGCTCGTTTCTCCCATGTTGCCGAAGACCATCGTCTGGACGTTGACCGCCGTTCCCCACTCGCGCGGGATGCCATATTTGCGGCGATAAACGATCGCCCGGTCGTTCATCCATGAACCAAAGACGGCGCCGATCGCGCCCCAAAGCTGTTCCCTTGCATCTTGGGGAAAGGACTTCCCGGTGCGCTCTTTGATGAGCGCTTTGAAACGCTGCACCATCGCTTTCAGGTCGGCCACAGTTAATCGCACATCTGGAAAATCGTGCTTGCCGTAACGCTGATCTTTCAAATGCTCGATCACGGTCTCAAACGGTTCGTCATCTTCACCCGCCCGCTTCTGCACGCCCATCACCACGTCTCCGTACATTTGGAGAAGACGACGATATGAATCCCAGGCAAAGCGATCGTTCCTCGTTTTCCTGGCCACTAGCTCAACGACTTCGTCGTTCATGCCGAGATTGAGGATGGTGTCCATCATTCCCGGCATGGAATCGCGCGCACCCGAGCGAACGGAGACGAGCAGCGGTCGCTCCTTGTCACCAAGTTTCTTGTCGACCGACTTCTCGATTTTCGCGAGGGCCGCCGTCACTTGGGCTTCCAACTGCGGTGGATAGGTTCGCTTGTGTTCGTAAAAATAAGTGCAGACTTCCGTCGTGATGGTAAACCCGGGCGGGACCGGCAAACCAATTCGCGTCATCTCGGCGAGGTTCGCGCCCTTGCCACCGAGCAAAGGTTTCATCTTTCCGGCGCCGTCGGCATGTCCCTCGCCAAAATAATAAACATAACGCGGCGTCTTCGTTTTTTGCGGGGAAGCGGACCGAGGTTTCGATGTCGATCTTTGCTTCCCCTTTGCCGCTCGGCGCAACCTGCGCCTGAACGATTTCGTTTTTTTTGACATGCGAAAAATTTATCGGCTCGCCGAACGCGCCAAACTAGTTCCCGGCGTTTAAGTGTCAACGCGCTGTGGTGGCAGGCGTGTCGCCGCCGGATGCAGGAGCATTACAGGCCGACCCGGCTGCCTCTACCGAAGCTCGAAATCTGTGATCGTGCGCTCAGGCTGGCGCGCGCTCGCCGTTTTCGATCACTTCCCCGATTGCCGCTGTGAGTTCATCCACGCCCGTGCTTGGCACGATAATGGTGTTGCGACGCCCGTGCGCCTCCTCGGTGATCCGCAAGAATTTGCCCCGTTCATTCTGTCGGAATTCCACGTGAAAATGCTTGCGTTCGATCTGTAGCTCTTTCGCCTCGATGATATTATCCATTTCGGAAACGGCGGAGTTTACGCTGCTCCGATTCAATAAGGGAAGAAGATTTTGCACAAAAACTACGACAATTTCGCAGTTTCAACCGTAGTTCACGTTAAAAGTTATCGCTTTTTCTGGCTCGGCTTTTTCATCGTTGCTCGATCGGCCAGCGCAAAGTCGATCTGCCGCTTGAACGCATCGACTCGGGCGACGAAAACGCGAACCTGATCGCCCACCGCGAATCCCTTTCGTGACCGGCGGCCGAGCAAGCGCCGGTGCGCAGGATCGAACAGATAAAAATCATCGGTCAGCGCGGAGACGTGAATAAGGCCGGTCACAAGCACATCCGGCAACTCCACCACCAGCCCGTAATTGCGGACATCGACAATCGCCGCGCGAAACACCTGTGGATCACGCAGATCGAGTTGGCGCTGAAAAAACTGCAGCTTTTTCATCCGGACGGCCTCGATTTCGGCTTCGGCCGCCGTACGCTCTGTTTCCGAAATATGGTCGGCAATTGACGAGATCTGGTTAATGTCGAGTCGCGACGGGGACCGCAAATTACGCCCGGCCAGTGTGCGATGCACTACAAGGTCCGCATAGCGGCGAATTGGGCTGGTGAAGTGCAGATAATTCGCTTTCGCCAGCCCGTAATGTCCGAGCGGCTGTGGCGCATAACGCGCGCGTTTCAAACTTTTGAGCAAGCCGATTTTGAGCGCCTGCTCTTCCGGCTTGCCGCGAATCGACGCGAGAAAGCGCTGAATCTCGGGGCGATGAGAAAGATCGCCCACTCTGTAATTAAAGCTGAGCACGAACTCGCGATACTCCGCCAATTTTTCCGGATCGGGATTTTCATGAACGCGATAAATGGTTGGAATTGCGCGATGCCTCAGCTCGCGCGCCACCGCTTCGTTTGCCGCCAGCATGAATTCCTCAATGAGCTGATGCGACTCATCATTCTCCACTCGCTCGAGTTTCACCGGCGCGCCCGTCGCATCGACATGAACTTTTACTTCGGGAAAATCGAGATCGAGTGAGCCATGTTCGAACCGCTTCCGCCGCAGGAGCGATGCGAGCGTCCAGGCGGTGTGCAATCGCTTGCTCAGTTCGTCGTCAGGCTTCGATTGAAGAATCGCGTAAGCTTGTTTGTAAGTCAGTCGCTGTGCGCTGCGAATCACGGTTTTCGCAAAGCGCGCGCTTTTTGCGCGACCGTTTTTCTCAAACTGAATGAAAACCGAATGGGTGAGACGGTCGACCCCCGGCCTCAGGCTGCAAACGCCGTTGCTCAATCGCTCCGGCAACATCGGAATGACCCGGTCGGGCAGATAAACGCTGTTGCCGCGCCGGCGCGCTTCGCCATCCAGCGCGCTCTCCGGTTCGACGTACGAAGCTACATCGGCAATGTGCACGCTCAGTTGCCAACCTTCATTGTCGATCTTCTCGACATGAATGGCGTCGTCAAAATCGCGCGCATCATCCGGATCGATCGTGACGATGAATTTTCCTCGCAAATCTTCGCGGCCTTCCATCATTCGCCGCTCGACCGTTTCCGGAATTTCACCGGCCTCATTGACAACGCTTTTTGGGAACTCAGTCGGAAGCCCGCATTTTCGAATGATCGACAACATGTCGATGCCGGACGCAGCGGCGGGTCCGAGCACTTCGATGATCTCACCTTCCGGATTGACGTGACGCGATTCCCACGACTCGAGCCGGACGACTACTTTGTCCCCGACCGTAGCGGCGGTCTGTGGTCGATCTTGTGCGGGCCGCACATAAACGTCGTGGACGAGCCGCGGATCATCCGGGACGACGTAATAAAAATTGCGCGAATGCTGCAGCGTTCCGACAACCGTATTGCGCGCACGTTCCAGAATTCGAATCACGCGGCCCTCGCTTCGTCCTTGTCGATCTTTCGGGCGCCTCGGAACCGCATCGCGCGTGATCCGCGCGACCACGCGATCGCCGTGCATGGCTGTGCCGGTGTTCTCCGCTGCGATAAAAATATCGGCCTGGCCTGGAGTTTCCGTTGTCAGAAATCCGTAGCCGGCCTGGTGGATCGACAATTTACCGGTCACCAAATCGGCCTCAGCCGGCAGGACGTAGCGATTTTTTCGGATGCGCGCGATCTCGCCCAAGCGTTCGAGCTCGCGCAGCATTTTTCGCAGCGCGACGCGTTCGCTGCTTTCCAGCCCGAGTTTGCGCGCGATCTCGATCTTATCGAGTGGCCCGTAATCTTTTCGCGCTAGGAGCGCGAGAATCTTTTCTCGAATTTTGCGTCCGTTTTGAGGCATACAAGCGAAAGCTTATTGTTAGGCGACTGTCGATCTAACGAGATTTCAACTGGAGCTTGAAACAAATGCAAAAAACGATTGTAGCCGTTACATCTGCGATTGTCTTGGCGGCAATTGTCTCATTGGCAGCAGGAGGTGCGAAAATGAAAATCACGAGTTCAGCTTTTCAAGAAGGCGGCGACATTCCGTCGAAATTCAGCCGCGACGGGCAAGACATTAATCCGGCGCTTCGGATCGAGGGAACGCCGTCGAATGCGAAAACCTTGCTCCTGATCATGGATGATCCCGATGCGCCGGTAGGTCTGTTTACGCATTGGCTGGTTTGGAACATTGATTCGAAGACAACCGAAATTGCGGAGAAGAGCGTGCCAAAAGGCGCAGTGCAGGGCACGAACGATTATCCAACGCTCGGTTATGGCGGACCGCAGCCGCCCTCCGGCACGCATCGCTATTACTTCAAGATCTTTGCGCTCGACCAGACGCTGGATTTGAAAGCGGGCGCAAAACGCGCGGAAGTTGACGCAGCGATGCGCGGGCATGTGATTGCGCAAGGCGAGTTGATGGGACGCTACTCGCGACAGAAATAGCGATGGCGGGCGTGTCCCTCCATCGGTCTTCGAATAATCGAGCCGCGATGATAGTCTCACCTTCGTGATGGGTGAGACGCTCTGGAAAGTCGGCGGACGCATTGTCGATCTTTCGCGTCACGGAATGATCATGGGCGTGCTCAACGTCACGCCCGATTCGTTTTCAGAGCGCGGAAAATTTTTCAACAGCGAGTCAGCCGTTGCGCGCGGCGTGCAAATGGCAGCGGAAGGCGCACAAATCGTCGACGTGGGCGGCGAATCAACACGTCCCGGCGCGGAACCAGTTTCGGCCGAAGAGGAATTGCGCCGCGTAGTTCCGGTGATCGAAGAGCTGAAGGCAAAGATCGACATCGTCATTTCAATCGACACCTCCAAGAGCGAAGTGGCAAAGGCGGCATTGGGTGCTGGTGCTTCCGTTATTAATGATGTGACCGGGGGACGAGGGGACGAAAAAATGCTGCCGCTCGCCGCAAAGCGAAATGCCGCCTTTATCATCATGCACATGCAAGGAAATCCGCGGACGATGCAGGTCGCGCCGCATTATGTCGATCTTGTCTCGGAAGTGACCGATTTTTTTTTACAACAACATGCCCGCGCTCTAGAGTGCGGCATTGATCCCATGGCTATCGCGTTTGATCCCGGAATGGGTTTCGGTAAAACGCTTGAGCACAATCTCGAGCTCATCGGCAAACTTGGTGCTCTCCGAGTGCAGGAACGCCCGCTCGTGGTCGGTGTTTCGCGAAAAGCATTTCTTGGCAAACTGGTCGGCTCTTCGGCCATGAGCGACCGGCTCGCGCCGACAGTCGCATTGACTTCCTTGCTGCGCTCGCGCGGCGCAAACATCATTCGCGTCCATGATGTTAAAGAAAATGTCGATGCATTGCGCGTCACCGAGGCAGTGCTGCAATGATCGAAGAACTCCTCCATCTTTGGCTGAAGAGCTGGCGCAGCATCTTCGAGATCATCCTGCTGAGTGTCGGGATTTATTATGGCTATCTTTATTTTCGCGGAACGCGCGGCGCGAAGGTGTTGACGGGACTGGCGATTGTTTTTTTGACGCTGACGTTGATTTCGCAGTTGCTCAATCTTGTCGTGATCGGTTGGATTGTGCGCAGTTTCTCGGTCTTCCTTGCTGTCGCGTTGGTCGTGATTTTTCAGCCAGAGCTGCGGCGCGGCCTGGCCGAGCTCGGCGGACATCCGATTTTCTCTCTCACCAGCGAAAAACGGGAAACGGTCCACGACCTCGCCGAGGCCGTGACACAACTGGCCAACAAACAGTATGGTGCACTCATTGCCATCGAACGCGACACCTCGATTCGCGTTTATGAAGAAACTGGTGTGACGATTGATAGCGATTTTTCCGTTGAGCTTGTCCTCACGATTTTTCATCCAAAGTCCGCTTTGCATGATGGTGGCGTGATCGTGCGCAATGGCCGGATTGCAGCCGCGGCGTGCATTTTCCCCGTCAGCCAGCGCGAAACACTCGACCGGAGTCTCGGATTGCGTCATCGCGCCGGTCTCGGCATTACCGAGGAATCGGATGCGGTCGCGGTGGTTGTTTCCGAAGAGACGGGTGGAATTTCCATTTGTCACCGGCGACGGATTGAGCGGAACTTTACTCCGGAAACGTTTCGGCAACGGATCGCGGAAATTTTACTGCACAGCAATTATGAAGAGACTGATCCTGAAAAACTGGCGCGCGAAGTTGATCTCCCTTCTCCTCGCGACAACCCTTTGGTACCTGATCAAAAAGAACGTAGCGACGACCCCCTTGCCGTCTGAATCGACCTCCAGTGCGGCGATGACGGAAAAACGCTGACGCGCCGTTTAGCGCAGGAAACGTGCGAGATTCTCTTCTTCCCAACGGCGAGCGCGCCGGTAACTGGGAAAATCGCTCTCGCGGCGGTTGAACTCTTCCGTGTGCACGCGCCGCCGTCCCCGCGATACGGTTTCGTCCGGCACCACAGAATGCAACATCTCGTGATAAAGCACGTAACGCAGAAACCAAAGGGGAACGAACGGCTGATCGAGTAATGGATTGATTCGAATCACCCGGTCTTCTTCCTGAATGGTTCCAAAGATAAAATATTCCCTCGGCAGATGTTTCCGTCGGCGGCCCCACATCACCTTGTAACCTCGAAGACGTCCGCGGAAATAGCGTTCGTTCAATTGATCAAAAATCGGGTGTAGATCGAAATACTTTCCCTCATGCCGCAGATTCAACTGACGTTGCATCGGCAGTTTTGGATGGGCGAGCTTCCGTTTTGTTTTCTTGGCCATTTCTCGATCCCCTGACTGCAACGAACGAGGAGGAAAGCATTTTAGTGGCCTTTGACAAGCTGACAAGAGAAGGCGTTGATTATTTGTTTTTTAATCTATAACTCACTTACCATAAACCATTTAAAAATACAGAGGCTCCCAAGAACTACAATCTGGCTAATGTGGTCTCTCCCCGGCTTTTATAATAATATTGTCGATCTTTTATCCCTTGTGACTTCGCTGCCAAAGCCAGGGGTTCAGTCGGGCTTCCCAGCTAACTTTTCCACCAGATGGCGGCGATTTACGAGGAACGGAACATGCGTATAATCTTTCTCGTTTCCCGGCCAATGTGCCGGCAATCAAGCGAGATCAAATCATGACGCCATTTCTTCGAAAATTGCTCGGCCTTAACTGGCTTCTTCTCGCGAACATGCTCGCGCTCGCGATCTTCGGTGTGGTGGCAATCTACAGCGCGACCTATATGCGCGAAGATTCCGTCGCAGCGGAGTTTTGGCGCAAACAGGCAAACTGGGTCGCGGTTGGTTTCTGCGCTTTCATGATCACCAGCCTGATCGATTATCGCTGGATTCGCTGGGGCGCATTACCGATGTATCTGGCCGGCCTTTTCTTTCTCATTCTCACGAAGTTTATCGGCTCAAAGGTTTACGGCGCGCGCAGCTGGCTGCATCTTGGGCCACTCAACTTTCAGCCCGCGCAGCTCGCTGTGGTCGCAGGCATCATGGTCCTCGCCTTGTTCTTGAGTCAGTTTCGCCAAATGCATCCGATGCTTCGGCTCCTCTTGTGCGGCGCCATTGTGGGAGCGCCCACGCTTTTAATTTTAATGCAGCCCGATCTCGGTGAATGCATTATCTGGATACCGGTACTCCTGGCGCTTTTGTTCGTCGCCGGTCTTCCATTGCGCTATCTGATCTGCATCATTCTAATCGGGCTCGCTTTCATCCCAATCGCCATCAATCTCGGCTTAAAACCGTATCAGCAGCAACGGATCACCGCCTTCATCAATCCGGAGATTGATAAACAAGGCGCGTCCTGGGCGATCAACCAATCGCTCATCGCCATCGGCTCGGGCGGGTGGTCTGGCAAAGGATTCAAAGCGCCGAACACCCAGATCGAACTCGGCTTTTTGCCGGCCACCGCCGTACATAACGACTATATTTTTTCCGCTATCGGTGAGCAGTGGGGCTTTGTCGGTGGCGTCTTGCTCATTGGTGCGTTCGCCTTGCTTCTTCTCACCTGTCTCTTCGTTGCGTTTTTCGCGGGCGATCAATTCGGTTTACTGCTTGTTATCGGCGTCACCACGCTCATCTTCACGCACATCTTCCAGAACGTCGGCATGACGATCTCGATGTTGCCCATCACCGGTGTTCCATTGCCCCTCATCAGTTACAGCGGCTCATTTGTGCTCATGATTATGTTCGGGCTCGGAATCGTGAACAGCGTTTGGGTTCATCGCAAATTTGACCGCTAAATTTCGCGAATCTTTCTGCAAGATACACATCTTGGCGGCCAGGCGGTCAGTTTACTTTGCTCATTCGGTTGCCTAAACTCGGGCCGGCGCATGGACAGCGATTACAAAGTAAAGCTGGAGATTTTCGAAGGGCCGCTCGATCTCCTGCTTTACCTGATCAAGCGCGACGAGATCGACATTTATGACATCTCGATTGAACGCATCACCGGCCAATACCTCGAATACATTCAGGCCTTTAAGGAATTGAACATCGACATCGCCGGCGAGTTCATCGTGATGGCAGCGAACCTCATTTACCTGAAAAGCCGCAGTCTGCTCCCGGCCGAGCAACAGCCACCCGAAGAAGATTCGGAGGAAGACGACCCGCGCTGGGACTTGATCCGGCAACTGATCGAATACAAAAAATTCAAGGAAGCGGGCGCGCAGTTGCAACTGCGCGAGGTCGAGCAGGAGCGCATTTTCGCCCGGGATGGAGGTCCGGCGTCGCCTGCTGATAGTCCGCTTCGGCTGGGCGAAGTTGGAATCTTCCAACTCATTAACGCCTTCCAAAACGTCATTAGACGGGTCGAAGCGCGGCAGGATGTCGGCGAAATTTTGGGTGAGCGATTTAGCGTCTCGGATAAGATCGACATGATCCTGCGACGCCTTGGCCACGGCGCGCCGCTGCGTTTTTCAGATTTGTTTGGCGAGATCACATCGCGCCTCGAAATCGTGGTGACGTTCCTCGCCCTTCTCGAACTGGTTCGATTGAAGCAAGTCCGCGCGATTCAGAAAAATGTCTTTGAGCAAATTGAAATCGCGTCGGCGATCGGGTGAAGATCGACTATCATGCCGCGGGTTTTAATTGCTGGTTGCGGTTATGTTGGGGAAGCGACGGCGGATTTGTTTTTTGAGCGCGACTGGGGAGTAGAGGGCTGGACTTGCTCACCGGAATCTGCGCAAAAGCTTTGCGGTAAAGCTTACCCGGTTCGGGCGGTCGACATTTCGGATAAAGTTCAAGTCGCTGATTCCAAAAGTGAATTTGACGCGGTAGTGCATTGCGCGAGCACGCGCGGCGGCGATGTCGATTTCTATCGCCTGGTTTACTTGAATGGCGCTCGCAATCTCCTCGATCGATTCGTTGGATCGACAATCGTATTTACGAGCAGCACGAGCGTGTACGGGCAAAGCGACGGGGCGTGGGTCACGGAAGAAACCGCGACCGAACCGGCGCGCGAGACCGGACGGGTCCTGCTCGAAGCGGAGATGTTAGTGCTCTGTCGCGCCGGAATCGTCGCGCGGCTGGCGGGAATCTACGGGCCGGGGCGCTCGGCTTTGCTCGCGAAATTTTTGGCCGGCGAAGCGATTGTCGATCCGGGAAACGATCGCTTTATCAATCAAGTGCATCGAGACGACGTCGCGGCCGCGCTCTTCTTGCTTTCAAATCGAGCGAGTGCGAGCGCCGTGGAGCAACAAATTTACAACGTCGTGGACGATCAACCCATTTTACAAAGCGAATGCTACCACTGGCTCGCGAAGAAATTAAATCGCGCGCCTCCGGCAATCGGAAGATCGACATCGAAACGCAAGCGCGGCTCCAGCAATAAGCGCGTCAGCAACGCTAAACTGCGCAGTCTCGGCTGGGCGCCTGAATACGGAAATTTCGCGGAGGCGATGGAAAAGAGCATCCTGCCAAGTTTCAGGCAGATGGCGCGTGATTAGTGAAAACGACAGCTAGTTTTGAATTCTGGAAACACCGGTATAAAAGCTGCTTTTTTCGAAGCATGCGTCAGATCAAGCTCACCGGTCGCGAGGCGACCGTGGTGCGGGCGATCGGGTTCACCGAATCAATGCTCGGAGCCGAGATCCAGGACTTCGCTCGCATGGAAGGGGAAGATGTGACCGATACGCTGAACAGCCTGATGGCGGGCGGCTTCATCGAGAGCATTCCTTACTACGAAGAGGTCCAACTCGCGGAAATGCCAGTAACTGCCTTCGAGTTGAACCCGGCTTACGTGCACGAATTGAAACAGGCGCTGAGCCGACGCTAGCTCACGTTAGCGTTCGCTGTCGCTCTGGCGATACGGTCGGCCTCATGCCGCTCGCCGAAAAGCTGGCGAATCACCTCTTCGACCGGCACCTCCTGTACATTGATGTCGCTGACACGACAAGCTGTAAGCAGTTGCCGGCACGTTTCCGTGACTTTTGCGCGCGGAACCTTCAGTTGAACCGAAACTGGCGTTTGCTCGATCACTTCGCCGAATGCTGATAAGTCGCGCGTCTCCTCTTTCTCAAAAGTCAGGCTGATGATTTTGTGGCCGGAAAAACGGTCGATGATCTCGGCGAGCGGCCCGTCAAAAAAAATCTTGCCATGGTCGATGATGAGAACGCGATGGCAAAGCTCTTCAATATCCTGCATGTAATGACTGGTCAGGAGCGTCACGATGCGGTGTTCCTCGTTGTAGATACGCAGAAATTCACGGACGCGCTTTTGACTAACCACGTCCAGACCGATGGTTGGTTCGTCGAGAAAGAGGACGCGCGGCTCATGAATCAACGCGGAGATCAGCTCCATCTTCATCCGCTCGCCCAGCGACAGCTCGCGCACCATCACATTCATTTTGTCCTGAACCTCGAGAAGTTCGGACAATCCGCCGACAACTTGCGTAAAACGTCCGCGATCGATTCCGTAGATCGCGCGATTCAGCTCCAGCGATTCCTGCGCGGGCAGGTCCCACCAGAGCGCATTTTTCTGACCCATGAGCAAACTGAATTGACGTTTCATTTCATTGCGGCGTTCCCACGGGACAAAACCGAGAACACGCGCATCACCGGAAGTAGGGTTGAGCAAGCCGGAGAGCATCTTGAGAACGGTGGTCTTGCCCGCGCCGTTCGGACCCAGGAACCCGACAAATTCGCCCTCGTCGATTTGAAATGAGACGCGCTCCGCCGCGTGCGTTTCATCGTAACGCCGCCTAACGAGTCCCTTAATCGCACCTCGAAGCCCGCCTTCTTTTCGATAAGTGCGGTAGATTTTTGTCAGCTCGCGGGCTTCAATCGCGCTCATAAAAAGGATGAAGGAGGAGGGATGAGGGATGAAAAACTTACAAACGTGATCGAACCTTCTTTGCAATCGCTGTTAGGATTGTGGTCAATTGCGAAGTTTCGTCGCACAATGCCGCAAGTTTTTGCTCGGCAACCGCTCCTGACTCAATCAGCAATTCGAGCCAATAGGCTGTTTCTTCGAGTTCTTTTAATGAATCGCCGACTTTTGAGACAAATTCGGCATTTGATCGCGATCGATGAGCTTCCCGAAAGTTAGCCCCGACCGATGTCCCTGAGCGAAGGAGTTGATGGCCTAAAACTCGAACAAATCCGCTCCGGGGCAATGTCTCGTCGAGTTTGATAACGCGAAGGGCGAAGCGTTTCGTGCGTTTTTGCAAGTCATCCCTTTCATCGCTCATCCCTCATCCTTCATCCTTTGCTTAGGCTGCGGTCGAGCGCGGCGATGATTTTTTTTGCAAAAGCGGCAGCACTTTCTCGACCAGCGCATCGGCCGTGATTCCGTGTTTTTTGCGCAGAATCGGAATTGTTCCGTGCTCGATGAATTCGTCCGGCCAACCGATGCGCACGACCGGCGTATTGATCCGCTGGGAATGCAAATGCTCCATCACGGAGCAGCCGAAGCCGTTGAACAAAACGTGGTCCTCGATCGTGCAGACGACTTCCACGCCCCGCGCGAAAAATTCGAGCGTGCCGGTGTCGAGCGGCTTGATCCAGCGCGGATTAATGAGCGCGACAGAAATCCCTCTTTCTTCCAGTTTGCGTGCCGCTTCTTCGGCAACTTCAAACATATTCCCCAAACCGAAAATCGCAATGTTACGACCGTGCTGCACCACTTCGGCCTTCCCGATCTCGAGAAGTTTCGGTTCCGGTTTGATTTGAGCGCCGGGACCGGAACCTCGCGGGTAACGAATGGCGATCGGCCCGGAGTTGTAGTTTGCCATGGTCCAGAGCATGTCGACAAATTCATCTTCGTTTTTTGGCTGCATATGCAGCCAATTCGGGATGTGACGCAGATAGCCGATGTCGAACAAGCCGTGATGGGTCGGGCCATCGTCGCCGCTCAACCCGGCCCGGTCCATGCACAGCGCGACGTTTAGTTTCTGGATCGCGATGTCGTGGATCGTCATGTCGTAGGCGCGTTGCATGAAGGTGGAATAAATCGTGAGAAAGGGTTTCAATCCCTGCGTCGCGAGACCGCAGGCAAAAAGCGCCGCGTGCTCTTCCGCGATGCCGACATCGAAGTAACGAGTCGGGTGCGCCTTGGCAAAATGCGCCAGACCGGTTCCGCTCGGCATCGCCGCCGTGATGGCAACGATCTTCTGATTGGTCTGCGCAAATTTCGCGAGCGTCTTTCCGATGATTTCTGAATAAGTCGGAGTCGGCGTCGGCGCGGTCTCGCCGGTTTCGAGCTTGTATTTGCCGAGTCCGTGAAATTTGTCCGGCTGTTTGATGGCCGGCTCGTAACCTTTGCCTTTTTTGGTGAGAATGTGCAGGAGAACCGGTTCCTCCTGCGTTTTCAAAAATTCAAATGTCCGGATCAGCAACGGGATGTCGTGCCCGTCGATCGGTCCGTAGTAACGCAAGCCGAGCTCCTCGAAAATGACGCTTGGCACAATTAGGCCTTTGACGCTCTCTTCGACTTTATGCGCGAACTCCACCGCCGTTTTGCCGGCGATGGCTTGCACGAACTGGCGTGCTTTTTCGTGCAGATGCGTGAACGTCGGGCTGGTCGCGATGCTGTTTAAGTAGCTGGCGATCGCGCCCACGTTTTTCGCGATCGACCACTCGTTGTCGTTCAGCACCACGATGAAGCGCTTCGTGTTCGCTTTCACATTGTTCAACGCTTCGTAACTGATCCCGTTTGTGAACGCGGCGTCGCCCGCCACGACCACGATGTGTTCGTCGTCGCCCTTCAAATCGCGGCCGACCGCCATACCGAGGGCAGCGGAGAGCGCTGTCCCCGCGTGGCCGGCGCCATAGCAATCGTGCTCGCTTTCCGTGCGCAAAAGAAAGCCATTCAATCCGCCGTACTGTCGCATCGTTGGAAAGCGATCGAGACGGCCAGTGAGCATTTTGTGCACGTAACCCTGATGACTCACGTCCATGACAAACCGATCGCGCGGCGTGTTGAAAACGCGGTGCAGCGCGATGGTCAACTCGACGACGCCCAAATTCGGCCCGAGATGCCCGCCGGTTTGGGAAAGGACTTTGATCAGTTCGTCGCGCACCTCCTGCGCCAACTGCGGCAGATCTTGTTCGCGCAGCGCTTTTACATCAGCGGGCGAATGGATCCCTTCGAGCAGCCGCGCTGGCGCCGCTCCTTCAGAAAAGTCTGACTTCATTGGTTTGTTCTCCTCTTTCATCGGCCGCTTTGCTGTCGGTCTCTGCTTCCGCCGCCGATTCAAAATCTTTCACGATTGGTTTGCCTGCGCTGTTGTGGGCGATGATTTCGATCTTTTGCTCGGCGCTGGCCAGTCGCTCCTGACAAATTTTTACCAGATTCATTCCCTCTTCGTAACGAACAATCAAATCTTCCAGCGGCAATTTGCCGGATTCCATCTGCTCCACGATCGCCTCCAGCCGATCCATCGCGTTTTCAAAGTTCAACGCGGGGTTGGGCAGTTTCGGTTTGCTGCTCATGGGAAAACTGAGAACTAAGCACAGCGTCGCCGAAGGGAAAGCGCGAGTTCTGCCGTCACTCGCATCCCGTGGTGATTGTCGCTCTTCGGCGCGGCGCGAATGCGGCTTGCCTCGCTCAGCGGATGTTATTTAACTGGCTAACGTATGGCGCGCGTTCTCTCTTTGATTTCGCGGCAGGACGCGCGGCACCGTTTGTTTATCGCACTCGCTGGCGCGATCGTCGTTTTCCTTTTTTTACGCGGTCGCGTCCGCCTTTCCACCGAAACGATCGCGACCTGGGATGCATTGGCGTTTTGCGTGCTCCTGCTCGCGTGGCTGACAATTTTAACGACGCCTGTCCACAAACTGCGTTCGCGCGCCAAAGAACAAGATCTTAGCCGGTTCTTGATTTTCATTTTTGTTGTCATCGCGGCTTGTGCCGCGCTTTTTGCCGTAGGTTTTCTGATCAGTGTGAACAAGGCCGAGGGACGCGGTCATCTCACGGTCCATTTGGTTCTCGCTCTCGCCACGGTCGTCTTCTCCTGGTCGGTCGTGCACACAGTCTTCGGGTTGCGCTACGCCCACACTTTTTATGGCGATAGCGATGATCCCGGCGCTGATCAACACGCGGGCGGTCTCTTATTTCCGGGCGGGCGCACGCCCGACTATTTCGATTTCGCCTATTTCTCGTTCGTCGTTGGCATGACCTGTCAAGTCTCGGATGTTCAGGTCGCTTCGCGGAGAATGCGACGCCTGACACTGCTGCACGGTGTCCTTTCCTTTGGCTTCAACACCGTCATCCTCGCGCTGCTCATCAACACCGTCTCGAGCCTGCTTTGACGTGCGGCAACTTTCTAAGTTGCAGACGCAAGTTGGAAACTTGCGCCGCGGCAGAGTTGGCACATCGGATGCTCGTTATCTCGGAAACAATCAAACCCCTCTGCTCACGTTTCCCAAAAAGATCCTTTTGATCGATCACGAGCCGGGAGTCACGCGACTCGTTAGGCAAGCTTTAGAAAAAGCTGGCAAATATCTGGTGCAGGAAGAAAACGATGACCGATTGGCATTGCAAGCTGCGCGCTCGTTTCAGCCGGATTTGATCTTGCTGGACACGCTGCGACCAGCCTCGACGGCCAAATTCTCGAACGGCGACTTCAAACAGACACCGTACTGCGCGACACGCCATTACTTCGGTTGAGCAGCCTCAAGTCGGAGAGCCAAATGGTCTCCGGCGGCATTCTCAGCGGCTATAGTTTTCTCGCTGGGCCGATTCGCATCGAAGAAGTATTGCGTGGAATCGAAGATCTTCTTTTCGGCAAAGCTTGATCGTCGCCAATTGGCAGCGACGGCGCGCCGTCGCGTGATTTTTCTCAAGCCCCTTCCGCAATTCCGATGGCGTTCGAAAGAAGGAAACCTTCATTCCTAGTTCACGAACCTTTTGGGTCGAACAGTTGCTCTTCGACAAAGATTGATTCTGCCGAATTTGGGATTGAGTGTTTGGCTTTTGCTTCTTTCGAAAATTACTTCGCGGCTGCTTTCGGCAACGGCAGCGACGCCTGTCCAAAAACATATCGCCAGCCTGCCGGCGTGCGGACATACGTGTCGCTAAACCACAGCTTGTAATCGAGCGATTTTCCTGCTGCCACGCCCTTGATCCACAACAGCGCCGTCACTACCGCAGTGTCGCCCCACACCCGTACCTTTTGCGAACCAGCTTCCTCGTCTTGCTCTCGTACATTGTCTCTTTGGCCTGCGCTTCCTTCAGCAGATCGGCTTTGTTGGAAACACGACCGCGTCCAGTTACGAGAACAAAATCATCGGCCAAAATCCGGTCCATCGTGGCCGCATCGTTCGCCTTCACCGCTGCTTGGCATTGCATGTCCAATGCCGCCACTGTCTTTGCATTCTCGTCGGAAGACGCGTTTGCATTGATTGGCGCGATTAACGTCGTCGCCATGAATCCCATTAGTAATAGTTGGCCCATCGCGATTTGAATTGAACCTAACCGATTTGTTTCCGATATGCCGCCGCGTCTTTCAATTGTTTGAGATCGTTCGCGTTGTCGATCTTGAGGACGAAGATCCAGCCTTCGCCGAATGGATCGGTGTTGAGGAGGGCCGGGTTTGATTCGAGCGCTTTGTTTGCATCAACCACTGTGCCCTTCACCGGCGCGTAAATGTCGCTGGCGGCTTTGACCGATTCGACCACCGCGATTGCTTCCTTTGTGTTCGCTTGTCGATCTTTCTTTGGCAGCTCGACGTAAACGACATCGGTCAATTCGGACTGGGCATGGTCGGTAATTCCGACGCGCACATTCTCGCCTTCGCGTTTAATCCATTCGTGCGTCTCGGTGTAAAGCAAATCGTCGGGAACGTTCATGATTTTTTGTAGAGCGGTTTCTTTTCGATCGTGGCCGGGAATTTTTGCCCGCGAATTTCGATGTCGATCTTCGATCCGACCTTCGCGTGCGGCGTTGAGACATACGCCATTCCGACGCCCCAGTTCAAGCTCGGCGAAAGCGTGCCGCTGGTCACTTCCCCAACGCGTTCGCCGTCGTTGAAGACAGAATAATGCGGACGCGGTGGCGGCCCTTTATCTTTCATTCGAAACGGCACGAGTTTTTCTCGGGGGCCATCTTTTTTCATTCGCAGTAGAACTTCTCGACCGATGAAATCCGGCTTCGTTAGATCGACAAAAGAGCCGAGGCCTGCCTCGATCGGATTGCGCTCCGGCGACAGATCGGAGCCGTTGAGCGGATAACACATCTCCAATCGCAACGTGTCGCGCGCGCCGAGTCCGCACGGTTTGATTCCGAACTTTTCTCCTTTTTCCAGAACGAAATTCCAAAATTTTGGCGCGGCGCTTGCGGAAAAGAAAACCTCAACCCCATCTTCGCCGGTGTAACCCGTGCGCGCAATTGTGAGGCTCATTCCTTCCAACTTAAGATCGACAATCTGATTTCGCGCTGGAAGATCGACATCGTCGCCAAGCAGCCTGTGAAAAAGATCGACCACGCGCGGACCTTGAATGGCGACGCCGCCAAATTCCGCGCTGCGATTCCTTAGATCGACATCGTGCGAACGATGTCGATCTAACCACGCGAAATCTTCATCCGTGCGCGATGCGTTCACCACGAGCAGAAATTTTTCTTTGCCGATTCGATAAGCGATCAAGTCGTCGATAATTCCAGCGTGTTCATTGAGCAGAAAAGTGTATTGGCCGGAGCCGACGTCCAGCTTGTCAATGTTGTTTGTCAGCATCTTGTTCAGCCACTCACGCGCGCTCCTTCCATCGACAATCAATTGCCCCATATGCGAAATATCGAACATGCCGACGTTGTTCCGCACCGCTCGATGTTCCTCGACGATGCTGTTGTACTGCACGGGCATGAGCCAGCCGCCAAACGGAATCATCTTCCCGCCGCGACGCACATGCTCATCGTAGAGCGGGGTCCGTTTTTGCGCGCTCTCGCTCACGCGAGGAGGCTATCAGTGCCCCGGGCGGGCCGCAACATTCGCCCATCAAACGCGGATCCAACCAATGCTGTACGCGAATCACGTATAGCAAAGTCGTCGTCGCAAGGATTTTCAACGGAGAGCGCGCGATGGAGAGAACCGCGCCGGTTGCTTGAAGATCGTAGCGGCTACTCTTACCGTGTCTGGAAATGCGTTGGTTGGATACACTCGAGCGCCGTTTTGGATTTCTCGGAATCCCCGGACTGATCCGTATCGTCGTTGCATTCAGCGCGCTCGTCTTCCTCCTTGTGCGCTTGAATCCGGATTTTATATCCGCGCTCGACCTCAACCCGGAGCGCCTCCGCCACGGCGAAATCTGGCGGCTTGTCACTTACATTTTCATTCCGCAAACATTCAGCTTTTTATGGATCATTTTTGTCCTGTGGTTTCTTTGGTTCATCGGCGAGGGACTCGAGCGTGCATGGGGATCGTTTCGACTGACTCTTTATTTCCTGGTCGGGATGATTGGCACGACGGCCGCCGCGCTTTTCTTCGGCAGTTACTTTTCCAACACGATGCTGATCGCGTCGTTGTTTTACGCCTTCGCGCGATTCTATCCCGATCAAGTTATCTATGTGCTCTTTATTTTGCCGGTCAAAATCAAATGGGTGGCATGGGTGTCGGCCGCGTTCTTATTGCTCGGATTTTTCTTGAACTCAAACTCGTATCGCATGGCGACAGTGGCAGCGTTGAGCAATTATCTGATCTTTTTCGGGCCGGAAATTGTTTACGAAGCGCGCCATCGCCACGAAGTCTCGACACGGCGGAGACGTTTCGAGTCGCATGCGCGCAGCGAAACCGAGCCGCTGCACCAATGCGCAGTTTGCGGCGCTACCGAATTAAGCGATCCGAACCTCGATTTCCGCGTCGCGCGGGACGGAGAGGAATATTGCGTGGCACACTTGCCGAAAACGGAGAGCGCCGCGCACTTATAGGATCGACATTGTTGTGGCTGCCGCCGTCTCTGGAGGCAGAAACTTTCAAAAACTGCCGCTGAGGACAGCGGCAGCTACAACCCGCGTCAGCTTGACCAGCGGACACGACGGATGAAACTAGCGCGATGACCGACAAAAACGCGGCGCTTGTCCCAGAAGAGGGCTGGCATTGCCTGCATTTGTTCTACCGGATTGAGTATGGGCAATGGCAACTGCTCAGTCGCGAAGAACAGAACGCCGCGAAGACAAATCTGGCGTCGCTCGTCCAGGAAATCCGCGCGATGGACTCGACGCAGTTGCTAACGCTTAGCGTCGTGACACCGAAGGCCGACCTCGGTTTCATGTTGATCACGCCGGACTTGCAGGCCGCCAACAAGATCGACAAGCAACTTTCGCTTTCGCTCGGCCCGGATGTTCTTAGCCCGGTTTACAGTTATCTCTCGCTGACCGAGGAAAGCGAATACATCACAACCGAAGAAGAATACGCGCAAACATTGGAGAAGGAACAAAAACTGGAACCAAGTTCGGAGAAATTTACCGAAGCAATGAATTCGTTTCGCGAACGAACAAAAAAATATCGGCAGGAGCGCGTTTACCCGACGCTGCCCGATTGGCCGGTCGTCTGCTTTTATAATATGAGCAAGCGTCGTGGCGAGCAGCGAAACTGGTACGCGCTGCCCTATGAAGAACGGCGCAAGTTGATGAAAGGACATGCTGCGGTTGGGCGCGAATTTGCCGGCAAAGTCAAACAACTCATCACCGGTTCGACTGGCCTTGACGACGCAGAATGGGGTGTGACGCTGTTTGCGCACGATACTTTTCAGATCAAGGCGATCGTTTACAAAATGCGCTTCGATCGGGTGAGCGCGGAGTACGCGGATTTCGGCGAATTTTTCATCGGCATCCAACTGCGGCTCGACGAATTGTTCCAGCGGCTGCAACTTTGATTGTCGATCTTGTCCGCGTGAGGCGGATCGATCTTAGGGATGGGTGACAGAGCGGTCTATTGTGCACGCCTGGAGAGCGTGTGTGCCGAAAGGCACCCGGGGTTCGAATCCCCGCCCATCCGCCACGCGAAATTTTTACCAGCTTTTGAAAAGCTAGCTCTCTCTTTGATCGCGCCGTTCCAAGATTTGCAGTTCCTGGCGTAACTTGACCACGCTGGCCTGGGGCAGGACGCCGCGGAAATTTACTCCCGGGTAAATGATGCAATCACATCCTAAAATCGAACCGGGATTGATCACTGCATTGCAACCAATTTCCGTTCGGTCTCCGACGATAGCTCCAAATTTCGTGAGACCGGTCGCAATGCTTCCCTCCGGAGTTGCGACGGCAATTTCACGATGATCGAGTTTGACGTTTGAGAGAATTACCCCGGCGCCGAGATGCGCGCGATAACCAAGGATCGAATCGCCCACGTAGTTGAAATGCGGCGCCTGCGCCTCGTCAAAGAGAATGCAATTTTTGAATTCGCACGAGTTTCCCATGACCACGCCATCGCCCACAACGACGTTCTCGCGAACGTAACAACCGCTGCGGATCTCGCAGTTTTCGCCGATCCAGGCTGGCCCTTTCACGATCGCGCCTTGCTCGACGATCGTTCCACGACCGATGAAAACCGCGTTACTGATGAATGGTTTCCCCACGAGCTCGCCCAATACGCCCGGCTTCAGACGGAATTGCAGATAACTGGCGATTTGCTTGAGCGCGTCCCAAACGTAATTCTGGTTCTCAAACAGCTTCGGATGGGCCGTATGTTTGAGACTAAGAAATTCAGCAGGCGCAAACATCTCTTGCGGACTAAGCGCCGGCGCGTCGCGTGATTTTCTGCCCGTCCTTTGTGTCACGCGTTTCCCAGCCGCGGGCGTTTAGTTCGTTGCGCAATTCATCACTTTTTCGCCAGTCTTTTGCAAGCCTTGCTTGTTCGCGCTCTCTGGCCAGTTTCGAAACATCCGCCGGAATTTCGTTTTCGCCGTCGGAAATCGCGAGCACGGAATCGACGCGTTCCCACCAATTTAGCCACGCATTGGCCGAGGCAGGATCGAGTTCGCCTCGATCCATCGCACGATTTGTCTCGCGAATTGTTTCGAACAAAAAACCGAGCGCCGCGGAAATGTTCAGGTCATCGTCGAGCGTTTCCTCAAAGTTGTTGGCAGCGTCGGCGCGCTGCGTCGTCCCTGCCACGTCGATCTTGTTTCCGGCAGTTTCGCGCAATCGCGTCAGCCAATCATCGATGCGACCTAACGACTGTCGCGCTTCCTCCATTCCGTCCCAGGTGAAATTGAGCGGCGCGCGGTAGTGAACACGCATGAGCGCGTAACGGATCTCGCGGCCGGTGTAACCTTTTTCGAGAACGTCGGCGAGCGTGTAAAAATTGCCGAGCGATTTCGACATCTTCTGCCCATCGACCAGCAGATGGGCGCAATGCAGCCAGTAGCGCACAAATTTTTTTCCGGTGCAGCCTTCGCTTTGCGCAATCTCCGCTTCGTGATGCGGAAAAATATTGTCCACGCCGCCGCAGTGAATGTCGATCTGATTGCCGAGCAACGCGGTTGCCATCGCGCTGCACTCGATGTGCCAGCCGGGCCGGCCACGGCCCCACGGACTTTCCCAGCCAATGTCGCCGTCCTCTTCGTCCCACGCTTTCCAAAGCGCGAAGTCGCCGATGTGTTCCTTGTCGTATTCGTCGTGCTTCACCCGGCCGGTCGATTGCAATTGCGTAAGATCGAAATGGGCGAGCTTGCCGTAATCTGGAAATCTGTTGATGCGAAAATAGACCGATTTGTCCTCGGCTTGATAAGCAAGGTCGCGCGCGATAAGCGTGCTGATCATCGCAATCATCTTGTCGATGTAAATCTGATCGGTCGCGGCCGGAAAATCGTCCGCTCGTTTGATCCGCAATCTTTCGATGTCTTGAAAGAATGCCTGCTTGAACGGTGCGGTGAATTCCTGGAGCGGAATTTTAGCTTCGCGCGCGCCGCGGATCGTTTTGTCGTCCACATCTGTGATGTTCATGACGCGATGCACATTGTAACTGCGCAATTCGAGGTGGCGCTGCAACAGATCCTCGAAAATGTAGGCGCGAAAATTTCCGATGTGCGCGCGGCTATAAACAGTCGGCCCGCAGGTGTAGATGTCGATCTTGCGGCCGTTCGGATCGCGCGGATGGAATTGTTCAAGTTCGCGCGAGTAAGTGTTAAAAAAACGCAGCGCCATTTTTTATTCTGTCATTCCGCGCGAAGTCGAGGAACCTCTTGCTGTTTTCTGATTAACAATAAGCGATGTCTCGACCCATTCGACTTCGCTCCGGGCAAGAGTTTCGCTCGACATGACAAAAGATTTATCCTTGCTCCACAGTCGCAATTGCCATTGCGCCGATGCCTTCGCCGCGGCCAAGCGCGCCGAGTTTTTCATTTGTTGTCGCCTTGATGCTCACGCTCGATTCAGCCGTGCCGATTGCGGCCGCAATTTTTTTTCGCATTGCGGAAATGTGCGGCGCGATCTTCGGTGCCTCCGCAATGATCGTTGCATCGACATTCACGACGCGAGCTTTCTTCCCGCCGAGAAGCGCGGTCACGCGTTTTAAGATGTCGATGCTGCTGATGCCGCGAATCGATTCGTCCGTATTTGGAAAATGCTGGCCGATATCGCCGGCGCAGATTGCGCCCAGCATCGCGTCGGCGATCGCATGCGCGAGGACATCGGCATCGGAATGTCCTTCGAGGCCGCGCGGGTGCGCGATCGCGACTCCGCCAAGAATCAATTGTCGATCTTCGGCGAGGCGATGTGCGTCGTAACCAATTCCGCAACGGATGGTGCTCACAATTTCAAATCGATCACGCCGTTGGAGGCGACGATGCTGTACTTGTCTTTTATGTCGGTGCGTGGCCGCAGATCAACCGTGCCGCCGGCCGTCTCCACCAAAATCCATCCTGCGGCGATGTCCCACAAACTGATCCCGCGCTCGATGTAAGCGTCGAACCTTCCGCAAGCCACATATGCCATGTCGAGCGAGGCGCTGCCGAGCACGCGACATTTACGCACGCGATGAATCATTTCTTGCAGCAACGGAAGATTCGAATCGATCATCTCGCCTGTCTTAGAAAGTCCGACGGAGATGACGGCTTCGGCGAGATCGGCCCGCTCGCTGACGCGAAAGTGGCGGCCGTTCAATCTTGGGCTTTCGCCTTTTTGTCCGCTCCACATTTCGTCGCGCATGGGATCGTAAATTACACCGACGATGATTTCACCCTTGAAACGCAACGCGATCGAAACGCAAAAATGTGGAATGCCATAGAAATAATTCACGGTGCCATCGAGTGGATCGACCACCCATTGGTGCTCGCTCGATTGGTCGCCAACGATTCCCTCTTCGCCGTAAAGCGCGTGCTGCGGGAATTGTTCGAGGAGAGAATGCGTGATCAGGTCCTGGGTGCGGACATCAATTTCGAGTTTGATGTCGTGCGCTTCGGCTGAATTGACGCGCAGAGGCCGCTGAAAATTTTGCCGAAGTAAATCGCCCGCGGCGCGCGCAGCTTTCTCTGCCGCGTCGAGATAGTGCTTCATCACGAACCATTATCTCGCACAAAGGTCGCAAACTGCACAACGGAAACAAGACCGGAATTTGCCACGCCGCTGTGGCTTTTGTGGACCTTGTGCGCATTCAATCGGCGCAAAAAAACCGGGAGGAAAATAAATTCTCCTCCCGGGTTGAAGTTAGGGTCGTGATCCCGAAAGCGTTCGGGATCGTTAAGCATGAGGCGTTAATGCCTCTTTCTTTTTGCTGATTTTTTCTTCGCGGCTTTTTTGCGTTTTTTGGCCATCGACTATTCCCCCCTTTCAATCCGCAGAGGCGGAGGGTTGTGAAGATTTCGAGATGAATTCAACTTCACTTACACGAGTCAGTTAATCGTCACATTTTTTTTGTCAAACATTTTTCGCACATGTTTGCAATTATTTTTACGAGCGCGCGAGCGATATTTTTTTTCGGCGCGCTCGAAATTTTTTCCTTTTCGCCGTTTCGAAAGAGAATCGTCACTTCATTTTCATCGCTTTCCATTCCGGAATTCGCGCGACCGACGTCGTTCGCCACGATGATGTCGCAATTCTTATCGCGAAGTTTTTTTTGCGCGTTTTCTTCAATGTCATTTGTTTCTGCGGCAAAACCGACGACGAGGAATCGTCGATCTTGTTTTGAGAGCGAGGCGAGAATGTCGCGGGTCGGAACCAGTTCGAGCGAAAAATTCGCGTCGCGCTTTTTGATTTTGCCAGGTGAAATGTTTTTCGGTTTGTAATTGGCCACGGCCGCGCACATCACCAAAACGTCGAGATTGCGTAGATGTCGATTTATCGCATCGAACATTTCATCGCCGGTTGAAACGGATATGAATTGCGCGCTGCGCGGCGGATCGAGATTCACCGGACCGGAAATCAAAGTGACGTCGTGCCCGGCTTCGAGCGCCGCCTCGGCGATGGCGTAGCCCATTTTTCCGGATGAACGATTGCTGAGATAGCGAACGGGATCGATCGGCTCGCGCGTGGGGCCGGCCGTGATGAGAAATCTCACGCGATCAGATTTTCCTGGCGCGCGAGAAGAAATTCGGCGCGGAAGGCGATGTCATCGACTTTCCAAAGCCGGCCCAGGCCTTCGTAGCCGCAGGCCAGCATTCCCTCTTCCGGCCCGATGGACTCGATGCCACGCGATTTTAATTTTTCCACGTTCTCGACGGTCGCGGGATGCGACCACATTTTTCCATTCATAGCGGGCGCGAGCAAGATCGGCGCGCGGGTGGCGAGCGCGATGGCCGCGAGCGGATGACTGGCGAGACCGTGCGCGAGCTCGGCGATGATTTGCGCGGTGGCCGGCGCGATGAGAAGGAGGTTTGCGCGATCGGCGAGCTCGATGTGACCGGGGCGCCAATTTTCCTTTTCGTCATAGAAGCTGGTTGTAACCGGGTTTTTGGAAAGGGTCTGCAGGGTGAGCGGCGCAATAAATTCGGTCGCGTCCTGCGTCATCACGACAAAAACCTGATGACCTTGTTTGACGAGCAGACTGGTGAGCTCGGCGGATTTGTAAGCCGCGATTGATCCGGTGACTCCGAGCACAATTGATTTCATGCCGGGCCGAATGCGCACGACTTTTCGCGCGCTCATTTTATCGCTTCTCCGTTTGGAATCCTTTTCCATGAAAGATCGACAGCTTACTCGCGAATACGCTGTAGGGGAAGCTGTTAGCTTCCCGTTTATCGGTTGGGACGCTAGCAGCGCCCCCTACAGTTGGATTTCGGAGTCACTTTTGGATGAGACGCCTGCTCAAATAACGTTCCGCACCCATGATGTGGCGAAATTTTAGCAAATCTTCTTCGACCGATCGACTGATGATGGTGTAGCGATAGTCGCGCCATAATTCCATTTCGCGCGCGGCAGTAACGAGACGCACTTCAATTTGCTTTTCGGTTTCCGTTCCGCGTTTGGTCAGGCGGCGGCGGAGTTCTTCGAGGTCGGGCGGCATGATGAAAACGTCGGTCAGCGCCTGGCGAACGAACTCATCTTGGCAATTTCGAATCGTGGCCGCGCCTTGCGTGTCGATGTCGATCAAAATATCAACGCCATCTTTCAAGTTGCTGATGATCGGCTTAAGCAGCGTGCCGTAATAATAACCGTGCACCTTTGCATGTTCCAAAAATCGGCCTCCTTTCACGCGCGCCAGAAAATCGGTTTCGGACACAAATTGATAGTCTTCACCTGCAATTTCACCGGCGCGCGCGGGACGAGTTGTGCAGGAAACAGAATAAACGAAGTCCGGTGTTTGCCGCAGGGCGTCGCAGAGCGTCGTTTTGCCCGCGCCTGAGGGCGCGGAAATAACGAAGAGAATTCCGTAACGGCTGAACTGTTTATTCAAGGTTCTGGACTTGCTCGCGAATTTTCTCCAACTCCGCCTTGCCGGCGACAACGCGCTGCGAAATAGCGGCATCGTTGGCCTTGGCGCCGAGGGTATTGAGTTCGCGAAAAATTTCTTGGATGATGAATTCAAGCGTCCGGCCGACCGGCTCGTTTTTGCGCAGATGATGCGCGAACTGCGCGAGATGACTTTCCAGCCGCGTCAATTCCTCCGAGATGTCGGCGCGGTCGGCGAAAAAAGAAATTTCCTTCATGAGACGTTCGTCGTCGGGCGCGATCGGCAGTCCTGCTTTTTGAATGCGCTCGAGGAGCGCGGCGCGATATCTTTTCACCACCTCGGGGTGAAGGGCGCGGATTTCCTTGAGTTGTTTCCGCATCGCTTTGAGCCGATGGATCAGGTCTCTGGCGAGATGTCGGCCTTCGCGTTCGCGCATCTTGATCAAATCCGCAAGGGCGGCGTGAAGCGCTCTCTCAATGGCGGGCCATACCTCCTGCGCGCTCACTGCCTGTTCCGGAAAACGCATGACACCCGGCGCCTGCAAGATGGCGCCAATAGTGATCTCGCCCGGCGCGTCCAATTCCTGTTGCAATGCGCGCATTGCTTCGTGGTAGGAGCGGGCCAGCCCGGTATCGAGAGCGAGTTTGCGCGCACCGTTTTGACCGTCGTGAAAAGTGACGACAACATTTGTCCGCCCGCGCGAAATATTTTCATTAATCGCCTGGCGAATGCGCGGCTCGAGCTCGATCAGATCGCGCGGCAGATTGACCACGATATCACTCTGTTTCCGGTTCACGGAATTGAGTTCGACGCTGAACTTGGTGCCGTTGTGATCGACCTCCCCGCGGCCGTATCCGGTCATGCTTCTCATTCGACAGAAGAAGATGAACGCTCAACGTCCAACGCTCAACGTCCAACTTTCAATGAACAAGATTTTGTGCCCGTTGAAAAGCGGCGTGCCATCCGTTATGCACGCTTGTGAAGCACTGGGAGCAGGAGCTGGTCGCGACCGTAATCTTTGGGATCACTTACGTCCTGATCAGTGGCCGGCAGCTCAAAATCCTGCCGTTAAACCGGCCCGCGGCGGCTTTGCTGGGCGCGGTGTTGATGATTTCTACCGGCGTGATGACGCCCGAGCGCGCGTATCGCGCGGTCAACTACGACACCATCGTGCTGTTGCTCGCGATGATGATCATCTCCGCCTATCTTTACCTCGCGCATTTTTTCGAATGGGCCGCCGACGCGGTGTTGGAATTCTCGCGCACGCCGCAGCGGCTGCTCCTTTACCTCACGCTAACGTCGGGAATTCTCTCGGCGCTGCTGGTCAATGACACCATTTGCTTGATGCTGACCCCGCTTGTCATCGCGGTGATCAGGCGCGGGAGATTGCCGATGCTGCCGTATCTCATCGCGCTCGCGACCAGCGCTAACATCGGCAGCGTGGCCACGCTTGTGGGCAATCCGCAAAACATGATCATCGGGCATTTTTCTCACATTCCGTTTGCGCAATTCTCGCGAACACTGACGCCAGCGGCGATCATAGGACTCGCGTTTTTTGCCGCGCTCTTTGTCGTTGTCGACGGACTGAGCGATACCGGCTTGCCCGATGCGATTTATCGGCGCCTGCAACCGATCTTCGGATCAAGCGCGACCGCGCAGGCGTGGAACCTCACCTGGTTCTCTGCGATTGGTTCGAATATTTTCTCTAATGTCCCGTTTGTTCTTGTCGCGGGAAAATGGATTGCGCGTTTTGCCGAGCCCGAGTTGATGTGGAAAGTGCTCGCGCTGGCCACGACATTTGCCGGCAATCTCACCATCATTGGTTCGGTCGCGAACATGATCGTGGTCGAATCGGCGCGCGAACATTTCGAAGTCGGTTTCTGGGACTACGCGCGCTTGGCATACCGATCACCATTCTCACAACCGCCGCCGGCGTGATGGTGTTACTCGTGTTGCGTTGAGAAGATCGACAATCGCGCGGCGATGCGGCGAGGGCAGTGGAATCGAAGCGAGCTGAACGGTTGAGAACCAGCGTTGTGCTTTCGTCCGCAGGCGAGGCGGCGGCTGCGCAAAAATTTTCAAGGTGATGCGGTGGTTCGTGAAAGGAAAAATCGACAGGTGAAGCGGCGGGCAGCTGTTTGTCGATCTTGCCCTTGGGAGAATCCACATGCCGCGCCAGCGTCCGCTCGATTGCTCGAGCAGAATTCGATTGCGATGGAAGACGAAAGCGTGCCCTTCGGTGAGCTCTTTCGGCGGCGGCCGACGTTTTTTGATGGGGAGAGCTTCCGGATTCCGCGCGCAGCAAAATTTGTTTACCGGACAAATTCCACACTTCGGCGCGCGCGATGTGCAGACAAGCGCGCCGAGATCCATAAGCGCGGAATTATGCGACGCGGACCCGTGCGCGGGGAGAAGATCGGCGGCGCAACACCAAATTTTTTCTCGGCCTCTGGTTGCATCGATGGGATCGCGCACGTCGAACAAACGGGCAATGACGCGCGCGATATTTGCTTCGACCAGTGGAACTGATTGATCGAACGCGAATGTGGCGACGGCATTTGCGGTGTAGCGGCCGATGCCCGGAAGCGCGCGAAGATTGTCGATCTTGCCCGGCAGCGCGCCGCCATGTTTACGGATCACGATTTTTGCGAGAGCGTGCAGATTGCGCGCTCGGGTGTAGTAACCCAGCCCCTGCCAGCCGTGGAGGACGCTCGATTCCGGCGCGAGGGCGAGGGAGCAGAAATCGGGGAAGCGGCGCAGCCACTCATTATAATAAGGGAGGACAGTGGTGACCTGGGTTTGCTGAAGCATGAACTCGGAAACGAGGATCGCGTAGGGATTGCGGGTGCGGCGCCAGGGAAGGTCGCGCCCGTTCGCGCGGTACCAGCGCATGAGAGAACGACGGAAGCTGCGGACGTCTTGTGGCGAGGTCAAGCTGAAGCAAACGTTCAACGTTCAACGCTCAACGTCCAACGCCGAATGCAGAAGATCATTGAACGTTGAACGTTGGAAGTTGAACGTTGAACGTTTTATTCGATGAACTCGTACACACAGCCGTTGACATCAGAACAGGCGATGAAGCTTCGCGCATTGCTCGATGAGCTGGGTTTCGAATTTTCGCCGAAGCAGTACACGATTTTTTTCGCGCAGAAAAATAAGCTGAGCGTCGCGGTTTACGAGAAGGGTCCGAAAGTTCTCGTGCAAGGCAAGGGGGTGGAAGAGTTCGTGCAGTTTGAGCTGGAACCGAAAATTTTTGGCGAAGCCAAACTTGGCTACGAGGAAGTGCATTTACCGAAGATGTTCGAGCCGCACTTCGGCGTGGATGAAAGCGGGAAGGGAGATTTCTTTGGACCGCTCGTGATCGCGGGCGTGTATGTCGATCGTGGGATTGCGCGCAAGTTTCTGGACGCGGGCGTGCAAGACAGCAAACGGATCGGCTCGGATGCGCGCATTCGTGCCCTTGGCCAGATCATTCGCAAAACTGCCGGCGGTTTGACCGAGACGGTGCTAATCGGGCCCACAAAATATAACGAGCTTTATGAGAAGTTCGGTAATCTGAACAGTTTGCTCGGGTGGGGACACGCGCGGGTCATCGAAAATCTGCTGGCAAAAAAGCCGAATTGCCCGCGCGCGTTGTCGGACCAATTTGCCGATGCGCGTGTGATTGAGCGATCACTTTTGCGACACGGCCGCAAGGTCGAGATCGAACAACGGACCAAGGCGGAGTCGGATATTGCCGTGGCAGCGGCGTCAATTCTTGCGCGCGAGGGATTTATCAATTGGCTGGATCGTCATGGAAAAACCTTCGGTTTGCGTTTGCAACGCGGGGCGTCGGCCAGTGTGAAGGAGACCGGGAGAAAGCTCGTGGAAATGAAGGGGCCGCAGATACTGCGCGAGGTGGCAAAGGTGCACTTCCGGACGGCGCACGAGATCGCGCCGAGTGACTATGCCGCGCCGCCTCCCGGAAAAGATTGGCAGAAGTGAGGGCGGGCGGCCGCTTGCCCTGGTTTCGGCGAGGTTCCTGCTCCACGCTCGCTTTGCAATTGTGGAAGCCCGGCTTCTTATTCTTAACGCAGATCCCGTCTTCCAAGATCAATCGCTCGCGATTTTCGAGCTGATAGACGAGGTCGAAACGCACATTGCACGGACGCTTTCCGAAGCGGTATCGATTCTTCTGGGTGAGAATTTTGATGCTTTCGTCGTGGAAGGCGAATCCGCGCTCGCCGTGGAACAGGCAACGAATTCCCCTCGCTCGTGCCTGGTGCCGGAGGTGGGCAAAGCGGAAGGAGCGGCCGCGGGCCAGCAGAACATCGCGCTCATTGTGAGCAGGCAGAGCGAGCGCCGACAGACGCGCGTGCTGAAGAGTTTCGTGGGTTCGCTCGAGAAACGCTCCGGAACGCTGGCCGAGGGATCGATCCCTGCCATTCGCTCATTGGCAATTTGAATCAATTTTCGGCAGCGGAAATTCTGCAGACGAGCTGTTGAGCCAGCGGAGCGGACGTTTCACATTCAAGTCCGGCGGGGCAACAGTGTTTTATCTGCAGCACGGGTCGATACGTCATGCCCTCCTTGGTTCATAGGAAGGCGAAGCGGCGCTGGCGAAGATTTTTCGATGGCGACAAGGCCGTTTTTACTTCGAGGAAGGGATCATCAGCCGGCTGCAAACAGTCGATCGTCCCTGGGCACATCTGTTGATCGACGAGACGCTCGAACTGGTCAGTTTGCAATCATAATCATGAGAGATAAAGGGCTCGAAAACAAGCTTCGTCTCCTCACCTTGCAGCTGGATAACCGGAAGAAGCTGCATGACTTCATCACTTACGGGCTCGATAACGCGAAGCCAATCATCTCGGTCGAGCAGGAGCGCCAGTTTCCCGAAATTCGCGCCCATCTCTTGCAGGAAACGGAACATGTTTTCGGGAAGCTAAACATTCTGGGCGAGCTCTCTGGCAAATCGATGAATGTATCGCAGCGTGGCGTTTCTATTCGCGGTGTGCGTGAACTGTCGACCGACGAAGTGCGCTGGCTCGAAACCGAATGGAATGCAGTTTTCACCAAGCTGGGCGTCGTGCAGGGCCAGTTGAAAGTCGCAGCGAAAGGAATTGGCCGGGCAAACGGTGTTTGCTTATCATTTGAAACGGCTTTTTCGACGGCCGGCCACGGCCCGCTGATTCATGCGGGCCAGGAGGCTTGCGCCTTCTAACCCAACAGTTTAGCGGCGTAAAATTTTCGTTTTCTTGTTTAATTTTGCCGCCAGTTTGGCGATGAGAGGCGATTCCTCTTGTGATATGGCAAAACTCACCAAGCGCGACATCGTGGTCGCCATCAGTAACCAAACAGGAATGGTTCAACACGAAGTTTTCGACGTGGTCCAGCGGACGCTTGATAAGATTACCGACAGTCTGGCCAATAATGTGGCCGTCGAGCTGCGTAACTTCGGGGTTTTTCAACCGCGGCTTACCAAGCCACGCGTGGGACGAAACCCGAACCAGCCAGGAAGCAGTTTCGTCATTCCACCGCGAGCTACTGTGAAGTTCAGGGCCGGCAAAATCATGCGCCAGCGAGTCGAGAAACTTTCGCGAGAATTAAAGGAAGCTTCCGAACGCCGGCAAAACGCAGCTTCTGGCAACCACAACGGCCAATAGGTCAGCCAGCGCCTAGAACGGGGCCGCCGTCACGATTCGGAAGCTGGTTCGAGTAAGTTTTGAATTGCCCGTTCCAGGCGCTCAAAATTGATCGGCTTGGTCAGATGCTCCGAGAATCCGGCCGCTCGCGCCTTGGTTACATCTTGTTCCATTCCGAAACCGCTAAGCGCGATGCCGCGCAGGCCTTTGCTCGCTCCGAGTTCGCGCATGAGTTCGTAGCCGCTGCGGTCGGGCAGGCCAATGTCGCTAATGAGCAGATCGAAATCTTGTGCGCGCGCCTTTTCCACGGCTTGCGCGGCCGAATGCGCGAGCGTGATCTGATAACCGCGGCGCTCAAGCATCATTTTCATCCCAAGACAGGTATCGTGGTGATCGTCGACCACGAGAACTCGCCGCTGCCCGGACATATCGCGTCGTTGTTTTTCGGCGACGACGGGACGCTCCTTCTCCGCCCCGTCGCTGGTGCTGATCGGAGCCGGAACGGTCTTCAACTTTAGGGCAAAGGTCGAACCTTGATCTTTGCCCGCACTTTCGACGCGAATTTTTCCTCCATGCGCGTCGACCATGGCTTTCGAGATGGCGAGACCAAGACCGAGCCCGCCGAAGCGGCGAGTGATCGAGCTTTGGCCCTGCTCGAAGGCATTAAAAATCTTGTCGATCTTTTCCTGCTCGATCCCGATGCCGGTGTCCGAGATTCGAATTTCAATTTCTTCTGGAGTCGGATTAAGCGTTTCAATCGTGATGCGGCCCTCGGCCGGAGTAAATTTAACGCTGTTCTTAATGAGGTTCCAAAAGACCTGCTGCAAGCGCGCCGGATCTCCCCGGGCGTGCTTGCTTTTGGCGCGAAGGCGAAATTTCACTTCGAGATGCTTACGAGCGATGTCTTCGCGGCAAATTTCGTAGGCCCGCTGGAGGATTTCAGGCACACAAATAATCTCAAAACTTAACTGCAACTTGCCTTTAGCGATCCGCGTCACGTCCAGTAGATCGTCAATCAGCCGCGCTTCCAGCTCGACATTGCGCCGAATGACCTCGAGCGCCTCCCGGGCCGAAGGGGAATCGGGAATGCTCGCTTCCAATTCCCCGACCATGGCAATGACAGGCGAGAGAGGATTGCGCAACTCGTGGGAAAGCAGCGCAAGGAATTGATCTTTGGCCGCATTTGCGTCAATCAGTTCCTGGCGCAGTGTGACGTCGCGGGTCTTGTCCTCGAGAAGATAAAGCACGCCTTGAACGGTTTGTTGCGAGCTTTGCAGGCGGAGCAGGCTGATGTTCACAAAATGCGTGACGCCTGTTTTGTCCTTGAACGGTTGCTCGACCAGTTGAAACGGTGTCCCAAAAGAGAGGACTTTCTCGATCGCTTCCGGCGGAGCAATCTTTACATCGTCGTAGGTTGCTTCGGTGATGTCGCGCCCGGGGGACAGATCTCCAAAACGTTGCGCCATCTGCGCAAAAGCCTCGTTGGCCTGAAGAAAACGTCGCGAAACCGGATCGACAAGAGCAATCCCACTCGGCACGTTGGCGAGAATTTTTTCGCTGAAAACAACTTCGCGTTCGATGCGCCGGGTGGCTTCGGTCTCGCGCCGATAGAGCTTGTTCGCGCCCAACGCACCAACAGCTGTGCCGACCAGCAGCCACCCGACAAGGATTTTCATCTTGTTCAACAGATCATGCACAGGTTTATAGGCGACGGCCTTAGGCTGCGCCACTACCGCCACCCAGCCCGTCGATTCCACCGGGCTGAAAGAATAAAGATTGCCGTGCCGCTCGAAATGCCCGGTTTTGTTCTTGCTAATGTCGTTCATCAACGTCCCGGCTTTTCCCAGCTCGATGCTTGAATTAGGTCGAAAATCAGTGCCGAAGAGCGCGGTCCCGTTTTGATCCAGGACCTGGCAAACGGACTCGTCCGCAAATTCAATCGCGGACAAACGCCGCCCCATTCTTTCCATTAACACCGATACTCCAAGATAGCCGACAATGGTTCCATCCGGCGTCCGAACTGCGCCGACGATATCGGTCGCCCTGCGTTTGTCCTGAAAACGAGGATGCACGGCCGAGACAAAGGTCCCGTTCGTTGCTTTGGCCTGTTCCCGCCAACCATCAGAGCCAAAATCCTTACCGATCATCTCCGGACTGGAGGGTAGCGAAGCGATCAGAGTCCCGTCGGGCGCCGTAATAAACATCCCATCAATGCGCGGATGCGAATAAAATGTCGATCCAAGCCACAATTGAGCGGCGAATTGTGCGTTCGGACCGGTCAGAAGTTTCGCGACATCCGGCAGAGTCTGATAATATTCAATGATACCGCCCGTGCGGCTCAGGTCGTCGCCCACCAGATGGGCGATCAATTGAATGAAGGTCTGCCGATCGCGCAGGATTTTCGATTCCAGCGTATTCGTCAGGATCGTGTAGGAAACGACGAGAGTTAAAATCGACGGCACCCATCCCGCCAAAAGGATGGGAAAAACAATGTTAAAACGTTGGAAACGATCCCGTTTCTGCTTCTTAAATCTATCTCGCAATTGCATCGGCTTGCCCGCAAAAATTCCTCTATCACCAATTAACCCGCCCGCCCCCTCAGGCAAGATGAATGTCCGGGCTGTGCTCGCCTGCTCCATTCGCCAAAGCGCGAAAATTTGATTCGCCGTTTCCGCATGAAGCCTCCAACGATCAGGACTTTTGCTTTGGCTCGCCGTTTGGGAAAGGTCGTCCTTAAGTCAAGCAGAGCGCTGAAGAGCGTTTGCTTTTAAGATCTTTTCTACGCTACCCTGTCTTCTCTGTCAGCTCCCTTTTCCAGAGGCAAAAGCGGCATTTTTGATTTGACGCACGCGCCGGAAACGGCATCATGTCGCCCTTGCTGCCTCAACCAACGGGCAGCTCCTGAAAGCTACATGCAAGGAAGCGCTTACATTGTCTGGACGATCTGCTACCTGAGCGTGCTCATTGGTCTTTCGGCCTACGGCATCCATCGCTATTTCATTATCTACTTGTTTCTCAAAAACAGGAACCGCCAATCCATCCCGGCCCGGCGATTTGAACAATTGCCGAAGGTGACGATGCAATTGCCGATCTTTAACGAAGTTTACGTGGTCGAGCGTTTGCTTCGCTCCGTCAGCGAATTGGACTACCCGCGACAACTTCTCCAGATTCAGGTGCTGGATGATTCGACCGATGATACTCGGGAACTGACTTCTTCCTGCGCGGACGAACTGCGCCGGCGCGGTTTCAATGTCCAACTCATCCATCGCGTTGATCGCACTGGCTTCAAAGCGGGTGCTCTCGCCGCAGGACTCGAGTCTGCCGAAGGCGATTTTGTCTGTATTCTCGACGCCGATTTTGTCCCGCAGCCCGACTTGCTCAGGCGCACCATTGATTTTTTCACCGATCCGAAAGTCGGAATGATTCAGACGCGGTGGGGACATTTGAACCGCAGCTATTCATTGCTCACGCGCGCGCAGGCGATGTTTCTGGATGGACATCTGCTTCTGGAACAAACCGCGCGCAGCCGAAGTGGACGCTTTTTTAATTTTAATGGGACGGCCGGTCTCTGGCGCCGTTCTTGCATCGAGGAAGCGGGCGGCTGGCAGCACGACACGCTTACCGAAGATCTCGATCTTAGTTATCGCGCGCAGCTCGTGGGCTGGAAATTTATTTTCCTCCCCGATGTGGTGACTCCGGCGGAACTGCCGGTGGACATGAACGGCTTCAAATCTCAGCAACATCGCTGGACCAAAGGATCCGTCCAAACATGCAAGAAACTTCTGCCCACCATCTGGCGCAGCAAACTACCCTTTCCGATTAAGCTCGAAGCCACGGGTCACTTGATGTCGAATTTCGCTTACTTGCTTCTTGCTTGCTTATGCGTGCTCCTGCATCCCTCCGTCGGTGGGCCGCAGGCCGGATGGCTGCGGACTCTTTTGATCGACATCCCCATTTTTCTCGCGGCGTCGGTATCGGTGGCGGTATTTTACATTTGCGCACAACGCGAGCTGCATCCGCGCACGTGGATGAAAGAAATTCTTTTTCTCCCTTGCTTGCTCGCCCTCGGGATCGGCCTCTCACTCAACAACGCGCGGGCCGTCTTGGAAGCTCTCTTTAATCACAAATCCGATTTTACCCGAACGCCGAAGTACGGTATCGAGCGCAAATCGCAGCCCTGGCGGGCCTGCAAATACCGGCCGCTTAAATCAGCTCTGCCGCTCGCGGAATTGGCCTTCGCGATCTATTTCAGCTACTTCGTTTGGTTCGCAATCGTGCACCACCAGTTCATTTCGGTACCATTCTTGCTCATGTTTCAGAGTGGGTTTCTCTATGTCTCGCTTTCCTCGCTGGCTCCGTGGCCGAAATTCGGTGTCGGCGGCTCACGTGCGACAGCCGCAGTTCCCGCGTGACAAACGAATAATCTTGAGTAAGAAGTCGGGCATGTTTCGCCCCCTCGTCGTCGCTTCCGCCTTCGTTTCAATCGCGTATCCGTTTGGTGCGCGCGCCGAACTGTCGCTTCCCAGTCGTGTCATAATTAGTGTACGCGACCAGAAGCTGATGCTCTTGGAAAACGGCGCCAGGGTCGCCACATATCCTGTTTCCACCTCAAAGTTCGGGCTCGGCGATGGTTGGGGCAGAATGACAACTCCGCTTGGGTTCCTGCAAGTCGCGCAAAAAATCGGTGACCACGCGCCGACGGGTGCGGTTTTTCATAATCGTCGTTTCACCGGAGAAATTCTCCTTCCAAACGCGCCTGGTCGCGATCCCATCATCACGCGCATCATCTGGCTGCGTGGTCTTGAGGCTTCGAATGTGCATGCCTTTAACCGGTGCATTTACATTCATGGCACGCCGCAGGAAAAAACAATCGGGCGACCGGCAAGCTACGGTTGCATTCGGATGAAATCGAGCGATGTGACTGCTCTTTATAGTCAGCTGCCACTCGGCGCACTTATCCAAATCGTTCCTGACCGATTGCCGAAAGTTGCCGCAGCGCCGGCGCGTCCCGCATCCCAGCCCGGCCAACCGACGACCGAGACAGTGATTTCGTCCACTGGCGCCGAGAAATCGGCGACGACGCCCGGACGCAAAAGTGCCCCGGTGCCGCTAGTGGTTTCGAGTGGGCGAGGCGCCTAAGCAGGCGCAAAATCGCGAATCCTGGTCAAGATCGACCCGCTTCGCGCCAAGAGGCAGCCGATTGAATCGATCAGCTGGGTCGCCCAGCTCCTTCTCTTTGTCACCTTGTGCTGATAGACTCGTTCCCATTGAGGGAGCTGACCGCCGCGGCGGGTTCGGCGAGATCTTGACAACTTTGCCGCGCGCCGCGAGCCTCCAGCCCCGGCAAACATTTTTCTCTTAACGAATGGCTAATACAAAGTCCGCAATCAAGCGTGGCCGGCAATCGATGGCGCGTTCGCTTCGCAACCGGAGTGTACGAACGCGGCTGCGTTCGCTCCAAAAGCAAGTGCGCGTTGCGGGCCAACCGCCTGCGGAAGAACTTCGTGCACTCATTTCGGCAATCGATAAAGCGGCCAAGCGCGGAATCATTCACCGCAACGCCGCGAATCGCCGGAAAGCGCGCCTGCAAAAAATGGCCGCCGCGCCCGCGGCGCAAAAGTAAGTGTCTCGCGTCAGCAGCGGACTCTGTGCGCCTTGCGCGCCGCGAGTAAGATCGACAACTAAAAGAGCGACAATTACGCCGCGGGTTAGTTTAGCCAAATGGTCTTTGCATATCGCGCAGGACGGATAAATTTCTGCGATGATTCCCGCACTTCTTCTTGTTTTTTCCGTCGTCGCCTATCGCATTACGACGGGGCTCCTGATTGATTCCGGCGCGACCTGGCTTTCCAACTTCGCCCCCTTCGCCGCGCTCGCGCTCTGCAGCGCTGCTTATTTTCCAGCGAAATACAAGTTCAGCGTGCCATTGATCGCGCTTTTTATCTCGGACGCAGCGCTCAACTTTCATTACGGCGCGGCCATTGTCGATCCGCTGATTCTTTGTCGCTATCTTGCCCTTGCTCTGGTCGGTTTCATCGGCTTTTTGTTGCGCAATCGCGTTTCGCCTAAAACGCTTCTGCCGGCTTCGGTTGTTGGATCGACAATTTTTTACGCGATCACCAACACGTTCGCCTGGCTCACCGATCCCGGTTATGCGAAGAATTTTGCGGGCCTGATTCAAGCGCTCACTGTTGGGTTGCCCCAGTTCAGCTCGACACCGAGTTGGATGTTTTTCCGCAACTCGCTCCTCAGCGATCTTTTGTTCACCCTGCTTTTCATCGCCTGCATGAGCTTTGGCCGAAACTCTGCTCGCTCGCGTGCAGAAGCGCGCTTGCCTCGCGTCGCGTAAATTTCAATGCAGCGGCCCGAGCCACGCGACGAGGTCGAGATGCTCGCGCTGATGCTGCTGATCCGCCGTTTCGAAGAACGCGCGAGCCAGCAATATCAAGCGCAGAAGATCGGCGGCTTCTGCCATCTGTACATTGGGCAGGAGGCGGTTGTCGTGGGCGCAATCGCGGCCGTGCGCGAAGACGATTATGTCATCACCGCGTATCGCGATCATGCGCATGCCCTTGCGCGCGGCACCAGCGCGGATGCGTGCATGGCGGAGCTATTCGGCAAGGAAACCGGTTGCTCGCGCGGCTTGGGCGGTTCGATGCATTTTTTCGATCGGAGCCGCCACATGTACGGTGGGCACGCCATTGTTGGCGCGCACGTTCCGCTGGCGGCGGGAATGGCGTTTGCCTCCAAGTACCGCACCGAAGACCGCGTGACTCTTTGCTTTTTTGGCGACGGCGCGATCAATCAGGGCTCATTTCACGAAGCGCTCAATCTGATCGCGCTTTTTAAACTGCCGGTCGTTCTCATCTGCGAAAACAATCTCTTCGCGATGGGCACTTCGGTGAAAAGATCGACATCGTTGAAACAAATCGTTGATCGCGCCGAGGGTTACGACATTCCGGGCGAAATTGTCGATGGGATGAACTTTCGCGAAGTGCGCGACAAACTCGCCGAGATCGTGTGTTCCATTCGCAAAGATCCGCATCCGGCGTTCGTCGAGATTCGCACTTATCGTTATCGCGGCCATTCCATGTCCGATCCGGCAAGTTATCGGACGAAAGATGAGCTGGAAAAATATCGGCTCGACGATCCGATCACGCGTTTGCGCGCGCAGCTCACCCGCGAGGGCAAACTTACAAACGAAAAGTTCGATCAGATCGATAAGCATGCGAAAGAAACAGTGCTCGCGGCCGTGAAGTTTGCCGAGAAAAGTCCGGAGCTGCCGCTCGAGAGGCTTTACGATTACACCTACGTGAATTCTATAGTGGCAGGCGCGTCGCCTGCAAAACCTAAAGAATCCGCGGCCGATACGGCCGCCACTACACGATGAGAGAAATTACTTATCGTCAGGCGCTCAACGAAGCGCTCGCCGAAGAATTGGAGCGCGATCCCAACGTGTTTCTGATGGGCGAAGAAGTCGCCGAATACAACGGCGCTTACAAAGTCAGTCAGGGTTTGCTCGATCGCTTTGGCCCGAAACGCATCATCGATACGCCGATCAGTGAAAACGGTTTTGCCGGGCTTGGAGTGGGCGCAGCCATGGTTGGCTTGCGGCCGATTATCGAGTTCATGACGTTCAGTTTCTCGCTCGTCGCTTTCGACCAGGTCGTAAACAACGCGCCGAACATGTTCACGATGTCTGGTGGGCAATTTAATATTCCAATCACCTTTCGCGGACCAAACGGCCCGGCTCATCAACTCGGCGCGACCCATTCGCACGCGACGGAACCGCTTTACGCAAACGCGCCCGGATTAAAAGTTTGCACGCCGGCAACGCCGCGCGATGCGAAAGGTTTGCTCAAAACCGCCGTGCGGGACGACAATCCGGTGCTCGTACTCGAGGCGGAGCTTCTTTACAGCTCGAAAGGAATGGTCGAATCGCCGGATGAAGAGCTGCTCATTCCGCTGGGCGAAGCGGAAGTGAAACGCGAAGGCAGCGATGTCTCGATTATCTGTTACGCGCAAACGGTCCCGCTCGCGCTCGCCGTGGCCGCGCAACTGGAAGACGAAGATATTTCCGCGGAAATTGTCGATCTTCGCTCCATCAAACCGCTCGACGAGAAAGCTATCTTCGGTTCGGTCGCGAAAACGCACCGCGTCGTGATTGTCGAACAAGACCGGCCGTTCTGCGGCGTGGGCGCGGAAGTTTGCTACCGCATCCAGAAAAATATTTTCGATGAGCTCGATGCACCCGTCATGCGCGTTTCTCAAGAGGACGTGCCGATGCCTTACAACGAACGCCTCGAGAAAGCGGTGCTGCCCAACGCCGGCAAATTAATCGCTACAGTGAAAAAGGTCTGTTACGCCTGATCGACGTTACAAAAGTTACATGCGTTACAAGGTTAAAAAGACAGTCCATTGTAACCTTGAACCCGTTTAACATTTTAACTTTTGCGCCATGCCTGAAATCCAAATGCCGAAGCTCAGCGACACAATGACGGAAGGAACGCTCGTCTCGTGGAAGAAAAAAACGGGCGATAAAGTCTCGGCCGGTGACGTCATCGCGGAAATCGAGACGGACAAGGCGACGATGGAATGGGAATCGCCGGAAGATGGGACGCTCACCGAAATTTATGTCGAAGAGGGCGGCAAGGTAAATGTTGGCGACAAGATCGCGTTCATCGGCGGAGAAGGTGAAGAAGGGCCAGCTGAAGAAAAGAAAGAAGAAAAGAAAGAAGAAAAAAAGGAAGGAAAAGAAGAAGAAGCACCCGCGGAGGCGAAGGCCGAAAAGAAAGAAGAAAAAAAACCAGCGCCGAAAGCAGAACAGGAAAAGCAAAAGGAATCAGAAAAACCTGCGCCAGCGAAAGCAGCTGTGCCTGGAGCAAAGGCCGACCAGGACGAAGAAGCGCGGGTAAAAGCTTCGCCGGTCGCGCGACGAATTGCGGCCGAGCTCGGTGTCGACCTTGGTAATGTTAAGGGAACAGGCCCGGACGGTCGCGTTACGGAAACAGACGTGCGTGCGTCAGCGAAATCAAAAACCGCCGCGGCGCAAAAGGCTGCTCCATCGATGAAAACTGACGGAGGCACGCGCATCAACCTCTCGGGCATGCGCAAAATCATCGCGCAACGCCTCGCCGAAAGCCTAGGTCCAGTTCCGCATTTTTATCTCAACATCGACATCGATGCCGGGCCGCTCATGGCCGCGCGTGCCGAATTGAAGTCCGCTGGCGAAGGCGCTGATGCGTCGAAAATCACGGTTAACGATTTTGTTTTGAAAGCGGCCGTGCAAGCGGCGATCAAAGTTCCCAAAGTGAATGCGTCGTTTGATGGCGACGCAATTGTCCAGTACGCAGATGTCGATCTCGCCATCGCGGTCGCGATTGAAGATGGGTTGGTCGCGCCGGTCATTCGCGCGGCGCAAACCAAATCGCTGCGTGAAATCAGCGAGCTCGTGAAAGATCTCGCCAATCGCGCGCGCAACAAACGGATGAAGCCGGAGGAATTTCAAGGCGGCACGTTCACTGTCTCGAATCTTGGCGGTATGGGCATCGACAGTTTTTCCGCTGTCATCAATCCGCCGCAAGGCTTCATCCTCGCCGTCGGCAAAGTCACGAAAGTTCCGGTGGTTGATGATGCCGACCAAATCGTCGCCGGTTATCGCATGTCGATCACGATGAGCTGCGACCATCGCGTCATCGACGGCGCGCTCGGGGCGGAGTACCTCAAAGAACTCCGCCATCTTTTGGAAAACCCCGCGTTGTTGTTGGTCTAAGGCGGGCGGCGCCCTGGTCACATCACAGCTGGACCGTTGCGGTTTCCCACGTCATGAAGTCATCCAAAGTTTGCCGTGTTCTTCGCACTGCTAACGCCAAGACCGCAGCGTCATCAAGAAAGCCAAGCGCTGGAATCGCATCAGGAATCAGGTCGAGCGGATTTACGACATAGATAATGGCGGCAACAATCACCACGAACGCGCTCTCCGTCACATCGCGATACTCGCCTCGATAATAAGCACGGATTAAACGCAGCATTGTCTGAAAGTACGGCCATGTCTCTTTGAATGGATCTCTTGGCAACGACGCGGCCTGCTTCGCCGCTTCCTGGAAAAGTGCTCGTAAGCGCTGCGGCTCCTCGAGATAGAACGTTGCGCTCTTCACCGTTTCCGCAAATTCCGCTTCGAGGCGCTCTTTCAGGGCAGCACTACGATCCATCTCTTTCTTTGCCGCGGACTTCCTTTTATGAGATCGCGTTTTCGGGGTGGCTCTTTTCATCGCGTCGTTTATGAAAGCACCGCGACCTGTCCAGGAAAAGAGGATTCGCTCGCCTGCGAGAACGACAAGTGATCCTACCTTTTTGTTGCTAGAATTAGTGGCGATGGGCCGGGCGCTCCGAGCTTCCGAACTTTTTTGAAATCGGCTTCTTCAAGCCAGTTTTTGATTTCGTTGAAACTGAACGTGTCGCCTTTTTCGGTGTTTACGAGCATTTGCACGGCGAACATGAGCGAGGGCAGCGGCTCAGTGCGCTCGTCGTTCACGAGCCACTCGGCGATTACGATCGTTCCGCCGGATTTGAGTGCGCGGAAAGTTTTCTTGAGCAGCTGACGGCTGCGCTCTTCGCCTTCGCTGTGCAGAATGTGCCCGAGCGTTGCGATGTTGTAACCGGTACCAAAATTCGCTTCTAGCAGATCACCTTCAATGAATTGGAAGCGATCGCCGACGCCAAATTTTTGCGTGATGCGCTTGGTCGTCGGAATCATTCCGGCCCAATCGACTGCGGTGACTTGGACGCGTGGAGATTTTTGCGCGAGCACAATTCCCCAGATTCCAGAACCGGCGGCAAGATCGAGCACACGCACCAGCTCCTTCGCCTTCGCGACTTTCAATTCATTAGCGAGCGCCTGGATGCTTGGGTAACTCATCGGAATGATGTTCTCGACCAATCCGGAGAAAAATTCCGTGCCCTCGCGTTCTTCATTAACGGCCACGGCGGGTTGGCCCGTGCGGACTACATCGCCCAATTGCAACCATTTCGACACGAGCTGCGTTACATTCAGGCTGAAGAAACCAGCGAGCGTACCCGGCTTGTTACTCAAGAGAAACGCTTCGCTCTCTGGTGTGAGCGAATATTTTTGATGTCGATCTTTCTTTAAAAGGTCGAGGCCGACGAGCGCGTTCATGATCGCGCGCAGGCCGCGCGGAGATGCGCCAGTTTCCTTGCTCAGTTGCTCGACGGTCTTCGCTCCGCTCGCCAGCGAGTCAAAGACTTTATTGCTGACGGCTGCACCGATGACGAGTGGCGGGGCGTAGGCGAAACCAAATTGCATCAGACGTTCGGGAGTGACTTGATTTTTCACGGAAGTTTTCATGGAAGATCGACAATCACGCAGAGGGTTTTCGCTGGCAAATCGGAATCGACTTTTGCAAAGAGCGGATGAATCTTCACTGGTGAGCGAATCGCCTGGAGAAAAACCTCTGCGCACGACCTCGTTCGTGATCCACGCGACCCGGGGCTTGATTCGCGATCCAAACACGCGGCGCAAGACGATGTTCGTCGTGGTGTTGGTTGCGCTTGCGCTTTTGTTTTCCGGATCAACATTTTTGCAATCCGCGCTCAATCCGCGCGACCATCCGGTCTGGTTTGTTTTGTTCTGGCTCATTTGCGCCTGGCTGGCGTTGACTGTGATGTTGCTCGCGATCTTCGACATGCTGGTGGTGCGAGCGGCCGCACGAAAGGCGGAACGAATTTTGCGATCCCAGCTTTCGCAAACTAAAACTCCGGACCCGCCAAGATCGACAACCCAGAAACAATCGGGGCTCGCGAAAAATTTCGGAGTCGACGAATAATCTTAGCGTGAGCAAGGAACCGGCGACCGCGGCAAGTATTGCGCGCAATGGTTGGAAGACGCGCGAGCAAATGGAAGCGACTGAGCGCGCCACCCTGGCGGCGTTTGCCCAGAAATCGGGCGATTCGCGCGGCCGAGAATATCTCGAAGCGAGTCATGCTTATCGGACCGAGTTTCAGCGCGATCGCGCGCGCATCATTCACTCGCGCGCATTTCGCCGGCTCGAATACAAGACGCAGGTTTTTCTGAATGGCACGGGCGATCATTTGCGCACGCGGCTGACCCATTCGATTGAAGTGGCGTCGATCAGTCGCACGATCGCGCGGGCGTTATCGTTGAATGAAGATCTGGCGGAAGCAATCGCGCTCGCGCACGATCTCGGGCACACGCCGTTCGGCCATTCCGGGGAAGAGATGCTGGCGGAATGCATGCGCGAACACGGCGGTTTCGAGCATAATCGACAAAGCTTGCGCATGGTCGAGTTGCTCGAAGCCGCGTATCCGGATTTTCCCGGGCTCAATTTGACATTCGAAGTGCGTGAGGGTTTGCAAAAGCACCAGGCGTTTTACGAACCGGCGAAGCCGAGTGAGGAAAAGTATCTTTGTCCGTCGCTCGAGGCCCAGATCGCCAACTTGGCGGACGAGATCACCTACTATAGCCACGATCTGGACGATGCGGTCGATTTTGAAATTCTCGATTCCGCGCAACTGGAAGAGGATTCGGTTTGGCAACGCAGCCATCGCGCGGTCCTGTCGCGCTACGCTGATGCGCATGAGCCCGAACTGCACAAATTGATCATCCGCGACATCATCGACGTGCAAGTGCGGGATGTGATCGCAACGAGCGCAAAATCAATTGTCGATGTTGGCGTGCAAAGCGCGGATGATGTGCGCAAGCAGCCGGCGCCGCTCATTCGCTACAGCGACGAATTGCTCGAAGCGAACCGCGCGCTCCGGAAATTTCTCTATCAAAATGTTTATTATCACCCGCGCGTCGCGGAAGTGAACCGGCGCGCCTGCGAGATGCTGCGAAAGGTTTTCGAAAGTTACATTGTCGATCCAAGCCAGCTTGGCGAGACGGCCGCGAAGCGAATGGAGGCGGAGGGATTGCATCGCACAGTCTGCGATTATATCGCCGGCATGACCGATCGCTATTTGCTTGAGGAACACGCGCGGCTCTCCGAACTTGCTCCGAAAATCCAGTAATAATTGTCACTAGCTTTCTGCCTCACGTGCTCTCCTAACGCGTAACCGGGAGCACACGAGTGGCAGTCCTCCGATGACGAAAAAAAGATTCAACTAATATCGCGTCCCGGAACGTCTCGCGTACGGCGCTCTGACAATCATTGTGTTGTCTATCCTGGGAGCCCATGCGGTCTTGAGGCAGTTTTCGATCGGCGGCACCAAAGATTTCCACGACTTTTATCATGCCGCTCGGGCCATGTGGAATTGGAGCGACATCTATGCTGTCGCTAACGGCTCTCCGTCACGTCCACCGTGTTTCGATTGACTAGGTCCTACGGGATGCCGGACCTATTCGCCGCGATGTTTCTCCTGTGCGTCTTCATCGCTGTCATGGCGGCGATTGTTTTCATGTGTCGCCGTAATCGAGTGCTGATTTTCAGACCAAGCGAGAAGTGACCGACACGTAGCAAACGCAGTGACGAGTCTGGAAGGGGCTGTGCTCATCTTCCTTGCGCTTGCCTTCAGTCCGTAAACAACCGCCCATTACTGGGACTCTACGACTACGCTACCTTTGCGCTCAGAAGTAAATTACACGGCTGCACTGCCGATTTCGTCGAGCAAATATTGAATGATGAGGCGGAGGCGCTGATTGAGAGAAGATTCTTCGAGCACTTGTTGCCGTCGCAGCGGATCGTTGATGAATGTCGAAGCCATGAGATCGGCCAGCATTTCCAAATCATTGAGATCGCACAGATAACGATCGACTTTTTTCGGTAGCTGGCGCCCTTTTATTTTCAATTTGGTGTAAAGCTCGAGGACTTTTGCGCCAAGCGCTTCGGTCTTGACTGATGCGGCGCCTCTTGATTCGAGAATGTCGATCTTGGCGACAGGAAACGGCGTTTTCTGCTCGAAACTGGCAAGGCGCACACGCTGCAAACCCTGCAAAATGAGATTCGAAGTGCCGTCCCCGCGCCCGACGCAGGCGCGGATGAGGCCGACGGTGGCGAGGTGAAAAAAATCTTCCGGCGCCTGCCATTCCGGACAACTCGGTTTGATCAGTGTGACGCAAAACATGCGATGATGACGCAGCGCGTGATCGAGCATTTGGCGATAACGCGGCTCGAAAATATAAAGCGGGAGCAGGGCGTGCGGAAACAGCACCGCGCCTGGAAGCGGCATGACCGGCACTTTATCGGGAAAAAACATTGCGTCCTTCATCGCTTAGTGACACCACCGATGCAAACTGCGAAAGAATCTCTGCAACTGAGCGACCGAAAGCTGTCCGGCGAGCTGCGCCTTGCCCAAATATGCATAATTCAAAATAGAGCCGCGTCGCGCGAACTCGTCGCGCGCAACGCGGCCGAGTCGGCCGATGCCCATTGCACTTACGGCAAGGTCGACATGTTGCTCGTCGAAGAAATCGAGCAAGCGCTGGAGCTGTGCGTGAGTATCAGTCCGGGTTGCCACTTTGAAAATATCGGCGCCAGCGGCGACGGCGGTGCGCGCTTTGGCGCGCAATCGCGCGAGGCTCGGTGTCTGTTTGAAATCGTGGAATGAAATAATGCAGCCGATTTTCTGGGCGCGCGCCTGTCGCTGTATGGAACGCAACTCGCGGAGCGCGCGGAGTTCGATGTCGATGTAGGAAGCATGCCCGAGAAATCGGCGCAGCAGCGCGGCGCGTCGTCGTGCACTCAGTTTGTTTGCGCCGCCTTCGCGGGGATGACGCGCCGTGACGATGAGCGGCGCGCGTAATTTTATGATTGCCTCTTCCAGGTCCGTCAAATCCTTGATCAAATGATCCAGCCGCACCTCGAACAGGTCGGGTGGCGCGGACATATGCAGGGCGAAGTAAAGATCGGCTAGCGTCATGATGACGCCCACGACGCGCGGCCGGCGTGGCCGGGTTTGCGGGGATCTGCGCGTTGCCATGTTTAAAGTGACGCGCGTACTATAGCGCTTACTATATATAGAGGGAGGAGCGACAAAGTAGCCAAGATCGACAATCGCGGCTAATCCGGCGGCGCGTGAGGCGGAAGCATCCTCTCGATGTACTTGGCGAGGATGTCGAACTCGATGTTCAGCGAATCGCCGACTTGGGCGCGTTCGAGGTTGGTGTGGCGTTTCGTGTGGGGAATGATCCAAACCGCGAAACTTTTCGGCAAGACTTCAGCGACTGTGAAACTGATCCCATTAATGGCAATCGATCCTTTGGACGTTACGTAATGTGCGAATTCGGTGGGTAACTCAATTTCCAGGCGATGGTTCGCTCCGCTCTTTTCGAGGGCCAGGATTCGCGCGGTGCAATCGATGTGGCCTTGCACAAAATGCCCGCCGATGTGGCCATCGGCAGTCAGAGCGCGCTCCAGATTGACCGGACTCTCCGGGCGCAACGTTTTTAGATTCGTGCGATCGAGCGTTTCGCCAAGAAGATCGAAAGTGAGCTGATCGCCGCGATGGGCGCTGACGGTCAGACAACAGCCATTTACGGCGACGCTGTCACCGGCGCGAATCTCCTTCGCGATACGCGGCGCGGCAATTCGCAATTGCGTGCCGCCAATCCAGAGCACGGTGCCGACTTCTTCGACGAGACCAGTGAACATCGGATGAACTTTTAGCCGCGCAACGTCAGCCAGCAAACCAGCAAAAGCACCGGCAACAGGATCGGAACGGAAAACTTTATGACGAAGCCAACAAAACTGGGCGTGTGCACTTTATGTTGTTCGGCGATCGCCTTGATCATGAAATTGGGACTGTTGCCGATGTAGGTCGCAGCCCCGAACAAAACCGCGCCCATGGAAATGGCGGCCATTTCGGCTTGGCCGCTGGAAAGAAATTGTTGCACGGCAGCGGGATCCTCGATGCTGAGACCGAAACGGCCAAGAGCGTTGGCAAGGAAAGTCAGGTAGGTCGGTGCATTGTCGAGCACGGCGGACAGGCCGCCGGCGATCCAGAAAAATTTTGCGGGCGTATCAATGGCCAGATCGCGGGCGTGCAGCTGCATGTAATCGAGCACGGGGACCATCGTGAGAAATATGCCAAGGAAGAGCCAGCCGACCTCCTTGACTGGGGCGAACGAAAATTCATTGGCCAGATGCACACTTTTCGGTGTCGCATAATACGATCCGATGGCGGCCGCGAGCATAATCGCTTCGCGTAGGAAGAGCGGGTGCTCGATGAAAACCGCGCCGAGAATGATGGCGAGAAAGAAAACGTTGCGCAGGCCCTCGATGTCGATCTTGCGCTCGGCGGTTTCTTCTTCCCGGACCGGTCTTGGGGCGCGGCGAAAATTATGCCGATCGACAAGATAAAATATTAGAAGCAGAGCGAGCAGCGCGACAGACCAGCCCAGCCAGCAATGCTGAATCATCCACCAAAACGGTACCCCTTTGATATATCCAAGAAAAAGCGGCGGCCCCATCGGCGTTAGTCCGCCGCCCAGATTGCTGACGAGGAAGATGAAGAACGCGGTGTGCAAACCGGCGTAGCGATATTTGTTCGCTCGAATCCAGGGGCGAATGAAAAGCATCGACGCGCCGGCCGTGCCGAGAACGTTTCCGGCGATTGTTCCGAAAAAAAGCAGCGCACAATTAAAAAATGGAGTGGCTTCTCCCCGGATTTTCACATGAATTCCGCCCGCGACGACGAAGAGGGAGCCAACCAACGCCATGAAACAGATGTAATCGCCGCCTTCGCGGAGGATTCGTTCCGGCTGCCGAATCCAGAAAAAATAGTAGGCGGTGGTGATGGACGCGAGAAAGAGGGCAACGCGATGATAGTGGCGTTCCCAATGAAGCTTCAGCACGAAGGGCAGAAACGCGATGCAAAGCAAGAGCACGGCAAAGGGCAACATGCTGAGCGGATGCGGCTGGGTGATTGGAATTGCGGCAGCGAGAATCGTCATCGGTGCAACGTTGAAGATTCAGCAGATGCTCTCCAAGCCTGAAGTTCGCGCACGGTAAAAAAACGTTGAATCATTAAATCGTGGAAACGCTGGAGCGGAAAACTTTGCACCGGTCAACTCTTCAACGCTTCGACTCTTCAACGGTGACGCTTCTTTGCCGCCGCGACCGAGTTGTCGATCTTATGGGCCTTCGTTTTCCGGGCATTTTTTTGCCCCCTTGGAAGGCGCTCCAGGCGGTCAAAAAAATATTGAATTTTTTACTAGGCAGCGGCTGCCAAATCCGATAGAACGGCACGAAACGAGAGACGCCGCGACAAATGTCCAGGCTCCCCCGTTCAAAATATTTTTAAAAAAGTGAAAAAAAAGCTTGTCAGGCATCGTAATCTTCAATAATTCCTAGCGCTAAACCTAACCAAACCCATGGAGAAACCAATGATTAGAAACGTGTTTAAAACATTCGGATACGTCCGCGTCGCTCTCGCAGGTGCCGTCGGAGTTCCATTCGTTATCGCCGCGAGCGCATTTGCGCAGAACCCGGCTCCACCGCCTCCGGGGGCTGCTCCAGCTCCGGCACCAGGCGCCGCTGAAGTGGAACGCGTGATCGTGACCGGTTCGAACATTCCGACCGCGGAAGAAGTCGGCCCGAACCCGGTTTTTAGCATCAACCGCGACTTGATTGGCAAATCAGGTCAAGGCACCACCGTGGAACAGCTTCTCAAAGAGCAGCCGGTAATGGGTGCGAGCAGTGTTCCCGTTCAGAATAACGGGACCAGTCAGGCTGGCCCATCGGGATCGGCTTCGGTCTCGCTGCGTGGTTTCGACCCCGGCGCCTCGCTGGTTCTGATCGATGGCCGCCGTGTCACTCCGTTCCCTGGGGCCGCCAACTCCGGCTTCGGTTTCGTCGATTTGCTTACCATTCCTGTTTCAGCTGTTCAGAGCATCGAGATTCTGAAAGATGGCGCTTCCACCACCTACGGGGCAGACGCGGTTGCGGGCGTGATCAACATGAAGCTCTATAAAGACTATCGGGGCGTTCAGGTGAGCCTGCAGTATGGCAACACGCTGGATAAAGACGCAGGCGAGTATCTCGGCGACGTTCTCTTCGGAGTGGGCGACGACAAAACGAGTATCACTGGTGACGCCTTTTTCTATCACCATAACTCGATGTTCAATCGTGACCGCGGCAACTCTGATCGGCCGCCATTTTTGAGCTCAAACAGCACCCCGTGGAACCTTCAGGTAAGCACGGATGTGGCGCAAAATGCGGTATTTGATGTCAATGGTAACAAACAGCCTGGCGCAGTTATCGGAACGGCAGGTGTGCCTGGTCAGATACCGGCAGACGCTGGCGCACATATATTTGCAGGTGCGCCGACCGGTAGCAACGGTTTGTCCCCGATAAGCACTTTTCTTTTCGACACCAGCCGAGTCAGATCTTTCGGCGGCCTGCTTCCTGGCTTTAACTTTAACGCCTTCTCGAGCTCGTGGCCCGAACAGGAACGCTGGGGCGGCTATACGGCTTTCGAAACCAAGGTGTGCGACGATCAACTTCGGATTTACGGCGACTTTTATTATGTCGATGCGAAAACGCATGATGAACTTGCGCCAATCGCCACGGGCAGCTTTGAGACCCCTGGCAGTCCTGTGATCTTCGTCCCGCCAAATCATCCCTTTGCGGTTGATGCCAGTGGTGTTCCGATCACACCTGCAGACACCCCTACCGCTGCGGAAGTTGCATTGCCTCCGGGCGGCTTTAACCCATTTAATCCATTTCAACAGATCATCTCGGGTAGCACTCGCGCGCGCTTTGCCGATTTCGGTAACCGCATCATCAACAACGAAAACATAGCCGAGCGTTTCACGGCTGGTGTGAAAGGCGACAAGCTGTTTAACGGAACCTGGGGTTACGATGGAGCGTTCGTTTATAGCCAACTCGAGCAAATTGCGCGGTTCGACAGCGTCAATGGTCCGCGCTTCGAGCGCATTCTGAATGCGGCCGACCCGCTCTTTGATCCCAATTCGTCTCAATTTATCGGACAGACGACCCCGTTCAATCCATTCGGGGATGGTCTTCACGCGGTGATCCCAACCAACGCCCCATTGCTCGATTTCGCGTCGCTACATACGAGGGACCTTCTTACCTCCAAACTAGCGACAGCTGACTTCAATATTTACACCACCGACCTGTTTGATTTGCCGGCAGGCGGCGTTGGATTTGCCGCCGGTGCCGTGTTTAGCCGGGAAGAGTTCACCGTCAATCCGGACGACCAAAACCGCCTTGGAGAGAACGCTGGTGTCGGCACGTTGGCCCCTGTTAGAGCTGGGCGCAAAGAGTGGGCAATTTATTCGGAAGTACTCATCCCGATTTTCACTCCCAAGTGGAACGTGCCTGGGTTCTACTCATTGGAGGTCACGGCCGGGGACCGCTATGAGGCGTTTTTGAACAATGATACGAATGCATTCGTACCCAAGGTGGGGGTGCGCTGGCAGCCGTTTGACGAACAACTGACCATTCGCAGCACCTGGGGTGAAGGCTTCCTTGAGCCCTCGCTGGTTCAGTTGTTTGGACCGGAACGGTTCCTGCTAGGGCCGGTGCACTTCACCGGGTTTTCCCCTCCGGGAACGGATCAGGCTGGTACGCTCCAGGACGTGGCCGATCCGGAAACAACCATCGAGCAGCTCCCCAACCCAAGCCTCGGGCCAGAACATGACCGTACCTGGACTGGGGGCGTTGTTTATACGCCAAAGTGGATTCCGCATCAGTACGGAACTGCTACGTTAACGGTTGACCTGTGGGATGTCGAGCGCACGGGTGTTGCGATGTTCCTTGCTCCTTCGAGTATAGTTAACGGGTATAACGCGGGCGCGTTTCCCGGTGTGGTGCTGCCATCGGTGCCGACAGCGGCCACTGGACCAGCGGTTTTATTTGACCCGTCAGGCGGGTTCGCTGGGGTCTCAAGCCCTTATATAAGCGGTGGGCGTGAGCTCGCGCGCGGTGTTGATCTAGGCCTTCTCTACCAGCTGGAGACCGGCATTGGGACATGGACTTGGTTGACCCGGGTGAGTTATCTGGATCAGTTCGTGTTCCAGTTCCCAGGATCCATTGCTAGGCAAGTGGCCGGGCGCTCCAACGCCGATTGGTTTGCAGGCAGCTTTTTCGGGGACGTGACCACCGGCGACGCCTGGTTCAAATGGAAGGGAATGACAAACCTTGACTGGACCTGGCACAACTTCGATCTGAATGCGACCGTGCATCTGGTCGATGGGTACTGGGAACAGCTCTTTGCCAAGCAGTTTGATGGGTTTTGGAAGCAGCACTATGTGCATCCGACCTGGTTCACAGACGCGCAGGCCTCCTACAGCCTGATCTTCACGCCTCCAGTGGAAGCCCAACCGGTGGCTGGGTACTCCAAGGGCGGCAAGGAAGTTATCAGCACCAAAGAGGGCAAGGAAGCACCTCCCACAGTTGCTTATGCCATGCCATGCTGGAAGACTATCCTAAACAACTCCACCATCACCGTGGGTGTGAACGATATATTCGGTGAGGACCCGCCACATGCAATCGGGTTCGAGTTTGGCAACTCCGTCGGCTATCCAGGCGACACCTATAGTAACCTGGGACGGTTCTGGTACGTCCGGCTGGTCAAGAAGTTCTAAAGCATCGCACAAGCGCAGTTTGACAAAGAGGCAGTCCCGAACGCTTTCGGGGCTGCCTCTTTCGCTGTACGCGCGAACGGTAAAGTGCCCTTGGTGTTCTGATTTGGCGAAGGCTCCCCTGCAAGATCTTCCCCGAAACTCACCCTTGTGTTCAGGGTTGAATAAGGTGAGGATAGAAAAGGAGAAAGTCTCCAAATTCCAAATTATGAAAACGTCAAAACTGGTAAAAGTAGCGGCATCGCTGTTGATACTGGCCGTCGCCGCAACTGAGGCGTTTGCCAACCCGCAGAGGAACCAAACTGGCGACCGTTACGCGTATGTATTCGTGACGGGATCTTGGATCCCGCAGAGAGTGAAGGTTAAGCCGGTCGGCACCAACACCGTTTCACCGATGTCCGTCTGGACTCGCCGTGAAATCAACCAGACAGGCCGGGTTACGACAGAGGGTGTATTGGCACAGGATCCGTCTGTTCGGGTGATTTTAGGTCACCCATCCCCATCGGGAATGTAAGCAAGATCATCGCTGGGCGTTCTCTCCCTGGCTCGAAAACAAACGGGGGCAAGGCGAGGAGTCGTTGGCGTTCCTCGCGGGCTCGACCGCGGAACTTTCGGATGGTCCATTTCGGACGCGAAACATTGAAATCTTGTTTGCAGCGCGCGCAAATTCGGCGATGAATATGCGCCGCAAATATCACCCGCGATAATCCGAGAAAATTCGCGCAATTTCCTTAACGCCCTTTCAAGATCGGCAATCGCCGCGATTCAAATTGCGGTAGAGCTCTGTCGATCAAAAGCGGCGGCGTGGAGAACCGGCAGCCGATCGAGCGACGCGTGCGACAAAAGATTTCACCGCGGCGCGGAACTGCCTTGTGTGTCCCTGGCCAGCACGAAGCGAAGATTTTCCGCAGCCTCTGCGTCATCGGGTCGCAAACGCAGCGCCTCCTTGAATTGGGCAATTGCCTCTGAAGTTTGTCCCAGTCGCATATAGACGACGCCAAGACCATTGTGCACTGGCGCTTTGGGATCGAGGCGCGCAGTTTCCAGGTAATGTATTTTCGCCCCCTCAAAGTCGCCTTTCACAAAGAGCGCCCTGCCGAGATGGTAATGCGCTTCAGGGTGGTTTGGGCTGTGCTTTAACGCGGTCTGAAACTCTGTAATCGCTTGATCAATCTTGCCTTCACGGAAAAGAAACATCGCGTAATCGTAATGCACCACGCCGGATTTGGGAGCCAGGCGCGTGGCCTTTTCAAACTCCGCGCTGGCTTCATCTTTTTGACCGAGGAGTTGCAGGACGTAACCATATTCGGAATGAAATTCGCCATTGCGCGGATCACTGCGTAACGCCTGCTCCAGTTCGCTGCGTCCTTCACTCAGTTGCGATTGCGCAACGAGAACTTGACCCAGGCCGTAATGCACTTCTTTTTCATTCGGATTGAGGCGCAGCGCGATCCGGTACTGTTCTGCTGCTTCATCGAGACGAACCGCTTTGTGCAAGGCAAAGCCGTACTTCCAATGGGCGCGAGCGCTATTGGATAAATCGGACGCCATCCAAGCTGCTCGTTCCACTTCTGGCATTTTGCTCCGCGTTTGCCCGATCCAGAGCGCGCCGACTGGAATCACGAATACCGCAACCCATTTTAGCCCGTGCAATAGCCAACTGGGCAGAAATTCGCGTGATGCCACAGATACGTTTCCGCCGGCCAGGCCGAGGTGTTCGCGCGTGGAGCGATCGCGTACTTTCCAGATGAATCCGTCGTAATAAAAATGAAGAAGGCCCGATGCGGCCACCACACCGGTGAGCACACGCTTGATCGTCTCGACTTCGAGACGGGAATTGAAATACGCGAGCGAACCGTAGGCAAAAACAAGTCCCATGTACAGCCCCACCAACGAACCGCTCCGTCGAAAAACAAAGCGCATGAAGCCGCCGATGGATCTGTCCTTTTCCACTCGGCTGCGATTGTAAATCCAGACGAGCGAGAGGTACTGCACATCGTGAAAAACCTCGAACAACGCGATCCCGGCCAGAATGTTGGTGACGCCGTTGTTGCAATACCACCAAAACGAAATGCTTGTGACAAGCAGCGCCAGCTTGACCGGATTCGGGCGCTTCCCTTCCGCCCACATTCGGGAGAAATTGAACAGGAACAAAAGTGAGACCGCGATGGCGCCAGCTAGCATTACTTGCTGTGCGTTGTGCAGGAGCCATGGCGGAATGAAGGGCCCGCCGCTGGCGTAGTACGTTTCGAGCGTGTCAGCCATGCGTTGCGAGGAAAGAAGCACCGCCGTCGCAAACCAGATTGCGCAGGCGGCGAAATCGAGCCGGCGCGTAAGCGCGGCAAATGAACCCACTTTCGCGTCGTAAATGCGGCAGAAACCGTAGGTCTGCATCATCCCATGCCAGACGCCCCAAAAGAAAACGACCAGAATGATTCCTTTCAGATCCCACCAGTAAAAAGCGATGCAGACACCGAGTAAAAAAATCGGCGCAAAAATGAAGCGCCAACGAAATCGCTCGAACAGGGCGCGATCACCGTAGGCGCGGATCATCCCCGGCAGGTGATGCCCCATGGCGCCGAATGCGGCCACAAAAACGTAAATGTCTTGCGCGCTCCAGCGCGCCTGCGCGAGCACGAACATCGGCACGAGCAAAAGTGGCGTCCCGACGTACAGAATCAGGTCGCGCCAACTGTTGAGGATCCACAGAGTCTTTTTCGGCGCCGCGCCGGGCGCAGCTGGAACAGTTTGCGGCCGTGAAAATGCGGTGACATGCTGCATAGGTCTGAGGGGTAAGTTTTCCTTAACTCGGCACGAAAATCAACGTTCCTCTACGAGGTAGCCTCCTTGTTTCAGGCGCCCAACTCTGGAGTGCTGCGCGAACGTAAAAGTAGAATTGTGAACCGTAGCGCCGGCGTCCTGCCCAGCGAGCAACCACGCAGGCTGGGAAGGCTGGTCAACCGAACAGGCAAGCTGCCTGTGTTACGTGGCAACTCAAATGCCTTTTTCTGCCCAATAGTCAACAATGAATGGCCATCCAATAACGAGGTAGGCCGGGGTTGTGAACGCCTCCGCGACGCGACGATGGCGCGGGATCTTCGAAAGTGTCGTCCGAGAGGAGGCAGATTTTTCGGTAGCTCTCCGATTCGCGCGAGTTACGGCGGAATCCTGTGTCTGAAGCGGTAAAACATTTCCGAGTGCATTGGCCAACAGGACGCGAGGGAATTGGCATTGCGGGTGCTGCATAAACCATAAATATCATGGTTTTCATACGTATCGCGAAAGCACAAGCGTTAGCTTACAGGGATTTTACAGCGCGTGAGGCTTACGTGATCGCTGACTCGATGCTCGAAGAAAGGAACAAAGCACAAACATGAACTACCCCATCACTGTAATTCAATCATCTTGGCGCGCACACCAATCACAGCGCCCAACCTTCTATTATCCGCCGTTGAACTTGCCTAAACAGGTTAAATATCTGGCCCGCAAGTGTCGCGCCGACATAAAAGCGGTCGTATTCGAATCATTCGGACTCGTGAAAAAATGAAATCAGCGATCGAAGACGCGGTTGCCTATCTTTCTGATAACGCCAAACGCCCGCTGAAGTTGAACTTGATGCCGCCGCTGGTTGCAAAGGAAAAGCGGTCGCGCTTTACGACATGATGCATTCGCATGGCACGGAAACGTTCGCCTCGGTCTTTTCTTGACGGCGTAAGCAGTTGCTAAAGCTCATTTCGGATAATTTCGAAAATGATCGTGTTCTCCATCCAACCTTGCAAAATGTCGGTTCCCGGGCCGGTTCCGAACGCAATGACATCATCGACCGTACCAAGCGCCATTTTTGTATAAAACGCAGCGGGCTCAAGGCGTTCCGGTTCGCGCGACGGGGGTGCCCCTTCAAGTGTGCCCGGCAATTTCGCCGCGCCGTAAGAGCGGGTGCCATTCGGGCCCGTCGCCCACGTAATCGACGGTTCTCCGGCTGAATCAAGGCCGAGCAAGGCGATGCCACTGTCAGTACGAAACGGAAAGCCGTTCAAGCTAAACCCACCAATCGCGACATCGCCACAGACGATGATTGTCGATCTTTGGCCGGCGTATCGTTGTGCAATTGCTACTGCGCGGTCTAGTTCCGCGGTTTCATCCAACGTTCTTTCTCCGTTGTTGTCCTGGGCAGCTTTACGCATTAATCCGGCGTCGACCACCAGCAAATACCCGCCCGCATTATATTGAAGCAGTTCAATTGCGCGACGCACCATGTCGCTAAGGCTGGGTTGTTCGCTCCGTTCCTCAACCTGGTTCGCAAACGCGAGGTCCGCATTACTAAAAGCACCGAATAGACGTGGCCGACGGGATGCGGGAATTGCTTCCAGCTCGGCTCGCGTACGAACGATATCGAAACCATTACGGCGCAGCTCGAGCAGAAGATCGCGGCCATCCTGCCTTTCCCCACCCTTTGCATCCGGAAGAAAAAGCTTGATGCCGCCGCCCATAGTAACATCCATCTTTCCGTTTTCGACGAATTCCTGTGCGATGCGTTCGGCGTCGTTTGGATCGGCTGGATGCGAGTAAAACGCCGCGCTCGTAGGATCAGTTAATTTTGCGTTCGTGACGAGACCGGTAGCGCGACCGTGCGTACGAGCCAACTCCACGATGCTCGTGAGTGGTTTCCCATTCTCATCGATGGAGATCACACGATTGTTCACCTTGGTTCCCGTTGCCATTGCGGTTGCCGCGGCGGCCTGGTCGGGAGCGGCAAAATCCTTCGAGTGATTCTTTATCAGAGCGACGTGATTCATCGACTCGAAGGCCAGAGGCCGATCTGCGCCGCCGACGTAAAGGCGTGTCATGGCCAGGCGGCCGGGTGCGAGTCCCTCTCCAATGAATAAAATTATTCCGAAAGGCTTTTGGACGACCCAGTGTTTGAAATAAACGACGCCGAGGCCGGCAAAGACGAAGAGGCAGATAAGCGCCAGCAATCGGTTGCGCCACTTCACGAGGGGATGTAGAGGCGCAGTCGATGCCTTGTCAATCCCGCAGCGCGGGAAACGACTTGTCCATCTTGAGAATCGTCGGCAAAGTGCGCCGTTATGGCGGACCCGGTCATGCTCATCATTCGCGACGGTTGGGGCATCAATCCCGGCGGGAAAAAAATGCGCGACGAAAACGGTGACGCCACGCTTCTCGCTCGGACGCCGTTCCACGACAAACTTTATCGCGATTATCCAGCAAGTAAGTTAAGCGCCAGTGGGACCGATGTCGGTTTGCCGGAAGGACAAATGGGCAACTCAGAAGTGGGCCATCTCAATCTGGGCGCGGGCCGAATCGTCTATCAGGACCTGACTCGCATCAATAAGGCGATCGCGGACGGCGAGCTCGCGCGCAATCGCGTCGTCCAGGAAGCGTTCGCGGCGGCGCGGGACCATCGGCTTCATCTTCTCGGGCTCATCTCGGACGGCGGCGTGCACAGCCATTATGCGCATCTGATTGCGCTCGCCAATGCCGCACGAGACGCGGGCGTTAAGGAAATCTTTGTTCATGTTTTCACCGACGGGCGGGATGCATCGCCCACCGGCGGCGCGGAGTATCTAAAAATTTGCGCTGAGCAATTGAAAAAGAGCGGCGCCCGAATTGTCACCCTTGTCGGGCGCTACTTTGCGATGGATCGCGATCGCCGCTGGGACCGGACAAAAAAAGCCTGGGACGCAATCGTTCTTGGCCGGGGCGAAATTTGCAAATCGTCGCCGTCTGAAGCGTTGGATCGACAATACAAACTGGACAAGACCGATGAATTTATGCCGCCGCTTATCTTTGCCTATGCGAACGAACAGCGAGTCCGCGATGGCGACACCGTCTTGTTTTTTAACTTTCGCGCGGACCGCGCGCGGCAATTGTCGCAAGCTTTTCTTCTCGAGAAATTCGACGGTTTCGAGCGCGAATCCTGGCCGCATGTTCGCTTTGTCAGCCTTACCCAATACGATGTCCGTTATCACGCGCCGTTTATTTTCCCGCCGGAAAAACTCGCGCACATTTTGGGCGAGATCGTGAGCGCGGCGGGCAAATCGCAACTACGCATCGCCGAAACGGAAAAGTATCCGCACGTGACTTATTTCTTTAACGGCGGAATCGAGCGCGCCTTTGCCGGAGAAGACCGGAAGATTGTGCCTTCGCCAAAAGTCGCGACCTACGATTTGCAACCGGAGATGAGCGCGCGGCCTGTTACCGACGAGGTGCTGGCACGCCTGGCCAATTATGATTTAATCGTCCTCAATTTCGCGAATCCCGACATGGTCGGGCATACCGGTATCCTCGAAGCAGGAATCAAGGCGGTGGAGACGGTCGATGAATGCGTTGGCAAAATCATCCCGAAGCTTCTCGAGCTTGGCGGCAAATGCATTATCACCGCCGATCACGGTAACTGCGAACAAATGCGCAATCCGGACGGCTCGCCCAACACCGCGCACACCACCAATCTGGTGCATTTCATTTATGTCGCCAAAGACGCTGCGCAATTTCGGTGCGAAGATGGAATTCTCGCCGATGTCGCGCCAACACTTTTGTTTCTTCTCGGCATGAAACAGCCGGCGGAAATGAAGGGGCGAAATCTGCTTGTCCCAGTTTCGAAGAAAGCCAGGAACGGCTAACAAGATCGGCAACGAGAGGAGATCACGTCCTCGAATGTGATTTCCAACTGCCGGTTCAATGCTCGCGTACCAGCAGTGGCGATTCGCTGCAAGAACCAGAGGCGATCCTCGGGCGCGCTTTCCTGCCAGACGGGCTTGCGCATGAGCGCGAGCTCGCCATCTGCTTGTGCCAGCACGCCCCAGCCAACCGGCACCTCCGAGGCCTGAAACAACTCGTTCGGCAAAACAAGAAAAAACAAATTTGCGCAACGATAGCGCATCAGAGTCTCGAATTTCGTGCAATCGAACAGGCGATTTTGTAACGCGGCTAGTTCGCGCAAAACCCGGCCGTAGCCGCGATGCTTGATTGCCGCGAAATCATGCGATTCAAATTCGCTGAACAACGAATCGGCGATTCGAAGGTTCGGATAATGTATGCGCAAATGTTTTTCGAGAATTCGCCGGCGCCGTTGCACTTTCTCGAGGCGTTGGCGGGTTGCGGTTGTGCGGCAATTGTCTCGCCGAAGATCGACAAGCGCCTGTTTGCACTCAAATATGGCGGTCGATCCGAGTCCTGTCGACCTGGGCCGATAAGCAGCCAGATCGGCGCGGTAGCGGCATCGCGGCAAAGTGATTTCGAAAGCGCACGCGGAATAATCGTGTGCCTGCGCCCAAAGAAGTGCGAGACGTTTTAAGCGCGCGTGCGCGACGGTTTCGCCGCGGCGGTTGTTTACTCCCGCACCCATTCGGCGAGTTCACGCGCCCAGTAGGTGATGATGATGTCCGCACCGGCGCGCTTGAGTGAGGTCATGATTTCGAGAACGGCCGCGCGTTCATCGAGAAAGCCTTTTTCGGCAGCGGCTTTGACCATGGCATATTCGCCGCTCACGTGATAAACCGCGGTCGGTTTGGCGAAGCGCTCGTGCACCCGCCACAAGATGTCGATGTAGGGAAGCGCCGGTTTGATCATCAAAATGTCCGCTCCTTCTTCGACATCGAGCGCGACCTCGCGCAACGCTTCCTCCGCATTAGCGCAGTCCATTTGATAAGAACGGCGATCGCCAAACCGGGGTGGACTTTCCGCAGCTTCGCGAAACGGACCGTAAAAGACCGAGGCAAACTTGGCCGCATAACTCATAATGCCGGTTTGATCGAACCCGTTTGCGTCCAATGCTTCGCGGATTGCACCGATGCGACCATCCATCATATCGCTGGGCGCTACCATGTCTGCTCCGGCCTGGGCGTGGGAGAGGGCTGTCTTGACCAAAAGATCGACCGTCTCATCGTTGAGCACGTGGAAATGATCGCCATCGATCCGTGCGACGCCGCAATGACCGTGACTCATGTATTGGCACAGACAAACATCGGTGATCGCGACCACTTCCGGACATTTTGACTTGATGGCGCGGAGCGTTTTCTGGACGACGCCATTTTCGGCATAAGCGCCGCTCGCCTGTTCATCCTTTTCCCGAGGAACGCCGAAAAGAAGGATGGCTTGCAGTCCGAGATCCTGCGCGCGCCGCGCTTCCTCGACGATTCCATCCGGTGAAAATTGAAACACGCCTGGCATGCTTTCGATCGCCTGGCGTTTTTCTATTTTTTCGCTGACGAAAAGCGGCAGAATAAAATCGCGCGCGCTTAGGTTCGTCTCACGAATAAGATTCCGCAGGCCTCGCGACCTTCGTAACCGGCGTGGTCGATGGACCAGTTTTCTCACGGAGCGATGCTACGCGTTTGGCAATAGCGTCGCAAGCTCGCCACAGGACGAGCCGGTCCGACCGGTGGACTTGACGGCATGTCAGGTTCGCGGTAGCGGCTGCTTGGCTCGCCTGCTGTGCAATGAGTCGCGCAACAAATTATTTGCTGATCGACATTAGCAATTCATTTACCAAGCTCGCATTCGCTTCACGAACGCGCCTCGGGCGGTCAACTCGGATCGAGACGGATAAGCTTACCAGCGCATTTGTTCGTCGATTCTTGAAGCGGTGCAAGATCGACATGTTGGTGGTTGCTTCAGTTGTGCCGCCGAAAAATCGCGAAGTCCGAAAGGCGATCGGGTGCACCAAAGTGCTGTGGTTGAATTCACGGCTGAAGCTCGGCGTTGGAATCGATTACCCGGCGCCGAAAACGATTGGCGCTGATCGACTGGCCAATGCGGCAGCGGTCGCAGCGCTTTACGGTTATCCTGCAATCGTGGTTGATTTTGGAACGGCGGTGACGTTTGATATTGTTTCGGAAAAGAGAAATTACGTCGGCGGCGTGATCGCACCGGGACTCGAAGCGATGACAAATTTTCTTTACCAGCGCACCGCGCTGCTGCCGAAACTCTCTTTAAAAGAACCTCGCAGCGCGATCGGAAGATCGACAATTGAAGCGATGAGGGCAGGGGCGATTTTCGGTTATCGCGGTTTAGTGCGCGAAATTATCATTCGAATTAAGACCGAACGGTTTCCGCGCCGGAAAGTTCACATCGTATCCACGGGCGGCTACGCCCGGCTGATCGCGGCGAACCTGGGCGAAACCGTCACGGTCGATCTTAATCTAACGCTGGAAGGGCTGCGCCTTGTCGCGAATCTCAATTCGTAACCCGGCCCGGGAATGCGCTGGCTTCCGGGGGCAATTTATGCTAATTATGAGTTCTGGTGTTGCTGCAGCTGGACGGGCGGATTTTTAGGCTTGTCATCGGTTGCGCCCAAAGTTGTAATGCTACCGGCATGAAGATTCGCAAAATTGCGGCGATCGCCGTTTTGGTGCTCAGCTCTTTTGCGGCCACGAATGTCGCGCCGTCAAAATCGGAACTGGAGGCAATGTACAGCAAAGCGTTCCGAGATTTCGAAGCGAATAATTTTCCCGAGGCGTTGAAAGAGCTCGACGAAATAGACGTTCGGCAGCCGGATTTGGCCGAATCGCAAAATTTGCGCGGGGTTATCTTGATGCGACAAGGCATCTATGACAAAGCGGAAGCAGCATTGCACGAAGCAGCGCGGATCGATCCTAAGTTTTGGAATGCGCGCTTTAACCTCGCCGAGGTTCCGTTTCTGAAAAAAGATTGGGCGGAAGCGCGCGGTCGTTTTCAGCAGCTCCTCTCGGGCAACGAGTCCGATATGGAGGGGGACGCAGCGCAACTTATTCAATATAAGATTCTACTGACATATTTGCTGGAGGGAAAAGAGAACATGGTCGACGCGATTCTGGCCAAATTCGAGCTTGCGCCCGATACGCCGGCGGTGCAGTACGCGAACGCCGCCATTGCGCTCCAGCACAAAAATACAAAGGAAGCGAAAGATTGGATGGATGCTGCGGGGACGAAATTTTCTCCGCAATTGAACAAGCTTTTTGCCGAATCGTTGTATGAAGTGGGCTGGCTGGAAAAGCCGGCTGGCCAGGCCCGCGCGTCGCTACCGTTGACGACTGTAGCCGAGCGTGCGGCAAAGACCAAAGCCTTCGCGCGATCAAGATTCGAACAGGCCCGACAAGCTCTGCAACAGCGTGACTTCGCGACGGCCCAAAAATTTATCGACGAGGCCGATGCATCCGATCCGAATCAAGCGCCGATCCTCAATTTGCGCGGTGAGATTTTGATGGAGCAGAAGCAATTCGGCGAAGCAGAAACCGCGTTTAAAAAGGCGTCCGGGGTCGATCCGAAATTCCGCGAAGCGCAATATAATCTCGCGCAAATTCCATTTAAGGAAAAAGATTATGCCAAGGCGCGCGAGCGTTTCGAAACGCTTTTTCAGCAGACGCCAGGAGGGGACAAGAATCAGGCCGCGCAGATTATCCAGTTCAAGATCTAGATGATGGAGCAATTTCAGTTCACAGGAGATACGCCGGCGCTTTACTACGCCCAGGCGGCCTGGGAGTTTAAGCACAACAATCCAAACAAAGCGACCGACTGGATCGCGTCGGCGAAGAGGATTTATTCGCCCGCTTTGAACAACCTTTTCGGGGACGCCTTTTATGATCTCGGCTGGGTGCAAGGTCCGGCGATCGTCGCTTCTGTGGCTCCGGCGACTGAAGCCGCCGTTGTAATGTCGGCGCAAACCGAGTCTTTCCCGGCAATCGAGCCCAGTCCTATTCCAGGCGCGGTTGTCGCAGCAAACAAAGCACCGAAGCAACCAAGAACCGAGTCTGTACGTCCTTCTACACCGGCCGCGAGTCCGGCGATCGCTGGCATTGAGGCGATGACTTCGCGAGCGGCCAACTCTCCTATAACAGTCATGCAGGCGCCTGTCGTTGCCTCAAACCAGTCCATGGCTGCGGGAGCTCTGGCCAAGCCAGCATCTGCGGCACCTATCGTTGTCGCTACGCCGGCGACCGTTCCTGCGCCAGCCCGGATTCACGAGTGGTCGCGGCCCGCCATGGGTGAGACGCGGCAGAGATTACTTGTCGGCGGCTTGCTTTTGGCCGGCATCTTCCTGTTGGCTTGGGTGATTGTTCCTGAGATTCGCCGCCGCACAATCAATGTCCCGGTTTTTCGCCATGCCGCGCCGGTGACCGGGCCTCGCGTGGATGAAGCCGAGATCTCGTCTTCCAAAACCGAGGTGACAGCGGCGAGCAATCGTCTGATTGGTCGACCCCCTCGAGTGTCGTTACAATTGCAGGCTTCCGAACCTTCGTTGCGCCGCGGCGTTCTGGCGCTAGGAAAATCTTCCCGCGGCTTGACTGGGAATTCGACTCTGACCACCGGTGTCCCGCAACCTGTCGTCCCGCCTGCTGCAGAAGTTGCAGTAGGACCGCTAGCGATCGCCGAACCCCTTCCTGAGTCCGCGGTTGGCCCTGTCACCAAGCAAGCGGTTGAACCTGCAAGCTTCGAATTTATGCCGGATGCCGGCGTTATCTCTCCGTTCGTTTCGCCAATGCCTGAAATGCACGAGCCCATCGAATCGACGAACGAAGCTCCCACCGTTTTTGAGACGGCCGTCGCTCCTGTCGCGGAGCCTTTGATCGATTCTAAAGTGGAACCTGAAATAGAACCGCTGGAACCGATCGGGCAAGGACAGCCCATTCCGCACCAAATACCGGTCCTTGCGGCGGAACCGCTCGTAGTCGAGCATGTCGAGGCGCCGTCTTTTAGTCCAATAGCTATTTCCACCGAGCCCTCAGTCCCGCAATCAACCTCATCTCTAACCATGCCTGAACCGACCCAAATCCCAACCGCTGCTCCAGTAATCAGAACCCCAGCCGCCCCAGGCACGATGCAACCCGCTGACGCCATGCACGCCGCTGTGCAGATCACTTTCTCATTTGAGATCGCCTCGATGCAACTGACGCCAACCTTCAAGATGGGTGCTTTGCAAGTACGGCCGACATCCAAGATTGTTACGATGCGCCTGGCTCCTTCCCAGCAGCAGCAGCCGGCGGTGAATCTGCAGGTCACTTTCGAGATTGCAAAGATTCAGCCCACAGGAGGGGCGCTCGGCACTCTTCGGTTGACCCCGTCTCAGCAGCAAAGGCCAACGGCCACGGGTTCGCCTTCGTTCACGGTGGCAGGGTTACAACTTGTCTCGAATTTTGAGGCCGCGCCTGTTCAGCTTACTCCATCGCAGCAAGGCCAGGCTTCCGTTCTGGTGACAGCCCCGTTTCAGATCGCGACCATCGAGTTTTCGCCATCGTTTGAGATCGCATCCCTTGTTCTGAATTCGAGTTCCAAGCAGGTTTCCGTGCAACTGCCCGGCGCCGGTCCCGGCTCAGAAGGCGCTCCAATGTTCGAGATTGCAAATCTGCAGCTCACTGGCGGTGGCGAAATAGGCATGCTGCAGCTCAATCTGCTCGGTCATGGCCCGAAGCGGGCGTGATTTAGCGGACGCTACGGCATTCCGAACCGTAAATCCTGCTGCCTACCTCGGCGGCGTCGAGCGCCTGGCAAAGCGACCGCGATTTAAAGATCGTAGCTGTTTAGGTAGAAATTCTCCGTCGCGCCTGATCAATTTACCGTCGAAATAAATTTTTCCACCACCATATTCTGGCCGCTGAATGCTGACCATGTCCCAATGGACCTGGCTTCGATTTCCATTGTCGGCCTCTTCGTAAGCTTGACCAGGTGTGAAGTGGAATGAGCCGGCAATTTTCTCATCGAACAAGATATCCCGCATCGGTTCCAGAACGTGCGGATTAAACCCGAGTGAAAACTCACCGATATAACGGGCGCCGGCATCTGAATCGAGGATCTTATTCAGTTCCTTCGTTCGATTGCTTGTGGCATTGACGATCTTTCCATCTCGAAACTCCAGGCGGATTCCATCGAAACTAATGCCTTGATAAATGCTCGGCGCGTTAAAAGTAACATGCCCCTGGACAGAATTTTTCACGGGGCAACTGAAAACCTCACCGTCGGGGATGTTGCGGTCACCCCCACAGATCACAGCCGGAATTCCTTTGAGGCTGAAGCGGAGCTCGGTCTCGGGCTCTTTGATCTCGACGCAATCCGTTTTTTCCATCAGCGCCTTAAGCGCTTTCATTCCGCGCAAGACTACCCACTTCGTTTTTTTAACTCTTTGGTCCTGCACCGGCCGCATTGTTTTGGCGATCAATTTCATCCGCTCCGCCGGCACGTCCGATAATTCGGTGATGTTGTTGCTGCCACGCAGCGCAATATACGCGTTCATCTTTTTCATCCGTGCCAGTTCGTGGCTCGCCATCAGCTTTAGTTGTCGCTCCGACGCCCCGAGTGCAAGAGCGCGGCTGACTCGTGCGCGGTGAATTTGGACGAAGGGAATTGCGCCAATGTTTCGCGCCGTCCGGATAAGCGCGATAGTCATTTCTTCAGGAACGTCGAACGCTTCGATCAAAACGTTTTCGTCGCGCTTAAGTCGAATGGAATAGCCAACAAGAAGTTTGGCGAGCGTGTCGAAGCGGGCATCATGCATAGGAGGTTATGATTCCACTGGACGCGACGGATGCAACCCAGGGCCGAGACCGGTACTCCACCTAGCCGGCCCGGATAAGTTTTGCTGCAAACGCACCATCAAAGCCGTCTCGGAACGGAAGCGACGATCGAGCTTCCATTTGTCGCGAGTTTGCAAATTCACGCAAGAGTTGCTGCACCACCTTTTCATTTTCTTCAGGCTCAAGGCTGCACGTGCTATAGACAAACACTCCGCCAGTCTTCAATAAACCGAGGGCTGTGCGAACAATTTTGAGTTGCTGCTCTTGCATGCGAACAAAGTCCGCTGCTCTTATTCGCCATCGAACGTCCACGCGGCGTCGCATCACTCCGGTGTTGCTGCAAGGGGCGTCAATCAAGACGCGGTCAAAAGGAGCGATCGCAACAAGTTCTTTTGGGATGCGCCGGTGCGTCCAATCGAAATGAAAAACGCGAGCAATTCCGGCGCCGAGTCGCGCAAGATTTTCTTCGAGAACGCGGAGGCGCCCGACTGCCCGGTCGCAGGCCACGATCGCGCCCCGATTTTGCATCAGTTCCGCGACGTAACTTGTTTTTCCACCCGGCGCCGCACACACGTCGAGAATTTTTTCTCCAGGTTGCGGGTCGAGAAGCCGGCAAGCAATGGCTGTACTTGGGTCTTGAATGTAGCAATGACCCTTGGCGAGAGCCTCGGTTGGAAACGCACGAAATTCCACAAAACCTCGATTACCTGATATCGACCGCGCTTCGGGATAAGCCCGACGAAAGTCTTGGCGACCGATTTTCAATCGATTGATGCGGGCATACAGAGGCGGCGGGCGGTTATTCCAAGTGCACAACGCTTCGGCGGCGTCGGGTCCAAAGTTCTGTTCCCAACGTGCGACCAGAAATCGTTGATGAGAGGTGCGGATCGCCAAGCACTGCTTGCTTGCCTGCAAACGCAATTCATCTTGCCGACGCGCCGCGGTCCGAAGAATTGCGTTGATCAATGCCCGACGGCTTTTTGGCGCGAGCTCGACCGTTTCGTGGACCGCCGCGTGCTCGGGTGTTTTGAGAAAAAAGAGCTGGTAAAGACCGAGGCGAAGAAGATCGCGAAGATCGACATCGAGGGGAGACTGGCGCAGGGAGCCGATCCAAAAATCAAGCAGCGTTGCATTGCGCAGGACGCCGTAAAATAACTCCAGAATAAAAGCGCGGTCCCGCGGATCGAACTCCGTCTGAGCCAGCAGTTTGTTGATGATCGAATCGGCGAAGCGCTTTTCGGTTCGCCACGCCCGCAGCGCTGCCAGCGCAGTCAGGCGAGCGGACGGTTGTGCCATGCGCTTCGCCACGGATGATGCGCTCAGTGTGGCGTGATGCTGGCGCGACCGATGGAATGATAGCGGAAGCCGAGCTGGCCCATCGTCTCGGAATCAAACAGATTTCGTCCATCAAAGACGATCGGCGTAATCATTCTTTCTTTTACCAGAGCAAGATCGACATTGGCGAATTCGCTCCATTCCGTGGCAATAATCAGTGCTTCGGCGCCGTCGATCGCTTCGAGAGCAGAAGCTGCGAACGCGACGCCCTCGATGGTCTTCACCTCGCGTGCCCTTTCCATACCTTTTGGATCGTAGGCGGTGACACGCGCGCCTTCGCGCAAAAGATTGGCCACCAGCTCAATCGCGACAGAGGAACGAATATCGTCGGTGTCCGGTTTGAACGTGAGCCCCCAGACAGCGATTTTCTTTTCGCGCAGAACCCAAAGCGTTTCGCGTATGACTTTGAGAAAACGCTCTTTCTGCGCCGTGTTTATCCGCTGCACTTCCTTGAGCAAATTAAACGGCACACCAAGTTGTTCGGTGATCGTGATAAATGCCGCAATGTCCTTTGGGAAACATGAGCCACCGTAGCCGATTCCAGCATTGAGAAAATCGCGACCGATGCGCCGGTCCATTCCAATTCCGTCAGCGACTTTTTCGACATCGGCGCCGCTTGCCTCACAAATAGCCGAAACGGCGTTGATGTAGGAAATTTTTAGCGCGAGAAACGAATTAGCCGCGTGTTTGATGAGCTCGGCACTGTTAATGTCGGTAACGAGAATCGGCGCCATGAATGGCTCGTAGACCTTCTTCATCAGGTCGATGGCGTGTTCGCTTTGAGCCCCAATGACAATCCGGTCCGGATGCATCAAATCGGCCACGGCGCAGCCTTCGCGCAAAAACTCAGGATTGCTGACCACATCAAACTTCGCGCGATGGCGATTGTAACGTTTGATGGATGTGGCGACTTTTTCACCTGTTTTCACAGGCACAGTGCTTTTATCGACAATGACGCGATAGCTGGTCAAGACGCCTGCAATCTCACGCGCGACCTTTTCGATGAAGCTAAGATCGACATCGCCATTCAGCTGTTGCGGAGTGGGCACGGCAATGAAAACGATCTGTGAATTTTCGACGCCTTCGCGAATGCTGCCGGTAAAACGCAAGCGATGGGCCGAAACGTTGCGATGGATCACTTCCTCGAGGCCAGGTTCGTAGATCGGTACTTTGCCCGCCTGCAGTGCATCGATTTTGCGGGGATCGTTGTCGATGCACAAAACGTTGTGACCAACGTCGGCAAAGCAAGCTCCGGTAACAAGGCCGACGTAACCGGAACCAATGATTGAAATGTCCATAGCGAATGAAGTAGCACCGCGGCTCAGGCGCGATGAAGGAGTGGCCCGGCCGAGTCTGGACAGCGTAACATTCTTCGTGCTGTCTCGCTCATGGGCTCTGGCCTGCCCCCGCGGGATCGAAATTCAAATCGAGGCCGAATTTCGGAAATGCTTTAAGCGTGACGGTAAATAGCACGCCATATTCTTTCACGCCTGCGTTGTCTCGAATCACGGCGCCGAATGAGGCTACCCAGTTTGTTAGATCGCGATACACAGAGTAGCGCTGTTGCTCAAGAACTCCGGTTGCCTCTTCGTAGACCTCCTGGACGCCCAGGCTCCAGTTTTCATCGAGGCGATAATATCCTCCGACGACGAACAAGCTGCTGTCCAGGAAGGAAGGATTATCATTTAAATAGCGATGCCCAGCGCTCAATTGCAAATTCGCCATCGGTTGCACAGTTACGCTCGTATTGACTTCCGTAAAACCCTTGTCGAAAGCCGGAATTTGAGAGTTGACCGTGAACGCGACCCACGGCAGCGGCGCGAAGTGAATATTGTTAAAAAAGTTAGAATATGGCGTCCGATCATAGGGATTGTCGAAGTTCACGTCAAAAAAAGTATCGACTTCGAGCCAGGTGAAGGTCTCATCGTCGCGCCGCGTCTCGAGACGATTGCGGACGCCGAGGCGCCAGACCGTCCAATTATCGATTGAATCGATCGAAGTGAATTGTGGGAAATCGATTGGGCGAAGTTGGGTGGAAGGTTCAAATCGATCGAATTGGAGAATGGAGGCTGGGTCGGCGCCGCCATTGGCTACGTAAGAGAAGTTCGTAAATGGCTGGATCACGTGGAGAAGTCCATCGAGACCAAGCGCCCGGTTTTGGACATTCTCCCAATCGCGCGAGATTTTAAAAGATGCTTCTGCACCGGCGTTAAAGACTGTCCGGAATGTGTCGCCCCCAAAAACGATCGGTTCCGCGAGGGTCGGATCTGGCAGAAGGAAGTCTGGGACCAGCGGATTTGAGCTTGGCCCGAAGACTGTTTTTCCGAGGTCGCGAGTTTCGCTATAGTAGGTGCCTCGGAAACCAACGCGCGGCACGATGGAAAGCCAGCCGAAGTAAGTGTTCGGATAGAGAAGCTGGTGGAAACTATCGAGACGAGTCGCGCCATAACTTTCAAAGGCCGAGCCGACGGGGAATTCTCGTCGCAGATCAGCAAATCCGCTTTCGCCTTCGTAGAAAATCGGCCCGCCAAAAAGCGCGTGCCGCTTGATATCCAGGACTACTTCCGGCAAACGTTCTGTTTGTTCAAAGAAGTTGTTTGCCTGAAAACGCGTGATCGCGGTTAGCGTGTAAAATGGGTCGGTCTTGGCTAACGCGACCACATTATCGGGAACAGGATTGATGCGGAACTCATTCTGGTAGAAATCCTGCATCACAAAGGCGTCACTCAACTTGGTCACGTCAACGATGCCGTAGATGTTATCAGTGAACTCCGTCCGGTCCTCTAGGCCGAGTCGGTATCGCCCGGTCGGAACTGCTCCGCGCGGCAGGGTCGTGCGATTCAACAGTGGATTTTGATCCTGTAGATAATAGGTCTTGAGCTTGGCCCAGCTGCTGTTGTCTTTGCCATAATCGATGTCCGATTCGAACCCGATGGCCACGCCGCGCCGGACCCGATAGTCTAGCCGAACGCGGCCTTTGATGTTCTCCCGGATCGGGAACGTCACTTGAGTGAGGAGCGATGGCCCCCATGAGCTCAAAAACGCCGGTGAGACCGTAAAGCTGAACGCGTCACTGAGCGACTGGTACAAATAAGGCCACCAAAGGATCGGCACGTTGCCAACGTAGAAGGTCACATTTTGAAAAACGACACGGTCTTTCTCGTAAACTCGAATCTTCCGCGCCCGCAGATGGAAATTGGCATTTGGGGAATCATGCGTGGTGAAGATTCCGTTCTCTACCAGGTAGCCGTTTTCGGAAATTTCGCTGACATTTTGACCGCTTACAAAGTATGGATCCGATTCGGTCCGCATGTTGGTCGCGCGAATCCGTTTTGTGTCGATGTTGTAAATGCCGCTCTCGGCCAGGTAAAGATCGACATCGCGATAGATTCGCACATGGCCTTCCGCCAGCACTTCGTGTGTGTGCGAATTGTATTGCGCGTAATCGGCATAGATGTCTGTGTCGCCGACGTGAATGGCGACATTGTCTCGCGCTGTGGCCAGCCCATCCTCATAGCTGGTTTCGCCAGTGGACGTGATTTCGATTGGTGAATTTTCCGGAGTCTTGATTGCTCCCTTGGCCAAGCCAGCTGCCAAAAAAAAGAGTGCAAGGAACAAACGAGCCGGCATTCGCATGGCGGACGACGAAGGTAGCGGAGCAAGGGGCTCTTGCAAAGCCAAAAACCGGATGCGAGTGAAGCCGCTCATTTGCACAAGAGCCTATTTTGTCAACAAAGCACCTGATCGATTTCAGCCGTCCAAGGCGAGACGTAGCCCTGCGATTTGCTGATTTAGCCCACAGCTCAAGACAATCGCGGCACGCGCCCTCCTCACGCTCATACGAATAGTTGGAATTCGTAACCGAATTTCGGCAGGCGCGTGAAGCAATGGGGGCAGTTCTTCGTGCCGTAGAGCCTGGCTTGCCACGATGATCTGCCACAAGCCGCTGGCCCCGACACTTTCACCGAGCGCTGGTTTCACCGTGTAGACGAGCGCCTCCGGGACTAATCTCGACAGCGCGCGGCATTCCGCTTGATCGACAAATGTGCCGTTCGCGCTCGCAATGACAAAGTCGTTTTCAGCTTCAATGAGCTCGGAAAGGATTTGTTTCAAAACTGTTTCCGCGTCAGTGCGTTTACGGTAGTAGCGGCCGGCATGAGTACTCTCGATCTTCAGTGGCCCTCCGCGTGCCAGCAGGATTGCTCCGGCTCCTTCGCTCAAAATCATCCCTTTCGCGATTTCACTGAAGGGTTCGACCGGAGCTTCCGAACGGAGAAGACGCCACCGGCGATACGCGTCGCAAAGGAGCCAGTCGACTTCTTCCGCGCCGACGACAAGGCAATAGTCGATCGCATCATTTGCCATTACCTCCTCGGCCATTCTCATTGCCACAAACCCGACGGCCCCATCACCCACCAGCGTGTAAGTGGCGCCCGTAATCCCAAGAATGGCCGCAAGGTGGCTTGCGGGCGCGTTAAAAACCGTTTCGGGAAACAAGAGTGGACTGGCTGCCTGCGGGCCCGATTCAACGATGTCGCGGTAGAAACGCTTCGTGTAGATCACGCCGCCATTCGAGATTGCGAAGATGAGCGCCGTTCGCTCGGCAATCTTTAAATCGAGTTTCACGCGTGCGTTAGCCAATGCTTCCAAACCGGCCGCGGCGGCAAAGCGCGAAATCAAACTGACACGGCGCAGGCGCGGGTGCGGCGCCAGACTAGCTAACACGGACTCCGGCACTCGAAAAACCGTGTAAGATTGACCATCACATTGCCCGGCAATTTTTTCAGCGTGCGCTTCTTCGCCGCGTAGCAAACGGTCCCAGACGAGATCAATACCGGCTCCCAATGGTGTAATCCACCCCATGCCGGCAATACCCAGACTCATGTCTTGAATTGCTGTATTACAATGGAAGCGTTCGTGCCGCCGAAACCGAACGAGTTCGAAAGAACTGTGCGCACAGACGCGGGCTGCGATTCATTCGCGACAATGTTTAGATCGGCATCTTCATCTGGAGCGCGGAAATTGATGTTTGGAGGGAGAAATTGATGCTGGAGCGCGAGCAGGCAGACAATGGCCTCCACCGCCCCCGCTGCGCCTAACGAATGGCCCATCATGCTTTTAGTCGAACTTACCGGGACCCGACCGAACAACTGGCCAATTGCTTTGCCCTCGGTTGCGTCGTTCAACGGAGTAGCCGTTCCATGTGCATTGATGTAATCGACCGCGTCGGCCGCAAGCCGCGCGCTCTTGAGAGCCCGCTCCATCGCTTGCCGCGCTCCACTTCCGGAAGGATTCGGTTGCGTGAGGTGGAAATTATCGGTCGAAATACCGTAGCCGATTATTTCTGCAAGGATTGCCGCATCGCGCGCCCGCGCGGCCTCGAAATTCTCCAAAGCGAGAATCGCGGCACCTTCTCCGAGGACCATCCCGGTACGATGCCGATCGAACGGGCGACATTTCTCTGGCGTTGAAGCTTGCAGCGAATCAAAGCCGACAAAAACCAATTCGGAGAGCGCGTCATAACCACCAGCCAGGACGCGCTCATAACGCCCCGAGCGGACGCAGTCGAAGGCGTGGCCGATGGCGTTTGTGCCGGAAGCACATGCGTTGGCAATCACTTCGCAAGGCGCGGATATGCCAAATGCTTCCTGCGCATCAATCACCGCCTTTTGCGCTGGATAATTTGCAATCCATGTAGGAGAGCGGCGTAAATCATCATGTCGATGTAACGCTCTGTAATAATCCTCCCCGTAGCTCATGCCGCCGCTTGTCGTGCCCACGACGGTTAAATCCGGCTCGAATTGTCGATCTTGCGTGAGCGCTTCCTCCAAAGCCGTAATCATCATGTGCGAGGCGCGATGCAGACGTTGTCCGCGCCGTCCATTCCGCTCGACGACCACGCGTTCATCCGGGACTTGGCCGGCAGTTTTGCATCGGCATCGATCCACGGAGAATCTTGTGACCGGCGTGATGCAGTCGCGCGCTGCCTGCAGCGACGCGAGCGTCTCAGCCAATCCGCAACCAAGCGGGCTGATTATCCCTGCGGCTACAACCGCAACGCGGGCCGCACCACTTTTTCCGTTTAACGCGGTGGATCTCGTCATTTTAATATCGCCAATTGACCCTCGATTTGATGTTGCTTTCTGAAAAAAGGCACTTTACTAATGAGGCCGAAACGGAAACGGAGCTCGGAAGTTGGTGGATTGTCAGTTGGAGTTTATTCAGTGGCGATTTGAAATCCGATAAGCGGGAACAGTGACCTAGCGGCGTTTTCCACAATAAACTCAATGGGAACTAAATTATACGTAGGAAATCTTTCGTTCAACACGACCGAAAACGAGCTGCAGGAGCTTTTCTCCCAGGCCGGCACAGTGCAGGAAGTGACGCTCATGCAGGACAAATTCACAGGCAAATCCCGGGGATTTGCGTTTGTGACAATGGGCTCCGAGCAAGAAGCTCAAAACGCCATCACTCAAGTTAACGGCAAAACGGTAGACGGCCGAGCTTTGACCGTGAATGAAGCCCGGCCACGTGAGCCTCGCCCGCCGGGCGGCGGCGGCGGCGGTGGACGCGGTGGTTATGGTGGTGGGGGGGGCTACGGCGGCGGGCGCCGCGACGGCGGGCAAAGGCGCGGCCACTAAGCCGTCATTTTCGGCGAGCGGTTGGTCAAAGATCAGGCGCTAATTTCCAGGAAAAGGGTTCACGCACGGCTGTGATAGACTCGGCGTGCGAATCACTTTTTGATGGCAACCGAACAAAACAGAAGGAGCTCTGCGATTTATGCCTGACGAACCAGACGCACAAGAAAAAGAGAGCCCGCAACCATCGGAGAACATCCAGATCCCGGGAATTCCAAAGCAAACTGCTGGGGCCGTAACCGGTGCTGCGATCGGAAGCATCGCCGGCCCTGTCGGCGCGGTCGTAGGCGGAGTCGTTGGTGCTTTTGCGGGGAGGGCGGCGGCTCGCGGCCAACCTATTTTCCCGAAAGCGAAACCGCGCAAATCCAAATCGAAGAGCGGTTCAGCAAAAAAATCTTCGAAGTCGCGGAAAGCTGGGAAAAGATCGACAAAACGGCGTCGTCCGGTTTCCAAGTCGGCGAAGGGAACGGGGAGACGGACTGGAAAAGCTCGCGCAAGCAAATCGCGCGCGAGAAAAGCCCGCCGGGCGAACCCCAAATCGCGCGGGGGTAAGAGTTCGCGCAAACCCCACCGCTAAAGTAGAAGCCTGCTGGTATTCGCGCCGGCAAGAACTGGGCAGGGCTGGATTCGAACCAGCGAAGGCGTAAAGCCAGCAGATTTACAGTCTGCCCCGTTTGGCCACTCCGGAACCTACCCCTCGCTTGCGAGCGTTGATATAGGCTGGCGCGGCGCGCCTCGCAAGTAATTTGCCCGGCTGGTGAGAGCGTCAGATCGGCAAATATTATTGTCGATCTTTATGAGATGAACTCGGCGATCGTCTTGACCACATAACCTTGTGCCTCGCGCGAGATCTCTGGGTAAATCGGTAATGCCAACGTCTCGCCAGCCGCGCGCTCGGTCTCCGGCAGATCGCCTTTCTTGTAACCGAGATAAGAAAAACATTTTTGCTCATGCAGGCCTAGCGGATAATAAATCGCGGTGTCGATTTCGCGCTTCGCGAGATGATCACGTAACTCGTCGCGTCTGTCCGTGCGGATAACGTATTGATGATAGATGTGGTGATTCGTTAGGCCACGCTCGCGATAAGGTTCGGCGGGCAGCGCAATCCGGTTGGTCAGACTACGACCCGTGAATTCTTCTCGATAAAAATCCGCCGCAGCCCGGCGCGCTGCCGACCACGTGTCGAGGTACGCAAACTTGACGTTGAGAATCGCCGCTTGGATCTCGTCCAGCCGGAAATTGCCACCAATAAAATCGTGATAATAACGCGGCTCCATTCCATGTTGACGAACAACGCGCAATCTTGTCGCCAATTCTTCGCTACGGCAGACGACTAATCCGGCGTCGCCGGCTGCGCCGAGGTTCTTGGACGGATAGAAACTGAAACAACCGACCTCGCCCATTGTGCCCGCTTTGCGCAGAGCCGTGTGAGCCGTGAGATATTCCGCGCCAATGGCTTGCGCCGCGTCTTCGATGACGTCGAGATTGCATCGCTCGGAGATCGCGTGAATCGCATCCATCTCGCAGCACAATCCGAATAAATGGACTGGAATGATCGCGCGAATTTTGCGCCCGGCGCTGTCGCGCAGCTGGCCGTGTGAATCCCGCTTGCATCGATTGTCGATGTACCACTCAAGTGCGGTTGGCGACAGATTGAAGGTTTTTGGATCGACATCGACAAACAACGGCGTCGCACCCACGCGCGCGAGGCAACCGGCCGTTGCAAAAAAGGAGTAGGCGGTTGTGATTACAGCATCGCCGGGCCCGATCTTGAGAGCCATTAGAACCGCGAGCAACGCATCCGTTCCGGATGAGACGCCGATCGCATGTGGCGCATGAAGATAGTCACAGATCGCTTTCTCGAATGCCTTTACTTGCGGCCCGAGGATAAAGCGCTGGCTCGCTAAAACGGCATCGATCTCCGCTCGGATCGGCGCCGCCAAGGCGCGGTATTGTTCGCTTAGATCGAGAAGCGGCACCCGCATGGCGCGAATAGCTTGGCAGCTTCGCCCCGCGGTTCAATCCGAAGTTTATTGCGACGATATGGGCCGTTGACCGAACAGTTTGCCCACGTTACGATCTCGGGCATGGGGTTGCTCCGCGGACTTTTTTGGCTCGCCCTTTTTGTTTTCTTCACATTTTGCTTCATCGTGCTCTTCGAGTACGGGACGCACGATTTCACGAATGGATTCCAAAAAGAAGCCGCGCGCGTAAAAGCATTTATCGTTAAACAGACGAGCAAAGCGGAAAGGCCAAAGAAGTAATTCGCAAGGCTGTTGCCGTTATTCCACAAACTCAATCTCGACTTGATTGTCGATGTATCCGGCGGCGTGTGCATCGCCAAGGAATTTACGAATCGCCGCGCGCCCGGCATCGCCGTAATCCCGGGTGTAATCGTTGACATACATCCCGATAAACTTTCCGGCGAGCTCTGCATCCATTTCGCGGGCGTACGGTAATGAGTGGCGCACCGCCTCACCGCGGTGGGCAAGGCCGTAGTCGATGCTTTGTCGCATGATCTGAAGGAGGTCGTGCCGTACAGAATGCGGGATATCTTTGCGCAACACATTTCCACCGAGCGGCAGCGGCAATCCGGTTTTGCTTTTCCACCATTCGCCAAGATCGACAATCTTCGCAAAACCGAAGCGCGCGTAAGTGAGTTGCCCTTCGTGAATGATGAGACCGGCACCCGCCTGGTTATTTTTGACGGCGTCGAAGATTTGATTAAACGGGACGATGACGTGCTTGAAATCGCCGAGATAAAGCTGCAGGGCAAGATAGGCGCTGGTCATTCGACCAGGCACCGCAATGACTTGAGAACGTAACCAGTTCCTGACCTGATCATCCGATCGCGTGCGCGGAATCTTTGTCCCATTGCCAATGAGGATTGGTCCGTAACCATCTCCCATGCTCGCGCCGCATGGCATGAGTGCATATTTGTCGCTGACATGCGCATACGCGTGGATCGAGACCGCGGAAATGTGAAGTTCGCCGCGGAGGGCGCGTTCATTCAGTGTCTGAATATCTTCCAGTCGATGTTCGAACCGATAACCACGGAGGTCGATTTTGTTTTTTGCCATCGCATAAAACATGAACGCGTCGTCTGGATCAGGTGAATGACCCAATGTGAACACGCCGCGCTCAGCCACCATGGCCGGACGCTATCCGTTTCGAATGTCAGCGCAATTCATTCAGGTGAAAACTCGCGCTGATACGAAACGTGCCACCGTCTTCGCGCCTGTTGTAGTGTTCTTTGGATATACTGTGAAGATCAGACCTCTTTTCTCTTTTCGAATGTCAAATGTTTAGGCGCGATCCCATTTTGCCTCCCAATTTTGTATGTTCATGGGCGTGAATGGGATTGTCGGTCTTGATCGAGCGCGTTCGAGAATTCGAACACATACCGGCCATCAGTATCGCATAAAGGAGCACAGTAATTAT
>WNGE01001877.1_pt1 | contig 78050 bp, 76 predicted proteins | sample 5400651 | NCBI WGS metagenome assembly WNGE01 (sample SAMN13153370, study PRJNA577476) | soil metagenome | isolation source: 60 cm soil or saprolite under grassland replicate 2 | place: USA:California | collected 2016-06-15 | reverse complement strand
CTCGGCTGGAGCCTGCTCTTCCTGCTGGTGATGTGCTTCCTGGTGTTCCTCCAGTCCACAGTCCTGTCCGGGATGGTGGTCGGGGGCTAGAGCACCCGGCCGCGCGGCTCGATCTGACGGCGGTCAGCTCTCCTGCTCGGAGGGCTGGCCGCCGGCCGGTTGCGGCGGCGCGGGCTCGACCGTCCGGCGCTTCAGCAGCACCACGAAGCTGAAGGAATCCCAGCCGGGAGGCCCGCCGCCGCGGTCGTAGTGGGTCCGTGGCGCCAGCCCGACCGCCTCCCATCCCTGCAGGCCGAGCTGGTTGAGCTCGCCGAGGAAGGTCGCCGCCGCGCGGCCCTCGCCTGGGTCGCCCCACTCCTGGACGAACTCCCGGATCGTGTACTCCCACATGCGCGCGCCACACCCTCCCGCGCTCCACCGCCCCAGCCCCGGCCCGGCCTCCCGCCGTCGGATCGGGGCGTAGTCTATCGGCGCATGGGCGAAGCGTTCTTCCTCCCGGACGGCGACCGGTTCGTGGCGACCGAGCTGACCCAAGGGCCCTGGGATGCCGGCGCGCAGCACGCCGGCCCGCCGGCGGCTCTGCTGGGCAGGGCGATCGAGCGTTTCGGGACCCGTGACGACGTCCAGGTCGTCCGCGTCACCTTCGAGATCCTGCGGCAGGTGCCGATCGCGGACCTGGAGGTCACCACCACCCTGCTGCGGGGCGGACGCAACGTCGAGGTGGTCGGCGCCTCGCTCCGCAACCACGGCACCGAGGTCATGCGTGCCACCGGCGTCCGCATCCGCACCGTCGAGGCGCCAGCCGACGGCCAGGCCGCCGGCATCCCAACCGGTTCGGCGCCGGGCGACCCGGAAACGCCCGTGCCCGCCGGCCCCGAGCACGGCGAACCCCTGCGGTTCTTTCCCACCGGCTACGACGTGGGCTACAACACCGCCATGGAATGGCGCTTCGTCGAGGGCGCCTTCCTGGAGCCCGGCCCCGCGACCGTGTGGATGCGCATGCGCTACCCGCTCCTCCCCGACGAGGAGCCCACCCCGCTGCAGCGGGTCCTGATCGCCGCCGACTCCGGCAACGGGGTCTCCTCGGTGCTCGACTGGCGCCGCTGGCTCTTCATCAACCCCGACCTCACCGTCTACCTGCACCGGCCTCCCGTCGGCGAATGGGTCTGCCTCCAGGCCCGCTCCACCCTCGAGCCCGCCGGCCTCGGCCTCGCCGAATCCATCGTCTTCGACCGCACCGGCCCCGTCGCCCGCGGCCTCCAGAGCCTGTTCGTCGCCCCTCGCCCGTGAGGGTCGGTGCTCACGCAGGCTCGACCTCGACCTGTCGGCACGAAGCGCCCCCACGCCATTTCTCAGGACCAGTGCTTGGGCCGGCGCAGCGATATCCCTGGCCGCGCGACTACCACGTGCGGTACCTGTGACCGGCGGATCTTGTCGTCACCAATGACCAGATAGCCATCGACAGCTCGCCTGAGATCACCGGACTCCCGTTTCGGAGGAAAGGCCGCGATGATCCTCTTCTCCGGTCGGAGACGCCTGATGGCCCAATAGCGGGCCGCAAATCGCTGTCGGCAGAAATCAGGAGCGCAGTGTCATAACGGTCCAACACCGCGTCCTCAACGAGTGTGACCGCGATGTTCACGTCCGTCTCCTTCTCCTCGTGCACCGTCCAGATAGATCCACATTGGCGGCACCGGCGATGCTTCTCCTGGAAACGGCCAGCGACGACGGTCACCAAGGGGCTGTGGTGGGCAAGCGCATGGAGGTACTCGGATTGGCGCCGCTCGCCTTCGGGGTCCTTTCTGACACGAGCGGTGAAGTAGGTGACGCGCTCCAGGGTCTGCTCGGGGCGCAGCAGGCTCTCAGCAAGGGCCTGAAGGTCCAACCAGAGGTATTTCCGGCCGTGCTTGGCCTTCAGTCCGAAGTACAGATTGAAGCCGTCGACGTAGGCGGCGACGCGGACCACGGGCATCCTTCTGGTGATCGTTGTGTTCCATGGGGTATCCTGAGGGCGTACCCCGCCAGGGTGAGCAGCCCTGGCCCGACGGCCCTGCTCGCGGGGCCGTCTCTCTTTGCCCTCGGGTTCGTTGCAAGGGGTCTTGCTCGTCTTGGTGGGTGCCAACGATGGCGCAACGGCCGACACCGCGCAAGCGCAATATCCCGTGCGAAATCTGTTGACAATCGCGCCTGCGCAGCGGCCCAATGATGGCTCAGGACGGCGATCCCAGGCCCCGCCTCCGGGGGTGATGACGGTGACGAAGTCGCCGCAGTGCCGCCGAGATCACGTCGCCGCCGGTCGGCTCCTGGAACTTCGCATAATTCGGTGATAACTTCGAGTTATGCGTAGTCAGGCTCCGCCACTCCTGCCGATCCTTCGGTCACGGCACCAGGGAGAACTGCTGGCCGTGCTCCTGTTGCACCCCGATCGTGAATACACGCTCTCAGAGCTTTCCCGCCAGCTGAACGTCCCGCTCAGCACCGTGCAAGGAGAGGCCAACCGCCTGATCGAGGCCGGGCTCGTCCGGCAGCGTCGCCTGGGCAGAGCGCGCGTTCTCGGAGCGGAGCCGGCCAGTCGATACACCAGGCCACTCACCGAGCTGGTCACCTTGGCGTTCGGTCCGCACTTGGTGGTGGAGGAGGAGTTCGGTTCAGTGGATGGTCTGGACGCTGCCGCGATTTTCGGGTCGTGGGCTGCCCGATACCACGGCGTGCCAGGCCCTCCCCCCAACGACCTCGACCTGCTGGTCATCGGTCAACCAGACAGAACGCAGCTCTACGAGGCGGCTGATCGAGCTGAGCGCCGTCTCGACCTTCCTGTCGATCCCACGGTGCGCAGCCGCCGCCGTTGGAGCGCGGCAGCTGATCCCCTGGTCCGGCAGATCCAGTCCTCTCCGTTGGTGTGGGTACTGGATCGGGCGAACCTCCAAGGGGCAGCATGATGCGCTGGGCCCGGGGCGAAGCGATCATCGAACGGCTGATCGACGGCCGACGGCTCCAGAAGGTGTCCGGGGCGCAGGCGGATGGCGCGGCTCTGCTGGCACGGGCTCACCGAACTGTCGAGACTGCCCGGATGATCGCCACGGATGATCCCGACAGCGCCTACGTCCTCGCCTACGACGCCATGCGGCAGGCGTGTACGGCCCTGCTCGCGCATCAAGGGTTGCGTCCCACTACGCAAGGTGGCCATTACGCGGTGGAGGAAGCCGTGCGCGCGCAGTTCGGCGACGCCTTCCGTGCCGTCGGCACACTGCGTCGACGCCGCAACGAGCTCGAGTATCCGGCATATCCCGGCGACGAGGCGGAGCCCGATGAGGCCGTCGAGGCGATCAGGCTGGCACAGGGGATCATCGAATCGGCTGAGCGAATTCTCCCGAACCTCAGCATCTTCTGAAGGCTCGCCTCACCGGAACTCGAGAGCTCGCCGGTCGTTTCAGGAAGGCGACCCCATGCCGCCGCCTCCGGGGGTGATGACGGTGACGACGTCGCCGGGGGCGAGTTGGCGGCTGGTCTTGGGGGGGAGCTCGGCGTCGTTGAGGAGGTTTCGGCCGGGCTGGCCGTCGGCGCCGCCGCGGGCGCCGGCGGGGCCGTGGCGGCGGCGGTCGGTGAGCAGGGAGAGGCTGGCCGGCTCCAGGACCCGCACGGAGCGGACGACGCCGTCGCCGCCGCGGTGCCGGCCGGCGCCACCTGAGCCGTCGACCAGCTCGTAGCGCTCGATCCGCATGGGGTACTCGAGCTCCAGCGCCTCGATCGGGGTGTTGAGGGTGTTGCTCATGCCGACGTGGACGCCGTTGGGGCCGTCCGCCCGGCTCGACGCTCCCTGGCCGCCGGCGATGGTCTCGTAGTACGTCCAGCCCTTCCCACCGATGACCAGGTTGTTCATGGTGCCCTGCCCGGCGGCGGGCACGTCGGCGCAGGCCGCCAGCGCGGTCAGGATCGTGTCGGCGACCCGCTGGCTGGTCTCGACGTTGCCGGCGACGACGGCGCCCGGCCAGAGGGCGTGCACCAGGCTTCCCTGGGGCGCCAGGATCTCCACCGGGGCGTAGGTGCCGGCGTTGGCGGGGACGTCGTCGGGCAGCAGCACGCGCAGGGCGAAGTAGCAGGCGGAGCGGGTGACCGCCAGCGGGCAGTTGACGTTGCCGGCGACCTGCGGCGCGGTCCCGGCGAAGTCGACCTGCATGCGGTCGCCGTCGATGGTGACGGCGACCTGGATGGGGATGTCGTCGTCGCTGACCCCGTCGCCCTCCAGCTCGCTGGCCGCCCGGTAGGTCCCGTCCGGGAGCGCGGCCAGCAGGTCGCGGGTGCGGCGCTCCGCGTAGGCGAGCACCTCGGAGAAGGCGGCGCGCACCAGCTCGGCACCCCGGCGGGCGACCAGCTCACCGAGGCGCTGCTCGGCGAGCCGGTTGGCGGCGAGCTGGGCATGGAAGTCACCGCGGCGCAGCCTCGGGGTGCGCGAGTTGGCCATGATGAGGGCGAGCACGTCCTCGTTGAGCCGGCCGCCGATGGCGAGCCGCACCGGCGGGATGACCAGTCCCTCCTGCCAGATCTCGCGAGAGTCCGACGGCATCGAGCCGGGCCGCATGCCGCCGATGTCGGAGTGGTGCGCCCGCGTGACGGCGAAGCCGAAGCGGCTGCCGTCCACATCGATCGGCGAGACCAGGGTCACGTCGGGGAGGTGCGTGCCGCCGGAGTAGGGGTCGTTGATGGCGAGCACGTCGCCGGGAGCGGGGTCGCGGGCCATCACCGCGGCCACGGCCTCTGGCATGGCGCCGAGGTGCACGGGGATGTGCTCGGCCTGGGCGACCATCCGGCCCTCGGCGTCGAACAGCGCGGTCGAGCAGTCGCGCCGCTCCTTGATGTTGGAGGAGTAGGCGCCGCGCACGAGCAGGCTCCCCATCTCCTCGGCGATGCCCGCCAGGGCGCTGGACAGCACCGAGAGCGTCACCGGGTCGAGCCGCGCAGCCGCCATTACGCGCGCTCCAGCTCCAGCGACCCGACCTGGTCGACAGCCCCGCGCCAGCCCTGGCGGACCACCACGGTCGACTCGGGGTACTCGACCACCACTGGCCCGACGATCGCGGAGCCGGGTGCCAGCCGGTCGCCCTCGAGGATCGCGACCTGCTGCCAATCGCCGTCGAGGTTGACGGTCCGCCGCCGGTCGGGGAGCGGGGGAGCCTCGGCGACGGGCTCGGCGCGCAGCTCCGGCTTGGGGACGGCCAGGGTGGCCACCAGCCGCAGGCTCACCAGCTCGACCGGCTCGTCCTCCATGCGATAGCCGTACCGCTGCGAATGTTCCACGTGAAACCTCGCCTCCAGCTCGTCGAGCGCGCTGAATGGGACGGTGAGCTCGAACGACTGGCCGCGGTAGCGCAGGTCCGCCTGACGCTCCATCGCCGGCGCACCGAGGTCCCGGATCGCCAGTTCCTCGAGCTGCCCGTAGCCGGCTTCGAGGTCGGCCCGCACGACCTCGTCCAGGTCGCCCAGCAGCGGCCGCACGTAGTCGCGGCGCAGGTCGGAGATGGCCAGGCCGAGCGCGGACAGGACGCCGCCGGCCCGTGGCAGCAGCACGCGGGAGATGCCGAGCTCCTCCGCGAGCGCGCAGGCATGCATGCCGCCGGCGCCGCCGAAGGCGAGCAGCACCAGCTCGCGCGGGTCGATGCCGCGCTGGACGCTGATCACCCGCAACGCGCGGACCATCTCGGCGTTGGCCACACGCACCACGCCGAGCGCCGCGCCGACGGGGTCCTGGCCGAGGCGCTCGGCGAGCGTGCGCAGGGCTTGCTGCGCGAGGTGCTTGTGGAGCGTGACGCCGCCCGGCCCGCCGAGGAGCGCCCCGTCCTGGAGGTAGCCGAGCAGCAGGTTGGCGTCGGTCACGGTGGCGTCGCCGCCGCCGAGGCCGTAGGCGGCGGGCCCGGGGTCCGCTCCGGCCGAGTGGGGCCCGACCCGGAGGGCGCCGCCCTCGTCCACCCAGGCGACCGAGCCGCCGCCGGCGCTCACCGAGTGCACGTCGACCATGGGTAGCTTGATCGGCACGCCGCCGATCACCGATTCGGTGGTGGTCTGCACCGTCCCGCCGAGCACCGCGGCCACGTCGGTGGAGGTGCCGCCCATGTCGAAGGTGAGCAGGTCCTGGTGGCCGGAGCGTCCGGCCACCCAGGCTGCCCCCACGACCCCGCCGGCCGGTCCCGACAGCACGCAGCTGGCGGCGTGCCGCGCGGCCCGCTCGATCTCGATCACGCCGCCCGAGGACTGCATGACCAGCGGTGCCGGGTAGCCGCGCCCGCGCACCTCGGCCGCCAGCCGCTCCAGGTAGGCCGCCAGTCGCGGCGTCAGGTAGGCGTCGGCGACCGTGGTGGAGAAGCGCTCGTACTCGCGGACCTCCGGCAGCACCTCGCTGGACAGCGACACCGTCACGCCGTCCAGGGCTTTGCGCAGCGCCTCGCCGACCCGCCGCTCGTGCTCGGGATGCAGGAACGAGAACAGCAGGCAGACCGCCACCGCGTCGACACCGGCCGCCCCGACCGAAGCCACCGCGGCCGCCAGGCTCAGGGGGTCCAGGGGCTCGACCTCCCCCGGCGGTCCCATGCGCTCGCGCACGGTGAAGCGCAGCTCGCGCGGGACCAGCGGCGGCGGGCGGTCCCTGGCCAGGTCGTAGAGCGCTGGCCGCTGCTGGCGGCCGATCTCGATCACGTCGCGGAAGCCGGCGGTGGTCACCAGCGCGGTGCGCGCGCCGCGCCGCTCCAGCAGGGCGTTGGTGGCGACCGTCGACCCGTGCGCGAAGGCGGCCACCGTGCCGGGCTCGATGCCGGCGCTCTCCAGGGCGCGGAGCACGCCCTCGGCCTGATTTCGCGGGGTCGAGGGCACCTTGGCGGTGACCAGGCGGCCGTCGACCAGCGCGACCAGGTCGGTGAAGGTGCCGCCGACGTCGACCCCCAGGTGGACCTCGCGCGGCCGGGCCTCGCGCGGGTGGACCGCACTCACGGCGATCGCCGGTCAGGCCGAGGCGATCTGCGCATTGGCGCGTTCGAGCTCGATCCGCTCCAGCTCCACCCGCGCCTCCGCGATCTGGCGGTCGAGCTCCTTGACCATGTGCGACAGCAGGTCCCAGCCTTCGCTGGCCGCCTTGTCGACGCGGCGGCGCAGCCAGCCCATGGCCGAGGAATCGAGGTCCGCGAAGCGCTTGTCGAGGCCCTGGAGCCGCGCCCGGACGCGCGAGACGTGGCGGATCAGCCGCTCCAGCTCGGAGGCCGGGCTGGAGCCGGCGACGCTGTCGGGGCTGGAGTCCCATTCGTCGAGCAGGTGCCGGAGCGTCTCGACGTCGCCCTGCTCGTAGGCGTTGTTGGCGGCGACCATCAGGTTGGTGCGCCGCTCCCGCTCGGCCGGGTCGCGCGCCAGGTCCGGGTGAATGCGCCGAGCCAGCAGCCGGAACAGGCGCTTGGCCTCGGCGGAGACGATGCGGTGGAGCTCGTGCTCCGGCTCCCGCTCGCCCCATGCCCACGCCCAGTTCTGGCCGTCGCCGTCCGGCCCGTCGCCGTCGGGGTCGCCGTCCCGGCCGGCGCGCTGGTCGTCGTGCGGGTCCCCGGAGCGCCCGCCGGACTGGTCCACCTTCGCCTGCTCGATCTGGTCGGCGAGGTCGTCCAGGACCGCGTAGCGCTGCCCGAGCGCGCGCCGGTACTCGATCTCGAAGTCGCCGAGGGCGGACTCGAAGTCCGCCAGGTCGACCTCGCGCTCGGCCAGCCGCTGCCTGAGGACCGCCAGCTCGGCGCGCCGGTGCGCCAGGTCGGCGGCGATCGGACCGACGTAGAGCTCGAGCGCACCGGTCGTGTGGCTCGCGAAGATCATCGCGCGGGCGCCCTCACTGTCGTGGGACGGGTGGACACGACGGAGGGCGTCACCGCCCTCCTGGCGGGAATGACCCCGTTCGCGCCCGGCGGGACCGCGCCGATCGGCATCAGTGTGCTCCTGCCGAGGATCGTCGCTCGCTCCTTGTGTCGGGCCGCGTGCCGCTCCGGTCGGATGGCGGCAGTGCCGGACCGGATGGCGCCGCGCATGTCTCCAGCGCCGCTGACGTTACCTGAGCCGAGCGGAAACCTGCTAGCCGCGCAGGAGGGAAGGCTCGACGCGAGGAAGGTCGTAGCTGTGCCGCAAGGCGTCGAGCGCGATGTCGGCGGCCAGCCTCGACCCCGTCTGGTTGAGGTGGACGCCGTCGGGCTGGCGCACGATCCGGTTGCGGCCGTCGATCGTCATGGAGTCCCGATAGCGGCCGCCGGGGGTGAACCGCTCGCCGACCTCGACCACCCGCATGCTGGGCACGGCGCGGGCCGCCTGGCGGGCGGCGGCGTTGATGAGCGCGTAGTCGCGGCTTCGCCTGGCTTCGCGGGCCAGCGGCAGGGTCAGCCACAGCACCGGCGCCCTGCCGCGCTGGCTGAGGATTCCCATGACGATCTCGAGGCGTCGCTGGTACTCGACGGCCCACCGCGGCGAGCCCTCTTCGGCGACGTGCCCGCTGGGCAGCGGCATGCCGATGTCGTCGTTGGCGCCGAGCATCACCACGGTCGCGTCGGGGCGGTAGCGCTGCACCTGCTGGGCCGCCAGCGAGGCCCAGTCGACGAAGAACGGGCGCGTCAGGCCGGTGCCGTTGTGCACGTCGACCTGCGTGTCCACGACCCCGGTGCCGGCCAGCGAGTTGGCGAGCTGCGGTCCGAGGTAGCCGACCAGCGAGTCGCCGGTGACCAGCAGGCGCAGCGGATGGGCAGCGGTGGGTCGGGGCCGCGGTGGACCGTCCAGCAGCCGCGGGTCGACGCCGCCGGAGCCGCCGTGGACGCCCAGCGCGGTAGCCCGCCCGCCCGATGCTGGGGCGCGCAGGGCTTGCGGGGGGACCGGCGGCGGCAGGCTCAGGTCCTTGCGGAGCAGCAGCGGGGTGCCGGTACCGGCGTCGGCGCCGTCGCCGATGTGGAGTCCCGCCAGCATCGAGCTGGCGGTCCGCTCCAGGTGGAGCGCCCGGCTGACGGCGCTCACCGGCCTGGCGACCGCCAGGGTGACCGAGCGGGTGACGCCCTCCTGCATCGCCTCGCCCTGGCGCAGCAGCGACGTCGGCGTCAGCAGCAGCACCGTGACCGCCGCGATCAGCGCCGACCGGTAGCCGGTCCTCGCTCGACTTCGCATCTGGCTGCCCCCCGTGATCCTGAGCTAGAAGCGGAAGTAGATGAACGGCGCGACCCCCTCGCGCGGCATCAGCGCGGTGGCCACCAGCACCGCCGACGCCAGCAGCAGCGCCAGCCGGACCGTGCCCCAACCGTCGACCGTCCCTCGGATCCGCTCGCGCCAGGACTCGGGCACCCACTGCACCGCGTAGGCGCTCAGCACGGCCAGCAGCAGCGTGCGGCTGGCCAGGGTGGACGGGGCCCCGCTCCAGAGGCTGCCGGCCAGCTCCACGACGGTGTGGAGGTCGGGGGCACGGAAGAAGACCCAGGCCAGCAGCACCACGTGCTGGGTGACCAGCCAGGCCGGCAGCGGACCGAGCGGCCCTGCCCGCCTGGAGGGCGGCTCGCGGACCTCGGTCGGCGCCGGCTCGGGTGGCGCCTCCAGCACCGTCCCCGAGCCCGGAGCGCCGCGGGTCGCGGGGGTCGGCTGCGCGGCCGAGATAGCGGCGGGACCGGGGCCGGCCTTCGCGCGGCGCGAGCGCCCAACGACCAGGGCGGTGCCGTGGATGCCGCCCCAGATGACGAAGTTCCAGGCCGCGCCGTGCCACAGCCCGCCGAGCAGCATCGTCAGCACGAGGTTCAGGCGCGTGCGCCACTCGCCGCGGCGGTTGCCGCCGAGCGGGACGTAGAGGTAGTCGCGCAGCCAGCGCGACAGGGTCATGTGCCAGCGGTGCCAGAAGTCCTGGAGGCTGGTGGCGGTGTAGGGCGAGTTGAAGTTGCGCGGGAACTGGAAGCCGAGCAGTAGGGCCAGGCCGGTGGCCATGTCGGTGTAGCCGGAGAAGTCGCAGTAGATCTGCGCCCCGTAGGCGTACACGGCCAGCAGGACGTCCGTGGCGCCGTGCGCGCTCGGCGAGCCGAAGACCGGGTCCACCAGCCTGGTGGCGAGCATGTCGGCGAGCACGACCTTCTTGAACAGGCCCCCGACGATCAGGCACGCCGCCCGCCCGAGCTCGACCTCGCGCGGGTCGCGCGGGCTGGCGAGCTGCGGCAGGAACTCGCGGGCCCGGACGATCGGCCCGGCCACCAGATGCGGGAAGAACGCCAGGTAGACGGCGAAGTCCAGCGGCTTGGCCGGCTGGATCACGCGGCGGTGCACGTCGATGACGTAGGACAGCGCCTGGAAGGTGAAGAAGCTCACCCCGACGGGCAGCGCCACCTGGAGGATCGGCAGCGGCACCGGCAGGCCGATCCGGTTCAGGGTCGCGGCCACCGAGGAGACGAAGAACCCGTAGTACTTGAACCAGCCCAGCACGGCGAGGTTGCCGGCCACCGCTCCGCGGATCAGCCAGGTCGAGGCCCGCTGCGAGGTCGCCCGGTAGAGGTGCACGGCGAAGAGCTGGTTCATCGCCGTCATGGCGGCAAGCAGCAGGGTGAAGCGCACGTCGGCGTAGCCGTAGAACAGGTAGCTGGCGGCGAGCACGAACGGCTTCCAGCGCCCGGGATGCGGCATCAGTCGCCAGGAGATCCACAGCACGACGACGAAGAACGCGGCGAACTCGGGCGTGGGGAAGATCATGCCCGTATGATGCTCGGCCGGATCTATCCCTTCAAGGAGATTGAACGGTTGCGGTCCTATCGTGACTTTGTCTTGATCGGCCGTGAGGCACGCACCCGGTCGACCTCGAAGAAGGCCGGCAGGCTCGGCGGTCAGACCAGCAGGTCGGCGACCGAGTCGACGATCCGGTTGGGCCGGTAGGGGAAGCTGTTGGCCTCCTCGCGGCTGGAGACCCCGCTGAGCACCAGGATCGTCTCCAGGCCGGCCTCCAGGCCCGCGACCACGTCGGTGTCCATGCGGTCGCCGATGATCGCGGTCGCCTCGGAGTGGGCGTCAAGCGCGCGCAGGGCCGAGCGCATCATCAGCGGGTTCGGCTTGCCCACGAAGTACGGGTCGCGGCCGGTCGCCCTGCTGATCAGCGCCGCGACCGAGCCGGTCGCCGGCAGCGGCCCGCTCGGCGACGGCCCGATCGGGTCGGGGTTGGTGGCGATGAAGCGCCCACCGGCGCGGATCAGCCGGATCGCCCGGGTGATCGCCTCGAAGCTGTAGGTGCGGGTCTCGCCGAGCACGACGTAGTCGGGGTCGACGTCGGACAGCACGTAGCCGACGTCGTGCAGCGCGGTGGTGAGCCCGGCCTCGCCCACCACGTGCGCGGTGCCGTCCGGCCGCTGCTCGTCCAGGAACTGCGCCGTGGCCAGTGCCGAGGTCCACAGCCGCTCCGGCGGGATGCGGATGCCCGCCCTGGCCAGGCGGGCCGACAGGTCACGCTGGGTGAAGATCGAGTTGTTGGTGATCACCAGGTGGCGCAGGCCCTTTTCCTCGAGGGCCTTGATGAACTTGTCGGCGCCCGGGATCGGCTGGTCTTCATGGACGAGCACGCCATCCATGTCGATGAGATAGCTGGTAATCGTCCGATGGTCACTCACCCGGTTCCCCCGTCCCGGCCGGTTGCCGCCCGACGCGGACCAGGCTACCGGACGCCATACGGCGCCGACCGCGCCGGATCCGCCCGCGCATCTGCGCCGAACCAGACCAAGTGCGCCGCGCCGCCCGAAGTTTTCATTGCGCATCGGCCCCCGGGTGCCACAAGATAGGGGGGTCCAACGCCCTACCCTTTGACTGCGGCCAGACCGTGGTAGAAGGAGGCGATGGCCGATGGAGACTCCACCCGACAGTTAAGCGGTGGGCGACCGCCGAGGCCGCCCGCCATCTCAAGAACGATCCGTCGGCTGACGGCCAACAGGGTTCAGCTCTTCGCGGCGGTCGTGAAGCGCGCTCCGGCCCGACCGCGAAAGTCCAGATCGTCAGCCGATGGATCGTTTTGCTGTCCGGAGCTGATCCAGACGCTCGCGCGCGGGCCCGTAGGGCCGCGCCTGGCGCTCCATCGACCGCCATGGGTCCTGCTTGCGACCGAGGCGCCTGGGCACGCCCGACAGCGTGTACGACTGTGGCTCCGTCCGTCCCAGCTCCCGCCAGTCGATCGGCGTGGCCACCGGCGCACCGCGCTTGGGCCGCACCGAGTACGGCGCCACCGCCGTCTGCCCCCAGCCGTTGCGACCGGTGTCGATGAACAGCCGTCCCGCCCGCTTGGCCTTGTGGCGCTCGACCGTCAGCCGCTCGGGGTCGCGGTCGGCCAGCAGCGCGGCGGCGTCGGCGGCCAGCGCGCTCACCTCGTCGAAGCCGGCGCTCGGCCGCAGCGGCGTCACCACGTGGAACCCCTTGGACCCGGAGGTCTGCACGAACGGGACCAGGCCCAGCTCCTGGAGCAGGTCGCGGACCCGCCGTGCGGCGTCGCGGACGCGCTGCACCGCGCTGTCGTCCGGCGGGTCGAGGTCGAACACCACCCGGTCCGGCTGCTCGAGATGGGCGACCCGCGAGGTCCAGGTGTGCAGCGTCACCACGCCGAGGTTGGCCAGGTAGGCGAGCGTGTCGGCGTCGTCGCAGACCGGGTGCTCGACGGTGCCGCCGCCCTTGCGCGGGACCGAGGCGCGCCGCACCCAGTCGGGGAAGTGCTCCGACGCCTCCTGCTGGAAGAAGCCCTGGCGGTCGATCCCCTCCGGGAAGCGTTGCAGGCTCAGCGGCCGGTCCTCGACGTGGGGGAGCATGGCGTCGGCCACCTGCCGGTAGTAGCCGACCAGGTCGCCCTTGGTGATGCCGTCGCGCGGGAACAGCACCTTGTCGGCGTTGGTCACCTCGACCTGGGTCACGTCCACCTCGGCTCGCCGTGGCCCGCTTGGCCGTTCTGGCTCGTATCGGGCGCCAGCCAGCGCCGGAACCAGTCGGCGGCCAGCGCGGCGACCCGCTCCAGCGCTCCGGGCTCCTCGAAGAGATGGGTCGCCTCCGGCACGATCTCCAGCCGGTGCTCGACGCCGAGCTGCTCGGCGGCGGAGCGGTTCAGCTCGAGCACCACCCGGTCGCGCCCGCCCACCACCAGCAGCGTCGGCGCGCGGACCAGGCCGAGCGACGGACCGGCGAGGTCCGGCCGCCCGCCGCGCGACACCACCGCGGCGATCTGCAGCGGCCGCTCGGCCGCCACCACCAGCGCCGCGGCGGCCCCGGTGCTGGCGCCGAACAACCCGATCGGCAGGGCTGAGGTCCTGGGGTCCCCGGCGAGCCAGTCCATCGCCGCCATCAACCGCCCGGTCAGCAGGGCGATGTCGAAGCGCAGCTCGGCGCGGTCCCGATCGACCGCCTCCTCCTCCTCGGTGAGCAGGTCCAGCAGCAGCGTCGCCAGGCCGGCCTGCCCGAGCGCCGCCGCCACGTGGCGGTTGCGGGGGCTGTGCCTGCCGCTGCCGGACCCGTGCGCGAACAGCACCACGCCCCGCGCACCCTCCGGGACGGCGAGATCCCCGGCCAGGCGCGCGGTACCCGCCGGCACGGTCACGCTGGTGCGCACGCTCATCGCCTCGCTCCCTGGTCCTCACCATTACCCAGGCGGGTATCACCCGCCGCTGGTTCGAAACCATTGTGGACTCCAAGGCCGCCCAGCCCGGGGAGGCTGGAGAGCGGGAGGCTCGGCGGCCAGGCCGGGGACGCTGGAACGTGGCAGGGCCAGGGAGGGCGAAACGAAGGTGGGCGGGTCCGGGAGGGGCGGTGTGGCGTCCCTGGCATCGGCCACCCACTCCTCCCGGACACGCCCGGAGGGTGCTGCGAAGACAATCAACCGTTTCGCGGATGAGGGCTCCATGAGAGCGGGCGGTTCCCGAAGAAATTCGATAACTACGGGTTCGAGCGGTTCGAGGTGGACAGCGCCGCCAGCGCCGTGCGCAGGCAGACGTCCCGCACGACCTCGGGGTCGGCGGCCGCGTAGCGGATGATCGCGCCCTGCAGGCCGATCAGCACCTGGGCCGCGCGCACGGTGGCGCCGAGCTCGGGCTCGACGCCGGTGATGTGGTGGTAGATCTCGTCGTTGACCCTGGCCAGCCGCTGGCTGACCCGCGAGTGGTTGCGCACGCCGACGTCGTTGGCGAGCAGGCTGAGGACTTCGCGGTTCTCGATGAAGGTGTCGATGTAGGTGGCCAGGAACGCCCGCAGGTCCTCGTCGGTCCCCACCGGGGGCGTGGCCGCGATCTCGTGGATGCGGTCGAGCAGGGGGCTGACCAGGCTGGAGATCAGATCGTCCTTGGCCTCGAAATGGTGGTAGAGCCCACTCTTGGAGATTCCGAGGCGCTCGGAGATCTCGCGCAGCGAGGTCCGGTCGTAGCCCTGCTTGCGGAACAGCTCCAGCGCGCTGGCGAGAATCTGCTCTCGCCGCGAGGTCCCAGCCGTCTGGAGTCCCTCCTCGCCCGGCACAGCGCACCCTCCTCGACGCGAGGAGCGATTGTCTCCCCGGCACCTCGGCCGCATCCCGGCCCGTATCAGGATCATAGCGTCCCGCATGAGTAACGAAATTCCGGCGCCACGATTGCCGGACCGGCCGCGAATTTCGCTCACCGGGAGGGCGCGCGAAGCTCGCCGGCGACCCCGGAGGCGACCTCCCACAGGACGCCGGCGATCTCGCCGACCCGGTCGAGCGGGAAGCGGCTGGCCGGAGCGCTGTAGCTGATGGCGGCCGGCAGGTTGCTGCCGATGACCGGGACGGCCACGCAGCGGCCGTCGATCTCGTGCTCGCCGTCGTCGAGGGCGTAGCCGCGCTCGCGCGTGCCGGCCATCTCCACCAGGTAGGCGTCCTGATCGGTGAGGGTGCGCTGGGTCAGCCGGGGCATGCCCTCCGCCTCGAGGATCGCTCGCACCCGCCGGTCGGGGAGGTTGGCGGCGATCGCCTTGCCGAGCGCGGTGGCGTGGACGGGGTCGCGGTCGCCACGGCGCGCCGCCAGGCGCATCGCCCGGTGGCTCTCGACGATCTCCAGGTAGATGACCCGGTTGCCTTCGAGCATTCCGAGGTTGATGGTCTCGCCCAGCCGGTCGCGGAGGCGCTCCATGTGCGGGCGCGCCCGGCGGGCGAGCAGCTCTGGCTCGTGGGCGCGCAGCGGCAGGAACGCCGACCCGGCGCGGTAACTGCCGGTGACCGGGTCGCGCTCGACGTAGCGGCGCCGCTCGAGCGTGGCCAGGTACCTGAACGCGGAGCTCTTGGGCAGCCTGGTCGCCCTGGCGACGTCGAGCAGCGCGGCCCCGCGCGGCGCCTGCTGGAGGAGATCGAGGATCTCGCACACCCGGTGGACGGCCCGGATGGAGTAATTCGTTCGGCCGACGTCCCCGTTGCGGCCTCTCATGCGGGTGGGTCTCCTCTCGCCAGCCCGCCGCGGCACTCAGCCCTGTTTTGTTAAATGGGACAAATGTTCCGGGATGAGCCCGGCAATCATATGGATGGACTCTTGCCCCTGTCAATGGGTGCAAGCTCCGCCATATGGCCGATGAGCAGGGAATTCACGAGGCGCGTTTTTCCTGATGAACGCCTTGGTTCACTCTCCGTGGTCTTTCTACCACTCCGTGCGAATACCGCAAAGGGGTTGATTCGGTAGGTGAAGGCGAGTAGCCTGGGCCGGATCACAAACCGACCGGGCGACCGGTCAGGTAACCAGGCGAACACTGACGGGGGTAGCCATGGGCCGCCGGCGTGACTTCACCTCCGAGAGCACCAACCCCTATTCGATCCGTGCGGTCGAGCGCGTCTGCGATCTGCTCGACCTGCTCCAGGAGGAGCCGGAGGGCGTCTCGCTGATGACCGCGGCCGAGGTCACCTCGCTGCCCAAGAGCTCGGCCTTCCGGTACCTGGCCACGCTGGAGGCGCGCCGCTATGCCGAGCGCATCCCCGCCAACGGCGACTACCGCCTCGGCTCGGCCTTCCTGCCGATGCAGGCGCACCAGCTCGACACGCTCGTCCGGCGGGCCCATCCCTACCTCGAGGAGCTCTGCGACCGCTTCGAGGAGACGGTCGCGCTCGGTGTGCTGGAGGGGCACCAGGTGATGTTCCTCGACCTGGTCGAGAGCCCCCGCGCCGTGCGGGTGGCCGCGCGCCGGGGCGACCGCTACCCGCTGCACTCCAGCGCGGTCGGCAAGGCGATCGCCGCGACCCTGCCGGAGCACCGCGTGCGCTCGGTGCTGGCGGCCGAGGGGATGGAGCGGCTGACCGAGAACACCATCACCCATCTCGACGCCTACCTGGCCGAGCTGGCTCGGGTGCGGACCCTCGGCTACGCCCTGGACGACGGCGAGCACGAGCCCGACGAGCGTGGCGTGGCGGCCCCGCTGCCGAGCAGCAATCTCCCGGCAGCGCTCGGGGTCAGCGCTCCCGCCTCGCGCCTGCCGCTGGACAGCGTCAAGTCCATGGTCAAGCCGCTGCTCGAGACGGCCGCGCAGCTCGTCCACGACCTCGGCGGCGACGTGTAACCACCTCTCGGCGGCCGCGATCGGGACCATGTTGATTGGTCTTGCTGGTTGGCACGGCCACCGTTTTCACGCATCCTGACCCCTTGGGGCGAGGCTTCGGTGGGTTGCGGCCTGCATCCGGGGCTTCGACGTGCTCATGGTCGTGACCGAGGAGAACGATACGCATGTGTGGGATCATCGCTGTCGTCCGGCGGCCGTCCGACCGGCAGCCGCCGGAGCTGGCGGGCCTGCTCGACACCGTGGAGCGGGTCGCCGCCGTGATCCCTTCCGCCGACCCAGGCGGGGGCGGCACGCCCCGCCAGGCCGGCGACGGCTGGGACGCCACCCGGAGCCGGCTCGACGAGGCCGGCAAAGCCCTGGACGGCGTGGACCGGGAGCTGCACGGCGCGGCCGGCCTGGCGTGCCTGCTGGCCGACCCGGACGGCCGGGCCCGGCTGGACCGGCTCGCCGCCGAGCTGGAGCGCCGGGTCGAGCGGCTCGAGGCGGCCATCGACGCGGAGGCGGCCGCGATGCCCGCCGACGCGCTGGAGGCGGTCAACGCCGCGCTGGTCGGCGCCAAGGACGGCCTCTGGGCGATCCGCCGCGACCGCATCGCCAGTGCCGCGGCGGTCGCGGCGCTGGCCGGCCGGCACCCTGGCCGCGCGGCGATGGAGGCCTACGGCTCCATCCAGATCGCCCTGGCCGCGCTGGACAGGCTCGAGGTCCGCGGCCGCGACTCCGCCGGGCTCGACGTGCTGGTCAGCGGGCACGGCCTCGACCTGGAGGCGCCGGACGTCGCTGGCCTGCTCGCCGAGCGCGTGCGCGACCCGCTCTACACCTCCGGTGCGGTGCGCGCCCCCGGCGGCCAGCTCGGCTTCGTCTACAAGGCCGCCAGCGAGGTCGGCGAGCTGGGCGACAACACCCGCCGGCTGCGCGCGGCGATCGCCGGCGACGAGCTGCTGCGCCGGGCGCTGGAGCGTCCGGAGGCCCGCGCGCTGGTGCTCGCGCACACCCGCTGGGCCAGCGTCGGCCTGATCAACCAGGCCAACGCCCACCCGCTCGACCAGGAAGAGGACGGCGACCCCACCCAGCGCCCGTACGCCGTCGGGGTGCTCAACGGCGACGTCGACAACTACCTGGAGCTGGTCGCCAGCCACGGGCTGCGCATCCCCGGCGAGATCACCACCGACGCCAAGGTGATCCCGGTGCTGCTGGCGCGTCGCCTGGAGTCGGGGCTCGACCCGGCCGAGGCGTTCCGGCGCACCGTCTCCGAGCTGGACGGCTCGGTGGCTATCGCGGCTCACACCGTGGCGGCGCCGGGCCAGCTCCTGCTGGCGCTGCGCGGCAGCGGCCAGTCGCTCAACGTGGGGCTGACCGAGGACGCGTTCCTGGTGGCCAGCGAGCCCTACGGCCTGGTCGCCGAGACCGACACCTACATCCGGATGGACGGCGAGGCGACCGCGGTCGAGGCCGACGGCACGGCCGGGGTCAAGGGCCAGATCGTGGTCCTCGACCAGGACGGGGCCGGCACCCTGGAGGGCATCCGCCGCATCGACTACCAGGGCAACGAGCTGCCGCCGGGCCCCGACGACCTGCGCAGGGCCGAGGTCACCACGCGCGACATCGACCGTGGCGCCGCCCCGCACTACCTGCTGAAGGAGATCTCCGAGGCGCCGTCCTCGTTCCACAAGACGCTGCGCGGGCGCATCCGCGAGCGGGACGGCCGGCGCGTCACCAACCTGGGGCCGGAGGTGCTGCCGCCGGACCTGCGCGAGCGCCTCGGGCGCGGCGAGATCCGCCGCGTCTTCGTGATCGGCCAGGGCACCGCGGCGATCGCCGGTCGCGGGGTCGCGGCCGCCATGGCCGACGCGCTCGCCGGCGCGGAGCTGCGGATCACCGCCATGCCGGCCACCGAGCTGTCCGGCTTCGGCCTCGACGACGACATGCGCGACACGCTGGTGGTGGCGATCAGCCAGTCGGGCACGACCACCGACACCAACCGCACCGTCGACCTGCTCAGGGCGCGCGGCGCGGCGGTGCTGGCGATCGTCAACCGTCGCTCCAGCGACCTCACCCACAAGGCCGACGGTGTCCTCTACACCTCCGACGGCCGCGACGTGGAGATGAGCGTGGCCTCCACCAAGGCGTTCTACGCGCAGGTGGCCGCCGGCACGCTGCTGGCCTTCGGCGTCGCCGAGACGATGGGACAGGCTGACCCCGAGCTGGAGCACGAGCTGCTCGGCGCGCTCCGCGAGCTGCCGGCCGCGATGACCAGCGTGCTCGGCCAGCGCGACCGCATCCGCCAGCTCGCCCAGGAGCACGCGCCCTCGCGGCGCTACTGGGCGGTGGTCGGCAACGGCCGCAACCAGATCGCCGCCGAGGAGATCCGCATCAAGCTGTCCGAGCTCTGCTACAAGTCGATCGCCTGCGACGCCACCGAGGACAAGAAGCACATCGACCTGTCCTCCGAGCCGCTGACGCTGGTCTGCGCGGCAGGGATCAGCGGCGGGCCGGCCACCGACGTGGCCAAGGAGGTGGCCATCTTCCGGGCGCACGCCGGCGTGCCGATCGTGATCGCCACCCAGGGGCAGGCCCGCTTCGACCGGGCCGCCGGCGTGGTGTTCGTGCCGGAGGTCCACCCGGCGCTGGCGTACGTGCTGTCGACCATGGCCGGGCACCTGTTCGGCTACGAGGCCGCGCTGGCGATCGACGCGCAGGCGCTGCCGCTGCGGAAGGCGAGGGCGGCGATCGAGCGCGCCACCACCGCGGCCGCCAGCGCCGACGAGGCGCTGGGGCGGCTCGGGCCCTCGCTGGCGCCGATCGCGGCCGAGCTGCGCGAGCGGATGCGGGCCCGCGAGTTCGACGGCACGCTCGAGGCGAGCACCGCGCTCCAGGTCCATTCCCTCTTGCGGTACGCCGAGGGCCTGGCGCCACTGGACGCCTACCAGTTGGAGCACGGCCGCGTGGGCACGCCCGGGGTGGTGCTCGACGACCTCACCGTCGCGCTGACCACCGGGATCGACCAGCTCACCCGGCCCGTCGACGCCATCAAGCACCAGGCCAAGACGGTCACCGTGGGGATCTCGCGCTCGGACGAGGCGCTGCTGACGGTGCCGCTGGTCCACGAGCTGCTCGAAGCCGGCGCCGCCCGCGAGCAGATCGCCTACGGCAGCCTGCGGGCCGTCGCCGAGCTGGACCCCGCGGTCGCGGCGGTGACCGGCTTCACCCGCTACCGGCTCTCCGGCGATCCCTCCAGCGACGGCGCCACCATCGAGGTCGCCGACCGCGGCGGGATCTCGCTGGAGATCCCCTCGCGCACCGACGGCGACCACCGGCTACGCGGCACCAAGCAGCGGGTCGCCGCCGAGCGCCAGGTGCTGGCCGCGCGCGGCCGCGGCGACGGCCGCAGCTTCGTGCTGGTCCCGCAGGTCAAGGGCGACCACGTCACCGGGCTGGTGCTGCTGCACGTCGAGCTGCGCGACCGCCTGCCGGCGGCGCGCATGCGCCGCGTGCTGGAGGGCTACCGGGGCCGCCTCGCCGAGCTGCGCAGCGCGGTCACCGAGACCGAGCCGGCCTTCGAAGAGTCGCTGCTCGGCGAGCTGCCGGTGGCACGCCTGCTCACCGAGCCCATCGAGGTGCTCGCCGACCATTGGTCGGGCCGGCGGCCGGCTGGAGCGTAGCCGCGCGGGCTCACCGGTGATCGGCGCCGCCTTCGACAGCACGCTCGCCGCCGCGGTTGGTGGCGACGAGCGCGCCTTCGCGTTGCTGTGGCGCGACGTCCAGCCTGGCCTGCTGCGCTACCTCCAGGTGGTCGCCCCGGGCGCGGCCGAGGACCTGGCCTCGGATACCTGGGTGGACGTGGTCCGCAGCCTGGCGCGCTTCCGCGGTGGCGAGCAGAGCTTCCGCTCCTGGACCTTCACCATCGCCCGCCACCGGGCCGTCGACCACCAGCGCCACAATGGGCGCCGGCCGGCCGATCCGGTGCCGACCGAGCGCATGCCGGAGCGGGCCGCCGCCGACGACCCGGCGGCGGACGCCATGGAGCGCATCGCCACCTACCATGCCCTCGCCCTGATCGCCGAGCTGCCCCGCGACCAGGCCGAGGTGGTCGCGCTGCGGGTCGTCGCCGGCCTGGAGGTCAGCCAGGTCGCCAGCATCGTCGGCAAGCGGCCCGGGGCCGTGCGGGTGCTGGCGCACCGGGGGCTTCGCCGGCTGGCCAAGCGGCTGGCAACCGGCCGGCCCACCCCCGCCGGGCCCGGCGCCGGAGGTGTAACGCGGTGACTGAGCGGGACGGTCTCCAAGACGAGATGCGCCGACTGCTGCTCGGCGAGCTGGGTGCTGACCCGCTCGCGATCGACCAGGACACGGCCGACCGGCTGCTTGCCGGTCGGCTCGATCCCGTTGACGCTCCCCCCGGATACGCGGAGGTCGCACGTGTCCTGGCGGCGGCCGCGGCCCCGCCTACCCCCCGTGAGCTGGACGGCGAGGAGACCGCGGCGGCGGTCTTCGCGCACCAGCGGCTCGACCGCCACGGTGTCGACTCCCACGCGGCACCGCGGCGGTCACCGCTCGGGTCCAAGTTCGCCGTTGCCGCGGTCGCCGTGGCCGTGCTGATGGTCGGTGGCATCGCCGCCGCCACTGGCACGCTCCCGGGACCGGCCCAGCGTCTGGCCGACTCGGTTGCACGCACGGCGCAGCATCTCCAGCCCTGGTCCTCGTCGCAGCACGGGGACGGGGGCGTAACCCGGCGCAGCGGACTTGACCAGCGCCCGGCGGTCGGCGGCGGCCATAGCGGCGGCCAGCCCCACCACCGCCAAGGGCAGGATGCGGTCAGGCCCGGCTCCGCCGGGCGGGGCGCCACCGGCAAGGCCAACCAGGGCGCGCACGGCGCGCCCAAGGCCAAGCCGGGCGGCGCCCACGGCAAGAGCCGCTCGGCGGCATCGCAGGCGGCCACCACGGCCCCGGCGAGCAGTCGAGTGGTAGGGCACCGGAAGGAGAAGGCGATGAGGTCCCGCCCCGTGGCCGACTCGCCACCAGCGCGGAGTCCCTCCCCGGCCTCCAAGCTGGCACTCTCCTGACGGCGCCGCGTGCCCGGGTGCGGACTGCCGGCGGGCAGTGTCCCTACCGCGCCCGGGCCGCGGCCCCCTTGGCCGCGAGCGTATCCTTCCGGCATGTCCGTCGAGAACCGTGTGGAGGGTCTGGACCCATCGGTGTTCGTCCACCCGATGGGGCTGTGCGAGAGCGACCGCGTCGGACCCCGGACGCGTATCTGGGCGTTCGCCCACCTGCTGCCCGGCGCCGTGGTGGGCGCCGACTGCAACGTCGGTGACCACGCCTTCATCGAGGGCGGCGCCAGGCTCGGCGACCGCGTCACCGTCAAGAACGCCGTGCTGGTCTGGGACGGGGTGACCGTCCAGGACGAGGTGTTCCTCGGGCCCAACATGGTGTTCACCAACGACCTGACCCCCCGGGTCGGCTTCAGGAAGGCGCGCGAGGAGCTGGTGGCCACGCTGGTGCGCCGCGGTGCCACCGTCGGCGCCAACGCCACGGTGGTGTGCGGGGTCACCATCGGGCGCCACGCGTTCGTCGCCGCCGGCGCGGTGGTCGTCCACGACGTCGCCGACCACGCCCTGGTGGCGGGCAACCCGGCGCGCCGCGTCGGCTGGGTGTGCACCTGCGGGCGGCGGCTCGGCGACGACCTGGCCTGCGCCTGCGGCCGCGGCTACCGCCTGGTCGACGAGACCGCCGGGCTAGTCGAGGTGACCGGCGGCTGAGGCGTTCTGGATGGCCCGCCAGACCCGTTCGGGGGTGGTGGGCATGTCGATGTCGGTGACCCCGTAGGGGTGCAGGGCATCGACCACGGCGTTGTGGACGGCCGGGGTGGAGCCGATCGCCCCGGACTCGCCGATGCCCTTGGCGCCGAGCGGGTTGAGGGGCGAGGGGGTCTCCATGCGGGCGGTCTCGAAGGACGGCAGCTCGGCGGCGCTCGGCATGGCGTAGCTGGCCAGCGACCCGGTCAGGTTGTTGCCCTCGGCGTCGTAGCGGACCTCCTCGAACAGCGCCTGCGCCACGCCCTGGGCGATGCCGCCGTGGACCTGGCCCTCCGCCAGCAGCGGGTTGAGCAGCCGGCCGGAATCGTCGACGGCGACGTGGCGCAGCAGCCGCACCAGGCCGGTCTCCACGTCGACCTCGACCACGGCCACGTGGGCGCCGAACGGGTAGGTGCTGCCGGGCATCTCGAAGGACACCTGGGCGGCCAGGGCGCCGTCGCCGTCCATGCCCTCCGGCCGGCGAGCCGGGTCGGTGGCCGCCTCCGCCAGCGCCGCCCACGACAGCGCCGTGGCCGGCGCGCCCGCCACGCCGAGCCCGTGGCCCGGGTGGACGACCATGTCCTCGACCCGCGCCTCCAGCAGATGGGCGGCCAGCTCGCGGCCCTCGGCCAGCACCTGCTCGCTGGCCTGGAAGACCGCGCTGCCGCCGACCTGGAGCGAGCGGGAGCCCATGGTGCCGGCGCCGCCGGGGACTCTGGCGGTGTCCGAATGGACCACCCGGACCTGGTCGATCTCGACGCCCAGCGTGGCGGCGATGAGCTGCGCCCAGGAGGTCTCGTGGCCCTGGCCGTGCGGCGAGGTGCCGGTGATCACCGTGACGGACCCGTCCGGCTCGATCTCGACACCGCCGATCTCGGCCCCGAAGCCGGTCACCTCGACGTAGGTCGACAGGCCGATGCCGAGCTGGAGGCGGTCGCCGCGGGCGCGCCGCTCGGCCTGCTCCTGCCGGAGTCGCTGGTAGCCGGCGAGCTCCAGGGCACGGTCCAGGGCGGCCACGTAGTCGCCGGAGTCGTAGCGGGCCCCGGCCACGGTGGCGTAGGGGAAGACGTCGGCCGGCAGCAGGTTGTGCCGGCGCACCTCGGCGGGGTCGAGGCCGAGCTGGTCGGCGAGCAGGTCGATCATGCGCTCCAGCAGCCAGGTCGCCTCGGGCCGGCCGGCCCCGCGGTAGGCGCCCATCGGCGAGGTGTTGGTCGCCGCCGTCCTGGCGCGGCCCTCCACCCGCTGGATCCGGTAGGGACCGCAGAGCATCTGCACGGTCATCATCGGCATCAGCGGGGCCTCGCCCGGGTAGGCGCCGCCGTCGGCGATGATCCGCAGGTTCAGGTCGGTGATCAGCCCTTCGCGGGTGGCGCCCAGCTCGACGTCCTGGACCTGGCCACGGCCGTGGCTGGAGGCCAGCATCGTCTCGGAGCGGCTCTCGACGTAGCGGACCGGGCGCCCCAGCCGCCGCGCCAGCGCCACCACGACCACCTGCTCGGGATAGGTGGCGATCCGCGCTCCGAAGGCTCCGCCGACCGCGGGCGCGACCACCCGCAGCTTGGCGGGCTCGATCCCGAGCACGCCGCACACGGCCGCCTGGGTGAAGAACGGCGCCTGGGTCGGGGTCCACAGGGTGATCCCGCCGGTCTGCTCGTCGGGCGCGGCCACGGCGGTGTTGGGCTCCATCGGCGCCGGGATGACCCGCTGGTTCACCAGGCGGGCGCGCAGCACGACCTCGGCCTCGTCGATCTTGGTCGGGTCGCCCTTCCAGGGGGCTTCGACCGCGACGTTGCTGCCGTGGTCGGGGAACAGCAGCGGGGCGTCGGGCTCCACCGCGGCCACGGGGTCGGTGACCACCGGGAGGGGCTCGTACTCCACCGCGACCGCCTCGGCGGCGTCGAGCGCCTGCTCACGGGTGGCCGCCACCACCACGGCGACCGCCTCGCCGAGGAAGCGCACCACTTCGCGCGCCAGCGCCGGCCGCGCGAAGTCGGCGGGCCCCATCCCCGGAGGCATGGGCGGGAGGTCGAGGTCGGCCGCGGTCAGCACGGCCACCACGCCGGGCATGCCGGCCGCCTCGCCGGTGTCGAGCCCGGTGATGCGGGCGTGGGCCACCACCGAGCGGACGAAGACCGCGTGCAGTGCTCCTGGAATCGCCAGGTCGTCGGTGTACTGCGCGGAGCCGGTCACCATTGGCGGGTCCTCGACCCGCCGGACCGAATCGCCAAGGCTGGTTACCATGAAGGCAAGTTAGCGCAAAGCGGGCATCGCGTGCCATCCGCGAAGCTGCTGAACGGCGAGCTCATACCTTCGTAGGGCCTGTTGCCGATTGGTTGCCGGGCTTCCGCTCGGCGGGGACACCGACGCGTCGGCGCAGGGTGACGCGGGTGCCGTGGGGATGGATGCGCTCCAACCGCACCTCGTCGACCAGGCGGCCCATCAGCCACAGGCCCCGGCCGCTGGCCGGCGCGGCGTCCCCGTCGGCGCGGTCCTCGTCGTCCCAGGCCCGCGACGGACGCTGCACGTGGCCCCGGTCCAGGATGGTGATCTCGGCCCATCCGCCGCTGATGCGCACGGCGACCTCCACGGCGTGGCCACGGCCGGATCCGTGGAGCACCGCGTTGGTGGCCGCCTCGTTGAGCGCCAGCACCAGGTCGTCGAGATCCTCGTCGGAGACGCGACCTTCCAGACCTGAGCGCACCGCTCTGCGCACATCGGCCAGACGTGCGGGGGACGCGGAGAACTGGATCTCCAGTCTGGACCCCCCTCGGCCGCGATTCGGCGTTGACGTCACCCGAAGTACTACCCGTTGCCGGTCGAGGTTAACGCGAGCGTCGGCGGGACAGGCTGGTGAGCTCGCGGTACAGGGCGATCAGGAGCTGGCGCTGGTTGGGGGTGAGCTTCTCGTCCGCCAGGATGGCATCGGTGACGGTCACCTGCCGGAAGGTGACAGCGGTGCCGCGTGCCGGCCCGAAGCCAAGGAACTGGGCCAGGGTCCCCTGCCGCAGGCCGAGCGCGTACTCGATGGCGAAGACCCGGTCGCGGGCGGGCGTCGTCTTGCCCGTCTCCCACTGGGTGACGGCGCTCTGCTCGACGTCGACCATTCGCCCGAGATCGTGCTGGCTGAGCTTGCGTGCCTTGCGGGCGGCGACGAGCTGGCGGCGGAACTCCTCCTTGTCCATCGGCGGCACGAATATAGAAGAGTTCCTGATGCCGGCGTGTCCCGTTCGCGTGGAGGACCCGCCAGGAGCCGAAAATCGCTTGCCTGCTCATGGCGGTCATATACACGATTCCGTGACGTTGACGATGAATAGGAATGCTGTTAGCTTGCGAACCATGAGCGAACAGAGTTACTTATCAGAAGCGATCCGCGCGGCGCGTCGTCGGGCCGGCCTGTCTCAGGCCGAGCTGGCCGAGCTGCTCGGTGTGCGGCAGTCCTCGGTCAGCCAGTGGGAGCGGGGGAGCACCAGGCCCTCCACCGTCCACCTGCTGGCGCTCACGGCCGCGCTCAAGTGCTCGCTGCTCGACTTCTCCGGCACGGAACCGCTCGAGCGGGCCGCCGAGGGCGTGACGTGACACAGGCGGGGGGTGAGACCCCCTCCAGCGCCGTCAACCTCGGCTGATCTCCAAAACGCTTTCCTCGGGGTTCTCGCTGGTCAGAGCGGCGAGACGCGCACAGAAGGTGTCCCAACGAGGGACAACAACCTGGGGAGAGTCGCGTATGAACCAGACGAGCAGGCAGCGATATCTGCTCGGTTCGGAGGTTGCCGAGCTACTGCACGTTTCGCCGAAGACCGTCGCGCGCTGGGCGAAGGAGGGAAAGCTGCCCTGCATGCGGACCCTCGGTGGTCACCGCCGTTACCCGGAGCGCGAGATCCAGGAACTGCGGGACAAGCTCTTCACCTCTCCCGACTTCGAGAACATCGCAAGCTGACCCTTTTCCCCCGACCACGACCCGCGGAGCTCCGCGGGTCGTGCTTCATCGGCGGCGCTGGCCTCTGGCAGCTCCGGGCGGGTGCTCATCGCGTCCCCCAGGTGTAGGTCTGCTTGACCAGCTTCAAGTAGACGAACACCTCGGTGTCGCGGACCCCGGGGATGGAGCGGATGGCGTCGTTCAGGATGTCCAGGAGCTGCTCGTCGTCGGACACCACCAGCTCGATCAGCAGGTCGAAGGAGCCGGTGCAGATCACCACGTAGTCGATCTCCTCCAGGGCCGCGAGCTGGTCGGCGATCGAGCGCAGGTCGCCGTCGGCGCGGATGCCGATCATCGCCTGGCGGGCGAACCCCAGCATCAGCGGATCGGTGACCGCCACGATCTGCATCACGCCGGTGTCGAGCAGCTTCTGGACCCGCTGCCGGACGGCCGGCTCCGAGAGACCGACCGCTTTGGCCAGGGTGGCGTAGGAACGGCGGCCGTCCTGCTGCAACTGCTCGACGATGTCCTTGTTCACGTGGTCGAGGACGGGCGGCTCACCAGGGCCGGCGGCACTGCTCGGTGACATCGGCTGGTTCCTCTCTCGGGAGGTCATCGGGGTCGGCGGCGCTGGCCAGGGGCAAGAGAAGCATCCTAGCCGCTTGCCTCGGCCGACCGGACCTCGTGCCACTTGTCCAGCAGGCGCGGCATCTCGGCCTCGAGGAAGCGCAGGAAATCACGCATTTCGGCGATCTTCACCCCGGCGGGCGTGGCCTCGGTTCCCACGGCGGCGATGCCCTCGTCGCAAAGGACGATCAGCGCCTTGAACAGCTCCGCCTCCAGGAGGCTGGTCTGGTACCAGGGGTTCGTCGGCAGCCGGTAGCGGTCCCGCCGCGAGCCCGGGGCCGGCTCCTTGGAGATCATCCCGATGTGGGTCAGGTAGCGCACCGCGCCGGAGATCGCGGCGGCGCTGACGCCGAGCCGCTCGGCGAGGTCGGCGGCGGTGAGCGAGTCCTCGTCGGCGGTCATCATCGAGCCGAGCACCCGGGCGGGCATCCGCGGAAACCCCCATTCCGTGAGCATCATCGCAAGGCGCTCGACGAACCGGCGGACTCCCTCCTCGTCACGCTGCCCAGCCGTGCGGTCGGCCATGCCGCCTCCCCCCTGGTCGCTGTCCGTGAGTGACTTCACAGTCTAACAGATGTTCACAACATAATCAGTCTTCACAACTTTGTGAACTATGTGTAGGCTACCGGGCATGGAAACCGTCATCACAGTGTCCGGCTTGACCAAGAGCTTTGGCCGGACCCGCGCGTTGGACGGTCTGGATCTGGTCGTCCGGGCCGGCGAAGTTCATGGCTTCCTGGGGCCCAACGGGGCTGGGAAGTCCACCACCATCCGCATCCTGCTCGGCCTGCTGCGGGCCGACTCGGGAAGCGCCGAGCTGCTCGGGGGCGATCCCTGGCGCGACGCGGTCGCCCTGCACCGCCGGCTGGCCTACGTGCCAGGCGACGTGACCCTGTGGCCGACCCTCACCGGCGGCGAGATCATCGACCTGTTGGGCCGGCTCCGTGGCGGCCTCGATCAGCGGCGCCGGGCTGAGCTGCTCGAACGGTTCGACCTCGACCCCACCATGAAGGCCCGCGCGTACTCCAAGGGCAACCGGCAGAAGGTCGCCCTGGTCGCGGCGCTGGCCGCCGACGTCGAGCTGCTGCTGCTCGACGAGCCCACCGCGGGGCTCGACCCCCTCATGGAAGCGGTCTTTCGCGAGACGGTCGAGGAGGCCAGGCGCGCCGGCCGTTCCGTGCTGCTGTCGAGCCACATCCTTGCCGAGGTGGAGGCGCTGTGCGACCGGGTCAGCATCATCCGCAACGGCCGCACCGTCGAGAGCGGGACCCTGGTCGATCTGCGCCACCTCACCCGCACCTCGGTGACCGCCGAGACCACCCGGCCGGTGCCCGACCTCTCGGACCTGGCCGGCGTCCACGACGTCCGCCGCAACGGCGCCCATATCCGCTGCCAGGTGGACACCGCCCAGCTCGACCCCTTCCTCCGCCGTCTGGCCGAGGCGGGCGTGCGCAGCCTGACCAGCCATCCGCCGACCCTGGAGGAGCTGTTCCTGCGCCACTACGGCGACCGGGTCCCGGTGGAGGAGCCCCCGGTGGAGGAGCCCCCGGTGGACCGGCCCCCGGTGGGCCAGGAGGCCAACTGATGAGCGCGCTGACCGGGACCGGTCGTCTGCTGCGGCTGGCGCTGCGCCGGGACCGGGTGCAGATCCCGCTGTGGGCGCTGTGGGTCTTCTTCTTCGTCGTGGCCACCGCCTCCAGCTTCGACCAGCTCTACCAGACGGCCGCCGAGCGGGCCAAGTTCGCGTCGGATATCGCCACCAACGGTGCCTTCAAGGCGCTGTACGGGCCCGTCTACGCCGCCTCGACCGGGGGATTCACGGCGTGGCGCTGCGCCGGCGGCGGCGTCCTGTTCACCGGGCTGATGAGCCTGCTGCTGGTGGTGCGCCACACCCGCGGTGACGAGGAGGCCGGCCGTTCCGAGCTGCTCGGCGCCACGGTCGTCGGCCGCTACGCGAGCATCGCCGCGGCGATGCTGGTGGTCGCCATCGCCAACCTGGCGATCGCGCTGCTGGCCGTCCTCGGCCTGGTCGGCATCGGGCTGGACGCGGGCAGCTCGACCGCGCTGGCCCTCGGCATGGCCGCGAACGGCTTGGTGTTCGGCGCCATCGCCGCGGTGACCGCGCAGTTCACCTCCACGGGGCGCGCCGCCGGCGGCGTCGCCGGCGCGCTGCTCGGCGTCGCCTTCCTCCTGCGCGCGGCCGGCGACGCGGGCAGCGGCACGATCTCGTGGCTCTCGCCGCTCGGCTGGTCCCAGGCCGTGCGGGCCTTCGGGGGCGATCGTTGGTGGCTGCTGGTGCTCCCGCTGGCGGCGGTGGCGGTGCTGGTGGCGATCGCCTTCGCGCTGGTCTCCCGGCGCGACCACGGGCAAGGCCTGGTGCCCACACGGCCGGGCCCGGCGTCGGCGCCGGCGAGCCTCGGTGGCCCGCTGGGGCTGGCCTGGCGGATCCAGCGGGGCAGCATGCTCGGCTGGGCCGGCGGGTTCCTGGCCACTGGGCTCGTCACCGGCACGGTCGCCAAGGACGTCGGCGACGTCTTCGCCAACAACCAGCAGTTCGCCGACGCGCTGCGCCGGCTCGGCGGGTCAGGGGGCCTGGTCGACGCCTACCTGGCCGGGATCCTCGGCCTGATGGCGCTGGTGGCGGCCGGGTACGTGATCCAGGCGGTGCTCCGCATCCGCTCCGAGGAGGCGGCCCTGCGGGCCGAGTCCGTGCTGGCCACCTCGGTCAGCCGCTGGCGCTGGGCCGGTGCCCACCTGGTCGTCGCGGCGCTGGGGACCGTGGCGATCATGCTGGCCATGGGACTGGGCCTCGGCCTGGTCCACGGGCTGCGGTCCGGTGATCTCGGCGGCCAGCTCCCCAAGCTGCTGGAGGCCTCGCTGGCGCAGGTGCCCGCGGCCTGGGTGCTCGGCGGCCTGGCGTTCGCGCTGACCGGGCTGCTGCCGCGGCTGGTCACCGTCGCCTGGGGGGTGTTCGCCGCCTACTTCCTGCTCGGCGAGCTCGGCGAGACGTTCGGGCTGCCGGACTGGGTGGTGGACCTGTCGCCGTTCCGGCACGCGCCCCGGTTCCCAGTGGACGACCTGCGGGTCACGCCCCTGCTCGCGCTGGTGGCGGCGACCGCGGCGCTGGCGCTGGCGGGCATGTCCGGGTTGCGGCGCCGGGACATCGCGTAGGCACTCGCGTCGCCCGGCAGCGGTCGGGACGCCCCACAGCGGGGCGTCCCGACGACGTCATGAGGCGGCTCGGGTCTCCTCGTCGCGCCAGATCAGCTCGCGCTCGTGCTCGGAGAGGCCGCCCCAGACGCCGTAGCGCTCGTGGTTGCCGACCGCGTAGGCGGCGCAGCTCTCGCGCACCAGGCAGGTGGCGCAGATCGCCTTGGCGGCGCGCTCGCGCCGTCGCTTGGCCGAGCCGCGCTCGCCGTCGGGCGAGAAGAACAGGTCGCGGTCGGCCTGCCGGCAGGCGGCCCACAGCCGCCACGACCAGAAGTCAGCGGGAACGGCTGGCTCGTCGAGCAGCAGGTCGTTCATGGTGTGACCGACATCCTTGCCTGGCCTGGCCGTGCCACCTCCACCGTTCCCGGCGGGTGGCGCCGGCTTCTACATCACGTAGAAGTTCTACCACATGTAGAAGTTGGTCGGCTAGAATCCAGCCCATGGTCACACAAGAGAACAGCGTCCCCGTGGCCCGGCTCGGAGAGCTGGAACGCGCGGTGATGGAGACGCTCTGGGATCTGACCGCCGACTGGGACCTGACCGCCGCGACGACCGATCGAAGGGGGAGCGCGGTGCACCGCACCGCGACCGCGCGGCAGGTGTCCGACCGGCTCGGCGCCGCCCGGCCGCTCGCCTACACCACCGTGCTCACCGTTCTCGACCGGCTCGAGCGCAAGGGGCTGGTGCGCCGGCTCCGTTTGAGCCGCGCGCACCGCTACGCGCCCATCGCCACCCGCGAGGCCTACGCCGCCGAGCTGATGCTCGACGCGCTCGGCCGAGCCAGCAACCGCGACGCCGCCCTGATGCGCTTCGTGGACGCGGTGTCGCCCGAGGAGGCGGAGGTCCTGCGCCGCGCGCTGCTTGGCCCGGAGGGTTCCGGGGAACCCCAGGGGGGTGGCCCGCTGGGTCGGGCCGCCGACAGACAGGAGAGCGGTCCGTGACAACCGTGCTGGGGCTGAGCGCGCTCGCCGGCATCCTGGTCTGTCCGATCCCGGCGCTGCTGGCACGCGCGACCTGGCCCCAGCGGGCGCCCGCGGCCGGTCTGGTCCTTTGGCAGGCGATCGGCCTCGCCAGCGGGCTGGCCGGCATCGGCGCCGGTCTCGCCCTCGCCGTCCTGCCGCTCCACTCGCACCTGCTGCCCGGCCTCGACCGGCTCGCCAGCCAGACACTGGCGGGCCACCCGCTGGCCGGGCTCGGCGTCTTCAACGTCGCCGGCCTGGTCTGGGCCGTGCTGCTGACGAGTCGCCTGGCCGGCGGTCTGGTCGTGGCCACCATCCGCACGCTGCGCTCCCGCGCCCGGCAGCGCCGGCTGATCGACCTGGTCGCGCGGCCCTACCCGCCCTCGCGGCACGCCAGGGTGCTCGACCACCCCGCGGCGATGGCCTACTGCCTGCCGGGCCTGCTGCGGCCGCGGGTGGTGCTCAGCGCCGGCACCCTGCACCTGCTCGACGACCAGCAGATCGCCGCCGTGCTCGCCCACGAGAACGCCCATACCCGCGCCCGCCACGACCTGGTGGTGCTGCCGTTCCGGGCGCTGTACTCGGCGCTGCCGTGGGTTCCCTGGGTCGCCCGGGCGCACCAGGCGGTGTCGATGCTGATCGAGATGCTCGCCGACGACTGCGCCTGCCGCAGCCACCAGCGCCGCGTGCTGGCCACCGCCCTGGTCGAGGTCGCCACCTCCACCGCCTCGGTCGCCCCCGCCGGCGCGCTGAGCGCCGCCCAGGGCACGCTGGTCGCCCGCGTCCGCCGCCTGGTCGACCCGCCGGCGCCGCTCCCGGCCTGGCTCCCGCTGGCCGCCTACCTCACCGCCTTCGCGCTGATCGCGCTCCCCACGCTCCTCCTGGCCGTCCCGGTCGTCACCGCCGGCTGAGGCGGGGCGCCGGGTCCACCCTCAGACCGGCTGGGGCCGCGAGCGGCGCGGCGCGCCGGCGCTCAGTTGCCGATCAGGCGGCCAAGCGCGGCCGCCGCGCGCGAGGGACGGCCGCTGCGTTCCTCGGAGCGGTCTGCCCACAGGGCGAGCCGGAGGGCGCCGTTGACCCCGATCCAGCGCAGCGGCTCTGGCTCCCAGCGACGCGAGCGGTGCCCCACCCAGGGCAGCCGGACGATCTCGCTGTCGTGCCCGGTGATCAGGTCGGCGAGCGTGCGCCCGGCGAGGTTGCTGGTGCCGACGCCGTCGCCCACGTAGCCGCCGCCCCAGGCCAACCCGGTGGACCGGTCCAGCCCGACCGAGGCGCACCAGTCGCGCGGGACCCCCAGCGGGCCACCCCAGGTGTGGGTGACCCGCACGCCCTCCAGCACCGGGAACAGCTCCACCAGCACCCGCCGGAGGTTGGCGAACACGGCCGGCTCGCGGTCGAACTCCGGCCGGACCCTGGAGCCGAAGTGGTAGGGCGCGCCGCGGCCCCCGAACGCCAGGCGGCCGTCGGCGGTCCGCTGGCCGTAGATGATCACGTTGCGGTGATCCGAGAAGGTCTCGCGGCGCCCAAGGCCGATCGCCGCCCACCGCTCCTCCGGCAGCCGCTCGGTGGCGATCATCAGCGAGAACACCGGGGCGATCGCCCGCCGCAGGCCGGGCAGGGCGGGGCTGTAGCCCTCGGTGGCGCGGACCACGTGCCTGGCACGGACCACTCCGGTGGCGGTGCGCACCACTCCCGGCTCGATCGAGGTCACCGCGGTGCCCTCGAACAGCCCGACGCCGCGCCGCTCCACCGTCTCGGCCAGGCCGCGCGCCAGGCGCAGCGGGTGGATCGCCGCGCAGTGCGGGGTCCAGGTGCCGCCGAGCACGCCGGTGGCGCCCAGCAGGCCGCGCGCCTCCTCGGCGCCGAGCAGGCGCAGGTCCTGCTCGGCGAAGCCGAACGAGCGCGCCTCGGCGACCTCCTCCTCGGCCCTGGCGAGCTGGAGCGGCGAGCGGGCCGCCACCACCGTGCCGCCCTTGGCCCAGTGGCAGTCGATGCCCTCGGCCCGCACCACCCGCTCGACCTCGCCGACCGTCGCCACCATGGCGCGCTGCATCGCGATGGCGGCGTCGCGCCCGGCCATGCGGGCGAGCTTGGCGGTGCTGGCCGGGAACAGGGCCGAGCACCAGCCGCCGTTGCGGCCGGAGGCGCCGAAGCCGGCGACCTCGCGCTCCAGCACGGCCACACGCAGGCTCGGGTCGATGGAGGCCAGGTAGTAGGCGGTCCAGAGGCCGGTGTAGCCGGCGCCGACGATCGCGACGTCGACCTCGAGGTCGCCCGGCAGGGACGGGCGTGCCGGCGGTGAGGGCAGGCTGTCCTGCCAGTACGAGAGCGCGCGGTCCATGACCGGATCGTAGCTCGATCGCCCGCCTGCCGGACCGGTGGCTCCGCCGGGCGGGCAGCATGCATTGACCGGCGAGCTGCCGATCTGGTGCGACGATGTGGTCTGTGACGCCGCCGGGCCGGGCGAATGGGGGGCTGGCGGAAAGCCCGACCGACGGGCAGTCTCCTACCCCCGCCCGCGGTCTCCAAAACCCGTCCTGACCAGGGGATGAAGCGGCCGGCTGCCGGCACCTCGAGCAACTCGGGCGGAATCGGTCTTGGAGGCGCCGGCCCCCACGCCGTAGACTGGGCCGGCAAGCGACAGGGGCTGGCCCGTGACTGAGAGGGGTGTCATGGAGCTGGCTCTCGCGCGTCTGCTCTGCCGTTCGCCTTGGAGCAGGCGATGAGCGCATCAAGGCAGTCGACGGCCACCGGGTCGCGGCTCGACCACGCGGGCGACTCCAGGAGCGACCAGAGCACCGAGCGGTTCCTCCAGGACCTGCTGGTGGCGCTGACCGCCGCCAAGGCGGGCGAGGCGACCCGGCTCGACACCCGCAAGCCCGGGCTCGCCGCCGAGGTGGCTCGCGCCTACAACGACCTGATCGACCAGAACACGCGGTTCAGCCGCGAGCTGGCGCGGGTCGCCAAGGTGGTCGGGCAGGAGGGCCGCATGACCGTGCGGGTCCAGCTCGGCAACCCCACCGGCACCTGGGCGACCTCGGTCGACGCGGTCAACTCCCTGATCGACGACCTGGCCCGACCGACCGGCGAGGTCGCCAGGGTCATCTCCGCCGCCGCGCAGGGCGACCTCACCCAGAAGATGGCGCTATCGATCGAGGGCCGCCCGATGAAGGGCGAGTTCCAGCACATCGGCGAGGTCGTCAACTCCATGGTCGACCAGCTCCGCGCGTTCGCCGACGAGGTGACGCGGGTGGCGCGCGAGGTGGGCACCGAGGGCAAGCTCGGCGGCCAGGCCACCGTTCCCGGCGTGGCGGGCACCTGGAAGGACCTCACCGAGAACGTCAACCTGCTCGCGGGCAACCTGACCACCCAGGTCCGCAACATCGCCCAGGTGACCACCGCGGTGGCCAAGGGCGACCTGTCGCAGAAGATCACCGTCGAGGCGCGCGGCGAGGTCGCCGAGCTGAAGGACACCATCAACACCATGGTCGACCAGCTCTCCTCCTTCGCCGACGAGGTGACCCGGGTGGCGCGCGAGGTGGGCACCGAGGGCAAGCTCGGCGGCCAGGCCTACGTCAAGGGCGTGTCCGGCACCTGGAAGGACCTCACCGACAACGTCAACCAGCTTGCCGGCAACCTGACCACCCAGGTCCGCAACATCGCCCAGGTGACCACCGCGGTGGCCAAGGGCGACCTGTCGCGCAAGATCACCGTCGAGGTGCGCGGCGAGCTGCTGGAGCTCAAGAACACCATCAACACCATGGTCGACCAGCTCTCCTCGTTCGCCGACGAGGTGACCCGGGTGGCGCGCGAGGTGGGCACCGAGGGCAAGCTGGGCGGCCAGGCCGAGGTCAAGGGCGTCTCGGGCACCTGGCGCGACCTGACCGACTCGGTCAACTCCATGGCCGACAACCTCACCGACCAGGTCCGCAACATCGCCCAGGTGACCACCGCGGTGGCCCGTGGCGACCTCTCGCAGCGGATCACCGTCGACGCGCGCGGCGAGATCCTCGAGCTGAAGAACACCAGCAACCGGATGGTCGACCAGCTCTCCGCCTTCGCGGCGGAGGTGACCCGGGTGGCGCGCGAGGTGGGCACCGAGGGCAAGCTGGGCGGCCAGGCCGAGGTCGAGGGCGTGTCGGGCACCTGGAAGCGGCTCACCGAGAACGTGAACCAGCTCGCCGGCAACCTGACCACCCAGGTCCGCGCCATCGCCGAGGTGGCCACGGCGGTGACCAAGGGCGACCTCTCCCGGGCGATCGCGGTCGACGCCCCCGGCGAGGTCGGCCAGCTCAAGGACAACATCAACCAGATGATCGCCAACCTGCGCGAGACCACCCGCCAGAACCAGGAGCAGGACCGGCTCAAGTCCAACCTGGCCCGCATCGGCGCGATGCTCCAGGGTCACCGGGACCTGGAGACGGTCTCGCGGCTGCTCATGTCCGAGCTGCCGCCGCTGGTCGAGGCGCAGTACGGCGCCTTCTACATCGCCGAGACGAACGCGCTCGGCGAGACCGGGTACAAGCTGCTGGCCGGCTACGGCCTGCCGCCGCGCCAGCACCGCCCCACCTCCTTCGGCATCGGCGAGGGCCTGATCGGCCAGGCCGCGCTGGAGGGCAAGACCATCCTGGTGACCGACCTGCCCGACGGCTACATCGCCATCGGCTCCGGGCTGGGCGAGGCGTCGCCGCGGGGCGTCATGACCCTTCCGGTGCCGTTCGAGGAGCAGGTGCTGGCGGTCATCGAGCTGGCGTCGTTCCGCTCCTTCACGCCGGTCAACCAGACCTTCCTCGAGCAGATCGTGGAGACGGTCGGGGTGGTGCTGAACACCATCATCGCCACGATGCGCACCGAGGAGCTGCTGGAGCAGTCGCAGAGCCTGGCCGAGGAGCTGCAGTCGCAGTCCCGCGAGCTGCAGAACCAGCAGGAGGAGCTCCAGCGCACCAACGAGGAGCTGCAGGAGAAGGCGCGCCAGCTCGCCAGGCAGAACCAGGCGATCGAGGTCAAGAACGCCGAGATCGAGCTTGCCCGGCGCGAGGTCGAGGAGCGCGCCGAGCAGCTCGCGCTCAGCTCGCGTTACAAGTCGGAGTTCCTGGCCAACATGTCGCACGAGCTGCGCACGCCGCTGAACAGCCTGCTCATCCTCGCCAGGCTGCTGGGCGAGAACGCCGACGGCAACCTCACCGAGCGCGAGGTGGACTTCGCCCGCAGCATCCACGGGGCGGGCAACGACCTGCTCAACCTGATCAACGACGTCCTCGACCTGTCCAAGGTCGAGGCCGGCAAGATGGACATCAGCCCCTCGCCGGTGGAGCTGAGCGCGCTCTGCGCCGACCTCGAGCAGACCTTCCGGCCGATCGCCGAGCAGCAGTCCCTGGCCTTCACGGTGGAGATCCCCGAGGGCACGCCGTCCTCGATCGTGACCGACGAGCACCGCGTCGAGCAGGTGCTGAAGAACCTGCTGTCCAACGCCTTCAAGTTCACCGAGCGCGGCTCGGTGGAGCTGCGGGCGGCGCCGGCGCCGCCCGGCGCGCGCTTCGCCAGCCCGCGGCTGCGCGAGGCGCCGCAGGTGATCGCCCTGTCGGTCGCCGACACCGGCATCGGCATCTCCAGCGACAAGGTGCTGGAGATCTTCGAGGCGTTCCAGCAGGCCGACGGCACCACCAGCCGCAGGTACGGCGGCACCGGCCTGGGCCTTTCGATCAGCCGCGAGATCGCGCGCCTGCTCGGCGGCGAGCTCCAGGTCGAGAGCGAGCCGAACCGTGGCAGCGTGTTCACCCTGTTCATCCCCTCGCTGATCGAGGCCTCACCGGCCCAGAGGACGGCTGGCCAGGCACTCTCGGCGGCCGGCTCGTCAGGCGACGGCGACGGTTCCTGGTTCGGCTTGCTGAGCCAGGTGCCGGCGAGCGACCGCCGCGCCGGTGGCGGCGACGGCGGCCTGGCCGGCAAGCGGGTGCTGATCGTCGATGACGACGTCCGCAACGTGTACGCCATCACCAGCGCGCTGGAGGATCGCGGCATGCGGGCGCTGTACGCGCCGGACGGGCGCGCCGGGATCGACCTGCTCGAGCACGAGCCCGGGATCGACCTGGTCCTGATGGATGTGATGATGCCCGGGATGGACGGCCACCAGACGACCAGGGCCATCCGGCAGCTCCAGGGGTTCCAGGGCCTGCCGATCATCGCGCTGACCGCCAAGGCGATGCGCGGCGACCGCGAGAAGAGCCTGGCGGCGGGCGCCTCGGACTACATCACCAAACCGGTTGACATCGACCAGCTCCTCGACATGATGCGGGTGTGGTTGTACCGATGAGCGGATCCTCGCGAGCTGTCGCCGCCAGCGAAGCCGAGTCCGTCGACCAGCCACCGCGGCCGCGCGTGCTGCTGGTCGACGACCGGCCCGACAACCTGATGGCGCTGGCGGCGGTGCTGGAGCCCCTGCACGCCGACCTGGTTCCCGCCAGGTCGGGCGAGGAGGCGCTGCGGCGCCTGCTCGGCGAGGAGTTCGCCGTGATCGTGCTGGACGTGCAGATGCCCGTCCTCGACGGCTTCGAGACCGCCAGACTCATCAAGCAGCGCGAGCGCACGCGCCACATCCCGCTGGTGTTCCTGACGGCGATCAGCGGCGAGCCGGAGCACCACCTGCGTGGCTACGAGGTGGGCGCGGTCGACTACGTCTACAAGCCGTTCGCGCCCGAGATCCTGCGCGCCAAGGTGCGGGTGTTCATCGAGCTGTGGCAGCGCGGGGCGATCATCGAGCGCCAGCGAGCCCAGCTGGAGGAGCGCCTGGCCGACCTCGACCGCGCCAACGTGGCGCTTGCCCGCCAGGGAATCGAGCTGGAGCGGTCCAACGCCGCGCTGGAGCGCTTCGCCGAGATCGCGGCGCACGAGCTCCGCCAGCCGCTGCGCAACATCGAGGGCTTCCTCGACCTGCTGCTGTCGCGCCACCGGGACGAGCTGAACGGCGAGGCGGCGCTGCTCGCCGAGCGGGCCGCCGGGGGCGTGGAGCGGGCGCGCTCGCTCACCTCCGCGCTGCTGTCGTACGCCAAGGCAGGCACCGAGCCGCTGCGCGGCGAGCCGGTGCCGCTCGAGGAGCTGCTGGAGGACGCCGCGCTGCAGGTGCCCGCCCTCCAGGAGCAGGGCGCCACGGTGGACACGGTCGGCAGCATGCCGACCGTGCGCGGCGACCGCCACCTGCTGGAACGGCTGCTGGTCAACCTGCTGGACAACGCCGTCAAGTTCCGCTCGGCCGCGCCTCCCCGGATCACCGCACGGGCCGATCCCGCGCAGGACGGCTGGACGGTGGTGGTCACCGACAACGGCATCGGCATCGACCCCACCGTGGCACCGCGCCTGTTCACCGTGTTCGCGCGCCTGCACTCCAGCGACGAGCGCCCGGGGCACGGCGTCGGTCTGGCCGTCTGCCGGCGGATCGTCGAGCGCCACGGCGGCACCATCCGCGCCGAGCCCGCCCCCGGCGGCGGCACCAGCATCTCGTTCACGCTGCCGTCCAACGCGCCGCCCGGCGCCGCGGGAGCCGGCTGATGGCGAGGGTGCTGCTGGTCGACGACGACGCGGACTATCGGCTCCTGGTGCGGCTGGCACTGGAGGCGGACATCCGCTACGAGGTGATCGCCGAGGCCCGCAACGGCCTGGAGGCGGTGGCCGCGGCCGACCTGTACCAGCCGGAGCTGGTCCTGCTGGACTGCTCCATGCCCCGCGCGGACGCCTTCGACTGCCTCCCGGAGCTGCGCCGTATCAGCCCGTCGAGCAGGGTGGTGCTGATGTCGGGCTACGCCGCCGGAGACGTCGAGATGGCCGCCCACTCGTCGGGCGCGCTGGGCTTCCTCGGCAAGGACATCCTTCCCAGCCAGTTCCCCGCTGAGCTGGCAACCGTCGCCGGCATGGTCGGCGCGGTCCAGGCGGTGCTCTTTCAGGCCTCGACCAGCCTGTCCAGCGACCCGCGCAGCGCCGGCGACGCCCGCCGTTTCGTCGCCGGCACGCTGGAACCCTGGCAGCTCGGGCCGCTGGTCGACACCGTGACGCTGCTCACCAGCGAGCTGGTCACCAACGCGGTGGTCCACGCCGGCACGGACGTGGACGTGGTGGTGCGGCTGACCGGCGCGATCGCCAGGGTCGAGGTGACCGACCGCTCCGAGGCGGCGCCGGCGCCGCGGCACTCGGGCCTGGAGGACGACTCGGGGCGAGGGTTGTCGCTGGTCCAGGCGCTGGCGCGGCGCTGGGGCACCAGCCGCCAGCCCGGTAGTGGCAAGACGGTCTGGTTCGAGGTCCCGCGCCAGACCGCCCCGGAGCGGACCGTCTGAGCACCGGCCGGATCGGGCACTTGGGACATCTGGTCCTGATGGGGTGAGTTGCAGCCAGAAACGGCGCCTCGTAGGATCGGTCGGCTTCTTGCGCCGTGGCAGCCCCCCAGTTGTCCCAGAAGGAGATCTTCCCTGGTGGTGCGCGTTCGACGGTCGGCACGACGGTTCCCCCGCATCCTCAAGGTCCTGCTCGCCCTCGCCCTGACGCTGCCGCTGGCCCTGGTCTGGGCCGGTGGAGCGGCGCAGGCCGAGCCGAGCGCCCGGGACCTCCAGAAGCAGCTCCGCCGCCTCAACGGCCAGGCCGACCAGGCGGTGGAGCGCTACCTGGACGCCAAGATCGGCCTCGACCAGGCTCGCGCTTCGCTCGGCAGCCTGAGCCAGCAGGTCGAGATCGCCCGCAAGCAGCTCGACGGCCTCAAGGGGCTGGTCTCGGCGCAGGCCGCCGACGCCTACATGTTCGGGCCCGCCGACGTGGCGCTGATGCTCAACCCCGGCAACGCCGACGACACCCTCGACCGCATGCAGACGCTCAACCTGCTGGCCGAGCGCGCCAGCGACCAGCTCGACGACCTCGCCATCGCCGACCGCGCCTACCAGGCCGAGATCGCGCGGCTGCACAAGGTCGAGCAGGAGCGCGAGCAGCAGGTCAAGCGGTTGGCCGCCGAGAAGGACAAGGTCGACCAGCTCGTCCAGCGCACCCAGACCCTGCTCGACGAGCTGCGCCTGGCCGGCGGCGCCGGAGCGATCGACGGGATCGACCCTGGGCTGTCCCCCGGCGAGCTCCCGCCGCTGCCCAGTGGCCCTGGCGCCGCCGCCGCGGTGCGCTACGCCTACGCCCAGATCGGCAAGCCCTACGCGTTCGGCGCGGACGGCCCCAACAGCTTCGACTGCTCGGGCCTCACCATGATGGCCTGGCGGCAGGGAGGCATCGCCCTGCCGCACTCCGCGGCGGCGCAGTACGGCATCGGCCGGCACGTGACCAGGTCCGAGCTCCAGCCCGGCGACCTGATCTTCCGCTACAGCCCGATCTCCCACGTCGCGATGTATGTGGGTGGGGGACTCCAGATCGCCGCCACGCACACGGGGAGCACGGTCAAGCTGCAAGACGCGTTTCAGGGGCCCATCGTCGGCTATTCGCGGCCGAACGGATGATGCGGCGACTCCTGGAATCGTGCTTCACGTGCCCGCGTCGCTCCCGTCCCCCCAAACGGCTTGCCGCGGCTTGCCGGTGGGAATGGTGCCCCGGGTTCGCGAGCAGCGGTGGCAAGACTCAGTCCGAGGGACGGCTGAGGTGTTCGACAAGTGAGGGAGCGGATGAAAGCTCGCAGGCTCGTGCGCGTGGCGGTCGTGACGACCGTGCTCGCGGTCCTGGCGATGATGGTGCAGGGCACCTCGTTCGCCGCGTCCAAGGCCACCTCCAGGAGCGCCTCGGGGCGGTTCCTGGTGGTGGCGAAGAATTCCGCCGACTACGACGCGCTCCGCGCCAAGGCGTTGCGCGGCGGCGCCAACGTCGTCAAGGACATCCCGCAGATCAGCACGATGCTGGTCAAGGCGCCGGACAGCGTTCGCTCCAGCCTGGCCGCCGACAGCCGGACCAAGGGCATCGCGCGCGACCACACCATCCGGGTCGCGCAGGCGGACCCCAACGTCGTCTCCCACCTCAGCGCGCCCGGCCTGCGCAGCGCCAAGCGCATCGACGCCAAGGTGTGGAAGCGGGGCAGCGCCCGCACCGGGATCACCCCGGACCCGGGCTTCTCCGTCCCCGGCCTCCAGTGGGACTTCCCGCGCATCGGCCTGCCGGAGGGCTGGAAGACCACCGCCGGTAGCCCGGCCGTGACCGTCGCCGTCGCCGACACCGGCCTGGACTTCACCCACTCCGAGCTGGCGCCCAAGGTGAAGCAGGTGGTCGACTTCACCGGCACCGAGGACCCGCCCATCTGCAAGACCGCGTTCGGCATGAGCGACCAGGACCTCGCGAACAAGTTCGGCGGCCCGGTCACCACCGACTGGAACGGCCACGGCTCGTGGATCGGTGGGAACATCGCCGCCGCCCTTGACGGCAAGGGCGTCAACGGCATCGCGACCAAGGTGAACCTGGTCTCGCTGAAGATCTCGCAGTGGTGCGGCTCCGCGTTCGACTCCGAGCTGATCGACGCCTTCATCGCCGCGGCGGACCTGGGCGTCGACGTGGTCAACATCTCCTTCGGGGGCTACCTGAACCCCAACAACCCCGACGAGGAGGTCATCTACCAGGCCTACGTGGCGGCGGTGGCCTACGCGCGCCAGCACGGCACCGTGATCGCGGCGGCGGCCGGCAACGAGTCCCGCCGCATCGGCGCGGGCGGCCTGGTGCTGTCGCACGGCGCCCTGACCGCTCCGGGCTCTCCGGTTGACGACCAGTTCGGCAACTTCGAGGTCCCCGGTGGCATCCCCGGCGTGGTCGACGTCGCCTCCACCGGCAACACGGTGAACGCGCCGTCCTCGACCTGCCCGCCCGGGTCGACCGGGACCGTGGACGACGTCAACGCGACCTGCAAGCCGATCACCGACCGGCACATCGCGCCAGGCATCGGCCACAAGAACCAGCTCTCGTACTTCTCGAACTACGGGCCCCGGATCGACGTGGCGGCACCCGGCGGCGCCCGCAAGTTCAACCTGCCGCTGTGGGACCGCGGCGGCACGCCAGGGTTCCCCTACACCTCGGCCGACTTGACAGGAGTCTGGGAGGACTTCAGCACCACCTCGAATTTCGCCACGCAGATCGACTGCTTCGCCTTCAGCGCGGCCAGCGGCTTCCCCAAGAACCAGTGCTACGCGGTCATCCAGGGGACCTCGATGGCCACGCCGCACACGGCCGCCGCGCTGGCGCTGCTGGCCAGCGCGCACCCGGCGGCGCGCAAGCACGTCGGTGTGCTGGTCGGCCTGCTGAAGGCCAAGGCCGTCAACCCCGGCCGCAACTTCACCCAGGTGCTCTCGGCGACCGACACCTCGCCTGGTGACCTCAACCGGGTCGCCTGCCCGACCGGGTTCTGCCACCTCGGCGGACCCGCCATCTCGAACCGCGACGCCTACGGTGCGGGGCTGGTCGACGTCTCCAATCCGTAGCCGGGACTGACAACGGGTCCACGAGGGGGGCCGGCTGGTGGCCGGCCCCCCTCGCGGTTACCGGAAGCCCTGGCGCTCGAGGTCAGTGGTAGTGCTGGCGGGGATGACCAGGCTCCAGCCGCGCGTCTCGACGTCGCTGCGGGGGACCGCCTGCCGGAAGACCTCGTGGCCGCCGTAGGAGGCCACGAACGTCCAGGTCGGTCCCATGTCGACCACGTCGAGAACCGTGCTCGCCCCCGGCAGGTGCGGCCCCAGGTCGAGCTGGGAGCCGCCCCTGTCGATGACGGCGAGCTGGAGCGGGAGGTGGGTCTGGTTCTGCACGCGGATCGCCGGGAGGTGCCGCACGTGGTCGTCGGTGGCCGCCGCGAGCACCAGCCAGCCGACCCCGATCGCGGCGATCAGCAGCGTGGCGGCGACCAGCGCCTGGATGGTCCAGTCGGACCGCAGCGCACGGTCGTCGAGCTGGATCTCGTCGATCGCGATCACCTCCCCGTGTCCCGAGCAACCAGCGTATCGCCGGCCGCCCGGTCCTGACCGGAGGGAGCTCAGACGGCGCCGCGGGGCTCCTTCTCACCAGGCCAGACGTCCTCTTCCCGCTTGTGCCAAACGGGGTGGTCGCCCGAAGTCTCCACGTTGAACCCGTAGTCGTAGACCATCGAGCCGCCATAGGTGGCGCCGGCGCTGACCAGGATGGCCGCGATCACGGTGAGCGCCATCAGCCCGGTCGGGGTGGAGGCGCTGTCGCCGGCCAGCCGCACGATCAGGTCCACCAGGACCAGCACGGTGACGCCGATCATGGTGAGCGCATGGGTGTTGATGGTGCGGCGCGCCTGCGTGCCCGCCTCGCTGGAGTAGTACCAGTCGGCCCAGCCCGTCAGGCCGGCCAGCAACGAGACCGCCGCGCCGCCCAGCAGCACCCAGGTGCCCGCGTGGAACAGCTCGAGCGCCACCGCCGGATGGCCCGAGTGCAGCGCGACCGAGAGGACGTCGAACACCGCCGCGAACAGGTAGGAGGTGACCGGGACGTCGGTCAGGGGAGGATGGAACGGCTTGCCGGCGTAGCCTCGCAGGCCCTTGAGCTTGCGGCCTTTCAGCGTCAGCGGTGGGCCAACCGTGAAGTGCCTCATGGTTCCTCCAGCTCGGCTGCCGGTTGCGGCGGGGACCCCGCTGCCTGCGGCAACGGGTCTTCCAGGGGTTCTAATACCAGTGGAAGTTACTCTTAGACAGCCGGCACCGCGTGTCAAGCTGGACGCGCTGCGGATGAGCTGGAGGACACCGCCCAGACCGGCTCCGGTTCGGGGGTGGTGATCGCCTGCCGCAGGCTGAGGCTCTGGAGGTTGAACAGGGCAATGCCCATGCCCAGGATGACCTGCCCGGCGACCAGCACGGGGATTGGGCCGGCGCTCGGGGCGAGCGCCATGATCAGCATGCCGGCGGCCCCGATCGGGCTCGCCGGGCAGATCACCGGGCCGATGCCGATGCGGGCGCCGAGCCGCCTGGTGACGAAGGTGCCGGCCAGGAAGCCGAGGTTGCCGAGCATCGCGACGGTGCCGATCGCCAGCCCCAACACCATCTATATCGCCGCCAGCAACCTGTTCGGCGCCGCCTTCGCCTCGAGCCCGCCGTTGGCCTGCTGGATCTGCTCCCGCCTGACCAGCCCCGGCAGCACCGACAGGTAGGAGACGTCGAACAGCACCGTGAGCGCGCCGGCCGCGACCGCGATGGCGCCGAGCAGCGGCAGGCTCAGCAGGTCGAGCAGCACGCCGAGCGGCACCAGCAGGAGCAGCACCGCCCGCCCGAGGTCGGCGCAGATCATCAGCGGCCGCACGAAGTCGCGGTCCTGCCAGACGCTGTCGGGTGAGGGCTTGCGCACGGGCCCCTCTCTGGAGACGCGACGGCTGCCTGCCGATGGATACCAGGGACCGGGCCGTCCCGGAAAGCCTCTTCTGCGTACGATCTTGCGTCTGGCACCATCGCGCGAAACCTGGGAGGCCTGGCATGGACGCGCCCGACCTGGTGGTTCGGGGACGCAGGGTGGTGACGGGCGCCGGGCCGGTGGTGACGGGCGCCGGGCCGGTCCCCGCGGCCGTGCACGTGCGCGACGGCGTGATCGAGGCGGTGACCGGCTACGACCACGTGCCGACCGCTGGCCGGGTGATCGAGGCGGGGGAAGCGGTGGTCATGCCCGGCCTGGTCGACACCCACGTGCACGTGAACGAGCCAGGCCGCACCGACTGGGAGGGTTTCGACACCGCCACCCGCGCCGCCGCCGCCGGCGGCGTCACCACCATCGTCGACATGCCGCTGAACAGCCTGCCGCCGACCACCTCGGTGGCGTCGCTGGCGGCCAAGCGGGCGGCGGCGGCCGGCAAGTGCCACGTGGACGTCGGCTTCTGGGGTGGGATCGTCCCCGGCAACCTGGGCGAGCTGGAGGGTCTGGTCGCGGCCGGCGTGGTCGGCCTCAAGGCGTTCCTGGTCGACTCCGGGGTGCCGGAGTTCCCCGCGGTGGAGCCGCGGGACCTGGAGGCGGCGATGGGCGTGCTGGCGGACCTCGGCGCCCTCACGGCGGTCCACGCCGAGGCGCCGGAGCCGATCGCCGTGGCCACCGCCGCCGTGGCTCGCGAGGACCCGCGCGCCTACCGGACCTGGCTCCGGTCGCGTCCCGACCAGGCCGAGACCGAGGCGGTCGCCGCGGTGGCCGAGCTGTCGCGGCGGCTGCGCGCCCGCGCGCACGTGCTCCACCTGTCCTCGGCCGAGGCGCTGGAGCCGCTGCGCAGCGCCCGCGCCGACGGCGCGCCGATCAGCGCCGAGACCTGCCCGCACTACCTGACGCTGGCTGCCGAGCGGGTGCCCGACGGCGCGACCACGTTCAAGTGCGCCCCGCCGATCCGCTCTGCGGTCAACCAGGAGCGGCTCTGGACCGCCCTGGCCGCCGGTGACCTGTCAATGGTGTGCTCCGACCACTCGCCCTGCCCGCCCGAGCGCAAGCGCCTCGACGACGGCGACTTCCTCGGCGCGTGGGGCGGGATCAGCTCGCTGCAGCTCGGCCTGCCGCTGCTCTGGTCGGCGGCCCGGCGGCGCGGCCATACCCTGGCCGACCTCGCCGGATGGATGTGCGCGGCGCCGGCCCGGCTGGCCGGGCTGGACGGTCGCAAGGGCGCGATCGCCCCGGGCCGCGACGCCGATCTGGTGGTGCTGGACCCCGACGCCAGCTTCACGGTCGACCCCGCCTCCCTCTACCATCGCCACCCGGTCACGCCCTACGCTGGCCGGGTGCTCCACGGCGTGGTGCGAGCCACGTACCTGCGCGGCCAGCTCGCGTGGGACACGGCGGGGTTCGCCTACCCGAGGGGCAGGCTGCTCGTGAGGGAGTGCGCTGGCTGAACGCCCTGCCGGCCGAGCAGGCCTCCAGGGAGCTACTGGCCTGCTGCGGCTCGGCGGCATGGGCCGCCAGGGTGACCGCCGCCCGGCCCTTCGCCGGCGCCGCCGCCCTGGCCGCCACCGCCGCTGATGTCTGGGACGCCCTCACCCCCGACGACTGGCTCCAGGCCTTCGCCGCCCACCCCCGCATCGGCGCCCGCGCCCCCGTCGGTGGCGCGGGTGACCCGGACCGCGCCTCCGGTGGCCCGCGCCCGGGCCCTGGCGCCTCCGGGGGCCGGCGGCGGCCGGACCCTGGCGCCTCCACGGACCCTGGGGCCTCCTGGTCGCGGGCGGAGCAGGCGCGGGTGGGCGACGCCGATCCGGGTGTGCTGGCGGCGCTGGCCGCGGGCAACCTCGCCTACGAGCGGCGCTTCGGCCACGTCTTCCTGATCTTCGCCAGCGGCCGCAGCGCCGAGGACCTGCTCGCCGCGCTCCACCAGCGGCTCGACAACGATCCAGAGGTCGAGCTGCGGGTGGCGGCCGCCGAGCAGCGCAAGATCACCGCCCTCCGCCTCGACAAGCTGCTACGGCAATGAGCGTGACCACCCACGTCCTGGACCTGCGCGCCGGCCGCCCGGCCGCCGGTGTGCGGGTGGCGCTGGACGCCCGCGACGGCGACGGCTGGCGGCGGCTCGGCGAGGGCGCGACCGGCATCGACGGCCGGCTGTCCGGCCTGCTGCCGGCCGACCTGCGCCTGGCCGCCGGTGCGCACCGGCTGGTATTCCACACGGGCGCCTGGTTCGCCGATCAGGGTGTCGACGCCTTCTACCCGGAGGTGAGCGTGGTGTTCGAGGTCTCCGATCCGACCCGGCACTTCCACGTGCCGCTGCTGCTGAGCCCATTCGGCTACTCGACCTACCGGGGGAGCTGAGCGTGCTCGGGGGCAACCGCTACGGCAAGTCCGGGATCCGGCTGGTCAGGGTGGACCGGGCGGCCGCCTGGCACGACCTGGTCGACCTCACCATCGACGTGACCGTCGAGGGTGACTTCGCCGCCGCCTACGTGGCCGGTGACAACTCGGCCGTGCTGCCGACCGACACCATGCGCGGCACTGTGTACGCGCTGGCCGGCCAGGGCCCGGTCGGCGAGCCGGAGGCGTTCGGGCTGCGACTGGCCGGCCATTTCCTCGACACGATGCCAGCCGCCACACTGGCCAGGATCGACCTGGTCGCCGATCCTTGGACGAGGATCGAGGTGGGCGCCACGCCGCATCCCCACGCCTTCACCGCCGGCGCCGGCGGCCGCCGCACGGCCTCGGTGACCAGCGCGAAGACCGAGTCCTGGGTGGTCGCGGGGGTCACCGACCTGGTGGTGCTGAAGACGGCCGGCTCCGCGTTCGAGGGGTTCCTGCGCGACCGCTTCACCACCCTGGAGGAGGCCAGCGACCGGATCCTGGCGACCTCGGTCACGGCCCGCTGGCGCTACGCGGAGACGGCCGCCGACTGGTCCAAGTCCTTCGAAGCGGCGCGCCGGGCGCTGGTGGAGACCTTCGCCACCCACGACGGCAGCCGCTCGCTCCAGCACACGCTGTCCGCCATGGGCGAGGCGGTGCTGGACGCCTGCCCCGAGGTCGACGAGGTCCGCATGGTGATGCCCAACCGCCACCACGTCCTGGTCGACCTGGAGCCCTACGGCCAGACCAACGACGCCTGCGTGTTCGTCGCAACCGACCGCCCGTTTGGCGTCATCGAGGGCGAGGTCGTCCGGCCCGGCGCGCCGCTGGCCGGGCGGGCGTGGGGATGAGCCGGATGCTCCCGCCGCCCCGGCCCCTGCCCATCGAGTTCCTCCAGCCGCGGAGCTGGCGCGAGGCGCTCGAGGCCAAGGCGGCCAGGCCAGAGGCGCTGCCGATCGCCGGCGGCACCGACGTGATGGTCGACCTGAACTTCGATCGCACCAGGCCAGCGGCGATCCTTGACCTCGGCAGGGTCCGCGAGCTGGAGGGCTTCGATCGCGACGGTGGCCGCCTGCGGCTCGGCGCGCGCCTCACCTACAGCCAGGTCATCGAGCGACTCGGCGACGTCCTGCCCGGGCTGGCGATCGCCTCGCGCACGGTGGGCTCGCCGCAGATCCGCAACCGCGGGACGGTCGGCGGCAACCTCGGCTCGGCCTCGCCCGCCGGTGACGCGCACCCGCCGCTGCTGGCCGGCGACGCCGAGGTCGAGGTCGCCTCGGTGCGCGGCTCGCGGCGGCTGCCGGTGGCCGAATTCTTCACCGGGCCCAAGCGCAGCGTCCTGGAGCCCGACGAGCTGGTGGCCGCGGTGCACGTGCCCGTGGCCGGCGGGCCGCAGCAGTTCGCCAAGGTCGGCCCGCGCAACGCCATGGTCATCGCGGTGTGCTCGCTGGCGATCAGCCTGGAGCCCGAGCGCCGCCGCGTCGGCACCGGGATCGGCTCGGCCGGGCCGACGCCGCTGGTCGCCGCCGAGGCCGAGCGGTTCCTCGAGGGCGTGCTGGAGTCGGAGGGGCTGTGGGAATCGCGCGGGCCGCTGGGCGAGCCGGCCGCGGCGCGGTTCGCCGAGCTGGTCGCGGGCGCCGCGCGGCCCATCGACGACGTGCGCGGCAGCGCCGCCTACCGCCGCCACGCCCTGAAGGTGCTCGCCCGGCGGGCGCTCGACTGGGCCTGGGACAGGTACCGGAGGGGATGAGATGCGCGTCGACTGCACCGTCAACGGCGAGCCCCGGGTGGCCGACGACGTCTGGGAGGGCGAGAGCCTGCTCTACGTCCTGCGCGAGCGGCTCGGCCTGCCCGGCTCCAAGAACGCCTGCGAGCAGGGCGAGTGCGGATCCTGCTCCGTCTACCTGGACGGCACGCTGGTGTGCGCCTGCCTGGTGGCCGCCGGCCAGGCCCAGGGCGCCGAGGTCGTCACCGTCGAGGGCCTCGCCGGTGGGGGCGCGGCCGTGGAGGGCGTGGCCGATGGGGGCCCGGCGGCCGTGGAGGGGGTGGCCGGTGGGGGCCTGGCCGGCGAGGGTCTGGCCCGCGGGGGCCCCGGAGCCGACCGGCTGCATCCCGTCCAGGCCGCGTTCCTCGAGGCCGGCGCCGTCCAGTGCGGCTTCTGCACCCCCGGCCTCCTCATCGCCACCCACGACCTCCTGCGCCGCGACCCCAACCCCAGCGACGCCCGCATCCGCGAAGCCCTCGCCGGCAACCTCTGCCGCTGCACCGGCTACCAGAAAATCCTCGACGCCGTCCACCTCGCCGCCACCCGCCTGCAAGCCTCCGCCAGCGACCCCAGCGACCCCAGCGACCCCAGCGACCCCAGCGACCCCAGCCCGTCCGGTCCGGCTCCCTCGGGCGGCCGCCCTGCCCCCTGCCGCCCTGCCCCTGCCCTCCCCCCCGGCACCCTGGAGGACCGGCCGTGATCGTCATCGAGAACTGCGCGATCGCCACGGTGGATGGCGAGGGCAGCGAGCATGGCTCGGGGCACCTGGTGGTGGAGGGGGAGCGGATCGTGGCCGTGGGCCAGGGCCCGGCCCCCCGGGAGCTCCTGAGCATGGCGGGCGCCCGCCATATCGATGCCGCCGGGTGCCTGGCGACGCCCGGACTGGTCAACGCCCACCATCATCTGTACCAGTGGATCACGCGCGGCCTCGCCCAGCAGGCCAACCTGTTCGGTTGGCTGACCGAGCTGTACCCGGTGTGGGCGAGACTGGACGACGACCTGGAGCTCGCGGCCGCCCGCGCCGCGCTCGCCACCCTGCTCGTTTCCGGCTGCACGACCTCCACCGACCACCACTACGTCTTCCCCGCCGGCGCCGGCGACCTGCTCGCCCCCTCGATCGAGGCGGCCACCTCGCTCGGCATCCGCTTCCATCCGACCCGCGGGTCCATGGACCTCGGCCAGTCGCGCGGCGGCCTCCCCCCCGACGAGATCGTCGAGGACCGGGACACCGCCCTGGCGGCCACCGAGGCGGCCATCGACCGCTGGCACGACCCGGGCCCGGGCGCGATGCTGCGGATCGCGGTGGCCCCATGCTCCCCGTTCTCGGCCACCGGCGAGCTGATGACCGAGGCCGCCGCGCTGGCGCGCCGCCGAGGCGTCCGCCTCCACACCCACCTGGCCGAGACCGTCGAGGAGGAGCGGTTCTGCCGCCAGCGGTTCGGCTGCACCCCCGCCGAATACCTTGACGGACTCGCCTGGCTCGGCGACGACGTCTGGCTCGCCCACTGCGTGCACCTCGAAGCCCGGGCGGTGCGCCGCTTCGGCCGCACCGGCACGGCGGTCGCGCACTGCCCCAGCTCCAATGCGCGCCTCGGCTCCGGGATCGCCCCGGTTGCCGACCTGCTGGAGGCCGGCGCTCCGGTCGGCCTCGGCGTGGACGGCGCCGCCTCCAACGAGGCCGGCCAGCTCGGTCCCGAGCTGCGCCAGGCGCTGCTCGCCGCTCGCCTGCGGGGCGGCGCGGCGGCGCTCACCGCGCGGCAGGCGCTGGAGCTGGGCACCATCGGCGGCGCCAGGTGCCTCGGCCGCGAAGACGAGCTGGGTAGCCTCGAGCAGGGCAAGCTCGCCGACGTGGCGCTGTGGCGGGTCGACGGCCTCGGCCACGCCGACGTCGCCGATCCGGTGGCCGCGCTCGTGCTCGGACCGCCCGCGCCGGTGGAGCTGCTACTGGTCGGCGGGCGCGTCGTCGTCGAGCGCGGCGAGCTGCGGACCGGCTCCGAGCAGGAGATCGCCCGGCAGGCCCGCGCCGCCAGCCGCCGGCTGCTCAGCCTTGCCGGGGTGACCGCATGACCCCCGCGAGTCCGCAGGCCGAGGTCCGGGTGGAGCGGGCGCCCATCAGCGGCGGGCTGTTCCAGAGCGCGCCCCGACCGGACGGGACGCTCAAGGTCACCGGCGACTTCGCCTACTCCTCCGACCTGTGGGTCCAGGGCATGCTCTGGGGCGTCACCGTGCGCAGCCCGCATCCCCGGGCGCGCATCCGCTCGATCCAGATCGCCGAGGCGCTGGCGACGCCCGGGGTCGCCGCGGTGCTCACCCACGAGGACGTGCCCGGCCGGCCCACCTATGGCGTGGAGATCCACGACCAGCCCGTGCTGGCCTTCCCCGACGTCCGCTACCAGGGTGAGGCCGTGGCGCTGGTGGCCGCCGACCATCCCGAGATCGCCCGCCGAGCAGCCGCGCGGGTGCTGGTCGACTACGACGTCCTGGAGCCGCTGGCGGACGCCGAGGCGGCCATGGCCGACGACGCCCCTCGCCTGCACCCGGACGGCAACCTGCTCCGCCACGTGCGGGTCCGCCACGGCGACCCCGAGGCGACCGCCGAGGTGGTGGTCGCCGGCGAGTACGAGGTCGGCATGCAGGACCAGGCCTTCCTCGGCCCCGAGTCGGGGCTCGCGGTCCCCGACGGCGAGGGCGGCGTCGACCTGTACGTGGCGACGCAATGGCTGCACATCGACCGGGACCAGGTGGCCGCCAGTCTCGGTCTGGAGCCAGAGCGGGTGCGGCTGACCCTGGCAGGCGTCGGCGGCGCCTTCGGCGCCCGCGAGGACCTCTCCATGCAGATCCACGCCTGCATGCTCGCGCTGCGCACTGGCAGGCCCACCAAGATGCTGTACTCGCGGCAGGAGTCGTTCGTCGGCCACGTCCACCGGCACCCCGCGCGCCTGCGCTACGAGCACGGCGCCACCAGGGACGGCCGCCTGGTCTACGTTCGCGCCCGGATCGTGCTCGACGGCGGCGCGTACGCCTCCAGCTCCACCGCGGTCTGCTCCAACGCCGCCTGCTTCGCGCCCGGCCCCTATGAGGTGCCGAACGCCAGCATCGACTGCTACGTCGTCTACACCAACAACCCGCCGTGCGGAGCGATGCGCGGTTTCGGCGCGGTGCAGACCTGCTTCGCCTACGAGTCGCAGATGGACCGGCTCGCCGCCGAGCTCGGCGTCGACCCCGTCGAGCTCCGCCGCCGCAACGCCATGCGCACCGGCAGCTCGCTGCCGACCGGGCAGCGCGTCGAGGGCCCGGTCGCGGTGGCCGAGCTGCTGCGCCGCGTCCGTGACATGCCGCTCCCGCCAGCCGCGGACGCGCCGGGGGACCTGCGTGACCTGCCGGGCGGCGTCGGCAACGTCACCCATGGCGAGGGCGTGCGGCGCGGCCTCGGGTACGCCGTCGGCTACAAGAACCTGGCCTACTCCGAAGGCTTCGACGACGCCGCCACCGCGCGCGTGCGCCTGTCGGTGACCGCGGAGGAGCCCCTGGTGGAGGTGCACACCGCCGCTGTGGAGGTCGGTCAGGGCCTGGTCACGGTGCAGGCGCAGATCGCCCGCACCGAGCTCGGGGTCGAGCGGGTGGTCGTGCTCCCCGCCGACACCGCCGTCGGCTCGGCCGGCTCCTCGTCGGCCTCACGGCAGACCTGGATGACCGGCGGCGCTGTCCGCGCCGCCTGCCAGGCCGTCCGCGCCGGTGTCCTCCGGCTCGCCGCCGCGAAGCTCGGCCGCGACCCCGCCACCCTCGCCCTCTCCACCGGCGCGGTCGTCTCCCGCCTACCCGGCCACGGCGACGCCCCCGACCCGGCTGATGGCAGCGAGGGTCCCGACCCGGCCGGGCCCGGCGAGGTGCTGGTCGGGCTGGCGGAGCTGCTGGGGGCGACGGTGGTCGAGGAGACCCGGACCTACCGGCATCGCCGGACGTTTCCGCTGGATCCCGAGACCGGGCAGGGCGACGCCCACGTCGCCTTCGCCTTCGCCGCGCACCGCGCGGTGGTCGACGTGGACACCGAGCTCGGCCTGGTCAAGGTCGTGGAGGTCGCGACCGCGCAGGACGTGGGCAGGGCGCTCAACCCGCAGGCGGTCGAGGGCCAGATCGAGGGTGGGATCGCCCAGGGCCTTGGTCTCGCGTTGATGGAGGAGATCCAGCTCGACGGCGGCAAGGTCCGCAACCCCTCGTTCACCGACTACCTGATCCCCACCGTCCTCGACATGCCGCCCGTCCGCCTCGACGTCCTGGAGCTGGGGCACCCAGACTCGCCCTACGGCGTGCGGGGCGTCGGGGAGCCACCGACGATCTCGTCGACGCCCGCGATCGTCGCCGCCGTCCGCGCCGCCACCGGCCGCCCGCTGACCCGCGTCCCGCTCCGCCCCGACGACATCGCCGGCCTCGGCCCCTGACGCGGCACGACGCGTGGCGCAGCCCCGGCCAACCCCGGGTTCCGGTCAGACTTGGATGGATGTTCCCAGCTCGGCCCCCTCTTTCTCGACGCGGGCGATGAGGGTTCGCTTGGAGTCCTCGTCCAACCAGCTCGCCTCGACCCCGTCGACGCTGATCTGGACCATGTCGTCCCAGGTGTAGTCGAACGCGCCCAGCACGGAGAAGTATTCGCGGCCGAGGTCCAGGTCGGTGAGGGCCGGGTCGTCGGTGTTGAGCGTGGCCAGCAGGCCCGCCTCGCGCATGCGTCGGTAGGGGTGCAGCTCGAGCCGGGGTACCGCGTTGGCGATCACCACGTTCGAGTTCGGGCACACGGTCAGCGGGATGCGCTGGTCGGCGAGCCGCTTGGACAGCTCGGCGTCGTGGATGCTCGACAGGCCGTGGTCGATGCGCTCGCAGCCGAGCACGTCCAGGCCAGTCTCGATGTAGCTGGGGGGCGTCTCCTCACCCTGGTGCGATGTCCGGTGCAGGCCGGCCCGGCCGGCCAGCTCGAACGCCTCCGCGAACTGGGTCGGGTCCACGCCCTTCTCGGTCGAGTCCAGGCCCACGCCGATGACGCGATCGGTGCCGGGTGCCCCGGCGCGGCGCAGCTCGACCAGCCGCTCGACCAGCTCGCGACCGGCCGCTCCGCCGTAGGCCCGGTCGATGTCGCAGATGAGCATCACGCGGGCACCCGTCTCGCGCTCGCCAGCCTCCAGCCCGTCGGCCAACCCGGCGATGATCTCGGCCAGGTCCTGGCCCGCAGCCAGGTGTCGGGCCGGTGTGAAGAACGTCTCGCGGTAGACCAGGCCGTGCGCGGCGCCGTCGACGACGCTCTCGTAGGCCAGCCGGGCCCAGTCCGCGCGGCCGCCGAGGGTCGACTGCACCAGCCAGAACACCTGCAGGAAGGTGTCGAGACTGGTGTACCGGTACAGCTCGGTCGGGTCGGCGGTGGGCAGCGGGATGCCGTTTCCACGGGCCAGCTCGACCACCGTCCGCGGCCGCATCGTCCCCTCGACATGACAGTGCAGTTCGACCTTGGGCAACCGGTCCAGCGCGGTTGCGACGTCCACCCCTGCCTCCTCCGTTGGAGCGCTTTAGCTGGAACCTTAACCGCGAGGACGCCCGCGGTCGAACGGTTGTCCCACCCCCTTGCGGCCGTCCGTGAGCAAGCGTGGCGGAATGGGTTGGGGACGGTCGCGTTGACAGAGCGAGGGACCGGTCCTACGGTCGGTCGGTCCCTTACTGAGTCCCTCACACGATCCCTCGCAAGTGACGGCAGGCACTCCGGCACCACCCGAGCTGGTCGGGGAAGCCAGGGTGCCGACCTCGATGCCCGAGTTGGTGCGGATGAGCTTCGAAGCCGACGTGGTGGTGGCCGGGGCCGGGCACAACAGCCTGGTGACCGCGGCCTATCTGGCCAAGGCCGGACTGCGTTGCCTGGTCCTCGAGGGCCGGACCACGGTCGGCGGCAACACCAACTCGGAGGAGCTGACGCTGCCGGGGTTCCTGCACGACACCTGCTCGACAGCGCACAACCTGATCCAGTCCAGCCCGACCATCCGCGACGACGAGCTTGGCCTGAAGGACTACGGCCTGGAGTACCTGGCGCCCGACCCGGTGGTCCACCTGCCGTTCCCCGATGGGAGCTGGATCACGCAGTGGCGCGACCTCGACCGTTCCTGCGATGAGTTCGCGAAGTTCTCGCGGGCGGACGCCAAGGCCTACCGCTGTATGATGAGCGAGTACGAGGCGGTCGCGCCGATCTTCAACCGTGACCGCTATACGCCGGTCGGCCACGGCGAGCCGCTCGACACCATGCTCGGCCACCACCCGGACGGCATGAAATGGCTGCGGCGCCAGCAGATGACCGCGTGGGAGATCATCAGGGACCGCTTCGAGGACGAGCACACGCGGGCCTTCATGCTGTGGCTCTCGTTCATGACCCTCCAAGGTGTGGACCGGCCCGGCAGCGGGGTGCTGGCGTGGTCGCTGCCGTTCGGCCGCCAGCGTCACAGCTGGACGCTCCCGCGCGGCGGCTCCGCGGCGCTGCCGCAGGCGCTGGTCCGGATGATCGAGGACCACGGAGGCGCCATCCTCACCGGCAAGCAGGTCACCTCGCTGATCGTCGAGCAGGGCCGCTGCGTCGGCGTGGAGACGGCCGACGGCGGCAGCTACCGCGCCTCCAGAGCGGTGATCTCGACGATTCACGTGAAACATCTGGTGGAGATGGCTCCCGCCGAGACCTGGGGCGAGGACTTCCTGCACGGCGTGGAGACCTGGCAGCCGGGGATCTCCATGTTCGTCACCCACTACGCCACCACCGAGCCGCCGCGGTTCCCGGTGGATGGGGGGACGATCACTCCGGTCGCGTCCGGCACGCCGGTCTCGGTGGAGCGGCTCCTGCGGCTCGAGGCGGACTTCCGGCGCGGCTGGATCGCCCTGGATTCGCCGGTGCTGCTGGTGCTGTGCCCGACCGTGGTGGATGGCTCGCGCGCACCCGAGGGCCTCCATACGCTCAAGGTCATCGGGTTCCAGCCCTACGAGCTGAACGAGGGCCCGGCCCGCTGGGACGAGCTGCGCGAGGTGGTGTCGCAGGTCAACCTGGAGCAGCTCCGCCGCCACGCGCCCAACCTGGTGGACGCCACGCTGCTCGCCTCGCACTCGAAGAGCCCGCTCGACCTGGAGCGGATGAACGCGCACAACTGGCACGGCTCCTGCCACGGCGGGGACCAGGGGCCAGCCCAGTCCGGCGCGCTGCGCCCCGTGCCCGGCTGGGCCAGCCACCGGATGCCGCTCCCGGGCCTCTACCAGACCGGCGCGACCACCCACCCCGGCGGCTCGGTGTCCGCCGGCCCTGGCCGCAACGCCGCCGTGATCGTCCTGGAGGACCTCGGCCTGCCTACGCCTTGTTGAAGGCGGCGCGCGCGGCCGCCTTGAACTCGTCGTAGGTCCGCTCGACCGGGTGCAGCTCCAAGGGGTGCTCCTCCAGCTCGGCGCGGCTGATCGGTGGGCGGCGCGGGAAGCGGTCGAGCAGCCCGGGATCTCCGGGCGACGACCACCGCCGGGTCCGCCAGCTCGACCCCGCTGGAGACGGTGGTGAGCAGGCACTCCCTCATGGGTCGTCGAGACGTAGCTTGAGGCCCTCGTGGGTCGCCTGGAAGCCGAGCGACTCGTACAGCCGCAGCGCGTCGGGCCGCCGCTTGTCGGTGGTGAGCTGCACCAGCCGGCAGCCCCGTTCACGCGCCCGCTCGATCGCCCAGCGCAGCATCGCACCGCCGAGGCCCCGGCCCCGGTGGCGGCCGTCGACGTGGACCGCCTCGATCTGCGCGCGCTCGCCCCCGACGAAGGTGAGCGACGGGATGAAGGTGAGCTGCAGGGTGCCGACCACCCGCCTGTCCAGCTCGGCCACGACCAGCAGGTTGCGCGCGTCGGCGGCGATCGCCTCGAACGCGCGCCAGTAGGCGGCCGGCAGGTCCTGCCGCCCGGCTCGGCGGAAGATGGGACCGGGCGCGCTCATCCCAGGCCGGCCTCGCGGAGCAGCAGATTGGCCACCACTTCAGGGTCGGCGACGTCGCCGGGCAGCCCGCGGGAGACGAACCAGGCGCAGGCCGAGTGGACATCTCGCTGGAGGAATTCGTGCCCGCGCGGGTTGCTCACGATGTCGACGACCTGCGGAAGGTCGATCAGCAGCAGCTCTCCGCGGTGGACGAGCAGGTTGTAGGCGGAGAGGTCGCCGTGGGTGTGGCCGCGTCGTGCCAGGGTCACCATCGCCTCGATGAGCTGCTGCCACAGGTCGGCCAGCTCGTCCCGGTCAGGGCGGAGCTGGACCAGGCGCGGGGCGGCGGTGCCGTCGGCGTCGCCGATGAATTCCAGCAGCAGCTCGGTGCCGATGCGCTGGACGGGGTAGGGCACCGGCGCGCCGATCGCCCACAGCTCGCGCAGGGCGGCGAACTCCGCGATCGCCCACCGCTGCGCGATGAGGTTGCGCCCGAAATTGCTGCGGCGCTGCATGGCCCGCATCTCGCGGGTGGCCCTGACGCGCCGGCCCTCCAGGTAGCCGGCGTCGCGATGGAACAGCCGGTGGTCGCCCCCGCGGTAGCGCTTGGCCGCCATCAGGCAGGACCGGTCGCTGTCCGGCATCGCGCGCTCCACCAAGAACACGTCGGCTTCCTTGCCCGTCTTGATGATGCCGAGATCGGTGTCGACCGCCGCGAGCTCGGTCACCACCCAGCTCGGATGCGGCCGCGGACCCGCCTCCTCGGCGTCGCCCCAGCTCGACCAGCGGTCGCCCTGTGGAGGGGCGTCGTCGACCGCGATGGCCTCGCGCTCCTGCACGAGGCGGGCGCGAGCCTCCTCGGTCAACCGGCCCCTGGTGCGGGGGGCCGGCTCGCCGTCGCGGTTGCGACGCATCCGCGCCTGGGCAGGCGCGTCGGCCTCGTCGGCCAGCTCGTAGAGAGAATCGGTGTCGCGAACGTCACCGGTGAGGAATCGTTCGATGTCGCGCTTGCGCACGTGTGCTCCTTTGAGGGATCGCATCCCCCGGAGCGATTCGCGCGCCGCGCTCGTCAGGCTGCGGGGAGATGCAGGGGAGGGCGGCTACGGACCCTGCCCCAGGCAACGGTCGACATGGCCACGACGCACCTCCTCCAATTCCCCGGCTCACGTGCCGGTCGACGACAACGTCGCGACGACTGTGCCTGTTGTCATCCTGCGGCGCAACCGATTTTTGGCGGACCGGCTGCTGCCGCCGCGGACGACAGGCGTGGCGGCCTGTACCGCCGGGTCTTCCTCGGATGCTTTCCTGGTAGTTGTACGGCGGGAGCAAGCTCGGGCTCAGGCGTACACTTCCAAATTTGTACGGTTCTTTTGCTGGCGCACAAACTCAACAACCAGGAGCTTCGATGAGTCCGCGTGGTCGGCCTTCCCGACAGATCATCTACGAGCGGCTCGATACCCAGATTGACGAGCTGTGGGGCCGCATCGGCGGCCTCCCTAGCCCGGCTGAGGCGACCGGCATCTGGCGAGACATCTGGTATCAGGAAGCTCATCACTCCACGGCCATCGAGGGCAACACGCTTGTGCTCAAGCAGGTCGAGGCCCTGTTGGCCGAAGGTCGGGCGGTCGGCGACAAGCAACTCAGGGAGTACATGGAGGTTCGTGGCTACGCCGACGCCGCCAAGTGGGTCTACGACCAGGCGATCGAGCCCGGCACCTGGTCGGATGGCAGTCTGATTTGCCTGGCGGAGGTCCGGAGGGTCCATGAGGCGGCGATGACGCCGGTCTGGGATGTCGAGCCGCATCCGGAGAGCACGTCCGCGGAGTCGCCGGGATCCTTTCGGGAGCACGAGATCCAGCGGTTCCCAGGAGGGATGATGCCTCCGTCGTGGGTCGAGGTCCCCGCGGCGATGAGTGACTGGCTCGATCAGGCCAACGGGCTTCGTGCTCGAACGCCGAGGTTCCCCGAGGAGATCGCGATGGTCCACTGCCAATTCGAGCAGATCCATCCGTTCCTCGACGGCAACGGTCGAGCCGGTCGGCTCCTTCTGAACCTCCTGCTGGTACGCCTCGGCTATCCCCCCGCGATCATCTTCAAGAACCAGCGGAGCGCGTATCTCACGGCGCTACGCCGTGCGGATCAGGGAGAGCCCGGAGCGCTTGGTGAGTTCATCGCGCGGGCGATCCTCGACAACCTCTACAGGTTCGTGATGCCGGCGGTTGCGGGTCCGGCTCGACTAGTGCCGATCGCCGCCCTTGCCAACCGTAGAATCAACGCGACCGCGCTGAGGACGGCCGCGGTCCGAGGCCGGCTGCAGGCGACGAAAGGGCCTGACGGCCAGTGGCGGAGCACTCGGAACTGGGTCGATCACTATCTGTCGACCCGATACGGCCGCGGCCCGACGGGTACGCGAGGATAGCGCATCCACCATTCGGTGAATTCGGTGGCTTGGCCATTGGGATCGAAGCGGATGAGCCAGAGGTTGCTGTAGCGGAGCGGCGGGTCGTGGTAGATGGTCTGGCCCTGAACGATGGCGAGGTCGCCGTCGGTGGCCAGGAGGTCCCAGGAGAAGTCGGTGTCGCCGGGCTCGTCCTTGATCCCGATCCAGCCGTCGACGATCGCCTGGCGGCCGCGCCACGGGGTGGCGTGCGGCTCGGTGTAGTACAGGGCCTGCTCGGTGAACAGGCGGCCGATGTCGTTGGGGTCGTTGGATTCCCAGGCGGTCCGGTAGCCGTCCACCCACTGGCTGACCTGCTCCTGGCTCGGCATCGCTCCTCCTCGTCGCGTTGTCGGCTCCGCTTCGTAGGATGCAACGGTGCGGCGATGATCCCTCATCGAGGAGGCGCCCGTGGCGAGCATGCGATTGGTGCGCGCGGCGGGCGGCGCGCGGGCGACCTCGGCCCGGCCTCGCACGGAATGCTCTGGCGTCTCATGGACGGGCGTCACGACCCCGTTGTAGCGTCAGCGCCAAGGCTGGCCGTGAGCGAGAAGGGGTGGAGGGGATGTCCGTACTGTCGAACCTGGTCTCGGGGATCAGTCAGGGCACGATCGAGGTCATCGACCTGACCGCGCCGCTGTCGGACAAGACGCCGATCCTGCAGCTCCCCGACCCGTTCGCCAACACCATCAGCTTCGCGCTCGAGGAGATCAGCCACTACGACGAGCGCGGCCCCGCCTGGTACTGGAACAACATCCACACCGGCGAGCACACGGGCACGCACTTCGACGCGCCGATCCACTGGGTGACCGGCAAGGACCAGGACGACGTCTCGCAGGTCCCGGCCACGCGCCTGGTGGCGCCGGCCGCGGTGCTGGACTTCAGCGAGCAGGCCGAGGCGGACGCCGATTTCGTCCTGGAGGTCGACCACATCAGGGAGTGGGAGAGCGAGCACGGCGCGTTGCCGCACGGCGGCTGGATGCTGTTCCGCACCGGCTGGGACGCGCGCTCCAACGACGACGCGCTGTTCCGCAACGTGGACGACTCCGGGTCGCACACCCCCGGCTTCTCGGTCGAGTGCGCCAAGTGGCTCGCGGAGGAGGCGCCGATCATCGGCGTCGGCACCGAGACGGTCGGCACCGACGCCGGCGGGGCGCACGCGTTCGACCCGCCGTTCCCGTGCCACACCTTCATGCTGGGCGCGGGCAAGTACGGGCTGACGCAGCTGCAGAACCTGGCCATGCTGCCGCCACAGGGCGCGGTGGTGATCGCCAGCCCGCTGCCGATCGTCGGCGGCTCCGGCAGCCCCGCCCGCGCGCTCGCGCTGGTCGAGCGCTGAGCCAGCGGAGGCGCCCCCATGCTCGTCGCGGAGGCAGTCGGTCGGACGCTCGCCGGCCTCGGGGTCGACACCGTCTTCGGGGTGGTCGGCAGCGGCAATTTCCACGTGACCAACGCGCTGGTCGCGGCCGGCGGCCGCTACGTCGCCGCGCGCCACGAGTGCGGCGCGGCGACCATGGCCGACGCCTACGCCCGCACCAGCCGCAAGGTCGGTGCGATCTCGGTGCACCAGGGCTGCGGGCTGACCAACGCGATGACCGGCATCACCGAGGCGGCCAAGAGCCGCACGCCCATGCTGGTGCTGGCGGCCGACACGGCCGCCGCGGCGGTGCGCTCGAACTTCCGGGTGGACCAGGACGCGCTCGCCCTGGCGGTCGGCGCGGTCCCCGAGCGCATCCACGCGCCGCAGACCGCCGTGGCCGACGCCGCCCGCGCCTGGCGGACAGCGGTGGCGCAGCGGCGGACGGTTGTCCTCAACCTGCCGCTGGACGTGCAGGCGGCCCCGCTGCCCGAGGGGGCCTCGGCGGTGCCGCCGCCGCTGGACCTGCGGGCGCCGCAACCCTCGCCGGCCTCGGCGGCGGCCCTGGCCGAGGCGTTGCGGCGCGCCAGCCGCCCGGTGTTCATTGCCGGCCGGGGCGCCCGGGTCGCACGTGCACGGGCTTCGCTGGAGCGCCTGGCGGACACCAGCGGCGCGCTGCTGGCGACCTCGGCGGTGGCCAAGGGCATGTTCAACGGCAACCCCTGGTACCTGGACGTGAGCGGCGGCTTCGCCTCGCCGCTGGCGGCCGAGCTGATCCGCGGGGCGGACCTGATCGTCGGCTGGGGCTGCGCGCTCAATATGTGGACCATGCGGCACGGCGCGCTGATCGGCCCGGACGCGACCGTGGTCCAGGTCGACCTCGACGCTGACGCGATCGGCGCGCACCGTCCGGTCGACCTCGGCGTGGTCGGCGACGTCGACCAGACCGCGCTGGCGGTGGCCGCCCAGCTCGGCGGCCCCGCCGACGGCTACCGCTCGGAGGAGCTGCGCCAGCGCATCGCGCGCGAGCACCGCTGGCGCGACGTTCCCTTCGAGGACGAAAGCGGCGGCGGGCGCATCGACCCGCGCACGCTCTCGATCGCCCTGGACGACCTGCTGCCGGACGAGCGGGTGGTGGCGATCGACTCCGGCAACTTCATGGGCTACCCGAGCATGTACCTGTCGGTGCCCGACGACGACGGCTTCTGCTTCACGCAGGCGTTCCAGTCGATCGGGCTGGGCCTGGCGACGGCGATCGGCGCGGCGCTGGCCAGCCCGGAGCGCGTGCCGGTGGCCGCGCTCGGCGACGGCGGCGCGCTGATGAGCATCGCCGAGCTGGAGACGGTCGTGCGGCTCGGGCTGCCGATGGTGGTGGTGGTCTACGACGACGAGGCGTACGGCGCCGAGGTGCACCATTTCGGGCCGGAAGGGTACCCGCTGGACACGGTGCGGTTCCCGCCGACCGACATCGCCTCGATCGGCAGGGGCTTCGGCTGCGAGGGCGTGACCGTGCGCGCCAAGGGCGATCTGGAGGCCGTGGCGGACTGGGTCAAGGGGCCGCGCGACAAGCCGCTGGTGGTCGACGCCAAGGTCGTCTCCGAGCGTGGCTCCTGGTGGCTCGAAGAGGCCTTCCGGGGCCACTGACGCCGCCCGCGAGGCGCCCCCACGGCGACCCTCGAGGCAGCTCAGGCAGGGTCGAGCCAGCAGGTCAGTTCGGTGGTGACGCCGAGCAGGCGGCCCTCGGTGCGGGGCGCCAGGGCGCGGACGAAGGCCAGCGTGCGTCGGTTCTCGGTGAGGACCTCGCTGGTGAAGGCGGCGATCCCGGCGGCGCGGGCGGCGCCGACGAGTTGGAGCGCGAGCGTGCGGCCGACGCCGCGCCCCTGCCAGGCGTCCTCCAGGACGATGGCCGCGTCGGCGCGGTCGGAAGCGATGCGGGCGTACTGGGCGAAGCCGACCAGTTGCCAGCACCCGGGCTCGACCTCGAACTCGGCGAGGAGCACAGAGCGGTCGTGGTGGTCGGCCGCCAGCAGCGAGCGGAGCTGGGCGCCGCTGAGCCGCACGATCGGGGAGTGAAAGCGCAGCCAGCGGGTCCGCAGCGACATGCGCTCCAGGACCGCCGTCAGCGCGTCGCCGTCGCACGCCGTCACCCGCCGGACCCGGACCGTGTGGGCGCCGACCCGCACCAGCCGTGGGCCGGCACCCGGTCCCGGGTCCCCGGGCCACGCGCCGTCGTCGGCATCGTGCGGGCGGATCGAGAGGGTGGTCATTGGTCGGGGTTCCCCCGGTCGGTTGGAAAAGCAAACGTACCCTATCCCAGTGGGTTTGAAAACGCAACCCACCTGCTACACTCAGACCTATGACCGAAATGGCTGAGGCTCTCACGCCGCGGACCTGCTCGATCGCGCGCACGCTCGAGCTGGTTGGGGAGCGCTGGGCGCTGCTGGCGCTCCGCGAGGTGTTCCTGGGGGTGCGCCGCTTCGACGCGATCCAGCGCAACACCGGCGCGCCGCGCGACGTGCTGAGCGCGCGCCTGCACAAGCTGCTCGCGGTCGGGCTGCTGGAGCGGCGCCAGTACCAGGAGCGGCCCGCCCGCTTCGAGTACCGCCTGACCGAGGCCGGCCGCGACCTGTTCCCGGTCCTGCTGACGCTGATGGACTGGGGCGACAAGCACCTGGCGGACGGCGAGCCCCCGTTCGTCTACCGTCACCGCTGCGGCGCCGACTTCAAGCCGGTCCTGGTCTGTGAGGCCTGCGGCGAGCCCGTCCGCCGGCGCGACCTGGCCGTCCCGAGCTGATCAGCCCGGAAAAAAGTCCGCGCTCCCCGGGCGGCGTTGCCAGGGGAGCGCGGGTCTGCGGGGCTACCTGGCCAGGACGACCGAGCCCACGGCCTTGTCGGCCCAGGTCTGGTTGCGCTGGTCCCACAGCGGCCACAGGTAGTTCAGGATCCAGAGGATCCCGAACCAGCCGATCACCGTATCGACCAACCAGCGCAGCAGCCCCTTGGGGCCGCCGATCGGGCGCATGCTCTCGGCGTCGACCGTGCGCAGTCCCATGATCACCTTGCCCCAGGACTGGCCGAGCGCCCCCTGGCGCCACCCGCTCTGCCAGATCTGCACGATCACCCCGATGGCCAGCAGCACCCCGCCGATGGCGATCAGAGCGCCCGCCACCCCGCCGTGGATCGCCTCGCCGATGCCCAGCAGGATGCCGCCAGGGGCGGCGAGCAGCAGGCCGAAGATGGCGTCGATGATGTAGGAGACCACCCGGCTGCCCCAGGAGGCCAGGCGCCTGCCCTGGTGCAGCGGCAGCGGCCGCTCACCCTCCATCGGCGCAGCTCGCGGCACCTGCCCGGCGGTCTGCTGCGATTGCGTGGTCCACTCAGGTTGCTGCTCGGGTCGCTGGTCCATGATGAGCACCCCCCGCTGAGGAGATCTTGCTCTGTAGTCTCTTTCGGCGGGGACGACCATCGGCTGGACCCGGAGAGCCTGGAAGGGTCCGGCCCGACCGGGCCGAACCCCTCCACAACACCTCCTACTGGGTCGTCTGGATCACGTTGCCCAGCAACTGCCAGAGGTTCCCGTCGAACTTCATGATCTGCATGTCCTGGATCGGGTAGCCGTCGGTCGGTGAGGTCTCCACGCTGATGCCCGGCAGCAGCAGCGGGATCTGCATGTTCATGTTGCGGACGGTGTCCATCAGGGCGGCGCGGGTCGGCTGCTTCATCTGCTTCAGCGCCTCGGCCATGGTGTTGGCAACGGCCCAGCCGTACACGTTGAAGGGCTCGTTCACGTCGGCGTTCGGTGCGTACTGCCTCAGGCCGGCCTTGTACTCCTGCATGGCGGGGTCGTTGGCCCAGCGCGGGTCCTCGGGGTCCTTGAAGTAGGTGACCGAGACGATGCCCTTGGAGGCGGCCAGCCCGGCCGGCTTCAGCACCAGCGACTTGGAGGCGGAGACGTTGTTCAGGATGTGCAGCGGCTTCCAGTCGACCTCGGTGAGCCGGTGGATCGCCTGCGCGGCGAATTTCGGCGTGGTGACGTCGAGGAAGACGTCGGCCTTGGAGTTCGCCAGCTTGGACACCTGCGAGTCGACCGTCGGGTCGGTGACCTCGTAGCTCTCGGCGGCGGTCACCTGGATCCCGGAGCCCTGGGTGGCGTCCTTGAAGCCGTTGAGCAGGTCCTTGCCGTAGGCGTCGTTCTGGTACAGGACGGCGACCTTGGCGTTCGGCTTGCTCTGCTTGAGGTAGGAGGCGTAGACGCGTGCCTCGGAGACGTAGTCGGGCTGCCAGCCGATGGTGAACGGGTGCTTGGCGACGTCGGCGCCCCAATAGCTGGCGCCGGTCGCCACGAACACCTGGGGCACCTTCTGCTGATTGGTGTAGTCCCAGATGGCCAGGTTGTTGGGGGTCCCCAGGGTGTTGAACAGGGCGAAGACCTTGTCCTGCTCGACCAGGCGCTTGGCGTTCTGGAGCGCCCGCGCCGGCTCGTAGCCGTCGTCGAGGGTGGTGAACTCCACCTTGCGGCCGTTGATGCCTCCCTTGGCGTTGAGCCAGTCGAAGTACGCCTTGGCGGCCACCCCGATGGTCCCGTAGGCCGAGGCCGGGCCGCTGAACGGATAGCTCCCACCGAGCTTGATGGTGCTGGCGGTGATGCCAGGGTCGGATCCGCTGGCCGCGTTCCCGGTGGAGCTGCCGCTGGAACCGCGACCGCAGGCCGTGGCCAGCAGCACCAGGATCACCAGCAGAGCGGGCAACCATAACCGATGCGAGCGCCGCATGTGTGCTCTCCCTTCTTGGGCGGGACGTTCTCGTCTCAGACGCCGGCGGCCTTCCTGGGCGCGGGATCCGGCTCGTCGGCGGCGGGGACCTCCCGCGGGTGCCGCTGCCTGGGCCGGGTGATCCAGTCGAAGAGGCGGTGCCACAGACCGACCACGCCCCCAGGAAGCACGTACATGAACAGGATCAGGACACCGCCGTACAGGACGCCCGCGAGCGCCTCGTTGATGTCGGAGGTGTAGACCGGCACGAACTGGATGAACAGCGCGCCGAACAGCGCGCCGGCGATGGTGCCGAGGCCGCCGACCACGATGGCCGCCAGGAACACGAACGACACCGCGATGCTGAAGGACTCCGGCGCCACGAACCCGACCACGTAGGTGTAGAGAGCGCCGCCGACGCCGGCCAACATCGCGCTGAGCGCGAAGGTGCGCAGCTTGAAGGTGGTCAGGTTGACGCCGGCCGCGCGCGCGGAGATCTCGCCGGAGCGGATCGCCACCAGCGCCCGCCCGACGCGGCCGCGTACCAGGTTGGCGGCCATCACGAAGGCCACCGCGGCGACCACCAGCGCGATCATGTAGAGGTACTGGTCCTGAGCGAGGCCGAGCCAGGACGGCGGCGCCGGCGAGCCCGCGCTCAGGCCCTGGGTGCCGCCGGTGAGCCCCTCGAAGCGCTTGATGAGCTGGGGGGTGGCCACCGCCACCCCGAGCGTGACCAGGGCCAGGTAGTGGCCGCGCAGGCGCAGCGCCGGGATGCCGAGCAGCAGCCCGGCGGCGAAGGCCGAGCGCCGCCACCGCGTAGGCCAGGGCCAGGGTGAACTGCGAGACCCTGAACGGCGGGAAGTTGAACGGAACCGACACCGCCACGACCGCCGCGATCAGCAGGCCCGCCGGGCGGATCCAGCGGGGCCCGATCCACCGGGGCACCCCCTTGGGGTTCCCCGGACCCCTCCGGAGCGGCCTCATGCCCGCTCGACCTCCCTGGCGCCGAACAGCCCGGTCGGCCGGACCAGCAGCACCGCCAGGATCACACCCAGCGGCACCAGGATCTTGAGGTCCGACCCGATGACGTTCACGTAGGTGCCGGCGAGGTTCTCGCTCACGCCGATGATCCAGCCGCCGAGCACGGCGCCCAGCGCGCTGTCGAAGCCGCCGAGGGTGGCCGCGGCGAAGGCGTACACCAGCACGCCGCCCATCAGGTTGACGTCCAGGAACAGCCGCGGCGCCACCAGGATGCCGGCGATCGCGCCGACGGTGGCGGCGAGCCCCCACCCGAGCATCAGCATGCGGCCGACGCGGATGCCGACCAGCCGGCTCGACACCGGGTCGAGCGCGGCCGCGCGCATCGCCAGCCCGAGCCGGGTGCGCTGGAACAGCAGGAACAGCAGGCCGACGACCACCAGCAGCACGGCGACGATGCCCAGCGACTCGATCGACAGCCGCACCCCGCCGACCCCCACCGTGCCTTCAGGGAAGGTCGACGGGAAGCCCCGGTTGGAGAACCCCCAGATCCAGCCGGCGCCGTTGTTGATGAGGATGAACAGCCCGAGGGTGACGATCACCAGGGTGAGCGGCTGGCGACCCTCGACCGGCCGGATCACGATCCGCTCCAGCAGCGCCCCGCCGCCGAACGACAGCGCCAGCGCGGCCAGGATCGCCAGCGGCAGCGCCACGCCGGCCTCGGTCATGCCCCAGGTCAGGAAGGTCGAGAACATCGCCATCTCGCCCTGGGCGAAGTTGACCACCCCGGTGGACCGGTAGATCAGCACCAGCGCGAGCGCCAGCGCCGCGTAGACGGAGCCGTTGGCGATTCCGTCGACGACCACCTGCACCAACCGGGCCATCCCGCCTCCCGTCGATAACCGTCAATAGCCGAGATACGACCTGCGCATGCCCTCGTCGGCCCTGATGTGGGCGGCCGTCCCCTCCAGCACGATGCGGCCCGCCTCCAGCACGTGGGCGCGGTCGGCGAATTCCAGGACCAGGTTCGCCTTCTGCTCCACCACCAGCAGGGTGGTGGCCTGCTCGCGGACCAGCCGCGCCAGGGTTTCGAACAGCTCGCGCGTGACCAGCGGGGCAAGCCCCAGCGACGGCTCGTCCAGCAGCAGCAGCCGCGGCCGCAGCATCAGGCCGCGCGCCACCGCGAGCATCTGCTGCTCGCCGCCCGAGAGGCTGCCCGCCGGCTGGGCGCGCCGTGCCGCCAGCCGCGGGAACGCCTCGTAGCAGCGCTCCAGGTCCTGGCCGACGCTTGCCTGGTCGCGGCGGATGATGGCGCCGAGCCGCAGGTTGTCCGCGACGCTGAGGGTCGGGAAGTTGCCGCGGCCTTCTGGTACGTGGGCGACGCCGAGCCGCGCGATCCCCTCGGTCGACTTGCCGCCGAGACTGGTGCCGTCGAAGCGGATGCTGCCGCGCATCCGCACCATCCCGGAGATCGCCCGCAGGGTGGTGGTCTTGCCGGCGCCGTTGGGACCGAGCAGCGCGGCGACCTCGCCCTGCTCCACCCGCAGGCTGATGCCGTGCAGCGCTCGCACCGGCCCGTAGCTGGCCTCGACGCGGTCGACCTCGAGCAGCACGCTCACGCCGCGGCTCCCAGGTAGGCCTCGATCACCGCGGGATCGCGCTGCACCTCGGCGGGCGCGCCGGCGGCCAGCGTGCGCCCGGAGTCGAGCACCACCACGTGGTCGGAGATGCGCATGACCATGCCCATGTGGTGCTCGACCAGCAGGATGGTGAGGTCCCGCTCGTCGCGCAGGGCGACGATCAGGCTGGCCAGCTCGTCGACCTCCTCGTGGCCGAGGCCGCTCACCGGCTCGTCGAGCATCAGCAGGCGCGGCCGGGCGCACAGCGCCCTGGCCATCTCGACCCGTTTCTGGATCCCCCAGGGCAGCCCGGCGACGCGGCGCTGGGCCAGGTCGGCCAGGCCGAGACGCTCCAGCAGCTCGCTGGCCTCCGCCCGCAGGGTGCGCTCCTCGCCGCGGACGCCGCCCGTCCAGAACATGCTGGCGACGAAGCCGGCGCGGGCTCGGTGGTGGGCGCCGAGCAGGACGTTCTCCAGCACAGTGAGCGTGCCGACCAGCCCGCCGTTCTGGAAGGTGCGGGCGATGCCGAGCCCGGGGACCTGGTCGGCCCGCGCCGCGAGCAGGTCCTTGCCGTCCAGCAGCATCAGGCCGCGCTCCGGCTCGTACAGGCGGCTGACACAGTTGAACAGGGTGGTCTTGCCGGCGCCGTTGGGCCCGATCAGACCGCAGATGCACCCGGCCTCGACCGTCAGCTCGGCGTCCTGGAGCGCCGCGATGCCGCCGAATCGTACGGTCACGCCGGACATCTCCAGCAGGGCCGTCGACCCTGGGCCGCTTCGATCGGACCGATCGCTCACGGGCACCTCCCACCCTCGGGCAGACCCCCTTGCTCGAAGTACAACAGTGCGTCCGTTACGCGAGCAATAGTCATTCCTCCAAGATTTCAACTGTTAGACGCAGTATTCTTCCAATTAGGAGGACGCGCGCGTCCTCCTACGGGGGTGAGCCCCGGGCCGGCGAGGCCCGAGGGAGGTGAACCGACAGTGCGGGTCGAGCCTGGCAAATGGGACGCCGTCCATCGGCGCCTGCTCGACGAGGTCGACGTGATCGCTGACCAGATCCTCGCGCGGCTCCAGGCCGAGCTGCCGTCCTATGCCAATCTGGCGCCGGAGGCGCTCCGGCCAGGGGTGCTGACGATCGTGCGGCTGTCGCTGACCGCCTTCCACGAGCACCGCTCCGCCAACGCGGCCGACCTGGAGGAGGCCGGGCGCGTCGGCGAGAACCGGGCGAGCGTCGGCGTGCCCGTCGACGAGCTGCTGCGGGCGTTCCGCATCGGCGCGCAGGAGTTCTGGGCGCACCAGCGCGCGCAAGGGCTCCGCGAGGGCCTGGACGAGGCCGTCCTGCTGGAGATCGCCCAGGCCGCCTGGGAGTGGACCGACCACGCCATGGCCAAGGCCGCCAAGACCCACCGCAAGGTCGAGCTGGAGCTGGCCAGCCACGACCTCGAGCAGCGCGCCAACCTGCTGCGCTCGATCCTGTTCGGCTCGGTCGGCGCCGCCGAGCTGCAGCTCCAGGCGGCCGCCTACGGCCTGGTCGCCGACCGTGCCTACCATCCCTTCCGGGCCAGGGCCCGCGGCGAGTCGAGCCTGCACGAGCTGGAGCGCGCCATCCTGTCCAGCGGCAGGGTCGAGGCCAGGGGGATCCTGGTCGGCCTGGTCGACGGCGACCTGGCCGGGGTGCTGCCGCGCCGCCCGACGATCCACTGCGGCGGCGTGGTCGGGGTCGGGCCGCCCTCCAAGCTGGTCGAGCTGGAGCCGGCCTTCCAGCTCGCGTCGAGCGCGCTGGAGGTCGCCTCCGCCTTCGGCATGCAGGGCGTTTTCGATCACGACGACCTGGCGCTCCACGCCGCGATCTTCCACGAGCACCACATCGGCGACCGGCTGGTCGAGCGGTACGCGGCACCGCTGGACCAGCTCGGCGCCTTCGGCCGCACCATCGAGACGACGCTGGAGTCCTTCTTCCGGCACGGCATGCGCATCGAGCCGACCGCCCGGTCGTTGTTCGTGCACCCCAACACGCTGCGCCACCGCCTGCGGCGCTTCGAGGAGATCACCGGCGCGGACCTGGGCCGCAGCCAGGACCTGTTCCGGGTGTGGTGGGCCCTGGAGCGCCGCCGGCTCTACCGCTGAGGCGCCGGCGGATCAGCCCTGGAGGTCGCCGAGCACCCGCTCGGCGGTCCGCACGATCAGCTCCAGCTTGCGGCGCTGGTCGTCGACGCTGATGGCGTTGCCGCCGACCGAGGTGGCGAACCCGCACTGCGTCCCCAGCGCCAGCCGCTCCATGCCGACCAGGGCCGCCGCCTCGCGCAGCCGCCGTTCCAGCTCCTCGCCCGACTCGAGGCCGGGCGTCTTGGTCGTGACCAGGCCGAGCACCACCAGCTTGTCGTCGGGCACCAGCGCCAGCGGCTGGAAGCCGCCGGAGCGCTCGTCGTCGTACTCCAGCAGCAGCCGGTCGGCGTGGACGCCGGCGAGCACCTGCCGGGCGACCGGCTCGTAGCCGCCCGCGACCAGCCAGCGGCTGTGCTGGTTGCCACGGCAGAGGTGGAAGCCGAAGGTGGCCGGCCGGCCCGCGTCGATCACCTGGTTGTCGAGCGCGACCCCATAGGAGAGCCAGCGCTCCGCCGGCCAGCCGCGCGACTCGTAGAACGCCCGCCAGCCCGGGTCCACCAGCAGGGAGTAGTGCGGGGCGTCGAGCTGCACGTAGGTGCAGCCGAGCCGATTGAGCTCGCGCACCTCGTCGCACAGGATCGCCACCACGTCCTCCATGAAGGTGTCCAGGGTCGGGTAGGCGTCCCTTGACCGCTTGGGGGACCAGAGGTTGGCGAACAGGCTGGGGCTCGGCAGCGTCACCTTGGCGATCCGCTCGGTGCTCGAGCGCAGGAAGACCAGCTCCTCCGCGGCGAGGTTGCGGCGCCGCCGCATCGGCGCGACCACGCCGAGGTCCGGCGGCCGCGCGACCGACACGGTGCCGACCACGTCGGAGTGCCACTCGCCCCACAGCCAGGCATCCATGTCGACGCCCTGGAAGCCGTCGACCGCCGCGGTCAGCTCGCTCTGGAAGGAGTCGCGGCGCAGCTCGCCGTCGGTGACGATCGGGCAGCCGGCGCCCTCCTGGAGCGCGACCACCTCGCGGACGGCGCGGTCCTCGATGCGCTTGAAGGCCGCCTGGCCGAGCGTGCCGGCGGCCAGCTCCTCGCGCGCCCGCAGCAGGAAGGGCGGGCGCAGCAGGCTGCCGACGTGCTCGGCTCGCGCGGTGACCACCATCGCCCGACGGTACGCTATCCCGCCCGGCTGGCGGAGCCCCCCGGGGGCGGCAGCGCCTCCAGCACCCGCTGCCACGACTGCATCCAGCCCGGCGAGGACCCCGAGGGAGAGGACGCCTCCTCCAGCACCTGGACGCCCCATTTCCGCAGGTCGGCGATGCTGCGACGGTACTGGGGATGGCGTGCCAGCGGGGGGTTCACGTTGGGGGCGAGCACGATCGGCACGGGCAGCGCCAGGTACTCGCAGAGCAGGCCGAGCGCCAGCGTGTCGGCGATCCCGGCGGCGAGCTTGTTGACGGTGTTGAACGTCGCCGGAGCGACCGCGATGGCATTGGCCGGCGGGAACAGGTCGGGCTCGCCCGGCCGCTTGTAGTCGTGGCGGACCGGGCGGCCGGCCAGCTCGCCGAGTCGCTCCAGGTCGGCGAACCTTGTCGCCAGCGGTGTGGCCACCACGCACACGTCCCAGCCGGCCCGCTTGGCCAGGTCCACGAAGGCGGCCGCCTCGGCCGCCGGGGGCGCGCCGCAGACGACGTGATAGAGGACGTCTTCTCGTCTCATGGAAGCCATTGTCGACTTTTTATCATTGCGCGAAAGACCTGTCGCGGGTTGCGGGGAGGGACCGTGACCACGCCGAGCGAGAGCACGCCAGCGGGCGAGGACGCCCTGTGGTTCGACCCGCCCTTGCGCGACCTGCTGTGGGGGCTCGCTCGGGGCCACGGCCTCCGCCATGCCCGGGCGGGGCTGGCGCGGCCGCCTAGACGATTGATTCCAAGGGGTCAGTGGTCATAGGCGACCAGTGACCGCAGGGTGGCCTGTCCGGTCTTGTCGTTGTGCCAGATCGCGGCGGTCAGGGCGAGGATGCGCTGCAGGACCCGGACCGCGACCCCCACACCGGTGCGGCCGCCGTGGCGTTCCAGGTCCAACTGGCCCTTCAAAGGCTGGTTGACCGACTCGATCAGCTGCCGCAACGGCCGGAACAACCCCGCGCCGGCCCGTTCGGCCTCGCCCTTGCGGGCCGGCCGCAACAACCGCAGCCCCAACCCGCCCAGCACCCGCTCGAACTCGTCGCCGTAGTAGTTCTTGTCGGCGATCAGCACCTGCCCCGGCCGCGCCGCCACCAGCTCCGGCTCCACCGCCAGCAGATCCAGCAGCACCTGCCGCTCGTCGGCCTTGGCGCCGACCAGCGCGACCGCGACCGGCAGGCCGTGCAGGGTGCACACCAGATGCAGCCGCAGCCCCCAGAACCAGCGCGAATGACTGGCGCAGTAGCCATACTGCGCCCAGCCGGCCAGCGCGGAGCGCTTGGCGGTCTCCCGGGAGCGGCCGCACTCCACCGGGGTGGAGTCCACCACCCACACGTCGTCGCTCCACAGCGAGGTGTCGGTCGCCAGGGCTCGGATGACGTAGCGCAGCAGCTCGGCGGTGCGGCGCAGCCGCTTGTTGTAGCCGGACTGGCCGGGCAGGTAGGGAAACAGGTGGCGCAGGTGCCGGCCGGCGTGGCGCAGCCAGCGCGCCTCGGAGGTGAAGCCAAGCAGGCCCTGCATCACCGCCAACGTGAGCAACTCGGCGTCTGTGAGCTTGGGCGGGATGCCCACGCGTGGCCGCCATGGGGCCAGGTGGGGTGCTTGCTGTAGCAGGTCGTCGATGGTGACGTACAGTGCGGTGGCGAGGGTGTCCAGGTCGGCGTCCACCGGGCCTCCAGGCTCGAGGTTGGGTTGCAACGCCGATCATGGACACCCTCCTCTCATCTCCGCATCCCTTGGAATCAATCGTCTAGCAGGGCCGGGGGTCCCAGAAGGGGAGCTTGCTCGACGCCTGGGTGGTGGGCTGGGTGGTGGTCGTGGGGGTGCCCGCGTGGTGGGTCGTGGTGGGGGTTGCCGCCTTGGGGCCCGTGGTCGTGGGGGCGGATTCGCCGAGGAAGCTGTCGAGGGCGCGCCGGGTGTCGGGCTGCTTGGGGAGCAGGATCTGCTCCCAATGGGCGGGGTCGTTCCAGGCCTGCTGGAACCCGGGATCGCCGGGGCGCAGCACCTCGGCCCCCTGGTGGACCGCGACCGTGGTCGGGACGGTCTGGCTCTCGAGCTTGTCGGGGTCGAACGAGCGGAACTCGCCCGCGAGCCTGGCCACCTGCCCGATGGTCAGGCCCCTGTCCCTGGTCAGGCTGTGGACCAGGGAGCTGGCGAAGGCGTTGGCGCGCAGCGGGTTGGCCAGTCCCTTGCCGAGCGCCTTGGCGGCGAGCGCGCGAAGGAAGGTCTGCTGGCGGCGGATGCGGCCGAGGTCGAAGCCCGGGTCGTAGCGCCAGATCCCGTCGGAGCCCTGGTATTGGAAGTAGCGGCTGCGCGCCAGCGCCAGCGCCTGCTGGCCGTCCACGTGGCGGCAGCCCGGCGCCGGCACGTCCAGCCCGGAGTCGTTGCGGCCGTCCTTCCAGTCCCGGACCGGGACCGGGAAGTCCAGGTCGACGCCGCCGAGCGCGTCCACGACCTTGCGGAAGCCGTCGAAGTCGACCAGCAGGTAGTGGTTGATCGGCACCCCCAGGGCGCGCTGGATGGTGTCCACGAGCTGGTTGGGGCCCTTGTCGAAGGCGGAGTTGATCTTGGCGGAGCCGCTGGTCCCGGCGATCGGCACGTACAGGTCGCGGGGGATCGACAGCAGCCGCGCGGAATGGGTCGCCGGGATGACGTGGACCAGGATGAGGACGTCGGCGCGCTGGCCGGCGACGTTCCCGAACTGGTTGCCGTCGTCCAGCCCCTGGCGGGTGTCGGAGCCGACCATCAGCAGGTTGAAGGGCTTGCCGGGGGGCGGCTGCGCCTTCAGCGAGGGCACGTCCACCGCGGAGATCTGCCCGAAGCGCATGCGCGCGTAGCCGTAGCCGCCTCCCACGCCGGCGACCGCCACCACCAGCACGACGACCAGGGCCAGCAGCAGCCGACGCCGGCGGCGGGCGTGGCGGGCGGCGGGGCTCCGGCTGGCGCCCTGTTGGGCCTTGCGGATCGCCGCGCGGACGTGGTCAGGAAGTGGGGCCATCCCGGGTTCGTGACCCCATGGCTGGCTCATGGCGTGGCGCGGCATACGGCACCGCGGCGCATCGTCCTCCCGTCCCCCTGCAGCGCGCACTCGGGGACCGGTCGCCCAGATGTGCGCGCATGTCCCGCCTACAAACAGTAGCAAGCAACCTGCACTTGTGTGCGGGCGTGTCCAGGGCGACCTCGGCATACTGCCGTCATGGCACGCGCGGAGGAGCACCACGGTCGCGACCACGGGCAGGGCGAGCCGCACCCCCACGGCGCCGGTGAGTCGCAGTCGCAGGACCACGAGCACGCGGAGCGGGCCGGGTGGCTGGACCGCCTGCGCCACCCGTTCGGCGACGGGCACAGCCACGACCCGGCGCAGGTGGCCGACGCCCAGCTGGAGGCCAGCGAGCGCGGGCAGCGGGCCCTGCTGGTGTCGGTGCTCGGGCTCGGCGCCACCGCGCTGCTCCAGGCGGTGGTGGTCTGGCTGTCGGGCTCGGTCGCCCTGCTCGGCGACACCCTGCACAACTTCGCCGACGCGCTCACGGCGGTGCCGCTGGCGGTGGCGTTCCGGCTCGGCCGGCGGCCGGCGAACAGGCGCTACACCTACGGGTACGGCCGCGCCGAGGACCTGGCCGGCATCGCCATCGTGCTGTTCATCGCGGGCTCCTGCGCGCTGGCCGCCTTCGAGGCGGTGCGGCGCCTCCGCGAGCCCGCCGACGTCCGCTACCTCGGCGCGGTCGCCGCCGCGGCGCTGGTCGGCTTCGCCGGCAACGAGCTGGTCGCCCGCTACCGCATCGCGGTGGGGCGTGAGATCGGCTCGGCGGCGCTGGTCGCCGACGGGCTGCACGCGCGCACCGACGGGTTCGCCTCGCTGGCGGTGCTGCTGGGCGTGGCCGGCGTGGCCCTGGGTATCCCGCTGGCCGACCCCGTGGTCGGCCTTGGCATCACCGGCGCCATCCTGGTGGTCGGCTGGGACGCTGCCCGGCAGGTCTACCGGCGGCTGATGGACGCGGTCGACCCCGCGCTGGTCGAGCGGGTCGAGCAGGTGCTGCGGGCCACCCCGGGCGTGCTCGGCGTCGGCGAGCTGCGCCTGCGCTGGATTGGCCACCGGCTGCGCGCCGAGTGCGCGGTCGTGGTGGACCACCATCTCACCGTGGTCGAGGGCCACCAGATCGCGGAGGAGGCCGAGCACCGCCTGCTGCACCAGGTGCCCCGCCTGACCGCCGCGCTGGTCCACGCCGACCCGGTCCCGCACCAGGGCACCGACTACCACGAGCTGACCGGCCCCCACACCGGCCACCAGGACCGGCCGGAGCGCTGAGACGGCGCTCGCTCAGCGCGTCACCCACGGCCGCTGGCGAAGACCATGACGTTGTCCTGGTACTGGTGACGCTGGTAGTCGAACAGGCCACCGCAGGTGACCAGGCGCAGACCGGGGTAGTCGAGCGGTCCGTACACCCGCGAGGTGGGGAACCGCTCCCTGGGGAACCGCTCGACCGAGTCCACCTGGAACGCGGCGGTGCGGCCGTCCCTGCGCCGGACCCGGATGGTGTCGCCGGGGCGCAGTCGCTCGAGCTGATAGAAGACCGCCGGCCCGTCCTTGCGGGTGTCGACGTGCCCCAGGATCACCGCGCTGCCGCGTTGGCCGGGGGCCGCGCCGGACTGGTACCAGCCGGTCAGCGCCGGCTCGTCCAGCGGCGGTACCTGGACGCTGCCGTTCTCGTCGAGGCCGAGCGGCGTGATCGGCGCGTCGACCTTGATCGCCGGGATCTGGATCCTGGTTGGCACCGACCTCGGCAGGGCCGGGGCCGCCCGCGCCCGCTCCAGGTCGATCGGCCGGCTGGCCAGCACCTCCCCGGGCCCGTCACCGGTCGGCCCACCGGCCGGCAGTAGCGTGACCAGGCCCAGGGAGCGCAGTCCCGCCAGCCCGAGGATGACGCCGACGACCAGCAGCAACGGAGCGGCGGGCCCGCGCAGGGAGCGTCCCGCCATGGGTCAGCGCGCCTCCGCCTCCAGCGCCATCGTGGCCGCGCTCAGCGGCGCGCGAACCGGCGGCGCAGGGTGACCGCGACCAGTCCGAGACCCGAGGCCAGCAGCGCGGCGCCGGCCGCGGCCGAGGGCCGGTGGTTGGGAGCCATGCTGCCGCCACCGGTGTGGGCGCCGCCGTTGGGGACCTGACCGCCTTCGGGGACCAGGTGCGGGGCTCCCGCCGCCAGGATCGTCAGCGTGGTCGAGGCGGTGGAGTCGTCCTCGCAGGTCGAGCTGACCGTGAACTTGCCCGGGCGGACATGGTTGATGACCACCGTGTCGGTGAGGAACGGCTCGCTACCGTCGGCCGGCAGCGCCAGCGTGACCGCGTCGAAGGCGCCGGAGGTGATCACGGTCCTGGTCGAGGATGCCAGCCTGCACGTGGCGCTCACGCTGATGGTCTCGCCCGGCTCGGCGAAAGTGGGGTTGACCGACACCGACGGGAGTCCTTGCGCGGTCGACCCATCGGCTCGGACTGGGGCAGTGCACCCGAGCAGGGCGGCGCCGACGGCGGCAGCGAGGACGGCAGGTCGAAGGATCCGCATGCAGTCTCCTCCTCGATGCTGCGTGGGACGGCAGCTTCGTGGTTGCACCGGTTCGTATCGACCGCGCCGACGGCAACCTGAACAAGGTCCAGCCGGACCCCAGGTCTAAGTGCCCTGGACCGTCCTGAAGTCGAGCCGGCGGGCCTCGGCGGCGAGCCGTCGGCCGGCGGCGTCGGCCTGGGCGCGGCTCAGCACGCCGGCGGCGACCAGCCGGTCCAGCACGTGGTGCTGGCGCTGCTCGGCGGCGGCGAGGTGCGCGGTGGGATCGTAGAAGGAGGGCGCCTGCACCAGCCCGGCCAGCAGGCTGGCCTCGCCCCAGCTCAGGTGCGAGGGCGACCTGCCGAAGTACCCCCGGCTGGCCTGCACGACCCCCCAGTGCCCGCCGCCGAAGTAGGCGGCGTCCAGGTACATCCCGAGGATCTGGTCCTTCGAGTAGCGCCGTTCCAGCTTGACCGCGAGCCCGACCTGCCGCAGCTTGACCGCCAGCCCGCCGCGGTCGCCGGTGTACACACGCTTGGCGAGCTGCTGGGCGATGGTGCTGCCGCCCTCGTCCTGGAGGTCGCCGCCGCGGAGGCCGGACCAGGCCAGACGCGCGACGCTGCGCAGGTCCACGCCGTGATGGGTGTAGAAGCGCTGGTCCTCCACGGCCACCACGGAGCTGGCCACCCGGGTGGGCAGCGGCAGCCCGACTGGCCGCGCCCGGTGCTCCCGCAGGATCGCGGCGACCCGCGTCTGGGCGTCCCCGACCCCTGGCAGGCTTCCCAGCAGGGCCACTCCCGCGAGCAGGGCGACCACGGCCAGGCACGAGACGGACAGCAAGCCGAGGAGCACGGCGCGCCGCAGTGGGCGGCGCGCCGTACGGCGTTCGTGACGACCGCGGCGGCGCGTCCTCACCGACCCCCTCTCCCCGCCGGGCCGCAGCCCGGCGTCATCGACGGCCCCCATCTTCCTCGGCCCGTGCGTGGAGGGTCTTCACTCCGCGCGAGGGAGGAGCGGTCGGCCTTGACTTCCCGCGCGGCGCAGCGAATACTCCGCTCGTCGATATACCGTTGGGTGATAGAGCGATGATCGGAGTAGTGGGGATGCCGCCTCCTGACCTTTCGAGCCTCCGCCGGTTCGCGGAGCCGTCGCTGTTCATCCTTTCGAGTCTTGCCGGCGGCCCCAAGCACGGCTACGCGATCACCAGGGACGTGGCCGAGCTGGGCGGGCCGTCCCTGGGACCGGGCACGCTCTACAGCGCGCTGGCCCGGCTCGAGAAGCTCGGCCTCATCGAGGCGCTGCCGGCCGAGGAGCGCCGGCGCCCGTACCGGCTGACCAGCGCCGGCGCCGAGCTGCTCCGCACCGAGCTGGGACGGCTGCGGCAGCTCTCAACTGTCGGCCTCCGCCGTCTGGGGACGGCGTGAGCCAGGCCGGGCGGCCCGCCGGGCCAGGCGGGCCCGCCGGGCCGGCCAGGCCCGCCGGCCCCGCAGCGCGGAGCGCCCGTCTTGCGGCCGTGCTCGTGCGCGCCTACCCGCGGTCCTGGCGGGAGCGCTACGGCGACGAGGTGCTCGCCTGGGTCGAGGAGGGCGGCCTCGGCCCGGCGC
>WNGE01000182.1_pt1 | contig 78105 bp, 75 predicted proteins | sample 5400651 | NCBI WGS metagenome assembly WNGE01 (sample SAMN13153370, study PRJNA577476) | soil metagenome | isolation source: 60 cm soil or saprolite under grassland replicate 2 | place: USA:California | collected 2016-06-15 | reverse complement strand
CGTCGTGGATGGCTGCTGATCTTCGACAACGCCGACACCCCTGAGGACTTGATCCCATTCCTGCCGACCTCTGGTGGCGGTCACGTGGTGATTACGAGCCGCAACCCGGCCGGCTGGAGCGACCTCACCCACCCCGTACGGGTCGACTGCTTCACCCTCGATGAGGCGTGCGAATTCCTCATGGCCAAGGCTCGAAGCACCGACCGAGCTGCCGCGGAGGAACTCGCCGAGGAACTCGGCCGGCTACCACTGGGGCTTGCGCAAGCGGCCGGCCACATCGAGCAGGGCGCGATGCCGCTCAAAGGCTACCTCGATTACTTCAGGCAGGCGCACAGGAGCCTGTTGGCCCACGGCCAGCGCGCCACGTATTCGGCCACCGTGGCGACCACGTGGCAGCGCGACCTTCGGCGGATTGAGCAGAGCTGCCCTGGGGCGATGGACCTCCTTCGCCTGTGCGCGTTCCTCGGCACGGAGACGATCGCGTTCGACCAATTGTCGATGGGCGCCAGGGAGCTTCCTTCAGGACTGCGAGCAACCCTGCTCGACATAAGCAAGCGCTACGGTGCGGCCGAGGCGCTGCAACGTTATTGCCTCGTCAGCCTGGATCAGGACGGCATACGGGTCAATCGACTGGTCCAGACTGTAGTGCGGGACCAGCTCGACCAGGTACAGGCTATGGTCTGGGCCAGGTGGGCGACACGCCTCGTCCTGGCAGCGATCCCCGACACGCCAGAGGATCCCAGACATGGCCGGTGGATCGCGAGCATACTCCCGCACGCACGAGCCGTCAGCGTCCACGGCGCACCCGTGGCACCTGACACAACCTGCGAGCTTCTGAAGCGTATCGGGATCCATCTTGGCAGCAACGGCGGCAAGACAGGTCAGCTCCGCGATGCCCTCGAACTGCTCGCGGAGGCCCGCAGCCTTGCCGAAAGCTGCTACGGAGCCGACGATACCGAGCTGGCCCTTGTCCTCAGGAGCCTCGGCGCGGTCCAGATCCAGCTCGAAGACTTCGGCGCCGCGCGGACGACACTCCAGCGTGCGCTCCGCATCCTCGAGGCCGCGCATGGTCCGAACCATCCCCAAGTCGCCTGTACCCTCAGCAACATCGCCGTCGTCTTGCACAAACAGGGCGACGCGGTCAGTGCCCGAGACATGCTCGCCCGCGCATTGCGCATCTTCGAGACTGCCTACGGCCCCGATCATCCAGAGAGCACCCGCGCGCTTGCCAATATCGGCGCGGTCCTGGCAGACCTCGGCGAACTGCCCGACGCCAAGGAGATGCTCGAACGGGCATCTCGCATCGAGCAGGAGGTTTATGGGTCCGAACATGTGGAGCTCGCGCGCACCTTGGGGGAACTCGGTGGCGTGCTTCACCGCCTCCGCAAGGGTGCTGCCGCTCAGGATGCACTCGAACGTGCTGCCCGCATCTTCGAGGCCACCTATGGGCACGATCACCGTGAGTCTGCGATGACCTCGATCGAGCTCGGCCGGATGCTCTTCCGACGCGGCAGGCTGTATGCCGGGCTTCAGCACGTTCAGCGTGGGGCTGCAGCGCTACCAGAGGACGCCCTTCGCTTGGCATCACGACGCAGGACGCGCCACTCCGCTTAACCTATCCACCAGGAGATCAGCCGCGGAGCTGGCGCAGGACGTAATGCAGGATGCCGCCGTGGCGGTAGTCCTGGACCTCGTACGAGACATCACATGGAACATGGCCGTCCTTGGTTGCCGCCCATGGCCGCCCTCAGTACGCTCCGGGGAGGGTTCGCCATGGGACCGCCGGTTGGAGGACCGAGGTGACCACCACACCCGTACGGCAGCTTCTCAGGCAGCGGCGCAGCGAGATCATCGCCGCCGCCGCTCGTCGCGGTGCCAGGAACGTCCGCGTCTTCGGCTCGGTCGCGCGTGGTGACGAGGACGCGGGCAGTGACGTCGACTTCCTGGTCGACTTCGAGCCGTCCCGCTCCCTGGTCGACCTGGCCGGCCTGATCCTGGACCTCCAGGAAATCCTCCAGGTCCCGGTCGACGTGGTCGAGGCCTCGACTCTCCGCCCGGGTGACGAGGACATCGTCACCGACGCGATCGCCGTCTGAACGCGGCATGCGACGCCCAGTCGACAAGCTCCTCGACGACATCCTCCGCGCTGCGGAGGTCGCTGCCGCCATCACGGCCGAGGGCCGTGCCCGCTTCGCGGACGACCTGGTCCTGCAGTTTGCCGCCGAGGCTGCCATCGGCAGGCTCGGGGACGCGGCCTCCAAGCTGCCCGCCGACGTGCTGGCCGCCATGCCGGAGGTGCCTTGGAAGGAGATCATCGGCTTCCGGATCGTGGTCGACCACGCCTACCACCGGCTCGACTACAACCGCGTCTGGAACACCCTGGTCGACGACATCCCCAAGCTGCGCGCGATGGTCGAGCGGTACCAGGGCGAGCGCGGCTGAGCCGTCCGTCTCGATGACGGACGGCGTCCCAGCCGGCGAGATGGCTCAGCCGCGGAGTTGGCGAAGGACGTACTGCAGGATGCCGCCGTGGCGGTAGTAGTGGACCTCGTTGGGGGTGTCGATGCGGACCCGGGCGTCGAAGCTGCGGTCGTCGGCGGTGACGGTGACCTCGCGGGGGAAGCCGTCGGCGCCGGCGCGCTCGAGGCCCTCGACGGAGAAGGTCTCGTGGCCGGTCAGGCCGAGCGAGGACGCCGACTCGCCGGACGGGAACTGCAGCGGCAGGATGCCCATGCCGACCAGGTTGGAGCGGTGGATGCGCTCGTAGCTCTCGGCGATCACGGCGCGGACGCCGAGCAGCCGCGGCCCCTTGGCCGCCCAGTCGCGTGACGAGCCCGAGCCGTACTCCTTGCCGGCGAGGACCACCAGGGGAACGCCCTCCTCCTGGTAGCGCACGGCCGCCTCGTAGATGGTCATCTGCTCGCCGTCGGGCAGGTGCAGGGTGAAGCCACCCTCGGTGCCCGGGGCGAGCAGGTTGCGCAGGCGGATGTTGGCGAAGGTGCCGCGGATCATCACCTCGTGGTTGCCGCGCCTGGAGCCGTAGGAGTTGAAGTCGGCCGGCCCGACGCCCTGCTCGACCAGGTAGCGGCCGGCGGGGCTGTCGCGCTTGATGACGCCGGCGGGCGAGATGTGGTCGGTGGTCACGCTGTCGCCGAGCACCGCAAGCACGCTCGCGCCGTGCAGGTCGCGGACGGGCTCCGGGGTCGAAGGCATGCCGTCGAAGTAGGGTGGCCGGCGCACGTAGGTGGACGACGGGTCCCAGGCGAAGCGGTCCCCGGTCGGCACCTCCAGCGAGTTCCAGCGCTCGTCGCCCTCGAACACCTCCGCGTAGCTCTTGCGGAACATGTCCGACTGCACCGCCCGGCCGATCAGCTCGCTCACCTCGGCCTCGGACGGCCAGATGTCGCGCAGGTACACCGGCTGGCCGTCGCCGCCGCTGCCGAGCGGCTCGTCGTAGAGGTCGGCGTCCATCGACCCGGCCAGGGCGTACGCGACCACCAGGGGCGGCGAGGCGAGGTAGTTCATGCGGCAGTCGGGGTTGATGCGGCCCTCGAAGTTGCGGTTGCCGCTCAGCACCGACGCCACCGCCAGGTCGCCCTGCTCGATCGCGGCCGAGATCTCCGGGCGCAGCGGCCCGGAGTTGCCGATGCAGGTGGTGCAGCCGTAGCCGACCAGGTGGAAGCCGAGCTTCTCCAGGTAGGGGATCAGGCCGGCGCGCTCGTAGTAGTCCATCACCACCTTGGAGCCGGGCGCGAGCGAGGTCTTCACCCACGGCTTTGCGGTCAGCCCGCGCTGGACGGCGTTGCGGGCCAGCAGCCCGGCGGCGAGCATCACCGACGGGTTGGAGGTGTTGGTGCAGCTGGTGATCGCCGCGATCACCACGTGGCCGTGGTCGAGGGCGTAGTCGGCGCCCTCGACCTGGACGGAGGCGTGTGGCCGGTCGGGCTCGTCGCCGCCGGCTGGGCCCCCGGCGGGGGCCTGGTCGGTCTCCGGCCGCACCGCGGCCGGGGCCGTCTGGGAGGGAACGTCGCTGGCGGGGAAGGACTCGGCCGAGGCCTCGTCCACGCCGGTCAGGTTGCCGTTGCTGGCGCTGTGCCAGCCGGCGGCGAGGGCCGCCGGCCCGGCGGCGGGGGCGACCCTCGGCCGCGCCTTGGCGGCGCCCGGCCCGTCCTGGCTGAGCATCTCGGCCAGGGCGTGCCGGAAGGCGTGCTTGGCGTCGCTGAGCGACACCCGGTCCTGGGGGCGGCGCGGCCCCGCGAGGCTGGGCACGACCGTGGCCAGGTCGAGCTCGACCCGCTCCGAGTAGACCGGGTCGCGCTCCGGGTCGTGCCACAGGCCCTGCTCCTTGGCGTACGCCTCGACCAGGGCGACGGTCTCGGGCCGGCGGCCGGTGAACTCCAGGTAGCGCAGGGTCTCGTCGTCGATCGGGAAGATCGCGCAGGTGGAGCCGTACTCGGGCGACATGTTGCCGATGGTGGCCCGGTTCTCGACCGGGACGTTGCCCACCCCGGGCCCGTAGAACTCCACGAACTTGCCCACCACGCCCCGCTTGCGCAGCAGCTCGGTGACGGTGAGGACCAGGTCGGTGGCGGTCGACCCCTCCGGCAGCGCGCCGTGGAGCTTGAAGCCGACCACCTTGGGGGTGAGCATCGAGATCGGCTGGCCGAGCATGGCCGCCTCGGCCTCGATGCCGCCGACGCCCCAGCCGAGCACGCCGAGCCCGTTGACCATCGGCGTGTGGGAGTCGGTGCCGACCAGGGTGTCGGGGTAGGCGCGGCCTTGCTCGTCGCCGAACACCACCCGCGCGAGGTACTCGAGGTTGACCTGGTGGACGATGCCGGTGTCCGGCGGCACCACGCTGAAGTCGGCGAACGCCTGCTGCCCCCAGCGCAGGAAGGCGTAGCGCTCGCGGTTGCGCTCGAACTCCAGCTCGGCGTTGCGCCTGAAGGCGTCCCTGGTGCCGGCGACGTCGGCGATCACCGAGTGGTCGATGACCAGCTCCGCCGGGGCCAGTGGGTTGATGCGGGACTGGTCGCCGCCGAGCTCGGCCATGGCGTCGCGCATCGCGGCCAGGTCGACCACGGCGGGCACGCCGGTGAAGTCCTGCATCAGCACCCGGGCGGGGGTGAAGGCGACCTCGCGGTCGATCTCCGTCGCGGGGTCCCAGCGCGCCAGCGCCTCGATGTCCTCGGCGCTGACCAGGCTGCCGTCCTCGTTGCGCAGCAGGTTCTCGAGCAGGATCTTGAGCGAGAACGGCAGGCGGGTGAGGTCGGCCACGCCGGCGAGGGCGTCGAGGCGCCAGATCTCGTAGGAGCGGCCCGCGACGTCCAGGCCGGCACTCGCTCCGAAGCTGTTCCCTGCCATCTCCCGACCTCCTGGCTTCGCGTCATGTGCGGCGGCGCCGGGCTGGCTCGACGCAGCGAGCCAGCGAGGCGCGCCGTCTTGCCCCAGGGTACCCGCGCGGCCAGCCACCACGACGCACGGCGGACCCCAGGCACGAGCCGGCGGCCGGCCCGCTGGGCGGCCGCTAGATACTCAACTTGGCGACGTCGGCCTGCTTGGAGCGGACCGCCTCGGCCGCCTCGCGCAGGTTGGCCAGCTCGGCGTCGGCCAGGGGCAGCTCCACGACCTCGCGCACGCCGCCGCGGCCGAGCCGTGCCGGCACGCCCAGGTACACGTCGGAGATGCCGTAGTGGCCCTCGACCCAGGCGCAGACCGGCATCACCGCGCCGGAGTCGGCGAGCACCGCCTCGACCATGCGGGCCGCCGCGCTGGAGGGGGCGTAGAAGGCCGAGCCGGTCTTGAGCAGGGCGACCACCTCGGCGCCGCCGTCACGGGTACGCTGCACCAGCCGCTCCACCGTGTCCTGGGCGAGCAGCTCGGCCAGTGGCTTGCCGTCGACCGTGACCAGGCTCGGCACCGGCACCATGGTGTCGCCGTGGGAACCGAGGGTGATCGCCTCGACGCTGCTCGGGCTGGTGCCGAGCTCCTCGGCGACGAAGTGCTTGAAGCGGGCGGTGTCGAGCATGCCGGCCTGGCCCATCACCCGCTCGCGGGGGAAGCCCGACACCTCGGCCGCGAGGGCGGTCATCTCGTCGAGCGGGTTGGAGACCACGATCAGCACCGCGTCCGGTGAGGTCTCGACCAGCCGGCGGGTCACCTCGCCGACGATCTTCGCGTTGGTCTCCAGCAGGTCCATGCGGCTCATGCCGGGCTTACGGGGCAGCCCGGCGGTGATCACGCAGACGTCGGAGGAGGCCGTCTCCTGGTAGCCGTTGGAACCGACCACGCGGGTCTCGAAGCCTTCCAGCGGCCGCGACTGGTTCATGTCGAGCGCCAGGCCCTGCGGCAGGCCCTCGACGATGTCGGTCATCACGATCTCGTCGGCCACGTCCTTCTCGGCCAGGCGCTGGACGGTGGTGGAGCCGTACTTGCCCGCCCCGACGACGGTGACCTTCATACGACGCCTCCCTTGGTGTCCCGAGCGGCCTCGAGCGCGGCGATCACGCCGTCGGCGACCTGGCTGGTGCCGACCGCGGTGGGGTCGTCGCGGTGCGGCTTCATGTCGTAGGTGACGCTCCTGCCCTCGGCGATCACCGTGCCCATGGCGTCCTCCAGCCGGGCGGCCGCGTCGCGCTCGCCGAGGTGGCGCAGCATCAGCATGCCGGAGAACATCATCGCCATCGGGTTGACCTTGTTCTGCCCCTTGTACTTGGGGGCGGAGCCGTGGGTGGCCTCGAACACGGCCACGTCGTCGCCGAGGTTGGCCCCTGGCGCGACCCCGAGGCCGCCGACCAGGCCGGCGGCCAGGTCGGAGACGATGTCGCCGTAGAGGTTGGGCAGCAGCAGCACGTCGAAGTTCTCCGGCTTCTGCACCAGCTGCATGCACATGTTGTCGACCAGGTACTCTTCGTACTCGACGTCCGGGTACTGCTTGGCGACCTCGCGGCTGACCGCGTAGAAGAGCCCGTCGGTGTGCTTCATGATGTTCGCCTTGGTCACCGCGGTGACCTTGCGGCGGCCGTAGGCGCGGGCGTACTCGAAGGCGAAGCGGGCGATGCGGCGGGTGCCGGTGATCGAGATCGGCTTGATGGAGATGCCGGAGTCGTCGCGCACCCGCTTCGGCTGGATCTCGTTGAGGAAGGCGATCACCCGCTTGGCGTCGTCGCTGCCCTGCTCGAACTCGATGCCGGCGTACAGGTCCTCGTGGTTCTCGCGCACGATGACCAGGTCGACCTGCTGGTAGCGGGAGCGCACGCCCTGGTAGAGCTTGCAGGGGCGCAGGCAGGCGAACAGGTCGAGCTCCTTGCGCAGGGCCACGTTGACGCTGCGGAAGCCGGTGCCGATCGGGGTGGTGAGCGGGCCCTTGATGGCCACCTTGTTGGCCCGGATCGAGTCGAGCACGGGCTCCGGGAGCGGGGTGCCGAACCGCTCGATGACGTCGGCACCGGCCTCCTGCACGTCCCAGTCGAACTCAACCCCGGTCGCCTGGAGGACGCGGCGGGTGGCCTCCGAGAGCTCGGGACCTACCCCGTCGCCGGGGATGAACGTGACGCGGTGGGCCATTGGTGAAGCTCCTCTCGTCAAACTCAGCGCCGCGACTCAACGCCGCTGTCGGTCGCGTCGAGAACCATGACGGTCCATCTGCGGGATCAGGGTATCTCGGCTCCGATTCTGGGAACGAACGAGCCGGGCGGCCCTCCGTGGCATCCCAGCCGCCGTAGCTGACCAGCACGGTCGTTACCGACCGGTAGCCTCGCCTACGATACGGAGGCTTGCACGGCAGGACGGGTGACCCACCCTGAAGACCTGGAGGCAGCGCCATGGCTGAGAGCGGTAAAGGCAAGGGCCTGGAGGGCGTGGTCGCCGCGCAGACGAAGATCTCCGACATCGACGGTCAGCGGGGCAAGCTCCTCTACGCCGGCTACGACATCGCCGACCTGGCCGCGCACTCCGGCTTCGAGGAGACCGTCTACCTTCTCCACCACCTGGAGCTGCCCACCCGCGCCCAGCTCGACCAGGTCAGCGGCGCGCTTCGTGAGGCGGCCACGCTCGACAGCCTGCTGGTCCAGTTGCTCGAGGCGGTCGCGAACCAGACCGGGCCGATGACCGCCCTGCGCACCGCCGTCTCCGCCGCCGGGGTGCACGACCCCGACCACGGGGACGAATCGCCCGAGGCGAACCTCCGCAAGGCCTACCGCCTGATCGCCCAGACGCCCCTGGTCGTCGCCGCCTACCAGCGGCTGCGCAGCGGTGGGGCGGCCGTCGCGCCACGCGGTGACCTCTCGCTGGCAGGCAACTTCCTGTTCGCGCTCGGCGGCAAGGACCCCGATCCCGCCCTCGCGGGCGAGTTCGACACCTGCCTGGTGCTCTACGCCGACCACACCATGAACGCGTCGACCTTCGCCGGCAGGGTGGCGGCGGCCACCCTTGCGGACATGTACGCGGCCGCCACCGCGGCGGTCGCAACCCTACAGGGCCCGTTGCACGGCGGCGCCATCGAGCAGGTGCGCTACATGCTCGACGAGATCGGCACCCCCGACCGGGCCAGCCAGTGGGTCAAGGAGCGGCTCGGCAGCAAGAAGAAGGTGATGGGCTTCGGCCACCGCGTCTACAAGACCTGGGACCCGCGCGCGGTGATCCTGCGCGAGATGGCCGAGCGGATCGGCAAGCAGCTCGGGGACACCCGCTGGTACGAGATCTCGGCCAGGATCCAGGAGACGGTGATGGAGGAGCGCGGCCTGTTCCCCAACGTCGACTTCTACACGGCCAGCGTCTACTCCGCCCTCGGCATCCCGCCCGACCTCTACACCTGCCTGTTCGCGGTCGCCCGCATGGCCGGCTGGACGGCCCACATCCGCGAGCAGTACGCCGACAACCGCCTGATCCGCCCCGACTCCGAGTACACCGGCCCGCCGCCGCGCCCCTACCAGCCGGTCGAGGCGCGCGGCTGACGGCGGCCGGTCGCTCCCCCGCCAGAAGGAGCCTGTAGTGGCCGACCCGACCACCCGCGACCAGTCACCGACCGGGGCCGACACCGAGATCCGGCCGTTCCGCATCGACGTCCCCCAGGCCGACCTCGACGACCTGCACCAGCGCCTGGCCCGCACCCGCTGGCCCGACCAGCTGCCCGGCGCCGGCTGGGACTACGGCATCCCGCTCGGCTACGTCAAGGAGCTCGCCGAGTACTGGCGCACCACCTACGACTGGCGCGAGCACGAGGCCGAGCTGAACCAGTACCCGCAGTTCACCACCACGATCGACGGCGCCGACGTCCACTTCCTGCAGGTGCGCTCGCCCGAGCCGGACGCCCTCCCGCTGGTCGTCACCCACGGCTGGCCCGGCTCGGTCGCCGAGTTCCTCGACGTGGTCGGCCCGCTGTCCGACCCCAGGGCGCACGGCGACGACCCGTCCGACGCCTTCCACCTGGTGGTCCCGTCGATCCCCGGCTTCGGCTTCTCGGGGCCGACCCGCGACCGGGGCTGGGACGTGCGCCGGGTCGCGAGGGCGTGGTCCGAGCTGATGCGGCGCCTGGGCTACGACCGCTACGGCGCCCACGGCGGTGACTGGGGCGCGACCATCTCCCGGGAGCTGGGCCGGATCGCCCCAGAGCACGTCGTCGGCGTCCACCTGACGATGATGTCGTCGGCGGTGCCGGTCGGCCCGCCGGACGAGGCGGAGCTGGCCAGCCTCCCCGAGGCCGAGCGGCAGCGCACGCGGGCCTCCGCGGAGCGCCGGGCGCACCTGCTTCAGCACGAGATGGGCTACGGGATGATCCAGTCCACCCGCCCGCAGACGCTGGCCTACGGGCTCACCGACTCGCCGGTCGGCCAGCTCGCCTGGATCATGGAGAAATTCAAGGCGTGGACGGACTCCTCCGAGCTGCCCGAGGAGGCGGTCGACCGGGACCGCCTGCTGACCAACGTGATGCTGTACTGGCTGACCGCCACGGCCGGCTCCTCGGCGCGCCTGTACTACGAGTACGCCCAGGCGCTGCGCGGCGGCGGCTGGGGCGTGCCCGAGGAGCCGTCGAGCGTGCCGACCGGGCTGGCGCTGTTCCCCCGTGAGCTCTCCCTGCCCGTGCGGCACCTCGCCGAGCGGACCAACAACATCGTGCAGTGGTCGGAGTTCGACCGCGGCGGCCACTTCGCCGCCATGGAGGAGCCCGACCTGGTGGTCGGCGACGTGCGCAGGCTCTTCGCCCGGCTCCGCTGAGCGCCGGCCGCAATCCGGGGTCAGGCGGGCTGCGGGCGGGGCAGCAGGCCGGCGGCGCGGATGACCTCGGGGACGCCGGTGGCCGGCCCGACGCCCATCAGGTGGACGCCGCGCACGCCAGGCAGGGCGCGCACGCCCTCGACCATCTCGGCGGCGAGGGCGATGCCCTCGGCCCGCTGGTCCCGGGCGGCGTTCAGGCGTTCGATGATCGTCACTGGCACGGACCAGCCCGGCAGCCGGGCGAACCGCTCGAGCTGCGCGGCCGAGCGTGGCGGCAGCACCCCCGCCAGGATCGCCACCCGGTCGGGCAGGCCGCGGCCTGCCAGCAGCTCCAGCCAGGCGGCGAAGGCGGCCAGGTCGTAGACCGGCTGCGTCTGGACGAAGCGGGCGCCGGCCGCGACCTTGGCGGCCAGGCGGGCGCCGCCCGACGGGTCGGCCTTCCCCGGCGCCTCGGCCACGCCCACCAGGAAGCGGGCCGGCGGGTCGAGCGGCCCGCCCTCGGGGCCGACCCCGTCGCCGAGCGCGGCCGCCAGCCGCGCCAGCCCGATCGCGTCCAGGTCGAAGACGGCCTTGGCGTCGCCGAACGGCCCCACCTCCAGCGGGTCGCCCGAGAGGCACAGGATCGCGCGCATGCCGAGCGCGTGCGCGCCCAGCAGGTCGGCCGCGAGGGCCAGGCGGTTGCGGTCCCTGCAGGTGAGCTGCAGCACCGGCTCGAGGCCCTCGCCGGCGGCGATCACGGCCGCCGCCAGCGGCGACATCCCCACCCGCGCGGCCGCGTTGTCGGTCACGTTGACCGCGTCGACCAGGCCGGCGAGCTGCGCGGCGGCGCGGCGCACCAGCCCGGCGTCCGGTGAGCGCGGCGGCACCAGCTCACCGGTGACCACGAAGCGCCCGTCGTCGAGCAGCCCGGCGAGGCGGCCGCTGCTGCTCAACGTCGCCCTTCCGCCGGTACCAGGGCACGCGCCGCCCGCACGGTGTTGGTCAGCAGCATGGCGACGGTCATCGGCCCCACCCCGCCCGGCACGGGGGTGAGCGCGCCGGCCACCTCGGCCACCTCCGGCGCCACGTCGCCGACCAGCGCGCCGCCGATGCGGTGGTTGCCGAGGTCGACCACTGCGGCGCCCGGCTTGACCATCTCGGGGGTGACCATCGCCGGCCGGCCGGCCGCCGCGACCAGCACGTCGGCCTGCCTGGTGAAGTCGCCGAGGTGGCGGGTGCCGGTGTGGCACAGGGTCACGGTCGCGTTGGCCCCCGGCGCCTTGGCCGAGAGCATCACCGCCAGCGGCCGCCCGACCAGCAGGCCGCGGCCGAGCACCACCGCGTGGCTGCCCTCCACCGGCACGCGCTCGTGGCGCAGCAGCTCGACGATGCCGGCAGGGGTGCACGGGGTGAACTCCGGGTCGCCGCGGAGCAGCCGGCCCTCGTTCCACGGGTGCAGGCAGTCGACGTCCTTGGCCGGGTCGATCGCCTCCTGGACCCGCACCGGGTCGAGCCCGTGTGGCAGCGGCAGCTGGACGATGATGCCGTGCACGGCCGGGTCGGCGTTCAGCTCGGCGACGGCGTCCTCCACCTGGGCCTGGCTGGCAGCGGCGGGCAGGGCGACACGGCGCGACTCCACCCCGGTGGCCGCCGCCGCCCGCTGCTTGGCCCCGACGTAGATGTGGGACGCCTGGTCGTCGCCGACCAGCACCGCCGCAAGGCCCGGCCTGCGCCCCGCCTCGGCGAGCCGCTCCGCCTCGGTGGCCAGCTCGGCGCGGAGGCGCGCGGCCAGCGCCTTGCCGTCCAGGATTCTCGCGGGCATCTCGTCTCCTTAGCCGTCGTCGCCGCGCGGGGCCACTCCACCGGTGGCCGGCGGACGCCCCGCGACCCGCCACAACGCTACCGCGCCCGACCGCCGCGGCACCGCCCGCGCCGCGGCGCCGCGGCCCGCCGGTTGGCGTGGCGGATCGCGCGCAGGCCCAACCGGACGACCACGGCGACGGTCACGAGCGGGCCGGCGCAGGCGAGCTTCTGGAGAGGCGGCGAGGCCGCTCCCGTGGCCTTTAGCTGGCAAGGTCGCCCTGCCGCTGGCGTGGAGAGGGTCGAGGACCACACTGTCTCGGGGCGAGAGGGTCGAGGCCCGGAGGGAGGAGGATGGCGGACGGGCGGGAGCGAGCGGGCGGGGGTCGGCGGCGTCCGACGCCCGCCGAGGTGTCGGCGGCCGGCGGACGGCTTCTGCCTGACGTCATCCGGCCTGGCTTGCTGGTGCTGTTCTGCGGGATCAACCCGGGCCTGTACTCGGCCGCGGCCGGGCACCACTTCGCCAGGCCGGGCAACCGCTTCTGGAAGGCGCTGCAGCTCGCCGGCTTCACGCCCGGGCTGCTCGCCCCCGAGCAGGACGGCGAGCTGCCCGACCACGGGCTCGGCGTGACCAACCTGGTCGACCGGGCCACCGCCGGCGCCGCGGAGCTGTCGCCGGGAGAGCTCCGCGCGGGCGCGGCGGCGCTGGCGGCCAAGGTCGAGGCGGCCCGTCCGGCCTGGGTGGCGTTCCTCGGCATCGGCGCCTACCGGGTCGCGTTCGCCGCGCCTGCCGCCGCGGTCGGCCCGCAGCCCGGCCCGCTCGGGGGCGCCCGCGTCTGGGTGCTGCCCAACCCGAGCGGGCGGGCGGCCCACTACCAGCTCCCCGACCTGGTCGTCGCGTTCGCCGCGCTGCGGCGGGCGGCGCTGCCGCCCTCGGGTGGCCCGGCTACTTCTGCTGCACCAGGTTGCCGACCGGTTGGTCCTGCCTGAGCGCGTTGAACAGGGCCAGCGCCCTGGCGCGGTCCCAGATCACCACCGAGCCGGCGCCGGGCAGCGTCTGGGTGGTGGCGACCGGCACGGTGGTCGCGACCCCCTTGCCGTTGCTCACCGCGCGCATCGCGAACGGGAAGCGGATCAGGTGGTAGACGTGGTCGCTGCGGTTCACCGCGACGGAGTCGGCGCCGTTGAAGGCGAGCGGCACGCTGCGCAGCGGGTTGAGCAGCACGCTCGGGGCGGTCAGCCGGCCGATCAGGGCGCTGAGGAACTGCTGCTGGCGCACCACCCGGTCCAGGTCGCCCCGGCCTCCGGCGCGGGTGCGCACGTAGCCGAGGGCCTGCCGGCTGTTGAGCACCTGGCAGCCAGGGTTCAGCCTGAGGCCGGCCTTGGGGTCGTTCATCGCCTTTGGGATGCACATGCTCACGCCGCCGGCCGCGTCGACCAGCGAGGCGAACCCGTCGAAGCCGATCTCCATGTAGTGGTCGATGCGGATCCCGGAGACGCCCTCCACCGTCTGGGCGAGCAGCTTGGGACCGCCGAAGGCGTAGGCGGCGTTGAGCTTGTTGCGGCCGTGGCCCGGGATCGGGACGTAGGAGTCGCGCGGCAGGCTGACCAGGGTCGGGGCACCGCTGCGCGGGATGTGCAGCAGCATCATGGTGTCGGTGCGGCGGCCGGCCGCCTGGCCGGTCCCGAGCCGCTTGCGCTCGGCGGCGCTCAGCCCCTCGCGGCTGTCCGAGCCGACGATCAGCCAGTCGGCACCCGGCGTGACCGCCGGCCTGCCTGCCCAGTCGGTGAGCGCGTCCACCCGGTTGAGGCGCGAGTCCACCATCACGAAGACGACCAGCATCGCGACCAGGAGCAGCACGAGCACCAGCAGCAGGCCCCTGCCCCAGCGCCGCCGGCGGCGCGGCCGCACCGCCATCGGCGGCGGCCCTCCGACCGGCGGCCCGAGCGGCTCGGTGGGCATCCGGGAGCCCGGCGCCACCGGCTGCGCACTCCGGTCGCGGGGCCACTCCTGTCGCCAGCCGCTCATCGCAAACCCTCCGTCATCGCCTCATGGCGGACACCTTAACGTGCCCCGCGGTCCCGCTCTCCAACCAATCGGCCAGGACACGATCCTCCCAGGCGTGGGTCAGCGCGAGGTCAACGTTGGAGAAACTCCTGATCAACAAGACCACCGAGGCGATCGCCCCTGGCGCCGCCCGCCGCGACGAACCGCCAGCTCAGGGACCCGAACGAGCACCTTGCACCTCAACCTCACCTCGAAGCTTGCTCCGCTGCCTCGGAACGAGAAGCGGTGAAGCTGCCCTGGATACTTTGGTTCCCGCAAAGGCGACCCGAGGCCCAAACAGGGGGACCCGATGGGGGGTCCGGGGGGAGCTGTCTCGGGCTCCCCCCGGATCAACCTAGTGCCGGAAGTGGCGGCGGCCGGTGTGGAGCATGGTCAGGCCGAGGCGCTCGGCGGCCGCCGTGACCTCGGCGTCGCGGACGCTGCCGCCCGGCTGGGCCACCGCGCTGACGCCGGCGGCCGCCAGCTCCTCGACGCCGTCGGGGAAGGGGAAGAAGGCGTCGCTGGCCGCGGCCGCGCCGGCGGCGCGGCCGCCCGCCTTGGCGACCGCGATCTTGACGGCGTCGACCCGGCTGGTCTGGCCGGGGCCGACGCCGACGATGCGGCCAGCGGCCGCGAGCACGATCGCGTTCGACTTGACGTGCTTGGCCACCGTCCAGGCGAGGGCCAGGTCGTCCATCCGCCGCGGGTCGGGCGCCTGGCCGGCGACCAGCGTCCAGCTGGCCGGGTCGTCGCTGGCCACGTCGGCCTCCTGGACGAGCAGGCCGCCGGCCACCGAGCGGACCCCGAGCCGCGGCCCCGGGCGCAGGGGGGCGACCTCGAGCAGGCGCAGCGAGCGCTTGCCCGCCAGCACCTCGCGGGCGGCCTCGTCGAAGCCGGGGGCGACCACGACCTCCGTGAACACCTCGGCGATGCGCCGCGCGGTCGCCTCGTCGAGCGGCAATGACAGCCCGACCACGCCGCCGTACGCGCTCACCGGGTCGCCCGCTAGGGCCGCTGCGTAGGCCGCCTCCAGGGTCTCGCCCGGCGCGGCGCCACACGGGTTGGTGTGCTTGACGATCACCGCGAAGGGCCGCTCGGCGTACTCCGCGACCACGCCGAGCGCCGCGTCCGCGTCGAGCAGGTTGTTGTAGGACAGCTCCTTGCCGGCGAGCTGTACGGCTCCAGCCAGGCCGCCTGGTCCGCTGGCGTAGAGGGCGGCCGCCTGGTGCGGGTTCTCCCCGTAGCGCAGCGTGCGCGAGCGCCTGCCGGCGAGCGGCAGGGTGGCCGGGAAGGGGTCGCCGCGGTCGAACCAGGCCGCCACCTGGGCGTCGTAGGCGGCGGTACGGGCGAACGCCTTGGCCGCGAGGGCGCGGCGCTCCTCCATGGTGGTGCCCCCGGCGGCCAGCGCGGCGACGACCAGCCCGTAGTCGGCAGTGTCGCAGGCCACCGCGACGGAGGCGAAGTTCTTGGCCGCGGCCCGCACCATCGCCGGCCCGCCCACGTCGATCATCTCGACCACCCGGTCCTCGTCGGCGGCCGGGTCGGCGGCGGCCGACTCGAACGGGTACAGGTTGCAGACGACCAGGTCGAAGGGTTCGATCCCGGCCGCGTCGAGCTGGTCGAGGTGGTCGGGCCGGCGCCGGTCGGCGAGCAGGCCGGCGTGGACCGCCGGGTGCAGCGTCTTGACCCGGCCGTCGAGCAGCTCCGGGGTGCCGGTGACGGCCTCCACCTGGGTCACGGCCAGCCCGTGGCCGGCGAGGACCGCTGCCGTGGAGCCGGTCGAGACGACCTCGACCCCGGCCTCGCCCAGCGCGGCGGCGAGCGGCTCGAGGCCGCCCTTGTCGTACACGGACACCAGCGCGCGGCGGATGGGCTGACGGTCGCTCACGGGACTCCCTCCGGGGTCGCCAGTCCGGGCCGGACCGGGTCGGGCAGGATGCGCGCGTGACGGCCGTCGACCTGGACGCGGCCGTGGGCGACCAGCCGCACGGCGGCAGGCAGCAGCCGATGCTCCTCGCGCTTGATGCGCTCGTGCAGGGAGGCCTCGTCGTCGTCCGGCTCGACCGTGACCGCCGCCTGGAACAGCACCGGCCCGTGGTCGACCTGCTCGTCGACCAGGTGCACGGTGCAGCCGGTGACGCGCACGCCGTAGGCCAGGGCGTCGCGCACGGCGTGGGCGCCGGGGAAGGCAGGAAGCAGGCTGGGGTGGGTGTTGACGATGCGGTCGGGGAAGGCACGCACGAAGCCTGGGCCGAGGATGCGCATGAACCCGGCGAGGCACACCGCGTCCGGGCGGGCCGCGGCGACGGCGGCCTGCACGGCGCGGTCGAAGGCGGCCCGGTCGGGGTGGTCGGCGAGGCGGACCACCGCGGTCGGGACGCCGGCGCGGCGCGCCCGGTCGAGGCCGCCGGCATCGGGCCGGTCGCTGGCCACCAGCACCACCTCGACCCCGAAGCCGGGGTCGGCCGCCGCGTCGAGCAGCGCCTGCAGGTTGGAGCCCTGCCCGGACAGCAGCACGGCCACCCGCTTGACCTCCGCCAAGGTGCCTCCTGGGTGCTCGGGGCGGCCGCGCGGGATCGAGGTCGGCCCGAGCGGCGCGGCCCGCCTCCTGACCGATGCGGATGCTGCCACCGCGCTCCCGCGCCGGCAACCACGCGCCCACAGCCGGCCTCCACTACAGAAACGCTCGGTGGCCCGCCGTCGCGCGGCGGCGGGCCACCTCGCTCATGCCGGCGCTCAGGAAGGCGCGCGTTTGTGCCGAGATTGCTGCCAGCCGTGGCATGTGATTCACTGCGCCGACCTGCAACGACGCAGTGAGTCAACGCACCAGCGGGGCCGCCTTGACGCCCGGCGCTGGTCTTGGAGCCCCACGGACCCGCCGCCGTGTGCGAACCTTTGCGGGTAATCCCGAACGAGTGGAGCAAGATGCGCATGCCGGACCAGCAAGTCGCTGGAGAGGCCGCGCCGCTGGCGTGGCCGGTCGGCGCCCGTGCACTCGCCTGGCGGCCCGGCTCGACGGCTGAGCGTCTCGGCCTCACCTGCCTGGCCGCCGCCGGGGCCTCGTTCGTCTACCCGGCGCTGAGCCGGACCACCGGCCTGCAGGCACCGTGCCTGCTGCGCCTGCTCACCGGCATCCCCTGCCCGTTCTGCGGGATGACGACGGCGGCCACCTCGCTGGCGGCCGGGGAGCCGGCCGCCGCGCTCGCGGCCAACCCGTTCGTGCTGGTGCTGGTCGCCTTCACCGGGTTGATGGCCGCGCTGATGCTGGCGCGGGCGCTGGGACTGGCCCGCCCGCCGACACCCTGGGCGCCGGCATCGCGGCGGGCCGCCTGGTCGCTTGGGGTGGTGCTGGCCGGTGCGAGCTGGCTCTTCCAGCTCCACCGCTTCGGGCTGATCTGACCGCGAAGGCAACGCCGGCGCGTCGACGACGCCAGCCGAGCCGCCGAAGACGAGGAGGACGTATGAGCGAGGGGACCCCTCCCCAAGACCCGCGTGAGGGCGGGCAGGGCCAGCAGGGTGGCGAGCAGTGGACGCCGCCGCCGGGCACGCCACCGCCGCCCCAGGGCGGCTACCCGCCCGCGCCACCACCCGGCTACGGGCAGCCGCCGAGCGGAGGGTACGGCCAGCCGCCCGGCTCGACGCCGCCCCCGCAGGGCTACGGGCAGCAGCCGGGTGGGTGGGGCGCGCCGCCCGGGCAGAACTGGGGCCAGGGTGGCCCGCCCCAGGCGGGCGGCAGCGGCCTCGACCAGAACGTCGCCTCCGGCCTTGCCTACGTGCTGACCTTCATCACCGGGATCATCTTCCTGCTCACCGACAAGCGTCCCGAGGTCCGCTACCACTCGATGCAGGCGATCCTGTTCGGGATCGTCTGGCTGGTGATCTCCCTCGCGGGCCGGTACATCGGGATCGGCCTGCTCGGCCTGGTGTTTTGGCTCGCCTCGATCGGGATGTTCGTCCTGTGGATCGTCCTGATGATCCAGGGCTTCCAGGGCAACCACTTCAAGCTGCCGGTGCTCGGCGACCTCGCCGAGCAGCAGGCTGCCAAGCCGATGTAGCGGCGAGCCGATATACACACGGGGGGCACGCACAAGGCGCGCCCCCTGAGCGCAAGGAGAGAGGATGTCGCAGGGATACGGGCCACCAGACCCCAACCAGCCCAGTCCGGGCCAACAGCAGTACGGCCAGCAGCCACCCGGTCAGCAGCCACCCGGTCAGCAGCCGCCCGGGTACCCGCCGCCCAGCTACCCGCCCGCCCCGCCTCCCGGCTACGGGCAGCAGCCGCAGCAGCCCTCCTACAGCCCGGCGATGGACCAGCCAGGCACCTACATGGGCCGGCAGCTCGCCAACTGGTTGCAGCGCGTCGGCGCGGCCCTGATCGACTACCTGATCACGGCCATCCCGGTGATCGTCATCCTGATCCTGGCGGGCGCGATCTTCAGCAACAGCGACTCGGGCGGCGCCTCGGCCGGGGCCGGCGTGCTGCTGGGGCTCGCCTACCTGGGATCGTTCGCGCTCGGCATCTACAACCGGGCGATCATGCAGGGCCGCACCGGGCAGAGCTGGGGCAAGAAGGCGCTCAACCTGCGCCTGGTCCGCATGGCCGACGGCCAGCCGCTCGGTGGCCTGATGTGCTTCGTGCGCGACATCGTCCACGTCCTGGACGGCATCTGCCTGATCGGGTACCTGTTCCCACTGTGGGACGCCCGCAGGCAGACCTTCTCCGACAAGATCATGAACTCGGTGGTCCTCTCCGAGGCAGCCTGAGCGCGGCGGTCGCGATCGAAGGGGGCGCGCCTGGCAGGCGCGCCCCCTTCGACGTTTGCGGCCCGGTTGTCACTGCCGCCCCGTATCCTCCGAGATATCGCTGGTCAGGAGCCTCCTCAGGGAAGGGGAGCGGGGATGACGGCTGCCGGCAACGGGCAGGGAGCGGGTCCGGCGGGGCGCGGCCCGGGCGACGGTTTCGGCCCGTCGCCGGGCGAGGCCTACCTGGGGGCGACCCCATGGGCGGTCGTCGACCTGGAGACCACCGGCTTCGACCCGTGGCCGCAGCACCGCGCGGTGGAGGTCGCCGTGGTCAGGCTGGCGCCAGCCGGCTCCGTGGTGGCCGAGTTCGACACCCTGGTCAACCCCGGCCGGGCGGTCGAGGCCACCGAGATCCACGGCATCACCGATCAGATGCTGCGCCACGCCCCGCCGTTCGCCGAGGTCGCCGGCGAGGTCGCCGCCCTGCTCGAGAGCGCCGTGGTGGTCGCCCACAACGTCCTGTTCGACGTCGGCTTCCTGCGCGGCGAGTTCCAGCACGCCGGCCTCACCCTGCCGCCGGTCGCCGCCCTGTGCACCGCGCAGCTCACCCGCCTGCTCTACCCTGACACCGAGGCCAAGCTGGCCGAGTGCTGCCGCCGCTTCGGCATCGACCACGGCGCGCCGCACACCGCGCTGTCCGACGCGCGCGCGACCGCCCGCCTGCTCACCCTCCACCTCGAGACGGCCAGGGCGCGCGGCCTGATCACCCTGGCCGACCTGGAATGGCTGCCCGGCCCGCCGCTGCCCCCTGGCTGGGGTCCATGGCCGCGCGGCGGCCGCGGCCTGCGCCGCGCCGACGTCCCCCAGCTGCCGGCCCTGCGCGGCGGCGCCCACCGCTGACGGCCGGACCTACGACCGCTCCGCCGGCGGCGTGGTGAGCAAGTGGACGTGCAGGTCCTCGGCGGGCGGGGTCCAGCGCTCGGGGTCGGCCGGGTGCTGCTCGCCCGAGCGGATGTCGCGCACTTCGTGGCCGCCTGAGGCCTCCCCTGAAGGGAACCAGACGTAGGGGATGCCCTTGCGCTCGGCGTTGCGGATCTGCTTGCCGTACCTGGACGGCTCGTGCGCGACCTCGCAGGGGACGCCGCGGGCGCGCAGGGCGGCCGCCACGGCGTCGCAGCGCTCCCTGTCCTCCTCGGACGGCAGCGCCACCAGCACGCACGACGGCGTGCGCCGGCTGGCGCGCAGCAGGTCCTGGCCGAACAGGCGCCCGAGGATGCGGGTGACGCCGATGGACAGGCCGTTCCCCGGGAAGCGCACGCCGGTCCCGGCGGAGGCGAGGTTGTCGTAGCGGCCGCCGGCGCAGATCGTCCCGAGGCTCTCGTGGCCGGCCATGACCGCCTCGTAGACGGTGCCGGTGTAGTAGTCCAGGCCGCGGGAGATGCGCAGGTCGGCCACGGTGCGACCGGGGATCCGGGCGGCGGCGCGCATCACCTCGGTCAGCTCGGCCAGTCCCTCGTCCAGCAGGTCGTCGCGCAGGCCGAGGGAGCGCACGGCGTCGGCGAACGAGCCGTCCTCGCTGGAGATGCGGGCGACCTCGAGGCACGCCTTGGCCTGCGCCTGGTCCAGCCCGAGCGACTCGACGAGCTGGGCTCCCACCGCGGCCTCGCCGATCTTGTCGAGCTTGTCGACCGTGCGCAGGGTCGCCTGGGTGTCCTTGATGCCGAGGGCGCGGTAGCAGCCCTCAAGGACCTTGCGGTTGTTGACCCGCATGATCACCGGCGGGATGGGCAGGGACCCGAGCACGTCGTGGGCCACGGCCAGCAGCTCGGCGTCGGCGTACAGGCCGAGCGTGCCCTGGCCGACGATGTCCGCGTCGACCTGGAGGAACTCCCGGTAGCGGCCCTCCTGCGGGCGCTCACCGCGCCAGGACTTCTGCATCTGGTAGCGGCGCAGGGGGAATTGCAGCCGGCCGCGGTGCTCCAGCACGTAGCGGGCGAACGGCACGGTCAGGTCGAAGTGCAGCCCGAGGCCGGCGTCGTCGGAGTCGTGCTCGGCCTGCAGGCGGCGCAGGACGTAGATCTCCTTGTCGGTCTCGCCCTTCGCCAGGAGCTGGTCGAGCGGCTCCACCGCGCGGGTCTCGACCGGCACGAAGCCGTGCAGCTCGAAGCGGGCCCGGATGCGGTCGAGCAGCTCCTGCTCGACCAGGCGTTGCTCCGGCAGCCACTCGGGGAAGCCGCTGAGCGGCTGGGGTCCTCTCATGGCGCCGAATGCTACCTGCGCGACGGGCGCGGCCGCAGGCGCATCACCCGCGGCCGGCGTGCTCGCACCCGGACGGGCGCCGCCGGTCGACCGGCGGCAGGCGTCACGAACAGGGCGGCAGCGTGGTGGTGGTCGTGGTCGACGTGGTGGTCGTGGTCGTCGTTGTGGTGGTGGTCGTGTCGGTCGTCGTGGTCGACCCGCTGGTGGTGGTCGTGGTCGTGCCGGGCAGGCACGGCGCGGTCGTGTTCGGCGGCGTGGTCTTGGAGGTGGTGGTCGCGCCGCGCGTGGTCGTGGGCCTCGCGGTGGTGGTGGTCGCGTGGCTGGTGGTGGTCGGCGCGCGGGTCGTGGTGGTCCCAGGGAGCCCCCCGCCGCCAGACCCGGCGGCGACCGCGGACGTGCCGGACGCGCCGCCGACGGGCGGGCCGCCGCCCCCGAAGCCGCTGCGGTCGTAGAAGGCGGCCCAGCCGAGCACCGTGTCCACGTAGTCCCAGGAGTGGTTGTAGGCGTACAGCGCCTGCCTGAGCTGCGCCGGGTCGGACAGGTCACCGCCGTGGGCGAGGCAGAGGTAGGCGGAGGCGCTGACGCTGGCGTCGAAGAAGTTGTTGGGGTCGGCGATCCCGTCGTGGTTGCCGTCGCGGCCGAGCGAGCGCCAGGTGGACGGGAGGAACTGCATCGGCCCGACGGCCTGGTCCCAGGTGGCGTTGCCGTCGAGGCGGCCGCCGTCGCTGTCGTGGATGGTGCCGCCCCCGGCGCGCCCGTCCAGCGGCGGGCCGAGGATCGCGGGCGTGACGTCGCCGGCCGCGGTGAAGCGGGTCGCGGAACCTCCGTGACGGCCGTGGTTGGACTCGATCCGGCCGATCCCGGCCAGCACGCTCCAGCGCAGGTGGCAGCTCGGGTCGAAGCCCGCCGCCCAGCTCTCCCCGACGTGGTAGGCGCGCAGCGCCAGCGGCGGGATGGCCCCGTCGGCGCCGGGCGGGACCAGCCAGGAGGCCGGCGTGCCCGAGGTCACCCCGTTGCCTGCGGCCGTCGCCTGCGCGGCGGCCCGGTCCCGCTCGGCCTGCGCCGCCGCCGCCTGGCCGGCCAGCCACGCCTGGCGGGCCTCCTCCGCCTCCTGGCTGCCGGACTGGCCAGAGGCGAACAGGCCCGGCTCGCCCCGCACGTCGAGCACCCTCGGCAGCGACCCTGGTAGCAGGCTGACGCAGACGAGGCCGAGCAGCAGCCAGCCAAAGCCGGACAGAAGCCGCTGCCGCACCATGGTGAGGCCAGGAAGCCGGATCGGTATCCGGGGAAGTTTCATCGATCGCACGCCCTTACTACGCAAACCGGCGCCTATGGTGCCACGAGCACCCCACCCGCGTCGTCCCCCTCGGCCAGACCGATGGATGAGACGTCAGGGAACGGGTGGGTATGGGCACGATCACCGGCACCGCCTAGCCCTTGATGGTCCTCACCGCGAGCTCGGCGGTCTCGGTGGGGTTGCGGCCCACGCGCACGCCGGCGGCCTCGAGGGCCTCGGCCTTCGCCTGGGCGGTGCCGCTGGAGCCCGAGATGATCGCGCCGGCGTGGCCCATGCGCCTGCCCGGCGGCGCCTCGAAGCCGGCGATGTAGGCGACCACCGGCGTGGACATCCGCTCGGCCACGAAGCGGGCGGCCTGCTCCTCCTCGTCCCCGCCGATCTCGCCGATCATCACCACCGCCTCGGTCTCCGGGTCGGCCTCGAAGCGGGACAGCACGTCGATGAAGCTCGACCCGACCACGGGGTCGCCGCCGATGCCCACCGCGGTGGTCTGCCCCACGCCGGCCTCGGCCATCTCGTACATCACCTGGTAGGTGAGCGTGCCGGAGCGGGAGACCAGGCCGACCGGCCCCTGGTGGGTGACCTCGCCGGGGATGATGCCGACGTTGGCCTTGCCCGGGGAGATCACCCCAGGGCAGTTCGGCCCGACCAGCGCGACCCCCTTGGCGCGCACGTAGTTCCAGGCCCGCGTCATGTCGAGCACGGGGATGTTCTCGGTGATCAGCACGACCGTGCCGATGCCGGCGTCGACCGCCTCGTAGAGGGCGTCGACCGCGAAGCGGGCAGGCACGAAGATCAGCGAGGTGTTGGCGCCGGTCTCGGCGACCGCGGAGGCCACCGTGTTGAACACCGGGATGCCCTCGACGTCCTGGCCGGCCTTGCCCGGCGTGACGCCGGCGACCACCCTGGTGCCGTAGGCGCGGTTGCGCAGCGCGTGGAAGCGGCCCTCGCGGCCGGTGAGGCCCTGGACGACGAGCCGGGTGTCGCTGTCGACGAGGATGGCCATGGCTACGCCTCCCCCCCGCCGGCGCCGGCGAGCTCGACCGCTCTCGAGGCCGCCTCGAGCATGGTGGCGGCGGGCACGACCTTCTCCGACGGCGAGGCCGCCAGCAGCCGCCTGCCCTCCTCGGCGTTGGTGCCGTCCAGCCGCACCACCAGGGGGACCGTGAGCTTGTCGCCGAGCCGCTCGAGGGCGTCGAGGATGCCCTGGGCGACCAGGTCGCCGCGGGTGATGCCGCCGAAGATGTTGACGAGCACGCTGCGCACCTTGGGGTCGGAGAGGATCACCTCCAGGCCGGAGGCCATCGTCTCGGCGGAGGCGCCGCCGCCGACGTCGAGGAAGTTGGCCGCCTTGCCGCCGGCCTGGGCGACCACGTCGAGGGTCGACATCACCAGGCCGGCGCCGTTGCCGATGATGCCGACCTGGCCGTCGAGCTTGATGTAGTTGAGGCCGCGCTCCTTGGCCTCCTGCTCCTGCGGGTCGACCGCGAAGGTGTCGCGCAGCTCCTCGAGCTCGGGATGGCGGACCAGCGCCGAGTCGTCCAGGGTGACCTTGCCGTCGAGCGCCTTGACCTGCCCGTCGCGCGTGAGCACCAGCGGGTTGACCTCCACCAGCATGCAGTCGTTGGCGACCAGCACCTGGTAGAGCCTGGTGAGCAGCTCGCCGGCGCCCTTGTGGGCCTCCGCGGCGAAGCCGGCGCCGTAGACCACCTGGGCGACGTGGTAGGGGCGCAGCCCGACCAGCGGGTTCACCGCCACCTTGACGATCGCCTCCGGCTTGGCCTTGGCGACCTCCTCGATCTCGACGCCGCCCTCGGCCGAGGCCATCGCCAGGAAGCCCTTGCTGGCCCGGTCGTGCAGCAGGGCGAGGTAGTACTCCTCGGCGATCTGGGAGGCCTCCTCGACCAGCACCCGGCGCACCGTGTGGCCGCGGATGTCCATGCCGATGATCTGCTCGGCCAGCGCCCGCGCCTCGGCGGCGTCGCCGGCGAGCTTGATGCCGCCGGCCTTGCCGCGCCCGCCCGTCTGGACCTGCGCCTTCACCACCACCGGGCCGCCCAGCTCGGCCGCTGCCGCCTCGGCCTCAGCGGGCGACCAGGCAACCCGCCCCCTCGGGACGGCGACGCCGTGCTTGGCGAACAGCTCCTTCGCCTGATGCTCGAACAGGTCCATGCAGCACCTCTTCTCAAACGCTCGGTGGCCCTTCGCCGCTTGTGCGCTGGCTTCCCTCGTCGCTCCTTCGTCGCCTGTGGCTCCTTCGTCGCTCCTCAGTCCAGCCAGCGCGCGGCTACGGGCCACCTCGCTACTACCCAGCCGGCGCGCGGCTCAGGCCGCCGGGCTGAGCGCGGTCCGCAGCCAGTCGACGATCTTCTGCGTGGGGGTCCCCGGGGTGAAGATCTCCGCGACGCCCTGCTGCTTGAGGGCCTCGATGTCCTGCTGGGGAATGATCCCGCCCCCGAACACCAGCACGTCGTCGGCACCCTGCGCGCGCAGCAGCTCCATCACCCGCGGGAACAGCGTCATGTGGGCGCCGGAGAGGATCGAGAGGCCGACCGCGTCGGCGTCCTCCTGCAGGGCGGCGGCCACGATCTGCTCTGGGGTCTGGTGCAGTCCGGCGTAGACGACCTCGAAGCCGGCGTCGCGCAGGGCGCGGGCGACCACCTTGACGCCGCGGTCGTGGCCGTCCAGGCCCGGCTTGGCCACCACCACCCGGATGCGTCCCTGCGCCACGGTGCGCCGCCTTTCACTCGAGGGCCGTGCGCCCTCGACGACGCCGCGCCACGAGGGCCTCCGAGCTGGCCGGGCGGCGGGCGCGGCCGCGGCGGCCTACCCTGTGCCCGACCCACCGGAAGATACTACCCGCGCGGCCGCGCCAGCCCGCCGCGGCCGTGCCACCACCGGAGCCTCCGGACCCATGCCGAACCGCGACCAGCGCGCCGCCTACCTGCCGCCCCGCGCGGCCAAGGCCCGCAAGCTGATCCTGCGCAGCCAGCTCGGCCTCCCCTGGCTGCTCGCCGCCACGCTGGTCGCCAGCGTGATCCTGCTCGCCGGGGTGCTGCTGCTCGCAAGGGGTGGCCGCCCGGGCGGCCCCTGGGTGCGGGTCGACCCGCTGGCCACCTTCCCGCCAGGCGCCCTTGCCGAGGTCCCCCGGCGCGGGCTCGGCGGCCGCGTGGTGGTGGTCGACCGCCGCGACGGCGACCTGCGCGCCTTCGTCGGCCCGGCCGCCGCCTGCCCGGTCTCCCCCGACGGGCGCGGCTTCACCCGGCCGTGCACGCGCCAGTCCTGGGACGCCGACGGCGCCCCACGCACGCCCCACACCCCCCCGCTGACCCGGGTCCCCACCCGCCTGGCCAGCGGCGACCTCTACGTGGACCCGGGAGCTGCCGCCGACTGAAGCTCGCCCGATCGACGTCGCGCTCCAACGCTCCAGTCGAAGCAACGTCCAGCAATAGGCGTCGATCGGGCGAATTCATCTAGCGGCAGCTCCGGAGGGAGCTACCGCCGACTGAAGCCGGTCAGCCCTCCCACTCGACCTCGCGCACGCCGTCCAGCTTGGCGAGCTCCTCGATCAGGTGCTCGGTCTGGTAGCGCGGGGGCATCCGGGTGACCAGCAGCACCCGGCCGCCGTCCGTGCCGACCTCGCGCTCCAGGCCGCGCAGGCTGACCCCCTCGCCGTGGAGCAGCTCGACGACCCGCTCGACCGCGAACCCTGGGCCGGTGACGAGGGTGAGCTCCTCGCGGCTGGGGGCGCGGCTGCGCAGCAGGTTGCGGAAGGTGCGCAGGCCGTACAGGGCGGTGAGGACCAGCACCACGGCGCCGGCCGAGAGCAGGTAGCGGCCGACCCCGACGGCCACGCCGAGGGCACAGGTCGACCAGATGCTGGCCGCGGTGGTGAGCCCGCGGATGGTGAAGCCGTGGCGCAGGATGGCGCCGCCGCCGAGGAAGCCGATGCCGGTGACGATCTGGGCGGCCAGCCGGCTCGGGTCGGCGCCCTGGCCGAACCCGTACGCGGAGACGAGGGTGAACAGGCAGGTGCCGACGGCCAGCAGGACGTGCGTGCGCAGGCCGGCGGGCTGGTCGGCCAGCTCCCGCTCGGCGCCCACCAGCCCGCCGAGGACGGCGGCGAGGGCCAGCCGGGCGAGCTGTTCGAGGTCGGTGGGCATGTGCGCTCCAGCGAGGTCGGTCCGGCGATGCTATCCCGGCTGCCACCGTCTTCCTTCCTTAGTCACTTCTGACCATGAGCGCCTGGTCAACGGCCGTCGATAGCTCATCCGACGGGACGGCCGGCTGGAGGCGCGAAGAGGACAGGTGATCGCTCGGGTGGTGCGCGCGACCGCGCGCTCGGAGCGCGAGGCGCAGGCGATGGTGACGCGCTGGCGCCGCGAGATCGGGCCGCTGGAGCGCTGCCAGCCCGGCTTCCGCGGCGGCGTGGTGCTCTGCGACGGGCCGCACGTGCTCGCGGTCAGCTGCTGGGACGAGCCGAGGGCCGGCGCCGCCCTCGACCCGCTCTCGCTCTGCGTCGCCCGCACGACCTTCGCCGACCTGCTGGCCAAGCCGCTCTCCTGTCGCCTGCGGACGCTGTAGACGACCCATCTACGAGGGAATGCCGCGGGCGGCTTCCAGGTCGCTGACGGCCATCACCAGCTGCTTGGAGCCGTCCTGCTCGCCGGCGACGTAGACCGCCTCCAGGTTGATGCCTGCGTCGGCCAGCTGGCGGCAGTAGCGGCCGAGCGCGCCGGGCTCGTCGTCCATGGTCACCGCCAGCACCTCGCGCACCCGTTCGAGCCGCGCGCCCGCCTCGCGGAGCACCTTGACGGCGACGTCGGCCGGCTCCACCACCATGTGCGCGAGCGCCTCCTGGCCGGGCACGGCCAGCACCGCCAGCGCGACGATGTCGACGTCGTTCTCGCCGAGCAGCTCACTCAGGGCGGCCAGCGTGCCCGGGCGGTGCTCCAGCCTGACCACCAGCTCGGTCAGCACCCTCCCCACCTCCTCCTCGCGCGGCCGGCGCGCGCAGCCGGCGCGCCGGTTCCAGTCCTTCCGCCCCCTCGTGGTCGCGGTCGTGGTCGTCATGGTCCGGATGGGCCGCGGTGACCTGATGGTGCAACGTCTCGGCGTGGCTGGCATGCTCATCGGTTCCGGCCGGATCGAGGTGCACGTCGACCTCGGCCACGCCCGGCTGGCTGTGGAAGATACGGTGCCGCACCCGCTCGCCGAGGGCGTGCGCCTCGCCGAGCGGCAGGGCCGGGTCGACGGTCACGTGCACCAGCACGTGCAGCGAGCGGCCCAGCCAGCGGGCGCGCACGGCGTGGGCCTCACCGGCACCTGGCACCGACCCGGCCGCCCGCTCGATCGCGTCCACCACCTCCGGGTCGACGCGGTCGAGCAGGCGAGCGAGCACGTCGCGGACAGCGCCGACCAGCACCCAGACGATCGCCGCCGTCAGCAGCAGCCCGGCGACCGGGTCGGCGGCCGGCCAGCCCGCCCAGCTCCCGGCGATGCCGGCCGCGGCGGCGAGGCTGGCAAGGCCGTCGATGCGCGAGTGGCGCCCGTCGGCCTGTAGCGGCACGGAGTTGATGCGCCGGCCGACGCGCACCTTGTACTGCGCCACGGTCTCGTTGCCGAGCATGCCGACCAGGGCGGCGCCCAGCGCCCAGCCCGGGTTGCGCAACGCCCCGGCCTGCCCGGTCAGCTTGGCCAGCGACTCGGTCAGGGCGATCCCGGCGGAGGCCGCGATCGCGAGCACCACCAGCACGCCGGCGACGTCCTCGGCGCGGGCGAGGCCGAAGGTGTAGCGGCGGTCGGCACCGCGCCTGGCGACCGTGAACGCCACCAGCAGCGTGCCGGTGGTGAACACGTCGCCGAGGTTGTGGAAGCCGTCGGCGAGCAGCGCCACCGAGCCGCTGGCCGCGGCGAAGGCGAACTCGACCGCCGCGGTCAGGGCGAGCCCGGCGGCGGCCCGCACCACCGCCCTGACGCCCTCGTCCTCCCCCAGGCGCGTCCCCGCGACCGGCGCCGGCGCATGCCGGTGGCTACCGCCCACGACCGCCGTCCCAGCCGACGAGCTCGATCATGCCCCCCAGCGTGACCGACCGGTCCGGTCGACGGCAAGCACCCTCCGACTGCCCCGCAGGCAGGGCGACGCTCTGGGGCGCGGCGGACGACTCGCTCACTGGCGGCTGCCATCGCCCCCTGGCGGCGGCGCGAGTAGGGTCTGTCGTAGCGCGACCGACGGAGGTGTCCCCATGAGCGCTCGAGCCGGCAGCGAAGCCCCCGACCGCAACCTCGCTCTGGAACTGGTCCGCGTCACCGAGGCGGCGGCGATGGCGGCCGCCCGCAAGATGGGCTACGGCGACAAGGAGGCCGTCGACCAGGCGGCGGTCGACGCCATGCGGGCGGTGCTCGGCTCGGTCGCCATGAACGGCATCGTGGTCATCGGCGAGGGCGAGAAGGACGCGGCGCCGATGCTCTACAACGGCGAGGAGATCGGCAACGGCCAGGACCCGCAGGTCGACATCGCCGTCGACCCGGTCGACGGCACCACCCTGACCGCCAAGGCCCAGCCCAACGCGATCGCGGTGGTGGCCCTCTCGGACCGGGGCACCATGTTCGACCCGGGGCCTTGCGTCTACATGGAGAAGCTTGCCGCGGGACCGGAGGGCGCCGGCGTGCTCGACTTCCAGGCACCCCTGGCGGAGAACCTGACCAAGCTCGCCAAGGCCAAGGGCGGCGACGTCAGCGACCTCACCGTCTGCGTCCTCGACCGGCCCCGCCACAAGGAGATCATCGAGCAGGTGCGCCGCGCGGGGGCGCGCATCAAGCTGATCCCCGACGGCGACGTGGCCGGCGCGATCATGGCCGCCCGGCCCGGCACCGGCGTGGACCTGCTGGTCGGCATCGGCGGCACGCCGGAGGCGGTGATCGCGGCCTGCGCGCTCAAGTGCCTCGACGGCGTCATGTTCGGGCGGCTCTGGCCGAGGAACGACGGCGAGCGCCAATCGGCACTGGTCGCCGGCTACGACCTCGACCAGGTGCTCACCATCGACGACCTGGTCCGCGGCGACAACGTCTTCTTCGCGGCCACCGGCGTCACCGACGGCGAGCTGGTCCGCGGGGTGCGCTTCGACGGCCGCGGCGCGACCACCCAGTCGCTCTCGATGCGCTCGAAGTCCGGCACCGTCCGCCTGATCGAGGCGCGACACCAGTTCTCCAAGCTGAGCCGGTACTCCAGCATCGATTTCGGCTGACCGACGGCCTCATTCGCGGACGGGGCCGAGCCGCGCGCGGACCGTCCTGGCCGCCTCCACCAGGTTGCGCAGGGCGGCGGTGATCTCGTCGTAGCCGCGGGTCTTCAGCCCGCAGTCCGGGTTGACCCAGACCTGGGTCGGGTCGAGGACGCCCAGCGCGCGCTCGATCAGGTCGCGCATGTCCGCCGTCCGCGGCACCTGCGGCGAGTGGATGTCGTAGACGCCCAGGCCGATCTCCTGCTCGTAGCCGGCGCCCTGCAGGTCGGCGACCAGGGTCATGCCCGAGCGGGCAGCCTCCACCGTGGCCACGTCGGCGTCGAGGGCGCTGAGCGCCGGCAGGATGTCGCCGAACTCCGAGTAGCACATGTGCGTGTGGATCTGCGTCTCGTCGCGGACCACGCCGGTCGCCAGCCGGAACGCCTCCACCGCCCACTCCAGGTAGGCGGCGTGGTGCTCGCGGCGCAGCGGCAGGCCCTCGCGGATGGCCGGCTCGTCGACCTGGATGATGCCGATGCCCGCCGCCTCGAGGTCGGCGACCTCGTCGCGCACGGCCAGGGCGACCTGCCTGGTGGTCTCGGCCAGCGGCTGGTCGTCGCGCGGGAAGGACCACTTCACCATCGTCACCGGGCCGGTCAGCATGCCCTTCACCGGCCTCGCGGTGCGCGACTGCGCGTAGCGGCTCCACGCGACCGTGATCGGCAGCGGGCGGCTCACGTCCCCGAAGATGATCGGCGGCCGCACGTAGCGGGTGCCGTAGGACTGCACCCAGCCGTGCTCGGTGGTGGCGAAGCCGGCGAGCTGCTCGCCGAAGTACTGCACCATGTCGTTGCGCTCGGGCTCGCCGTGGACCAGCACGTCGAGGCCGAGCTCCTCCTGCAGCCGGATCACCGCGTCGATCTCCTCCTCCATACGGCCGCGGTAGGCGGCCTGGTCGAGCGCGCCGCGGCGCGCCGCCGCCCGCACCTTGCGCAGGTCCGGGGTCTGCGGGAAGGAGCCGATGGTGGTGGTGGGCAGCGGCGGCAGGCCGAGCCGCGCCTGCTGCGCCTTGTGGCGCACCGAGTGCGGGCTGGCGCGGCGGGCGTGGTGCTCGTCGGTGCGGGCCAGCCGCTCCCGCACCGCCCGGTCGACCACCAGGCTGGAAGTCCGGCGCTCGGCCAGCACCCTGCGACGTTCGTCGAGCTCCCGCTCGACCGCCTCCCGCCCCTGCGCCAGCCCGCGGGCCAGCGTGACCACCTCGCCGACCTTCTGGCGGGCGAACGCCAGCCAGGGTCGCAGCGCCGGGTCCAGCCCGGTCTCGTCCTCGACGTCGAGCGGGACGTGCTGCAGCGAGCAGGACGGGGCCACGACCACCTCGCCGGCGAGGCCGAGCAGGGTCGCCAGCAGCCCGAGCGAGCGCTCCAGGTCGTCGACCCAGACGTTGCGGCCGTCGACCACGCCGGCGACCAGCCGCCTGCCACCGAGCCCGCCCGCCGCCGCCAGCAGCTCGAGGTTGCGGGCGCCGCCACGGGTGAAGTCGAGCGCGAGCCCGTCGACGGGCGCGCCCGCGAGCACCCCGAGGGCGTCGCCGAGGTGGTCGAAGTAGCTGGCCACCAGCAGCCGCGGCCGCCGCTCCAGGCGCCCGAGCCGCTCGTAGGCGCGCCCCAGCGCGTCGAGCTCGGCCGGGGCGCGGTCCTGCACGAAGGCCGGCTCGTCGAGCTGGACCCACTCGGCGCCGGCCGCCCGCAGCGCGGCGAGCAGCTCCGCGTACACCTCGAGCAGCGGGTCGAGCAGCGAGAGCCGGTCGAACCCGGCAGGTGAGCCCGGTGCCGGCTTGCCGAGCAGCAGGAACGTCACCGGCCCGAGCAGCACCGGCCGGGTGGCGATGCCGAGCTGGGCCGCCTCGGCCAGCTCGGCCAGTGGCTTGGCGGGCTGGAGCTGGAAGCGGGTGCCCGGGCCCAGCTCGGGGACGAGGTAGTGGTAGTTGGTGTCGAACCACTTGGTCATCTCCAGCGGCTGGGCGTCGGCGCTGCCCCTCGCCATGGCGAACAGCAGGTCGAGGTCGCCGCCCGAGCTGGCCCCGAAGCGCTCCGGGACGGCCCCGACCAGCGCGATCGTGTCGAGCACGTGGTCGTAGAAGGAGAAGTGGTTGGACGGGATCTCCCCCACCCCGGCGTCGCGCAGGAAGCTCCAGGCGTCACGCCGCAGCGTCCGGCCGCTGGCCTGAAGCTCCTCGGCGGTCGCCCGGCCGGCCCAGTACGCCTCGGTGGCGGCCTTCAGCTCCCGCCTCGGGCCGATCCGCGGGTAGCCGTAGATGGTCGAAACAGTGGTCATGCCGGCTCCTTCCCCTCGTCGGTCACCGCGACCGAGGTCCCCAGACCAGGAGCCGGGCGTCGAGGCGGCAGGGGGCCCCCTTCCCGCCGGAGCGCCCACCCTCGAGGCCTCGGACGTCCGCGCCGTCGCGCGGGCAGGCTGGCAGGTCTTCGGACTCGCGGGCACTCCACCGGCGGTCGCGCGAGCGACCACAGGCGGGTTCCTACTGGCCGTCGCTTCCCAAGACTGTCTGGCTCAGTGCTTCGTGACGGCGCTCGTTCCCGCTCACCGCTGCGGGGCAGTCCCGGCATTCAACCGGGTTCCCTCTTGCGACGCCTGGCCGGAGCGGGCCGGGTCCGATGGACCCGCGCGCCGGCCGGGCGAACCAGCTGCGACGCTGAGGATCGGCCGGCCCGGAGCCCCTGTCAATCCCGTTGCGGGCGATCAGGGAAAGCCGGAGGTCACGCCGGGGGCGGGCCGGCGAACGCCTCCCGTGCGGCCTGGCGCTGGTCGTACAGCACCTTGATGGCGGCGGCGACCGGGATCGCCATCAGCGCGCCGATCAGGCCGAGCACGGTGGCGCCGATCAAGCCGGCGAGCAGCACCGCCGAGGCCGAGACGTCGACCGCGGAGCGCAGGATGCGCGGTGCCACCAGGTAGTTCTCCACCTGCTGGTAGACGGTGAAGTAGACGGCGGTGAGCACGCCAGCCGGCCAGACGTCGACGGCGAGGGCGGCCACCGCGACGCACAGGACCGCGCCGAGGGTGGCGCCGACCATGGGGACCAGGTCGAAGAAGGCGACCAGGATGGCCAGCGGCAACGCGAACGGCACGCCGAGCAGCAGCAGCGCGGCGTAGGCGGCGATCCCGGCGACCACCGAGATGAGCAGGTTGCCGATCATGTAGTCGCCGACCTTGTCGAACACCAGCTCGACGATCTCGCCCGAGCGCGCCCGGCGCGACGGCGGGAAGAAGCGCACCAGGCCGCGGCGCAGCCGTGGCATGTCGAGCATGAAGTAGATGGTCAGCACCAGGATGGTGAGCGCGCCGAACAGCGCGCCGAACAGCCGGCTGGTGAAGCCGAGCAGCCCGCTGCCGAGCCGCCCGGGCAGCGAGCTCGCCAGCCCGCGGATCTGCGCCGTGACGTCGAACTGGCGGTCGAGCACGCGGAAGCCGTGGAAGCGCTGGCTCAGGTCGCTGACGTAGCCGGGGAGGTCGCTGAGGAGGCTCTGGAACTGCGTCACCAGCGGCGGGATGACGGAGATGAGGAAGACGGTGACCACCGCGAGGGCGAGCGCGAAGATGAGCATCACCGCCCAGCCGCGGCGCACGCCGTGGCGCTCGAGGAAGCGCACGGCCGGGTCGAGGCTGACCGCGAAGAACACCGCCACCAGCACGCGGACGAGGACCCCGCGGGCGCTCCAGACGGCGAACGCGCCGAGCGCCACGGTGAGCAGCCCGAGGCCGGCGAACAGGCCCCACTCGTAGGCCGTGCCTGGCAGCGGCGGGCGCCGCTCGCCGGCTGCGACCGGGGCCTCGGCGGCGGGCGCGGTGTCCTTGGCGGGCGTGGGAGGCTCGGCGATCTCGGGACACCTCCTCGCGCTCGGCCGGCCGGATGGGGACTGCTCGGCCAACTCTCCATGGGTTGGCGGGCAGGAGGCAAGCCGGTCACTATCGCGCCGCTCGGCACGATAGGCTTCCCCCGTTGTCGTCACCCCCCGAAGGGACAGCAGATGACCGAGATCAACGCATCCGACTACAACGCGTTGGTGGCCGTGGTCGACAACTATCCGGGCAACGACGAGCTGGTGGCCGCGATCCAGAGCTCGCAAGGCGGCCTCGACGGCTTCGTCGACCAGGTCTTCGAGGGCATGAAGAACTCCTTCAGCCCGCAGAAGGCCGGCGGCCAGCAGGCCACCGTGCAGTACGAGCTGACCACCCCGGACGGGCCGCGCAGCTACACCATGCGCATCGCCGACGGTCGCTGCGAGGTGGAGCGCGGCACGGCCGAGAGCCCGCGGGTCTCGATCAAGATGAGCGTCGGCGACTTCCTGCGGCTGATCGCCGGCAAGCTCAACGGCATGCAGGCGTTCATGACCGGCAAGCTGAAGGTCAGCGGCGACTTGTTCTTCGCCCAGACGTTCCAGGGCTGGTTCGAGCGCCCCTCCTAGGCGACCCACGGTCGCCGGGCGGCCCGGTGGTCTGGCTGCCGCGCGCTAGGACCCGAGCTCGACCTCGACCACCACCGCGCGGTGGTCGCTGGCCGCTCCGGCGTGGATGCGGGAGCGGCGGGGCCGCAGGCCGCCGCCGCTGGCGAGCACGTGGTCGAGCTGCAACGTCTGGCCGAGCATCCCCGGCGGGCGGTTTGGGAAGGTGCCGCCGCGGGCGAGCGGCCGCCAGCCGCGCCGGGAGGCCGCCCGCACCAGCGGCAGCCACAGGTTCAGGTCGCCCGCGAGCAGGCGCGGCGGCGCCCGGTCGGCCAGCCGATCCTGCAGGTGGCGGAGCTGGCCGACGTTCGGGCCGGGCACGAAGCTGAGGTGCGTGGCGGCGAACGTGACCGGCCTTGCCGCGGTCAGCACCTCGGCGACCAGGGCCACCCTGGGCTCGTCCCCTGGCGCCCGCGGCAGCGCCACCGTCTCGACCCGTCCCAGCGGGCGGCGCGAGAGCAGGGCGATGCCGTAGGCCGCGCCGCCGGGGTCGGCCACGCCCGCCTCGGCCGGTCGCCAGGTCGGTGTGCGCGTGACCGGGTCCCACCCCGCCGGCCCGAACAGGGTCGGCGCGAAGCGCCACCGCATCCCCAGCGCGTCCGCGAGCACCCTGGCCTGGTCGCGGCGGTCGCTGCGCTCCTGGTCGCGGTCGACCTCCTGCAGCGCGACCACGTCGGCGTCGAGCCCGCGCAGGGTGCCGAGGGTCAGGTCGAGGTCGACCGGGCCGCCCCCGCACGCCCGCCCGCTGAAGATGTTCCAGGTCGCAACGCGCAGGATGGTCACCGGCGCATCCTAGACGAGGTGCTCGAACAGGCTGGTCAGGGAGCCTGGGGCGAGGCCTCTTCCTGGTCATCCGACCAGGCACTCTTCCGCCACCGAGACGCCCTAGGTGCCGCAGGCTACGCCTGGCCGGGACCGCGAACCCGCGGGCCTGACGCGCGGGCGACCAGTTCCCGGTCGAGCAGCACGGCCAGGCCCGGCTCCTGGTCGCTGCCGCCGGCGACCCGCTCGATTCGCAGGTGTGCCGCTCGACCGTCGAGCTCGATCGTGGCGACCTGGTTGTCGAAGCGGGGCCCGGCCAGCACCCGCCAGGCGAGCGACGGCGCCGGGACACCGGCGAGCAGGGCGAGCAGCCGCCACGCCCAGGCGACCGGGCGGGCCATGGCAAGCCGCGTGGCCAGCTTGAGCCTGGACGTGAGCTGGTTGCGCAGCGGCGAGCAGACCACCTGGTAGGTGGGGCTGCGCACGCCCGCGCTCGCGGGCCAGCGGGCGCGGGCAAGGTAGGCGTAGTGGACGTCGCCCGACAGGACCAGGACGGAGCCGGGCGGGGCGCCGCGGCGCCCCGCCCCGACCTCGGCGAGCGCGCCGGCCAGGCGCTCGAACGAGCCGCCGAAGGCGGCCCAGTGCTCCAGGTCGAGCCCGCGGCGCAGGCGCTCGCCGAGGCGGGCGAGCCGCCGCCCCCAGGCGCCGTCGCAGACCGCCTCGTCCCAGGCCTCCAGGTGGTGGGCGGCGGGCGCGAGCAGCCACGGCAGCGAGGTGACCACCAGCAGGTGGTCGGCGTCGCCCGCCAGCCAGGGGTCGACCTCCCGCCAGTGCGCCTCGGCCACCAGCTCCCGCCGCGGCGCGAGCACGCGGCCGCCGCGCACGTCGATCACCACCAGCCGGGTGCCGCCGAGCCGCCTGGCATGGCTGAAGCCGTGCCCCCGCCGTTCCCGGTCCCAGGCACGGGCGCGCTCGCGCAGCCACGCGGCGGCATCGCCGTCCGGGGTGGGCTGCGGCGGGACGTCGGGGTTGGGCGCCGCGGCGGGCCTGGCGGAGGCCGTGGCGCTGAGGGCCGCGAAGGTCGGGTCCGTGGCCAGCTCGGCCGGGGAGAGGTTGCCGAGGTGCTGGTAGAGCCAGTAGGCCATGAGGCCGCCGGTGAGGCGCTGGTCCCACCAGGAGGTGGCGCGCACCTCCGCGAGCCAGGCGGCGGAGCAGTTCCAGTCGTCGTGCAGGTCGTGGTCGTCCCAGATCATCGCGCTCGGCACGGTGGAGAGCAGCCAGCGCACCGGCGGGTCGGCCCAAGACTCCCGGTAGAGGCGCGTGTACTCCTCGAAGTCGGCGACCTCGAGGCCGGGCGGGCGCCGCGGGTCGCGCCGGCCGCGGATGAAGGCGCGCACCCCCGGTGGGGTCGCGTCGGCGTAGACCTGGTCGCCGACCAGGAGCAGCAGCGCCGGCCACTCGTCCGCCGCCGCGTGGCGCAGGCGCAGCGCGTAGGCGCGCAGCGCGTCGCGGCCGACACCCGTCCCGTCGCCGGTCGGCACCGCCCACGGCGGCGCGTGCGGCGCCGCGACGCGGCAGGAGCCGAAGAGCAGCCGCAGCGGCCGGCTGGGGTCGAGCGTGCGCAGCACGCTCGGGGGCAGCTCGGAGCCGGGCTCCGGCCAGGCCGGCACGCCGTCGAGGCTGACCTGGTACGGGTAGGCCGTGCCCGGGGCGAGCCCCTCGACGACCACCAGGGCGTAGTGGTGCCCGGCGACCTGGAAGGTGCGGGCACGGCGGCCGAGCACCTCCACCTCGCAGGCGGCGTCGGTCTCGACCCAGACGGTGGCCTCGGTCTCGCCCGCGTAGCGCAGCACGGGTCCAAGGATCAGGCGCGGCACGGTTGGGGATGCTACGGCACCGGGTCAAGCAGGACGTTAGGGAGGTGGCCCGTAGCCGCGCGCTGGCTGGACTGAGGAGCGACGAAGGAGCGACGAGGGAAGCCAGCGCACAAGCGGCGAAGGGCCACCGACCGTTTCTATCAAGCAGTGCTCCTTGCCTGGTCCTGGGCTGGCGGGCAGACTCGGGGGATGGCGAGCACGGTGTTCCTGGTGCGTCACGCCAAGGCGGCCAGGCGGGAGAACTGGGTCGGAGCGGACCGGGACCGGCCGCTGGTCAAGCGCGGCCGTGCCCAGGCGGAGCGGCTGGCGCTGGCGCTCACGCCGGAACGGCCGGCGCTGCTGGCGGCGAGCCCCTGGCTGCGCTGCGTGGAGACGGCCGAGCCGTTGGCCGAGGCGCTGGGCATCGAGATCATGCACGACCAGCGGCTGGGCTACGACGGTCCGGACCTCGAGGAGTGGATGCGCGAGGTGGCGGCCCGGCCCGGCCACGCCGCGGTCGCCGTCGGCCACGGCGACCTGATCCCCCACTACCTGCTGCGCGCCGGACTGCTGCGGGGCGTGCCGCGGTTCCGCACCGGGTCGCTGTTCCGGATACGGCTCGGCGACGGCGGGCCCGTCGAGGTCACCTACGTGGACCGGTCCGAGCTGGAGGTGCCCGACCTGGACAGGGATCCCGGGGGCCTGCCGCGCCCTGGCGGGTGCGCATGAGCGCCGGGCAGGACTGGGAGCTGGGCGCATTCGGCGGCATCGCCACCTTCGCCCGCCTTCCTCACCGCCCCGACCCGGCCGGAGCCGACGTGGCCGTGGTCGGCGTGCCGTACGACTCGGCCACCACCTTCCGGTCGGGCGCGCGCTTCGGCCCGCGCGGGATCCGGGCGGCCTCCCAGGTGCTGCGGCCCTACAACTCCGCCATGGACGTGCAGCCGTTCGAGCTGCTCGAGGTGGTCGACGTGGGCGACGTGCCGGTCGCCCCCGCCTACGTGGAGGAGACCCAGGAGCGCATCACCACGGTGGTCGGCCGGCTGCTCGACGCGGTCGGGGTGGTGGTCACGCTCGGCGGCGACCACTCGGTGTCGCTGCCGCTGCTGCGCGCCCAGCGGCGCAAGCGTGGCCCGGTGGCACTGATCCACCTCGACGCCCACCCGGACACCTGGAGCGACGAGTTCGGCCTGCGCTACGGGCACGGCACGCCGTTCTGGCACGCCGCCAGGGAGGGGCTGGTGGACACCGGCGCCAGCATCCAGATCGGCATGCGCGGACCCACCGAGGGACCCGATGACCTGCGCCGCTCGCGCGAGCTCGGCTACCACATGGTCACCGGCGAGGAGTTCTGGGAGCTGGGCGTCGCCGGCACCCTCGCCCGCGTCCACCAGGTGGTGCGGGGCCCGGCCTACCTGTCGCTCGACATCGACGTGGCCGACCCGGCCTACGCGCCGGGGACCGGCACCCCCGAGGTAGGCGGGCTCACCAGCAGGCAGCTCCTCACCCTGGTCCGCGGCCTGGCCGGCCTCGACCTGGTGGGCATGGACGTGGTGGAGGTGGCCCCGCCGTTCGACCACGGCGAGATCACCTGCCTGCTCGCCGCGAACCTGGTCTACGAGTTCCTGTCGCTGCTGGCCAAGGGCCGGCCGGTGGGCCGGTAGGTGGCGTCCGTGGCGCAGCGGGAGGGGGTGCCCGACGACTGGTCGGTGCCAGGCGACGGGGTGCGCCTGCACGCCCGCGACTGGGGTGGCGACGGGCAGGCCGTGGTGCTGTTGCACGGGCTGGCCTCCAACAGCCGCATCTGGGACGGGGTGGCGCCACGGCTGGCCGCCGCCGGGCTGCGCACGGTCGCGCTCGACCAGCGCGGCCACGGCGACTCCGAGCAGCCCGACCACGGCTACGACTTCGCCACCGTCGGGCGTGACCTCGAGGCCGCCGTGGCCGCGCTCGGCCTGACGCGGCCGCTGCTGGTCGGCCACTCCTGGGGCGGCAACGTGGTCCTGCAGTACGCCGCCGACCGCGACGACCGCGCCGTCGCCGGGCTGGCGCTGGTCGACGGCGGCTTCATCGAGGTCGCCGCCTGGCCGGGGATGACCAGGGAGAAGGCACGCGACCAGCTGGCTCCCCCACGGTTCGCGGTCCCCGTGGAGGACTGGCTCCGCCAGGCCGGCCGCTGGATGCCGCCAGGGGTGAACAGCGAAGACGGCTGGGTGCGGGAGTTCCTGCGTGCGGGCGTGGAGGTCGACGCCGGCGGCATCGCCCGCGCGCGCTTCCACTTCGACAACCACATGCAGGTGGTGGACGCGCTGTACGGGCAGCGGCCCTCGGCCCTCTACCCCCGGGTGGGCTGCCCGGTGCTGCTGCTGCCGGCCGCCAGCGACGAGTTCGCCGCCCTCAAGCGCCCGGCGGTCGACCTGGCCGCCCAGCGCCTCCCCGACGCCCGCGTGGTCTGGTTCGAGGACACCGTCCACGACATCCCCCTACAGCGCCCCGAGGCGCTCGCCGCCGAGCTGACCCACTTCGCCACCGAGCTGGCCAGCCACGCCTGAGCCTGGACCCTCTGGTCCAGGTGTGGCCACTCGTTGTCCACGGATGTGGGGGCGGCAGGAGGGTACCGTGGCGCTGCCGTGGTGCAGCGGAGCTCGCGTTCCAAAGGGGGAAGCGATGGGGCCGGAGGACGACGGGGGCGGGTCGGAGCTGTACCGCAGCCGTTCGCTCTGGCTCGACCGGCTGGCCGACGAGGAGCCGATCACGCCGCGGGCGCCGCTGGTCGGGCCGCTCGAGGTGGACGTCGCCATCGTCGGTGCCGGTTACACCGGCCTGTGGACCGCGTACTACCTCCGCCGCGCCGACCCCGGCCTGCGGATCGCGATGGTCGAGCGGCACGTCGCCGGGTTCGGGGCCTCCGGCCGCAACGGCGGCTGGTGCTCCGGCTTCATGCCGACCGCCCACGAGGCGATGGCCAGGCAGGCCGGACGCGAGGCGACGGTGGCGCTGCAGCGCGAGCTGTACCGCACGGTCGACGAGGTCGGCCGCATCGCGCGCGACGAAGGCGTCGACTGCCACTGGGTCAAGGGCGGCACCGTGCAGATGGCCAGCTCGGCGATGCAGCGCGAGCGGGTGCAGGCGGCGATCGCCGACGCCCGCCGCTGGGGCATCGGCCCGGACGACCTCGACTGGTTGGACGCGGCCGAGGCACGCGGGCGCATCAGGGCCGACGGCCTGCTCGGTGCCGCCTGGTCGCCGCACTGCGCCGCGATCGACCCGGCGCGGCTGGCCCGCGGGCTGGCGCGGGTGGTCGAGGGCAAGGGCGTGCGCATCTTCGAGGAGACCCCGGCGCTCGCCCTGCGGCCCGGCCTGGTCGACACGCCCGACGGGCGGCTGCGCGCCGAGGTGGTGGTGCGCGCCACCGAGGGGTGGACGCCGACGCTGCCCGGCTCGCGCCGGCTGCTGGTGCCGCTGTACTCGCTGATGATCGCGACCGAGCCGCTGCCGCCAGAGACCTGGGAGGCGATCGGCTGGGCCGGCCACGAGACCGTCCACGCCGGCGGCAACCTGTTCGTGTACGCGCAGCGGACCCGCGACGGCCGCGTCGCCTTCGGCGGGCGCGGCGCCCCGTACCACTTCGGCTCGACCGTGCGCCCGGCGTTCGACCGCAACGCCGCCGTGCACCGGCGCCTGCGCGCCAGCCTGTGGAGGCTCCTGCCCCAGCTCGGCGAGGCGCGGGTCACGCACCGCTGGGGCGGGCCGCTGGGGCTGCCGCGCGACTGGACGCCGTCGGTCGGGCTCGACCGGGCCAGCGGGCTCGCCTGGGCCGGCGGCTACGTCGGCGACGGCGTGGCGGCGGCCAACCTCGCCGGCCGCACCCTCGCCGACCTGATCACCGGGGCCGACAGCGAGCTCACCCGCCTGCCGTGGGTCGGCCACCGCTCGCCGGCGTGGGAGCCGGAGCCGCTTCGCTGGCTCGGCATCAACCTGCTGCGGCTGCTCGCCGCCTCGGCCGACGCCGCCGAGGAACGCAACGGCCGCCCCGCGCGCCTGCGCGAGCGGCTCCTCACCCGCTTCACCGGCGGCTAACTACCCCGCAGCTCGCGGAGGGCGGCGGCGGTCTCCGGCCGGGCGAACTCCTCGAAGGCGTAGGCCGCGGCGCGCACGGCGGTGTAGTAGAGGTCGAGGTGGAGTCGCTCGTTGGGGGCATGGATGCGGTCGTCGGGCAGGATCACCCCGATGTAGACGCAGGGGGCGCCGAGCGCGTCGGAGAGGGCGCGCTCCGGGCCGGAACCGCCCTCGCGGGTGAACAGCGGCGCGGCGCCGAAGGCTCGCTCGACGGCGCGGGCGGCCGCCTGGTTGCCCGGATGGCCGATCGGGGTCAGGCACGGCCTGACCCCGCCGAACCAGCGCACCGACAGCTGGCACCCCTCCGGGGCGTGCTCCCGCAGCCACTGCTCGAACAGGGGCTCCAGCTTGGCCGGCTCCTGGTCGGCGACCAGGCGGAAGGAGACCTTGGCGTGGGCCTCGGCCGGGACCACCGTCTTGGCGCCCTCCCCGGTGTAGCCGGCCCAGATGCCGTTGAGGTCGGCGGTGGGGCGGGCGCCGACGCGCTCGAGCGGCGAGAAGTCCCGCTCGCCCGGGAGGGCGCGCACCCCGGCGGTGCGCATGAGCTCCTCCGGGTCGAACGGCAGCGCGGCGAGGTTGCGCCGCTCCTCGTCGCTCAGCTCGCGCACGTCGTCGTACCAGCCGGGGATGGCGATGCGGCCGTGCTCGTCCTTGAGCCGGTCGAGCAGCTCCACCAGGGCGGCGGCGGCGTTGGGGACGGTGCCCCCGAACACCCCGGAGTGCAGGTCGGCCTCGCCGCTGCGCAGGTCCACCTGGGCGTAGATGAGCCCGCGCATGGCGGTGACCATGGACGGGACGTCGTGGGCGACCATGCCGGTGTCGGAGACGACGATCACGTCGCAGGCGAGCCGTGCGGCGTGCACGGCGAGGAACGCGTCGATGTTGGACGAGCCGGCCTCCTCCTCGCCCTCCACCAGGAACTTGAGGTTGACCGGCAGGCGGCCGTCGGCGGCGAGCAGGTGGCGCACGGCCGAGAGCTGGAAGTGGACCTGGCCCTTGCAGTCGGAGGCCCCCCTGGCATGCAGGCAGCCGTCGCGCACGGTCGGCTCGAACGGGGGCGTCAGCCACTCCCCGAGCGGGTCGACCGGCTGCACGTCGTGGTGGCCGTAGACGGTGATGGTGGGGGCGTCGGCACCGGCACCGAGCCACTCACCGTAGACCGCCGGCGCCGAGCCCCCGGCCTCGAGGATCTCGGCGTCCAGCCCGGCCGCCTCCATCAGCCCGGCGAGGTGCTCGGCCGAGCGGCGCACGTCGCCGGCGTGGGCCGAGTCGGTCGAGATCGACGGGATGCGGCACCACTCGGTCAGCTCGGCGACGAGCGCGTCGGCCTCTGCCCTGACGAAGGCGTCGATGTCAGCCACTGGCGGCTCCCTGGGGGTTGGGATGCGGAGCACGGCGAGGCTACCAAGCGGCGGCGGTGCCTCGCCCGGCCCGGCCCCGCCGCACCGTCGCCAGGCTGCGCCGGGTTCCTAGCGCCGCTGCTCGGACGGGACGCGATCGGCGCCGAGGGCTCGCTCGGCGCCGAGGGCGCACTCGAGCAGCTCGTCGGGCGGCATCGGCCGGCCGATGTGGAAGCCCTGCAGCAGGTCGCAGCCCATCGCGGCCAGCCGCCGGTGGGTCTCGGCGTCGTCGACCCCCTCGGCGACCACCCGCAGGCCGAGGCTGTGCCCGAGCGTCACGGCGGCCTCGACGATGGCCTGGTCACCGGCGTCGGAGGCCCATCCCGACCACGAAGGACTGGTCGATCTTCATCTCGTCGACGGGCAGCTCGCGCAGGTAGCCGAGCGACGAGTAGCCGGTGCCGAAGTCGTCGACCGCGAGGTGCACGCCGAGGTCGGAGAGCTGCCCCAGGGCCCGGACGGCCTGCTCGAAGTCGGTCATCACCTGGCCCTCGGTGACCTCGAGGGTGAGGGCCGAGGCCGGCAGCCCCAGCGCCGCGAGCAGGCCGGCGACCTCCTCGACGAGCCGGTCGGCCAGCAGGCCGCGGGCCGAGAGGTTGACCGCGACGCCGAGGTCGAGGCCGGCGCCCGGCCGGGCGGCGATCGCGCCGGCGAGCTCTTCCAGGAACCAGCGCCGGTTGCCGAGGCCGGTCAGCCGGTCGTAGAGGGCCTGGATCCTCCGCTCCGCCACCTCCATCCGCAGGCGCTCGATCAGGCGGGCCTTCTCGAGCGCCACGGCGGCCTGGTTGGCCAGGGCCTCGAGCAGGCGGCCGTCCTCGGCGTCGAAGGTGCTCGCGTCGCCGAGCCGGTTGCCGACCAGCAGCGCGCCGATCGGCTTGCGGGGCCCGGGCAGGACGGCCGTCACGGCGTCGCGGAGGCCCCGCTCGGCCGCCTCTTCGCGCAGCCGCGGCTCCCGGATGGGCCGCGGGTGCACGGCGACGGTTCCTCCGGGCACCTGGAACAGGGCGCCGGCCCGGTCGACCGGCTGGACCTGCACCGACCCGCCGTGCTCCGTGGCGAGGCGGACCAGCCGCCTGGTGCCGCTGGCCGGGTCGTCGAGCAGCAGCTCCGCGGTCTCGGCCCGCAGCTGGCTCGCGGCCTCCCGCAGCACCAGCCGCAGGATCTCGTCCACCTCCTCGAAGCGGGTCACGGTCCGGGTGAAGTCGTAGAGCCGCTCCAGATGGTGGTGCCGTTGCCGCAGCGAGCCGTAGCCCTGGTAGCCGAGCAGCAGCACGCCGGCGACGGCGAGCAGCGTTGCCGCCCTCCGGTCGGCGACGAGCGCCAGCACGGCCACCAGGGCGAGGCTGGTGTTGGTCGCCGCGCCCAAGGCTCGTGAGCCTTGCCTGTGCGTCGGCGACATCCCCCGCACCAGCCCCGCGACCCGCATCTCAGCCGCTCGCCTCCTCGCGCCAGTTGGTGACGCGGTACTGACCGGTGGTGAGCGACGACCTGAGCGCCTGGTCGTAGTGGAACTGGAACTGGGCGGCGGCGCCGGCGCTGTTGGCCAGCACCGAGCCGAATATCTCCACCTGCGGGGTGCCGCCGCCGTTGGCGGTGACCACGCTGTTGGGGGCGTTGATCACGCCCCAGAAGACGGCGTGGTTGGCGAACGTCACGGTGCCGTTGCCGGCGACGTTGATCTGCAGCACGGCCGGCCAGCCGCTCTGGTAGCCGCCGCTGGTGCAGGTCGCCGCCGGCGGCCGGTTGACCACGCTCTTGCAGTTGCCGGTGTCGGTGCCGATGGTCACCGGCCCGGTGACGTAGAGCACCGCCGCGGCGGCGCTGCCGCCGACCCGGCAGTCGCCGCTGAGCGTGATGCTCGAGTACAGGTGGGTGCCCGACGAGATCGTCCCGCCAGTGCAGGAGAACGCGCCCTCGCTGGTCAGCCCGGCAGGGACGGTGACGGACGGCGGCAGGTACTTGTCGGGGTAGGCGGCGGTGTCCGGGGCGGGCGGGCAGGCGCCGTTGCCGATCGGGTCGTTGCCCTTGGCGTCGGGCGGGATGGTGCTCTGCCCGAAGAAGGCGCAGCCGTCGGCCGCGTAGTCCCAGCCGAAGGCGCCGCGGCAGTTGCTGGCGCCGGTGCCGCCGGTGAAGGTGATGGAGCCGTTGCTGCCGACCACGCCCATGCCGGGGCTGGTGGCGCAGGTGTTCGACGGGCCGGTGTAGCTGTCGGCCGTGCCCTTGAGCTCGGAGGCGGCCAGGGCGAAGAAGGCGTGGCCGAACAGCGCCTGGTCGACGGCGTCGGCGAGCACGCGCCGCTTGACGCCGCTGGCGTCGGTGCCGGTGGCGTCCAGGCGCCACACGGCGCCGTCCTTGGTGGCGGTGTAGGCGTACGAGCCGGCCGTCCCGAGGCTGCTGCCGCCGCTGAAGCCGCCGGTGTGGGCGGTGATCGCCTTGGCCGCGTCGTTGATGCCGGCGTCCGCGAGCTGCAGGGCGTTGGCGGAGTCGCCGGCCCGCCTGGCGGAGCGGAGCCCGATCTGCGTGGTGACCAGCAGCGCCACCACCATGACGGTGGCGACCACGATGACGATCAGCGCCATGGCGACGCTGCCTCGCTCGCCGTCGCCGGCGTCGAGGCGGGCTGGATGGGCGGGCATGACGGGCTCCTATCGCGCGTTGCGCAGCGAGAGCGTGCTGCTGAGCGTGAGCGGCTGCGGTGCGCCCTGGTAGCCGACCAGGAGCGTGACCTTGACCGAGCTGGCGTCGGCCTGGCCGCTGGTCAGCGCCGCGCCGTTGCCGTCGTAGTAGCTGAACAGCGGCGTCGACCCGTTGGCCACGCCGGCGATCAGCTTGCGGCTGACGTCGAGGCTGGTGGGACAGTCGCTGTCGGCGCGGGTCTGCTGCACCCAACCGGCCAGCAGCCCGTAGGTGATGGTGGAGCGGCAGCTCGGGGCGGCGGCGGTGCCGCGCTCGATGGTGAACCGCAGGCAGGTTGCGGGGGTGGGGGTCGCCGGGCAGGCGCCGGCGACCGGGTTGGTGAAGCCGATGGTCGCGGGGCTGGCGCCGCGGATGTCCTCGGTCATGGTGCGCAGCGCCAGGCGGCCCTCGTTCTCGGCCTGGACGTCGTCGGATGCCCGCTTGTAGATGGCGGTGGTGTGGTCCAGCAGGCCGAGCAGGATCGCGGTCACCAGTCCCATCACGGCCACGACCACGACCAGCTCGGTCAGGGTCAGGCCGTCCTGGCGCCGGCCGGCGCCGACCCTGGGGCTCACGGGCAGCCACCCCCGAAGGTCAGCGGGCTGGTCGCCACCGCGGCGGTGGAGCCGAACTCCGGCGGGCTGGCGCTCGGCGCGTAGTCCTGGGCGGCGGTGACGTAGATGGGCTGGCTGCCCGTTGGGAAGCGGTAGCTCGCTGCGACCGGGATGACCGCGCTCCAGCGGCTGCCGTCGGTCGAGCTCAGCGCGATCGTGTAGGGGCCGCCGAGGGTCTGGAAGCTGGCCGTGACCGAGTCGGCGGCGGTGAGGTTGCTGGCGGTGGCGCTGATGGTGATGTCGCCGCAGAGCAGCCCAGCCGGGTCGATCCGTGGGGCGGTGGGGCTCGCGGCGACGCCGGCGAGGCCGGGCGGGTTGACGCCGGCGGTGCAGCCGGTCCCGCCGCTCAGGCAGCTCACGAACGTCACGACCTGCGCGTTGGGCTCGCTGTTGACCTTGCCGTCGGCGCTGCGGACCGCGATGAAGGTGACGTACTGGGTGCCCGCGCCGAACAGGAACTGGTCGCTGCCGGCGGGCAGGGTGGTCGACCAGGTGCCGCTGCCGCTCTGGCTGAGCTGCAGGGTCGATGCCACCGAGCCGGTGCCGCCGCGGACCAGGAAGCTCACGAACACGCTGTCGGGGATCCCGCTGGTGGTCGCCTGGAAGGTGACCGGGCTCTGCACCACGCCGGCGACCAGGTCGACCGGGTTGCCGCTGCTGGCCGGGGAGCCGTCGACCAGCACCGCGGTGGCGGTGAACGCCGGGGGCGGCAGGCCGACGACGCTGCCCTGGTCGGGGCTGCGCAGGGAGCTCTGCTGGGTGACCTGGTGCGTTCCGGCCTGGTCGGTCCAGTCCACCAGCACCGCCAGCCGCTTGTTGGTGTGGTTGCTGTCACCCCAGGCCACGTAGCGGCGGACCTGGTAGGTGATGCCCCGCCGGGTACACGGGTAGGAGGTGTCGGGCACCTGGCCGGCCGTCGGGGTGCACGGCTCCTCGTAGCTGGGGCTGGAGCAGTTGGCCAGGTAGGCCGCGTCGGTCAGGCCGCTCGGCGCCCCTGGCGCCGGGGTGCAGACGCCCAGGTGGTCGTAGTCGAGCCGTTGCAGGTCCTCGATCGCCTGGGTGGCGAGCTCGTTGCCCTGGGTGCGGACCTTCTGCAGGCCGGAGAGCTTGAGGGCGGCGGCCAGCCCGCCCGCCAGCGCCAGCACCGCGATGGTGGCGATCCCCAGCGCCGCGAGCAGCTCGATCAGGGTGAACCCGTCGCAGCAGCGGGCCGCGCGGCCCCTTGGGCCGCGCAACCGTCGCTCCCCGGGCGGGTGCCGCTTCATGCTGGTTCCTTCGGCCTCCGCCCCCGCCGCTTTAGGTGTCGGCCTCGGCCGTCACCCGTCTCAGGCCACCAGGCCCTGGTTGCGCAGGGTGATGCGGAAATCGTGCGGGTTGGAGGCGATCAGCATGGCGTCCTCGAGGGTCACGACGCCGTCGCGGTACAGCTCGACCAGGTGCTGGTCGAAGGTCTGCATGCCGTAGAAGCCACCCTCGGCGATGATGCCGTTGAGCTCGCTGGTGCGCTCCGGGTCGGCGATCGCCTCCGCCGTGCGTCCGGTGTTGACCATCACCTCGAGCACGGCCACCCGGCCAGGCAGGTCGGCCCGCGCGACCAGGCGCTGGCAGATGATGCCCCGCAGGGTGGCGGCCAGGCCGAGGCGGACCTGCTTCTGCTGGAACGGCGGGAAGAAGTCGACGCAGCGGTTGATGGTCTCGGCCGCGTCGGTGGTGTGCAGCGTGGACAGGACGAAGTGGCCGGTCTCGGCGGCGGCGAGGGCGGCCTTGACCGTCTCGGCGTCGCGCATCTCGCCCACCAGGATCACGTCCGGGTCCTGGCGCATGGCGGCGCGCATGGCGCTGGCGAAGTCGGCCGTGTCGACCCGGACCTCGCGCTGGTTGATCATGCCCAGCTTGTCGGAGTGGAGCACCTCGATGGGGTCCTCGATGGTGACGATGTGCACCTCCCGGGTCGCGTTGACGTGGTCGATCATGGCGGCGAGGGTGGTGGTCTTGCCCGACCCGGTCGGCCCGGTGACCAGCACGAGGCCGCGCGGCTCCTCGGCCAGCCGGCTGATCACCTCTGGCAGGCCCAGCTCCTTCACCCCGAGCGCGCCGACCTGGACGCGCCGCAGCACCATGCCGACCGTGCCGCGCTGGCGGAAGGCGTTGACCCGGAAGCGGCCGACGCCGGTGAGCGAGTAGGCGAAGTCGGCCTCGCTGCGCTGCTGGAACTCGTCGTAGAGGTCGTCCCGGATCAGCTCGCGCAGCACGGTCTCGGCCATCTCCCTGGTGACGGGAGGCGCGTCGAGGCGCACCAGGCGGCCGTCGACCCTGACGCGCGGCACCGAGCCGACCTTGACGTGCAGGTCGGACCCGTGCAGGGACGTCAGGGCCTCCAGCCAGGCCCGCAAGTTCTCCACTCCCCTGGCGGCCCCCCTGGATGCGGTCGCTTCCTCCCGGGGTTGAGTCGGGAAGCGCCGTCGGGTGCTTGAGCCGCGACGGGTGGTCGCGGCCGCCCGGTCGTGGAACGATCTGGGCCGCGGCGCAGGCGGTGGTTTGCCCAGATCAGATCCAGGAGGGACCGATGGCCGGCTCCATGCGAGAGATCAGCTCCAACGGCGGGACCGTGCCCGCCTACGTGTCCGTCCCCGCCTCGGGCAGCGGCCCGGGGGTGGTCGTCATCCAGGAGTGGTGGGGGCTGGTGGACCACATCAAGGACGTGACCGACCGCTTCGCCGGCGAGGGCTTCGTGGCGCTGGCGCCCGACCTGTACCACGGCAAGTCCGTCAGCAACAAGGAGCCTGACGAGGCCGGCAGGCTGCTCATGGCCATGCGCATCGACCAGGCCGCCAAGGACATGGCCGGCGCGGTCGACGCCCTGCTGGCGATGCCGGAGACGACCGGCAACGGCGTCGGCGTGGTCGGCTTCTGCGCCGGCGGCGGGCTCGCCCTGTACCTGGCGACCCGCAAGCCGGAGGTGGCCGCGGCCGTCTCCTACTACGGCTTCCCGCCCCACGACGCCGAGTGGGACCTGTCGGCGGTCAAGGGCGCGGTGCTGGGCCACTACGCCGAGGAGGACGGCTTCGCCAACCGGGAGCTGGCCGACCGTATCGAGGGGGAGCTGCGCGACGCCGGCGTGCGGGTGACCTTCCACCACTACCCCGGCACGCAGCACGCCTTCTTCAACGACACCCGCCCCGAGGTCCACGACCGCGAGGCGTCCGAGCTGTCGTGGCGGCGGACGGTCGACTTCCTGCGCCAGACGGTGGGCGGTCAGGGGTGAGCCCTGAAGGGCGGTTGTACCGGCCCTGGCCGCAAAGGAAGTAGGATGGGTCGCGAAGGGGAGTAGTCCGGAGGCTCCTGCGCCTCCCGAGCGTGCCGTCAGCACGGTGGGTGCCGACACCCACCCGGGCGCTCACCCCGCTCGCGCGGGTGGACGAGACCTTCGACCGCCGCAGTGCTTCGGTGGCGACGCGGGCCGGCCGGCCCGCGTCGAGCTGCCGCGCCGGCGCTGCCAGTGAGTCGGAGGTCGCCCGATGCGCGCACCATCGCAACCGCCCCGACCGGGCCGTCGTGGCCCGCTGCTCGCGGCGGCGGCGCTCAGCGTCCCCGGCAGCGTGCTCGGCCTCGCCCAGGTCCTGCACCCAGGCGTGCCCGGGCTGGCGCCGGCGCTGCAGGCGCTGCTGTTCGGCCTCGCCATCATCGGGGCGGCGTTCCTGCTCGGCTGGGCGGCCGAGGCGGCGCAGCTCGACGTCTCGGCCAGCCTGGCGATCGGCGCCCTCGCCCTGGTCGCGGTGCTGCCCGAGTACGCGGTCGGCTTCGTGTTCGCCTGGAAGGGCGGCGGCGACGTGGCGCGCTACGGCCCCTCCTGCCGCCCGCCAGGCGCGCACGGCCAGAGCGACTGCACCCTGGTGCTGGCCAACATGACCGGGGCGAACCGGCTGCTGATCGGCGTCGGCTGGGCGCTGGTGGTGCTGCTGGCGTGGTGGCGCTGGCGCAGCCGCGGCGAGCGGCGCGCCGGCATCGTCCTCGGCCGCGGCAAGTCGGTCGAGCTGACCTACCTCGCGCTGGCCTGCGCCTACTCGCTGACCCTGCCACTGAAGCGGTCGGTGAGCCTGTTGGACGCGGCCGTCCTCGTGGCCATCTTCGTCGCCTACGTGGTGCGCATCTCGCGCGCCCCTGCCGAGACGCCGGTGCTGATCGGACCGGCGGCGTGGCTCGGCTGGCTGCCCCGCCCCACGCGGCGACGCGCCGTCGCCGGCCTCTTCCTGCTGGCCGCCGCGGTGATCCTGTTGGTGGCGGAGCCCTTCACCGAGTCCCTCAAGCAGACCGGGGTGCAGCTCGGCGTGAGCGAGTTCGTGCTGGTGCAGTGGGTCGCGCCGATCGCCTCCGAGGCGCCGGAGCTGCTGGTGGCCGGCCTGTTCGCCTGGCGGCTGAAGACCGACGAGGCGCTCACCACGCTGGTGTCGTCCAAGGTCAACCAGTGGACCCTGCTGGTCGGCACCCTGCCGGTGGTGTTCGCCGTGTCCTCGGGCAGCCTGCGCGGCCTGCCGATGGACAGCCTGCCGCGCCAGGAGGTGCTGCTGACCGCCGCCCAGACCGTGTTCGCCCTCGCCATCCTGCTCAACCTGGAGCTGTCGGTGCGGGAGGCGCTGGCCCTGCTCGGGCTGTTCTGGGCGCAGTTCGTGATCGGCGCGCTGGTGCCGCGGTCGGCCCATGGCGTGGAGCTGCTGGTCGTCTCCGTCGTCTACCTGGCCGCCGGCGCGGTGATGATGGTGCGTTACCGCGGTGACCTGCGCCAGCGGCTGGTGGACGGCTTCCGCACGCCCTACGAGGTGCTCCAGCCGGAGGCCGCCGCGCCCGCCGCCGACGGCGACCTGGTCGCCGGAAAAGAGTAGCCTGGGTGCGAATCCAGGCCGCCACCCAGGACGAGTGCCCATGCTGGAGTTCGGCGCCGCGGCCTCCACCGCGGTCGACCACCACCAGGCCATCGACGAGGTCGTGCCGTCCCTGCTCGACCAGCTCGGTGGCGCACCCGACCTGGTCGTCTGCTTCTTCTCCATGGACCACGCGGAGGCGGCCTCAGGGATCGCGCTGAGCCTCAGCGAGCGCCTCGGCACCTCGGCGATCGTCGGCTGCACCGCCCAGGCCGTGATCGGCGGCCGCAAGGAGCTCGAGGACTCCTCCGGCCTCTCGGTGTGGGCGGCGCGGCTACCCGCCGTTGAGGTCAGGCCGTTCACCCTGCAGGTCGTGCAGGTGCCTGACGGCTACGGCGTGACCGGCTGGCCCAGCTTCGAGGCGGAAGCGCGCGCCACCGTGCTGCTGCTGGCCGACGGCTTCTCCTTCCCGGCCGACCGCTTCCTCGAGCGCCTCAACGAGGAGCAGCCCGGCCTGCCCGTGGTGGGCGGCATGGCCTCGGGCGGCGAGCGGCCCGGCCAGCACCGCCTGCTGCTCGGCTCGGAGGCGCTGCAGTCCGGCGCCGTCGGCGTCGCCCTCGTCGGCCCCGTCGACGTGCGCACGGTGGTGAGCCAGGGGTGCCGACCGATCGGTTCGCCGTACGCGGTCACCCGCGGCGAGGGCAACATCGTCCAGGAGCTCGGCGGCCAATCGGCCCTCCAGCGCCTGCGGCAACTGGTGTCCAACCTCACCCCAACGGAGCAGGTGCTGGTCCGGGGCGGGCTCCACGTGGGCCAGGTGATCGACGAGCACAAGGCCGAGTTCGGCCGCGGCGACTTCCTGATCCGCGGGCTGGTCGGCGCCGACCCTGACACCGGCGCGATCGCCGTCGGTGACGCCGTCGAGCTCGGCCAGACCCTGCAGTTCCACGTGCGCGACGCCGGCGCCGCCGACGAGGACCTGCGGCTGCTGCTCGACCCGGTGGCCTCCTGGAACCCGAAGGGCGTGCTGCTGTTCTCCTGCAACGGCCGTGGCCGTGGCTTCTTCGGCCGGCCCGACCACGACGCCGGCCAGGTCGCCAGGGCGACCGGCGACGTGCCGCTGGCCGGCTTCTTCGCCCAGGGCGAGTTGGGCCCGGTCGGCAAGCGCAACTTCGTCCACGGCTACACCGCCAGCGTTGCCCTGTTCTGCGATCCGGCCGGCTCCCCGCGCGGGCTCGGCGGGACGGCCGAGGCCGAGCCGTTCCACCTCCCGGGCAGCCTGCCGCTCGACCTGCCCGACGAGCCGCCGGCGGCGGGCGGGGACCCGGAGCCGGTCTAGCGAGTTCGGGTTGGCCTCGTCGATCCCGGCGAACGTATGCTAACGGCGATCCGGACAAGTGCTCGCCGCCCAGGGGGATCGGTGGACGACCAGCGCCGCTCCCAGCTTCGCCTGGCACGCAGGCCGGCACTGCCGCCGAAGCTTCCCGACACGACCGACCGGCGCAGGTCGCGACGCCTCTGGGGGCTGGGCATGGAGGCGCACGTCCAGCTGATGCGCGCCATGACCGAGATGCTGCTGGCGCTCGACTACGCCGACACCGGCGACCCGGACGCCAGGCAGACGATGACCGACGTCCAGCTCTCCCTGGAGATGAGCGTCACCAGCGCGCAAGAGCTCCTCAGCGAGCTGTTCGACCTGCAGCAGCGGCTGCTCACCGAGCAGCCCCAGCCCTAAGCCCCCGCGCCCACCCACTCGAAGTGGCTGCCGAGGGGGTGCAGCCAGTTGCCGCCCCAGGCGAAGCCGTGGTGGGCCATCACCCGGACGACGCGGCGGTCGAGCTTCGGGGGCAGGCCGGCCGGGTTGCTCGACGGGTTCAGCTCCACGGCGATGCCCCACAGGTGGCGCGAGGGCACCAGGTCGCCGGAGCGCGCCGCCTGCGAGAAGCAGCCGTCGCGCCGCGAGTCGGCCGCGTCGATCAGCCCGTCCAGGTGGGCGTTGCGCAGCTCGGTCATTGCCGCGGCGAGCGCGGGCAGGACCAGCCGGTGGCAGCGGACCGTGCCGAGCACGGGCACGCGCGCGCTGGCGATGTTCGCCTTCACCCAGCGCGGCTCGGGCAGCGGCTGCGCGAGGCTGCGCGTGCGGAACTCGCCGAAGCGCTGCTTGACCAGGGCGAGCGGCAGGACGTCGTCGCCGGCCCGTAGGAAGGGCCGCTCCCCCGGGTCACGGAAGCGCAGCAGCCGGCCGGGCAGCAGGCGGCGCATCTCCGCCTCGAACGCCGCCTCCTCGCCGCGCGGGCGCACCAGGAGGTAGGTGGCGTGCCCGAGGCCGAGGGCGCCGCCGCGGTCGCGCGCGGTGGCGGCCTCGTAGCCGCCGAGCATCCAGTCGGCGACCACGCCGGTGACGTCGACGCGGCGCCCGCTGGCCAGGCGCAGCTGCCCGCCCACCCGCAGCTTGCGCAAGGCGGCGCTGGTCTGGGAGAGCACCACGCCCTTGCGGAGCTGCACCGCCAGCCTGCCGGCGGCGCGGCGGGCGGCGGCGGCGTAGGCGTCCTCGGCGACCGCGATGGCCTCGACCGGGACCACCGGGTAAGCGGCCGAGCCACTGGCCACGGCGAGCCGGCCGCTGCGCACGGCCACGATCGAGGCCACCCTGGTCGAGTCGCGCACGCGCCTGACCTCGTGGCTCGAGAAGCCGCCGAACGCCCAGACCAGCACCTGTCCGCGGAACCCCGGGGTGCCGTGCGAGCCGGCGGCGGAGAAGGCCCCCTCGCCGTGGCCACGGCGCACCGAAGCGAGCTCGTGGTCGGAGCGAAGCGTGGTGTACAGGGCCGTTCCGGCGGCCACCATGGTCAGCACGACGATCACGGTAACCGCCCGGCGCGCCGCGTCGGTCATCGCAGGACCCCCCTTGTCGCCGCTACCTAGGGTAACCGCCGAGGACGGACATGGCAGCACCAATCGGGCAACGATCACCGCCGGACCATGGATGCCGCGGCGGTGACGTTGCAACCATCGGCCCGCGGGAGCACGGTCCTGAGCTGCTTGCGAGCCCGTAGCCACCGCCGGATCCCGCCGCGGCCACCGCCGGATCCCGCCGCAGCCGCTGAACGCCTAGCAGGATCCCGCCGCAGCAACCTGGGGCCCAAGTAGGGATCCCGGCAAAGGACCCGATGGGGGGCCTCCGGGGGGGAGCTGTCCTCGGGCTCCCCCCCGGATCGATCAACCCTTCTCGGGCTCCCCCCCGAATCTCAAAAGACCGCCAGCAGAGCCGGGTCCTCGAGCAGGTCGCGGAGGTGGGCGAGGAAGCGGGCGGCGTAGGCGCCGTCGACGATGCGGTGGTCGAACGAGACCGAGGTGGTCATGAGCTGGCGCACGGCCAGCTCGCCGTGGACCACCCACGGCCGCGGCGCGATCAGCCCGGTGGCGACGATGGCGCACTCCCGCTGGTTGATGATCGGGGTGCCGGTCTCGACGCCGAAGCCGCCCACGTTGGTGATGGTGATGGTGCCGCCGGCAAGGTCGGCGGGGGCGACCTTGCGCTGGCGCGCCAGCTCGGTCAGGCGGCCCAGCTCGCGGGCCAGGTCGAGGATGCCGAGGGTGTCGGCGTCCTTGATGTTCGGCACCAGCAGGCCGGTGGGCGTGTCGGTGGCGATGCCCAGGTTGACGTAGTGCTTCACCACGATCTCGCCGGCCTGCTCGTCCCAGGCGGAGTTCATCATCGGGAACTGGCGCAGGGCCGCGCACAGCGCCTTGGCGACCAGCGGCAGCGGGGTGATGCGGACGCCCTCGGCCTGGGGCAGCGCCTTGAGGCGGGCGCGCAGCTCCACCAGGGCGGTCGCGTCGACGGTGAGGAACTCGGTGACGTGCGGGATGGTGAAGGCGGAGGCGACCATGGCGGCCGCGGTCGCCTTGCGCGTGCCCCGCACGGGGACGCGCTCCTCGGTCCGTTCCCGTGCGGCGGCCGGGGCGGCGGCAGGCACCGCCGCCGGCTCGGCGGCAGGTTCCAGCGCCCGGTCGACGTCCTCACGGGTGATGCGCCCGTCCTTGCCGGTGCCGCCGACCAGGGTGAGGTCGACCCCGTGGTCCTTGGCGTACTTGCGCACCGGCGGGGTGGCCAGCGGCCGGGCGGCGGGCGCCGCGGCGGCGGCGCCGGCCTGGTGCCCGTCGCCCACTGGGGCGAGGCGGGGGCGAGCCGCGGCCGGTGCGGCCGCGCGGCGCCGGCGGGCCTGCTGCCGCTCGCCCGGGCCCACCAGGGTTGCCTGGGAGACCAGCTCCTCGGCGGCCGGGGGGGTGAACCCCTCGACGCCGCGCTCGCCGGCGGCGGGACGCTCCGCGCCGGCGCCGGTGTCGACGCTCAGCAGCGGGGCGCCGACGTCGAGGCTCTCGCCCTCGGCGGCGTGCAGCTTGGTGACCCGGCCCGCGTACGGCGCGGGGATCTCGACCACCGCCTTGGCCGTCTCGACCTCGACGATGGGCTGGTTCAGGGTGATGGTGTCGCCCTCGTGGACGAGCCAGCGCACCACCTCGCCGTCGGTCAGGCCCTCCCCCAGGTCGGGGAGCTTGAACTCACGCTCTGGCACCACGGCCTCCCTCTGTCATGTCTAGAAGTCGAGGGCCCGCTGCACCGTCCAGAGGATCCGGTCGACGCTGGGCAGGTAGGCCTCTTCGAGCTTGGCCGGCGGGTAGGGCACGTCCAGGCCGGTGCAGCGCAGCACGGGCGCCTCCAGGCTGAGGAAGGCGCGCTCGCTGACCCTGGCGGCGACCTCGGCGCCCATGCCGAGGAACTGCGGCGCCTCGTGCACGACCACCATGCGGCCGGTCTTCGCGGCCGAGGCGACCAGCGCGTCCTCGTCGAGCGGGACCAGGGTGCGCAGGTCGATCACCTCGAGCGAGCCGATCCCCTCCTCCTCGGCGGCGGCTGCCGCCTCCAGCACCACCTTGACCATGGGGCCGTAGGCGACCAGGGTGCAGTCCGAGCCCTCGCGCAGCACCTTGGCCGTGCCCAGCGGCTCGGTGGTGACCGGCAGGTCGACCTCCTCCTTGAGCCAGTAGCGGCGCTTTGGCTCGAGGAAGATCACCGGGTCGTCGCTCTCGATCGACTGCCGCAGCAGGGAGTAGGCGTCGGCAGGGGTGGCGGGGGTGACCACCTTGAGCCCGCTGGTGTGGGCGTAGAGGGTCTCGGGGCTCTCGGAGTGGTGCTCCACCGCGCCGATGCCGCCGCCGTAGGGGATGCGCACCACCACCGGCATCGACACGGCGCCCTTGGAGCGGTTCCGGTACTTGGCCAGGTGGCTGATGATCTGGTCGAGCGCCGGGAAGCTGAAGCCGTCGAACTGCATCTCGGCGACGGGCCGGTAGCCGCGCAGCGCCAGCCCGATGGAGACGCCGACGATCCCGGACTCCGCCAGCGGCGTGTCCATCACCCGCAGCTCGCCGAAGTCCTTCTGCAGGCCGTCGGTGATGCGGAAGACGCCGCCGAGGGTGCCGACGTCCTCCCCGAGCAGGACCACCCGGTCGTCGGCCTCCATGGCGTCGCGCAGCGCGGTGTTCAGCGCCTTGGCCATCGTGATCTGCGCCATCTAGGCCTCCTCACCCGCGAACTGCGCCTCGAACTCCTGAAGCTGCTGCCACTGGCGCACGAGCGTCGCCGGGGGCTCGGCAAAGGCGTGACTGGTCAGGTCCGACAAGGGCGGGTCGGGCATCTCCTCGACCGAGGCTCTGAGGCGGCCCGCGACCCGGTCGGCCTCCTCCTGGACCTCACGCTCCAGCTCCTCGGACCAGAGGCCGGCCTGGTCGAGGAAGGCCTTGTAGCGCCCGATCGGTTCCCGGGCCGTCCACATGTCCAGCTCGTCCTTGGTGCGGTAGCGGGTCGGGTCGTCGGTGGTGGTGTGCGCCCCGAGCCGGTAGGTCAGCGCCTCGATCAGGGTCGGGCCGCCACCCTCGCGCGCCCGGTCGGCCGCCACCTTGGTGACCGCGTACACCGCCAGCACGTCGTTGCCGTCGACCTGCACCCCGGGGAAGCCGAAGCCGGCGGCGCGCCGGTAGACCGGCACGGCCATCTGCTTGACCAGCGGCACGGAGATCGCCCACTGGTTGTTCTGGCAGAAGAACACCACCGGGGCGGTGTTCACCGCCGCGAAGTTGAACGCCTCGTTGGTGTCGCCCTCGGAGGTGGCGCCGTCGCCGAAGTAGGCGACCACGGTCAGCTCGGCCCCGTCCCACTTGGCGCCGATGGCGTAGCCGGTGGCGTGCAGGACCTGGGTGCCGATGGGGATGGTGTAGAGCCCCACGCCCTGCTCGCTCGGGTCCCAGCCGGCCAGGCTGACGCCGCGGAACAGCTCGAACACCTTGAGGATGTCGAGGCCGCGGCAGTGGGCGACGCCGTGCTCGCGGTAGGAGGGGAAGACGACGTCGTGCGGTCCCAGCGCCAGCGCGCTGCCCACCTGGGCCGCCTCCTGGCCGAGCAGCGGCGCCCAGATGCCGAGCTGGCCCTGGCGCTGCAGGTTGGTCCCCTCGACGTCGATCCGGCGCACCACCACGAGCTGCCGGTAGAGGTCCCTGAGCTGGTCGTCGGAGAGGTCGACCTTGTAGGTCTCGTGCTCGATGAGGGTGCCGTCCTCGGCGAGCAGCCGTACCTGCTCGTCAGTCTGGTCCATGCCGTCTCTCCCCGGTCTCCAGGTCCGCCTCGCGGACGCTCCGGCCGCGGGCCGGACGCTGGTGGGACGGCGCCCGGCACCACCGGACAGGCTGTCCGGAGCGGCCATCCCGGGGGGAAAGGCCGTGGGCGGGCAGCGCTGCCTCACTGAGATCCTACCGTTCCCATTCCCTAGTGCTCATACTCGACCACCAGGCGTGGCGCCTGGTTACGGATGGGCGGCGCGCGGGTCTTCGCGGCCGAGGGAGCCCAGCTCGGCGATGTCGCGTGGCGAGACGAGGGCGACCGCCCAGTCGAGCCCGATGCGGATGCGACGGCTCATCGTCGGCATCGCGAACAGGTGGTAGCTGCGGGCGGCGAACCAGCCGAGGAAGCCGGTCAGCGGCACCCCGTAGGCGCGCACCACGCCCTTGTAGTCGGCCAGGTTGACGGCCAGGCCGAGGCCCCTGAAGTGGAATGGCTCCGGCTTGCCCTCGCCGAGCGAGGCGGCCAGGTTGGCCGCGCACACCTTGGCCTCGCGCAGCGTGTGCTGGGCGGTGGGCGGGGCGAAGCCCCTCGGCTCCGCCTGGTCGGGCACCAGGGCGGTGTCGCCGAGGGCGAACATGTCGTGCCGGCCCCGCACGGCCAGGTACTGGTCGACCAGCAGGCGACCCTTGTCGTCGGTCGGCAGCCCGGCCCGGGCCGCCAGGGGGTTGGGCGTCACCCCGGCGGTCCACACGAAGGTGCGCGTCGGGATCTCCTCGCCGTCGGAGAAGCGCACCCAGTCAGGGCCGACCTCCTTCACCGCGGTCGCCAGCCGCACCTCGACGCCGCGCTGGCGCAGCGTGCGCAGGGCGATGCGGCCGAGCTCGCCACCCAGCTCCGGAAGGATCGCCTGGGCCACGTCCGCCAGCACCCAGCGCACGTCGCGGGGCCGCAGCCCCGGGTAGGCGCGCAGCGCCCTGGTGGTGAGCACCTGCAGCTCGGCGACCAGCTCGGTGCCGGCGTAGCCGGCGCCGACCACCACGAAGGTGCAGCGCCGTACGCGCTCGGCCGCGTCGTCGCTCGCGTCGGCGAGCTCGAGCTGGCGCAGGACGTGGTTGCGCAGGTAGATGCCCTCGGGGAGGGTCTTGAAGCCGCGCGCGTACTCGGCCAGGCCGGGGATTGGCGGTACCCGCGACACCGATCCGGGCGCCAGCACCAGGCGGTCCCAGGTGAGCACCCGCGGCTCGCCCTCCGGCGGCTGCACCGTGCAGGTGCGCCGCTCGGCGTCGACGGCGGTGGCCCGGCCGATCACCAGCCGGGTGCGGCGCAGCACCCGGCGCAGCGGCACGACCACGTGCCTCGGCTCGATCGTGCCCGCCGCCGCCTCCGGCAGCAGCGGCGTGTAGAGCATGAAGTTCTCCGGGTTGACGAGCAGGATCTCCGCCGCGCCGGCCGGCAGGCGCCGCTCCAGGTGGCGGGCGGTGTACATGCCACCGAACCCGCCGCCGACCACCAGGACGCGCTTGCGACCGCCGCTCATCCGCCATCGCCCCCATCGTCGCCCTGAGCCACCGGCGTCCGCCACCATCCTGCCAGCGCGGCCGGAGCGGGGCGACCGCCCCGGCGTGCGAGCATGCACAAGGGCCGGAACCCGAAGGTCCCGGCCCTTGCAGGTGCCGCCCGGGGGGAGGCGGCGCTTCTGCCCTCGCCACTGGGGCTGGCACCCATGGCAAGGTCGGGGGGGACGGTACTGCGCTGTTCCGTGGTGGGACATCACAGAAATTAACGAGATGGCTACGTATCGACCGAGAGGCCCGATCCACCCCCGATACGCAGGTAGTCGGGTCCCAAATGACTATGACGAGCTAGGAAACGGTACGCAACGCAGGGGTTCCGAACTGCTGTCGAAGGTGGTACACCTGCAACCATGATCTGGCCGCCGGCCCTTCCCGCGCTCCCCGGCGCGGTACGGAGAGGAGGACTGCCTGTGGCGACACCACCGGACTCCGAGGTGGCTCAGGAGCCCATTCCGGGAGGCTTACAGCGCCTCTCCTACCTGGACGCGGGCGGGAGGCCCGCCTCGAGGGAGAGCGCGCAGGTCGCGGTCATCCGCGACTTCGACGATTACGGCAACGTCATCTCACTCGTGACGGAGCGCCTCTCGGGCTAGTCCTTCGGAACTACTTATGATGATTCCAGGGGGCGGCCGGCCGGCCGCCCCCTTCCCCTGCCAGCAGCGCCTTCATCTCCCTCGTCCTGGTGCCGGCCCCGCCGACGCCGTGGCTTCCCCTGGGCGACCCGTACAATGCGCCGTCGGCCGCCTGGGGCGTGGCGGCCCGGCTTGCGACCGCGGCGCACCGACCGCGGCGCGACGCCAGGAAGGAGGCGCCAGGCTGTGCTCGTCGACGGCAAGCGACTGCTCGTCACCGGGGTGCTCACTCCCGGCTCCATCGCCTACGCGGTTGCCCGCGAGGCGCTCGACAACGGCGCCGAGGTGGTCCTGACCGGCTTCGGCCGCACGCGCTCGCTCACCGAGCGCACCGCCAAACGGCTCCCGAGCGCGGTGGACGTGCTCGAGCTCGACGCCAACGAGCCCGAGGACGTCAGCGCCGTCGCGGAGGAGCTGGCGCGGCGCTGGGGGCGGCTCGACGGCGTGCTGCACGCGATCGCGTTCGCGCCGAGCGACGCCCTCGGCGGCAACTTCCTGCAGACGCCCTACGAGTCGGCCGCGACCGCCTTCCAGGTCTCCGCCTTCTCGCTCAAGACCCTCGCCGCCGGGCTGTTGCCGGTGCTCGAAGGTCACCACGGCTCCGTGGTCACGCTCGACTTCGACGCCCGCGTCGCCTGGCCGGTCTACGACTGGATGGGCGTCTGCAAGGCCGCGCTCGAGTCGGTCACCCGCTACCTGGCGCGCGACCTCGGCGCCAAGGGCGTGCGCGTCAACGCCGTCAGCGCCGGGCCGATCCGCACCATGGCTGCCCGCAGCATCCCCGGCTTCGGCATGTTCGCCGACGTCTGGGAGCGGCGCGCCCCGCTCGGCTGGGACGTCAGCGACCCCACCAACGTCGCGCGCACCGTCCTGTGGCTGTTCTCCGACTGGTCGAGGGGCGTCACCGGCGAGCTGGTCCACGTCGACGGCGGCTTCCACGCCATGGGCACCGACCTGATGTCGCCGGAGGAGCAGGCCAAGGCCGCCACCGAGGACGATTAGGGTCCGGGGCCCGAGTAGCGAAGCGGTAGCCTCGGATGGAAGGAGCCTAGCCTGGCCGTGGCGAGGTTCTCCGAGGCGGTGTGGGCGCTGGTGCGCCAGGTCCCGCCCGGCCGCGCCACCACCTACGGCGAGCTGGCCGAGGCGCACTTCGGGGTGCGCAAGGGATCACGCGTCGTCGGCCAGGCGATGGCCTCCTGCCCGGGAGACGTGCCGTGGTGGCGCGTGGTCTACGCCAGCGGCGCGGTCAAGCCGGGCCTCGGCGGCGACGAGCAGCGCGCCCGCCTGGCCGAGGAGGGCGTGCCGCTGACCGCCGACGGCCGGGTCGACTGGGCACGTCTCGGCGGTCCCTGGTCGCCGCTCTGACCCGCCCTACCCGCCCGACCCCCCTTGGGGCGTTCGCCCCGGGATGGTATGGTTGCGGGTGCCGTGACAGCGGTGTCGAGGCACGCTGGGCCTCTGCCGCTTACTTCTGGTTGTACTTCGGTCGAGATTCCTGGGTGCAATCCGGAATACAGTTTGCGAACATACTTGTTGGCAAAGCTGACTACTGTGCGCTACCTGACTAACACTGTGCAGCCAAGGAGCGAGATGAAGGACCAGGACACGCTGCTCGACCTCCAGACGACGGACTCGTTCCGTCTCTACCTCGACGAGGTCGGGCGGCATCCTCTGCTCACCAAGGACGACGAGATCGAGCTGTCCCAGGCGTTCGAGGCGGGCCAGGCCGCCCAGACGGTGCTGCGCGACCTCCCCGCCGGCCATCCCGACCGCCAGGGGCTCGAGGCCGAGGCGGCACGCGGGGAGCGTGCCCGCCGCAAGATGATCGAGTCCAACCTCCGCCTCGTGGTCTCGATCGCGCGGCGCTTCTCGGCCACCGGGCTGCCCCTTGGCGACCTCGTCCAGGAAGGCAACCTGGGGCTGCTGCGCGCGGTCGAGAAGTTCGACTGGCGCAAGGGCTTCAAGTTCTCGACCTACGCCACCTGGTGGATCCGGCAGGCGATCGCGCGCGGCGCCGCCGACCGTGGCGCCCGGGCCATCCGGCTCCCGGTCCACGTCGACGAGCAGGTCGGCCGCCTGCGCCGGACCCAGACCCGCATGCACGAGACGCTGGGCCGTGAGCCGAGCGACGAGGAGCTCGCCGGCGAGCTCGACATGCCGGTCGAGAAGGTGCACCGCCTCAAGGACACCGCCCAGACGATCACCTCGCTGGACACGCCCATCGGGGACGACGGCGCCGCCCTGCAGGACTTCCTGGAGGACGACTCCGCGGTCGGGCCGGACGAGCTGGCCGTCGAGGCGGTCGGCAGGGAGGCGCTCGAGCAGGTGCTCAACGACCTCCCCGAGCGCGAGCGGCAGGTGCTGATCCTGCGCTTCGGGCTCGACTCCGGCACGCCCCGGACCCTCGAGGAGGTCGGCGCGGTCATGGGCTTCTCCCGTGAGCGCGCCCGCCAGGTCGAGCGCGACGCCCTCGCATGTCTGCGCAGCCCGGAGATCCGGGCGCGCCTGGAGGATCTCGTAGCCGCCTGACGGACCGACGCCGCTGGCCGGCTCACCGCGCGCGGGCCGGCCAGGCTGTCCCGCCCGACCGCGGGTTACGGAGGGCCCCGGCCGGGGGACGCTGGAAGGCAAGCAGCCCGCCGTCCCGGGAGCATCATGAGCAGCTTCGCGATCACCTACGACTACCTCTGCCCCTTCGCCCGCATCGCCAACGAGCTGGTGATCAGGGCGCAGGAGGCGGGCGCGGGGCACGAGGTCTCGTTCCGCGCCTTCTCGCTCAAGCAGGTCCACCTCGACGAGGACGCCACGCCGGTGTGGGAGACGGACCCGCCGCCCTCCGGCGTGCTCGCGCTGCGCTACGGGCTGGCGGTGCGGGAGCGCTTCCCCGACCGCTTCGCGGACGCACACCTCGCCCTGTTCGCCATCCGCCACGAGCACGGCGACGACCTCAACGACCCGGCCGTGCTCGACGCGGCGGTCGCCTCGGTCGGGCTGGACGCGGCGCAGGTCGCCAAGGCGGCGGCAGAGGCTGACGTCGCCAAGGCGCTGGCCGCCGACCACACCTGGGCGGTGGACGAGCACCGGGTCTTCGGCGTGCCGACCTTCGTCACCGACCAGCGGGCGGTGTTCGTCCGCCTGATGCGGCGCGCCCCCGACGGCGAGGCGGCCATCGCCACCCTCGACCGCCTGCTCGACATGATCGACTCCTGGTCCGACCTGAACGAGTTCAAGGCCACCCGCATCCCCAGGTGAGCGCCCCTGGCGCGGCTACCACCGGGTGAAGAACAGCACCTGGACGGCTACGGCCTGGGTGGCGAGCAGCGCGGCGACCAGTGGCAGGGGCGCGTGCCAGCGGCGCAGGGCGACCACCACGGCGAAGGGCACCAGGAACTGCCACATGCGCTCGACCTCGCCCTTGGTGTGGCCCCAGAGCGCGGCGCTGACCAGGGGGGGCCGCTCGAGGGAGGGATCGAGCGTCACGTGGCGGCACCTGGGACGGATCTTGGGGCGGCAGAGCATCGCCGCTCACGCCGGCCAGGGCAAACCGCGCCCGGGCCGGCGCGCCGGCCGTCAGCCGTCGCCGTCGGGCGGCGCGCCCGGCTCGAGGACGAGCCAGGCGCCGGCGACCGCGACCTCGCGCCGCAGCCGCCCGGCGAGCAGCTTGGCCGAGTCGAAGCGGATCACGGTCACGGCGCCGCCCGCGACCACGGTGCCGTGGACGCCTTCCAGGCGGGCCAGCTCGCCAGGGGCGCCGGCGAGCACCACCCGGTCGCCCGGGCGCCAGTCGGGCGCCGTGCCCATGGCTCAGGGCGCCTGCGGGCGGCCGCGCGGGACGCGTTCGACCGGGGCGCCGCGGCCGGCGCGGAAGGCGGCGGCGACCCGGCCGGCGGCCTCCTCGTCGCCGAGCGGCATCACGTGCAGGGCGTCGACGCCGTCGACGCCCGCCAGCGTGACGGCGAGCTCGGTGGCCAGGTCGACGCCACCGCCGGCGGCGATCTGCTGGTACGCCGCGGCGGGCAGCGAGAAGCCGGGCAGGGCCTGGTCGACGTAGTCGGCCATGCGCCGGGAGCGGAGCACGGCCACGCTGGCGTAGACGCGGCAGCCGCCCAGCTTGCCGCCCTCCCTGGCACGGTCGAGGAAGCTGGCGAGCCCGGCCGGGTCGAACACCATCTGGGTCTGCACGAAGTCGGCCCCCGCGGCGACCTTGCGGCCGAGCAGCGCCAGCTCGGCCTCCAGGTCGGCGGCGAACGGGTCGGCGACGCAGCCGAGCGCGAGGTCGTGCGGCTCGGCCCAGCCCCTCGCCTCCGCCAGCAGCTTGGTGGTGGTGTAGTCCTTGACCCGGGGGACGCCGGGCACGGGGTCGCCGTAGAGGCACAGGACGCCGTCGGAGCCGAGCGCGGCCGCGCCGACGATCTGCGAGCGCAGGGCCAGCCGGTTGCGGTCGCGGCAGGAGACGTGCACCACCGTGGCCACGCCCTGCTCCCTGGCGAGGGCGACGGCGGCGAGCGGCGACATGCGCGGCTGGCCCGCGTGGTTGTCGGTCAGGCCGACCAGGTCGACGTGGGTCGCGAGGGCGGCGATGCGGTCGCGCACCCGGGCGGCGTCGGGCCGGGTGGGCAGGGAGATCTCGGCGGAGGTGAGGGCGTCGATCGGCATCTTGCAAGGCTAGACCGGGGACGGAGCCCCCCGCCAGTCAGCCCCGCTGGGCGGCGGCGAGCACCTCGGCGCCGACCTCCGGGCGGCGCTGGTCGCGGGCCTGCCGCAGGCCGGCGCTCGAGATGGTCATCGGCGCAGGGTGCCCCGCCCCGCCTGGCCGTGCCGGTCGTCACCGCCGCCGTCGCTGCTCTCGTCGGCGATCGCCAGCTCCACCGGCGCGCCGAAGCGCAGCAGGCGGCCGCCGAAGGCGGCCGCGCAGACCGTGAACCAGCCGAGCCCGAGCATCGCACCGCCGACCACGTCGGTCAGCCAGTGCACCCCGAGCAGCACCCGAGACAGTGCCACGTCGACCGTCACCGCGGCGGCCGCCACCGCCAGCCAGATCCGCACCGGCCAGCGGCAGCCCCTGCCGAGCAGCAGGGCCATGGCGGCGTAGGTGGCCGCTGCCGCGGCCGTGTGCCCCGACGGGTAGGAGTACCCGGTCCCCGGGTGGAGCGGCGCGCTGATCGGCGGGCGGTCCCGCCGCACCAGCAGCTTGACGCCGTTGCTCAGCAGGTTCTGGCCGAGCACCACGGTCAGCAGGAAGGCGGCGCCGGACCAGCGACGGCGGCGCAGCACGTCGGTGAGGCCGAGCAGGACCGCCTCGCTCACCACCACGACGGTGCTGCCGAGCTGGGTGACGACGCGGAACGCGCGCACCGTCAGCGGGGTGGCGTGCCGCGCGCCCCAGGCGGCCACGCCGGCGTCGTAGCGGTACAGGCCGGTGTGGCTGGTTACCATGCCGGCGAGCAGGCCGAAGCCGAGCCCGGCGACGAAGATCACCGCCAGGGCCACGGTGAGGGCCAACCCGGTGGCCTCGGCCGGGTCGAGCCGCCGCTGCAGCCTGCTCGCCGCGGCGAGCGAGCCCAGCCGGCGTAACCAGGGGTTCGCACGATCCATGCCGTCAATCATGCCCGGAATGAAGACCCGATTGCGCTGGCGCCAGCCGCCCGACGGCCCCAGCGGCGGCAGCCTCCGTGCTCCACCCGGCGGCCGCGGTGGCCGATGACTCCTGGGTCGGACAGGTCACCCGTCGCCCTTGCCCAGGTCGCGCGTGCCCAGCGGACTACAGTAGTGTCCGCGGACCTTACGCTGTCGTCGGTTGGGGTGTTACGAGCGGCCCGGATTGGCGCAGACTTGCGCCAGGGGGGACGCTTGAAGAGTCTGGCTAGTGCCTACTGCCGTGGGTGGACCTGGAGGAGCTGCCACGCATGCGGGACGACCCCTTCTGGTACAAGACGGCTGTCTTCTACGAGCTGCACGTCCTCGGCTACCAGGACGGCAACGGCGACGGCCGCGGTGACTTCCGCGGCCTCACCCAGCGTCTCGACTACTTGCAGTGGCTCGGGATCGACTGCATCTGGCTGCTGCCCATGTACCCCTCGCCACTGCGTGACGGCGGCTACGACGTCAGCGACTACTTCTCCGTCCTGCCCGAGTACGGCACCCTGGGCGACTTCTACGAGTTCCTGGAGGCGGCCCACGCCCGCGGCATCCGCGTGATCGCCGACCTGGTCGTCAACCACACCTCCGAGGCCCACCCCTGGTTCCAGGAGTCGCGCAAGCCGGGCTCGGCCAAGCGCGACTGGTACGTCTGGTCCGACACCGACCAGCGCTACCTGGACGCGCGCATCATCTTCGTGGACACCGAGAGCTCCAACTGGACCTGGGACCACGAGGCGCAGGCGTTCTACTGGCACCGCTTCTTCTCCCACCAGCCCGACCTGAACTTCGACAACCCCGAGGTGCAGGAGGCCGTGCTGGAGGTGATCCGCTTCTGGCTCGACATGGGGCTGGACGGCTTCCGCCTCGACGCCGTGCCCTACCTGTTCGAGCGCGAGGGCACCAACTGCGAGAACCTGCCGGAGACCCACGAGTTCCTGAAGCGGATCCGCAAGGAGGTCGACGACAAGTACCCCGAGAAGGTGCTGCTGGCCGAGGCGAACCAGTGGCCGCCGGACGTGGTGCCCTACTTCGGCGACGGCGACGAGTGCCACATGGCCTTCAACTTCCCGGTCATGCCGCGCATGTTCATGGCGCTGCGGCGCGAGGACCGCACCCCGATCGTCGAGATCATGAACCGCACACCCAAGATCCCCGACTCGGCGCAGTGGGGCCTGTTCCTGCGCAACCACGACGAGCTGACCCTCGAGATGGTCACCGACGAGGAACGCGACTACATGTACACGGAGTACGCCAAGGACCCGCGCATGCGCCGCAACATCGGCATCGCCCGGCGCCTGGCGCCGCTGCTGGACAACGGCCGCCGCCAGATGGAGCTGCTCTACAGCCTGCTGCTCTCCCTGCCAGGCAGCCCGGTGCTGTACTACGGCGACGAGATCGGCATGGGCGACAACATCTACCTCGGCGACCGTGACGGGGTGCGCACGCCGATGCAGTGGACCGGCGACCGCAACGCCGGCTTCTCCCGCGCCGACCCGGCCGCGCTCTACCTGCCGCTGCTGATGGACCCGGTCTGGGGCTTCCAGGCGTGCAACGTCGAGGCGCAGGAGCGCATCTCCACCTCGCTGCTGCAGTGGCTGCGCCGCATCCTGCAGGTGCGCAAGCAGCACCCGGTGTTCGGGCAGGGCGACTACGAGCCGCTCTACCCGGACAACCGGCGCGTGCTCGCCTTCGTGCGCCAGCTCGGCGCCGACGTGGTGCTGGTGATCGCCAACCTCTCCCGCTTCGCCCAGCCGGTCGAGCTCGACCTGTCGCGCTGGATCGGCCTGGTCCCCGAGGAGATGTTCGGCCGCAACCCGTTCCCGATCATCGACGGGCACCCCTACCGGCTGGCCATCGGCCCGCACGGCTTCTACTGGTTCCACCTGGTGGAACCGCCGTCCAACCCCGATGACACGGCCATGTTCCGCGCCATCCACGGCTCCTCGATCGCCGGCTGACCCTCGCTGACCCGGCCACGCACGCCGAAAAGGCTGAGGGAAGGGCGGCTGTCGCAGCAAGGGCATATCCGCACCGCCGCCGCTGTTGGCGCTAGGGGCGGCGTCTGCCGCCCACCGTCGACCAGGGGCCCGAGCGGCGCGGCGCCGGCCCGGTCTCAGGGGAGGAGCTGTCACATGGCCCAGGTCGCCTCGGTCAACGTCGGCCGGCCGCGAACCATCTCGTGGCATGGTCGTGAGGTCACCACCGCCATCTGGAAGGCGCCGGTGAAGGGGCGCCTCCCGGTGCGGGGGGTCAACGTGGCCGGCGACCAGCAGGCCGACCGCAGCGTGCACGGCGGCCCGCAGATGTCCCTCTACGCCTACGGGCTGGACGACTACCGCTGGTGGGAGGCGACGCTCGGCCGCCCGGTCGGGCCGGGGACCTTCGGCGACAACCTCACCGTCGCCGGGCTCGACCCGAGCGCCGCCCTGATCGGCGAGCGCTGGGCCGTCGGCAGCGCCGTCCTGCAGGTCACCGCGCCCCGGATTCCCTGCTACAAGCTGGGCATCCGCATGGACGACGAGTCGTTCCCACGGCGCTTCTCCGCCGCCATGCGCCCTGGCGCCTACCTCGCGATCGTCCAGGAGGGAGAGATCGCCGCCGGCGACCCGCTCGAGGTGGTGCACCGACCCGACCACCAGGTCGCCGTGCGCACGGTCGCTCGCGCCTACCACGGCGAGCGCGAGCTCGTGCCTGGCCTGCTCGAAGCCCCTGAGCTGCCGACCTCGTGGCGCCACTGGGCCGAGGAGCACCTCCCGACGGCGGTCGTCGCCCGGCGCGCCGGACGCGCCGGCTGAGCGGCGGTACCTGGCCAGCTCGCCTGGATGCCGTTACCTTCGAGGGCATGGTGAAGGTCGGCAGAGGTGCCGATGGCGCGATACTCTCCGCCTCCGCTAGCGTCCAGCGCCTCGCGACTGGCGTAGTAGACGCGTTCAGTGTGCGTCTGGGGTGGAATCGACCACCGGGGAGCCGAGGGTCGCGGGCGCCGTGCGCCTGGGTGCCCGCGGACGCCGTCGATCGTCGTGAGGAGCCATCATGAGTGACGTGCACGAAGCACTCGCCGCCGCGGATCCCGAGATCGCCTCGCTCGTCCAGCAGGAGGAGCGCCGCCAGGCGGAGACCGTCAAGCTGATCCCCTCGGAGAACTACGTCTCGCGCGCCGTGCTCGAGGCGTCGGGGACGGTGCTGACCAACAAGTACTCGGAGGGCTACCCCGGCAAGCGCTACTACGAGGGCCAGCAGCTCATCGACCAGGTCGAGACGGTCGCGATCGAGCGGGCCAAGGCGCTGTTCGGCGTCGACCACGCCAACGTGCAGCCGTACTCCGGCTCCCCCGCCAACCTCGCCGTCTACCTCGCCTTCTGCCAGCCGGGCGACACGGTCATGGGGATGGCCCTGCCGATGGGCGGCCACCTGACCCACGGCTGGGGCGTCTCGGTGACCGGGAAGTGGTTCCGCGCGGTGCAGTACGGCGTGCGCAAGGAGACCGGCCGGGTCGACCTCGACGAGGTTCGCGAGCTCGCCCACGCCGAGCGGCCACGGCTGATCTTCTGCGGCGGCACGGCGATCCCGCGCACCATCGACTTCCCGGCGTTCGCGCAGATCGCCACGGAGGTCGACGCGGTGCTGGTGGCCGACATCGCGCACATCGCCGGCCTGATCGCCGGCGGCGCGCACCCCTCCCCCGTCGGCCACGCCGAGGTCGTCTCGACCACCACCCACAAGACCCTGCGCGGCCCGCGCGGCGCCATGCTGATGAGCACCGCCGAGCACGCCAAGGCCCTCGACAAGGCGGTCTTCCCCGGCCTCCAGGGCGGCCCGCACAACCACACCACCGCGGCGATCGCGGTGGCGCTCGCCGAGGCCGCCCGGCCGGAGTTCCGCGACTACGCCCACCAGGTGGTGGCCAACGCCAAGGCGCTCGCGGAGGAGCTGGCCGCACGCGGCTTCGACCTGGTGTCCGGCGGCACCGACAACCACCTGATCCTGATCGACCTCACCTCCAAGGGCGTCCCCGGCAAGGTGGCCGCCCAGGTGCTCGACCGGGCCGGGCTGGAGACGAACTACAACACCGTCCCGTACGACCCGCGCCGGCCGTTCGACCCGTCGGGGCTGCGGATCGGCACCCCGTCGGTGACCAGCCGGGGCATGGGCACCGAGGAGATGCGCACGGTCGGCCGCTGGATGGACGAGGTGGTCACCGCCGTCGCGACCGGCGGCGTGGACGCCGTGGAGGAGACCGTGACCCGGGTGAGGCACGAGGTGACCGACCTGACCGCCGCCTTCCCCGCCCCCGGCCTGTCAGCCTGACCACCGAGAATCCCGCCGAACGAACCTGCCGGAACCCTGCAGGATCCGGCCGCGGCGATCTGGGGCCCAAGCAGGGATCCCGCCGCAGTACCCGACGACTGCAGGGGGCTCCGCCCCCCGCACACCCCCCGAAAACCGGGGTCCGGGGGGGAGCTGTCTCGGGCTCCCCCCGGATGAATCTAGGCATCCCAGAACGCCAGCTCGTGGTCGAGGCTGGTGCGGAAGCGCGCCTCGAGCTGGCGCAGGCGGCTGGCGGGCAGGCCGGCGGCCGCGCGGTCGAGCAGCCGCGCGCACCAGGCGGCCAGCTCGGCGAAGCCCGGGTCGGCGTAGGTCTCCACCCAGCGGCGGTAGCGCGGCTCGGCGGGCATGCCGGCGGCGGCCATCGCCCTGCCCAGCTCCGAGTAGCCCCACATGCAGGGCAGCAGGGCGGCGAGGATCTCGGCGAAGTCGCCGGTCGCCGCCGTGCGCAGCAGGAAGTCGGTGTAGGCCGCGCAGGTCCGCGACTTGGTGCCGCCGTCGAGGTCCTCCTCGGAGAGGCCGAACTCGGCGGCGTACGAGCGGTGCAGCGAGAGCTCGTCGTGGAAGGTGGCGTGGGCCAGGTCGACCATGCGGCCGAGCGCCTCTGTGTCGGGCGCGCGGGCGGCGGCGAGCGCGAACAGGCGCACGTAGTCGAGCAGGAACAGGTAGTCCTGCACCAGCCAGCGCCGGAAGCGCTCCTCGTCGAGGCTGCCGTCGGCGATTCCCCGCACCACCGGGTGGGCGAGCTGCGCCTCGAGCCCCCGCCGGCCGCGCGCGAGCAGGCGCTCGCTGAATCCGGCGGAGGACGTCATGAGGCTGCCCCGCAGGCAGGGCGACGGCGAGGCTTGTCGGGCGGCTGGCTCACTGGGCGCGCGTGGCGACGATGGTGGCGTCGGCGGGCGACAGCGGACGCTGGTGCTGCTTCGCTGTTCACGACGAACTGCGACCGCCCCGCAGGCAGGGCGACTCTTGGGCGTGAAGGCGACTTGGTCATCGTCTGATCCTCCACTCGCCTGACCCGGGTGGCAATATGGCCGGCGGCCGCGCCGCCGTGGCGGGGCCTTGGCCCATCGGCGGAGGTGGCGTGACCGGGCTGGACCTTGGCGGGCTGGTGGAGACGGGCGACCCGGCGGGGCTGCTGCGCGCGGTGGACGGGCTCTGCGCCGGCCGCGACTGGGACCGCCTGGCCGAGCTGCGCGAGCGGCTGATCGAGGCGGTGGAGCGGGGGCGGCCGCTGTGGCCGCTGCGCACCTACGTGGAGTACCGCCTGGCGCTCGAGGCGCCGGGCCCAGAGGCGGCCACGGTGCTGCGGCCGGGCGCTGGGCGCTTCGCCCTCGGGCCGCTCACCGAGGTCGCCGGCGCGGGGCACAGCTGGGAGGAGCTGGCGCCGCACCTGGACGACGCCGGCGTTGCCGGCGCGGTCGCCCAGGAGCGGGTGCTGCGCGGCGAGGACCTGCGCGGCGACCGGCGCGCCCGGCCCGAGGTGCTGGAGCTGCCGCTGGTGCTGGCCGACTGGGAGCCGGCCTATGCCCTGGCCACCTACAAGGCCGACGAGGTCGAGGTCCCCGATCCCGGCGCCGAGCCGGTGGCGATGCGCGACGGCCGGGCCGAGCCCGCCCCGGCCGTCGCGCTGCCGGAGGTGGTGCGCGCCCTCACCGCCCTGGTGGAGGTCTGGACGACCGCTTCCAACGGGGCCGCGAGGGCGGTCGCGGTCCATGGCGGCCCCGGCGGCGCGGTGGCCGCGCTCGGCCACCCCGAGCACCGGCTGGGCCGGCTCGACGGGCCGCGGGCGATCGCGCGCATGGCCTGGGCGGCGGCCAGTGGCGGGGCGTACGGCGAGCGCCGCGGCGCCGCGCTGGGACGCTTCGACGCCTGGTGGGCGGCGAGCGCCCTCGCTGGCCTGGACTGGCCGCCTGACCCGCGGGCGCTCGGCGAGGGCGTCGCGCGTCTGTCGTGGTGGTGCTGGGACGACGGCATGCCGCCCAGCGGCTGGGTCCTGCGCCTGGCCGTGAGCGACGAGGCCGCCGGCTGGTCGGCGGCGCTGGACGCCACCGACCGGACCTGAGCGCCGCGCTGGTCGGTGCCTGTCAGCGGGTGCGGTCGCCGCCGGAGAACGCGGCCGCGACGCCGAGGCCGACGAAGGCGCTGCCGACCACGTAACGCTCGCCGCGCAGCAGCCGCGCGTGGTTGCGCAGCCACGGTCCGACCGTCCCGGCCACCATCGCGTAGCTGCTGTCGGTGCACAGGCCGAGCAGGACGAACGCGATCCCGAACGTGGCGACCTGCAGCGGCACCGTACCGCGGGAGCGGTCCACGAACTGCGGCAGGAAGGCGAGGAAGAACAGCGCCAGCTTGGGGTTGAGCACGTTGACCAGGATGCCCTGGAGGAACAGGCGCGCCGGCCGCTTCGCCCGGGCCTCGCCGCGGGGCTCGAAGGCGACCTGCTCGTCCTTGCCGAGCAGCTTGCGGGTGCCCAGGTAGACGAGGTAGGCGGCGCCGAGGTACTTGACCACGCTGAAGGCGAGCGCCGACGAGGCCAGCAGCCAGGAAGCCCCGAGGACCGCGGCGACGACCTGGACCAGCGTCCCGGTGTGGATGCCGAGCACCGAGGCGATCCCGGCGCGGCGGCCCTGGCGCACGCTCTGCGACACGATGTACAGCACCGCCGGTCCGGGCACCAGCAGCACGATCACCGCGGTCACGGCGTAGACCAGGAGCGTCGACGGGCTCGGCATGGTGCCTCGATGCTAGCAGCGAACCGAGCGGGTCGCGCTGCTGCTCAGCGCTCGCGGGCGGTGAAGGTCGGGCGCATGTCCGGGTACCGGTCCCCCACCACCTGGCCAGCCAGCGGCTCCAGCGCGGCGAGCTGGTCGTCGCTCAGCGTCAGGTCGACGGCGGCGGCGTTCTCCTCGAGCCAGCGGCGCCGCTTGGTACCGGGGATCGGCACGACCGGCAGGCCCCACACCTGGCCGCGCCGCTGCACCCAGGCGAGCGCCACCTGCCCGGCGCTGGCGCCGTGCGCCCCGGCCACCACGCGGACGACTTCGAGCAGCTCCGCGTTGCGCTCGACGTTGCCAGCGGCGAAGCGCGGCTGCCGCCGACGGAAGTCGCCGTCTTCCAGCTCCTCGACCGGCGGCACCCTCCCGGTGAGGAAGCCCCTGCCGAGCGGCGAGTAGGCGACCAGGCCGACGCCCAGCTCGCGGCAGGCAGGCACCACCGACCGCTCGAGGTCCCTGGTCCACAGGGACCATTCCGACTGCACCGCGGCGATCGGGTGGACCGCGTGCCCGCGCTCCAGCTCGGCGGCGGTCGCCTCGGAGAGGCCGAGCTGGCGGACCTTGCCCGCGGCCACCAGCTCGGCCATGGCGGCGACGGTCTCCTCGATCGGCGTCCCAGGGTCGAGGCGATGCTGGTAGTACAGGTCGATGCGGTCGGTCCCCAGCCGCCGCAGGCTGGCGTCGCACGCCTGTCGCACGTAGGCCGCGTCGCCGCGGAAGTGGCGCGTCGTCGGGTTGGCCGGGTCCCGCACGATCCCGAACTTGGTGGCCACCTGCACCTCGTCGCGACGCCCACGGATCGCCGTCCCGACCAGCTCCTCGTTCGCGCCGCTGCCGTACATGTCGGCGGTGTCGAGGAAGGTGATCCCGAGGTCGAGCGCCCGCCGGACGGTCGCGACCGACTCCTCCGCCTCACCGCCGCCGTAGAACTCCGACATGCCCATGCAGCCGAGCCCCTGGGCCGAGACCTCCAGCTCCTTGCCGAGCATCACCCGTCGCATCCTCATCCTTCGCCTTCCCGCTCAGCGCCTGCCACCGCGGTACCTGGCCCTGCTGGCACGCTGCAGCGAGCTAGCACCGGTACCGTACGATGAGGCTACCGACTTGGAGTGCATTCCAAGCAAGCGCGCCCATATCGGTGGCCACGCCCCCTCGCACCCGCCGGACCGCCTGGCGGAACCGGGAGCCGAGCCGCCGTGGCGGGAGGGCGTGGGTCAGTCGCGCCTGGTGACGAGCTGGTCGACCGGGGCGCGGTCGTCGCTGAGGACCTCGGCCTGGCCGATGAAGCGGTCGAGCGCCGGGCCGTCGAGGACGCCGGTGGGCTGGCCGTGGCGGGCGGCGGCGCGCTGGACGGCGGGCAGCGGCAGGGGCGCGTCGGAGGCGGCCAGGACGAAGTTGCCGTCCTGGCGGCCGTCGAGGTAGTCGGGCGGGGCGACCACGGCGACGTGGCGGAAGGCGGCGCGCAGGGTGGCGGCCTCGGCACGCACGAAGCCGAGCGGTGGCGCGTCGATCAGGTTGAGCGCGTAGATCCCGCCCGGTCGCAGCGTGCGCCGCACCCCCGCGACGAACTCGCGGGTGGTCAGGTGCCAGGGGACGGCCCGGCCGCCGAACGCGTCGCCGACGACCACGTCGTAGGCCGCCGCGGGCTGCCGCGCCAGGGAGAGGCGCGCGTCACCCGACTCGACCCGGAGGGCGGGGCCGGTCACCAGGCCGAGGCGCTCGCGGGCCAGGCGGACGATGGCCGGGTCGAGCTCGAGCACCACGCTGCGGGAGCCCGGCCGGGTGGCGGCCAGGTAGCGCGGCAGGCTGAAGCCGCCACCGCCGACGTGGAGGACCGCCAGCGGGGCGCGCGCCGGCCCGGCCGCGTCGAGCACGCCGCCGAGCTCGCGCACGTAGTCGTACTTCAGGTACGTGGGGTCGCGCAGGTCGACGTAGCTGTGGACCAGGTCGTCGAGGACCAGCAGGCGGCCGGAGGGTCGCCCCGGGTCGCGCTCGACGCGGGCGCAGAAGTAGGGGCTCTGCACCTGGCACGGGTCGCCGAGGAGCTGCCCGAAGACGGCCGCGGCCACGGCAAGCACCAGCAGCCCGAGCGGCGGCCCGGCACCGCCGCGGAGGCGCACGGACAGCAGCACCCCCACACCGACCAGGGCGACCCCGACGCCGAGCACGATCCGGCTCACCGGCAGCGCCGCCACCAGCAGGAAGCCCGTGACCAGCGTGCCGAGGATGGCGCCGGCGGTGGCGACGGCCGACAGGCGGCCCACCACCCGGCCGGTCTCGCGCAGGTCGGCGAGCTGCAGCTTGACCACGGTGGGGTGCACGGCGCTCAGCACCGCCGCCGGCGCGAAGAAGCCCGCAAGGGCCAGCGCGAGCACGGCCACGGCCTGGCCGCCGTTGACGACCGTGCCAGCCACCCGGACGACGGGCGTGACCAGCAGCGCGAGCGCCCCACCGAGGACCAGCAGCGGCCCGAGCAGGCGCCGGGGCGAGACCCGGTCGGCCAGGCGCCCACCCGCCCACGACCCGGCGGAGATGCCGGCCAGCACCACCCCGATGATGGCCGTGTAGGTCTCGAGGGTCACGCCCACGTAGGGCGCGAGCAGGCGGACTGCCAGGATCTCGAGCACCAGGACGGCGGCGGAGGTCGAGAAGACCAGCGCCCCGGCGGCCACGCGCGACATGCGCCCAGTATGGGGCCCAGGGCACTCCGAGGGCCCTGTGGCACACTGGCGGGCGCCCCGACCAGGAGACACGCCGTGCCCTTCCAGCGCCGCATTGCAGCATCCGCCGCCCTCGTGCTCGGGCTCACCATGCTCGCCGCCGGCTGCGGTTCGAGCCGTCCCGCCGACAAGGCCGCCAAGGCGACGCCGGCCGCCGGCGTCCACGACGTCACCGCGCGCCAGGTCGCCTTCACCCCCGCCGCCATCCAGGTGCCGGCCGGCACCACCGTGACCTGGCACTTCGACGACGGCAAGGTGCCCCACAACGTCCAGGGCGACGGCTTCAAGTCACCCAACCTGACCAAGACGACCTTCCAGCACCGCTTCGACCAGCCGGGCACCTACGCGTACGTGTGCACCCTGCACGCCGGCATGACCGGCAGGGTGGTGGTCGTGGCTGGCTGAGGGGCCTGAGGGACCGGGGCCGCTTTCAGCAAGTACCATGACGCCATGCGCGCCGGCACCCAGCTCAGCTCCGCCGTCCAGGAGTACCTGGAGGCCATCTACTGGCTCGGCGAGGCCGGCATCGAGTGCAGCCCGATCAACCTGGCGAGGGCGATGCAGGTGTCGCCGCCGAGCGTCACCGAGATGGTCCGCCGCATGGAGACCGACGGGCTGGTCGGCCGCGGCCCTGGCAAGCGCATCGCCCTGACCGACGAGGGCGAGCGCGTCGCCAGGCACGTGGTCAGCCGTCACCGCCTGGTCGAGGCGTTCCTGGTCAAGGTGATGGGCGTCCCATGGGACGAGGTGCACGAGGAGGCGGAGGCCTTCGAGATGGGGGTCACCGAGGCTCTCGAGGCCCGCATGCTCGCCATGATCGGCGAGATCCGAACCTGCCCCCACGGCCACCCGATCGGCGACTACCCGCGCGAGCCCGGGGTGCCCCTCACCGGCGTGCCCGGCGGCAGCGTGGTCCGGGTCCTGCGCTTCGAGAACGAGGACCACGACCTGCTGCGCACCTTCCGCCGTGCCGGGGTGGAGCCGCGCTCGACCTGGACGGTGACCGCCTACGAGGACGGCAAGGCCCTGCTCGAGCACGAGGGCACCCGTACCAGCCTGCCCATCCACGCGGCCCGGACCATCTCCGTCGCGGTTGAGCGCCAGGGTGAAGGCGTTCCCGGCGAGGCCGACTCCGAGAGCCTGGCCACCGCCTACCTGCTCGGCGGAAGCGACTGGAGCCGCTGATGCGCCGCCGCCACGGCGGCTCGGGGCGTTCGGGCGGCTACTCCGGTAGAGTTCCCGGGTCGTTCCCCCTTCCAGGAGCAGGCTGCGCCAGTGACCGATTTCATCGTCGAGACGATCCTGCACTACGGCCTGCTCGCCGTGTTCGTGCTGATGGTGCTGGAGTCGGCCTGCATCCCGATTCCGAGCGAGGTCACCATGCTGTTCGGCGGCGCGCTGACCAACGCCGCCTTCGTGGCCGGGGTGACCCGCGACGGCAGGCCCCTGAACTTCGTCGCCGTGGGGCTGGCGGGGACGCTCGGCAACCTGGTCGGCTCCTGGGCCGCCTGGGGTGTCGGCTACGCCGGCGGACGGCCGCTGATCGAGCGCTTCGGTCGCTACGTCCTGCTGCGCCCGCACGAGCTGGAACGGGCCGAGGCGTGGTTCCAGCGCTACGGCCAGCCCGCCGTGTTCGTCTCACGCCTGCTGCCGGTGGTGCGGACCTTCATCAGCCTCCCCGCCGGCGTGGCGGAGATGCCGCTGACGCGCTTCTCGGTCTTCACCTTCCTGGGCTGCCTGCCGTGGACGTTCGCGCTCACCGCCGTGGGCTGGGCGGTCGGCAGCCAGTGGCTGGTGGTCGAGCACTACCTCAAGCCGATCAGCTACGTGATCGCGGCCGCGATCGTCCTGGTAGTGGCGGTCTGGTACGCCCGCCGCGTCGCCGCAGAGCGCCGCCGCCGCGACACCCCCGCCGGGGCCGCCCCAGCCGAGCGCCGCTGACCCCAGGGCTCGCGGCCGCCCCTCCCGTGCCGTAGCCTCGTGAGGTACCAGGGCGGCGACCCGCCGCCCACCCGCGGACCGAGCAGTACCCGCCGGAGTGCTGGAATCGGCAGACAGCCGCGCCTTAAAAGCGTCGGGCCCGCAAGGGCGTGAGGGTTCGACCCCCTCCTCCGGCACCACCGCAGCCGCTCACCTACCTGCGCTCACGCGCAACGCAGGACCGCTGGTCCGTGCCGGTCGACGAGCTCGCCCGGCCGGCTGAACCCGGTCAGGTAGCCAGGCCCGGGTCAGGACGCAGGGGTGCCGGTGCCGCTTCGCCCGCGGGGGTCCAGGTCGTAGCGGTGCTGGCCGGCGTGGTCGAGCAGGTACTCGACGTAACGCACGCGCAGCAGGTCGGCGACCTCGGGGCTGGCCGCCTCGTGGCGGAAGTCGGTGAGCAGCCGGCCGAGGTCGCGCACGGCGTCGAAGGGGTCGAGCAGCGCCCAGTCGCGGTTGAGGTCCTCGGTGGCCGGGAGGTGCTTGGTGAGGCCCCACACGAAGCCGACGTCCCTGCGCTCCCGGGCCACGTGGAGCGCCCAGTCGCGCAGGGTCGCGACCTCCTGGCGGTCGAGGAAGTTTCGGTACTCGTCCCGAGAGGTGTCGGCGGTCATCGGGCTGGCTCCTCGCATCGGTAAGCGGCCCGGCAGCCGGGCCGGGCAAGGGTGGTCAGCGTAGCGGGTCCTGGGCCCCTCCGAGGACCCGGAACGAGCGGTCGTGGACGGTCAGGGATCGAGTACAGTCCGCCGGCATGCCTGCCGGCGGGCCCCGGGACGCCGGCGCTCAAGTCGGGGCGCGGACGTCGAACCAGGTGATCAGCGGTGAGGACGGCATGGCGATAGGCTCCTCCCCGAGGTACACCTCGACGACGTCCCTCAGGTTGGCGAGCGCTCGTTCGACAGTCTCGCCCTGGCTCACAGCGTCGACCTCAAGGCAGCGCGCGACGTACCTCTCGCCATCACGGGAGACAGTTGATTCTAAAAGCGTCAACTTGTCACCAAACGTGACAGCCGAATACAACCAGCCGCGTTCCCCTCGCCGTGTCAGTGCTTACGCAGGCGGTAGTGCAGGTGAGTCACCCGATCCCCCTGAACGACCTGCGGGTTCTCCAGCAGCAGCGGGGAGCCGGCGTAGTGGCCAAAGAACCGGACACCGGCACCGAACACGACCGGTACCAGGTCCACCCGCACCTCATCGACCAACCCGGCCTCCAATGCCTGCCCGCCGATGTTGCCCGCGCTGAGGGAGACGTCCTTGTCTCCGGCGGAGGCCTGCGCCTGCGCCACGGCGCTGCGCACACCGTCGGTGACGAAGGTGAACGGCGCGTCCGGGAAGTTCCAGTCGGTCGGCGCCTGGTGGGTCACCACGAACACCGCTTCGCCGACCGGTGGGCGGCCGTCCCAGCCGTTGGTCAGGTCGAAAAGACGGCGGCCACAGACCTCCGGCCCGATGTTCGCCCACGCCGAGC